>Ga0210245_101543_pt1 | contig 18001 bp, 7 predicted proteins | sample ChrtobMetaP3_4mM_FD_155450 | JGI IMG/M metagenome (GOLD analysis project Ga0210245, IMG submission 155450) | Chrysochromulina tobin associated microbial communities from unialgal haptophyte culture, Seattle, Washington, United States - P3_4mM | ecosystem: Host-associated > Algae > Haptophytes >...
GTTTCGCACGCAGAGTCGTTTCCCCACAAGGGGAAATTCGCTCCTTGTCGCGCATCCACCATGCAGAACCAAGGGCGAGCCCGCGCTCCGCCCGAAGCTCCGCGCAGCGCGCTCAGTTTTTAGTGAACCCACCACCATCCCCATGCACCACCAGTATCTGTGTCAGTACTGTGCGGGACCGTAGGAGGCTCGCGCCATGGCGAGCGTCCGCGGCATTCTAAATATTCAATCCCTTAACGAGCTCACGTACGAGAAAAGCAATTGTGAATTGAGCAAAAGGAAGTGGAAGTGATACCGATGATTTTATGTGTTACACAGCAACACCACACTGGTCAAATTCAAGAATTCATTCACCGTGGCATCGCGTCTCGCCAGCACACGAGCGGACACATGACAGACTGTAGTGCTGTTCAACCTCTCTCTTCCGCTACAACGACAAGACTCTCAGTAGAGATTCTCACACCCAGAGGCCAGAGCCCCACAGGGAGGAGGCCCTCACATCGCTGTTGCTTTGGATGGCTCGCATCACCGCTCGCCGGCCCTCACAACGCGTCATGACTCGACGGCACGCATCACCGCTCGCCGCATCACCGCTCGCCTTGCATGCAACCCGAATCGTGGCCGCCTTGCAGCGCGAGAGCCATGCATGCACTCTCCATTGTGTATGCATTTTTCTCGCACCTTGCATGCAACCTTGTAGCGCGAGAGCCATTCCGGACGCGTGCATGCAACCCGAATCGTTGTAGCGCCAGAGCCATTTCGGACGCGGGCAGCAAAGCCCTCCCCAGCGGAATTGCGCTCCCGTGCGGGACGACACCAACGCTCGGGCAACGCCGCTGCGGTGAGCTCCAATGGGAGCTCAGATGGCGTTCTAGGGCGGCGTCTCCTCTGCCGCAACGGTGGGCTCAGCGGGGGCCTCGGCTGCGGACTCCTCCGCGGCAGGCTCCGCGGGGGCAGCAGCCTCGGGCACCGGCTCGGGCGCCGCCTCGGGCAGCGGCGCGGGCGCCGCCTCGGGCTCCTGCAAGGGCGCCGCCTCGGGCTCCGGCAAGGGCGCCGCCTCGGGCACCGGCTCGGGCGCCGCCTCGGGCACCGGCTCGGGCGCCGCCTCGGGCACCGGCTCGGGCGCCGCCTCGGGCACCGGCTCGGGCGCCGCCTCGGCCAACGGCTCGGGCGTGGCCTCGGGCACCGGCGCCGTCTCAGGCGCGGCCGGCATCGGTGTCGGCGTCGGCTCTGGCGGCGGCGCGGCAGGAGCCGGCGGCGGCGGCGCGGGCGCGGGCACGGCGGACAGTTTGACCGGCTCGCTCGCCGCCGTCTTGCCGTCCTTAGTGCGCGCTGCCAGGGCTGCCAGACGCTCCCTCTCCGTGACTTCATCCTTCTCCTTCTGGGCCGCGCTCTTCTCATCGCGGATGACTGTGTTCTTCTTGGCCTGCGTGGGCGGCGCGACCATCGGCCGGCCACCCAGGTCGACGGGCGTCACGTAGTCCTTGGGCTTGGCTGGCCCCTTGTCGAAGACCACGGGCCCGATGTTTGACGTCTTCTCGAGCTCGCGGTACTTGGCCGCCGCGCTCGCGCCGATGCTCTTCGCGTTGGACTCGTACGCGCCGCCCGCGTTCGAGCCGAGGTCGTAGTTGGCGCCCGAGGCCTTCTTGAGCTTGCCCGTGATCACCTCCTCGGAAATGTCGGCCTTGTCGTCCGCCTGGATGTCCACGTGGGACTGGCCGATCATCGTCTTCACGTCGCCCTTGTGGCCGTTGACGCGGCCCTTTTGCATGCCGCCCACCGAAGGGCCGACGTAGCAGATGAACACGAACTTGACGGTCTTGCTCTCCTGGTCGCGCGTGCCTGTGACACGAAGGAGCGCGTAGCTAATCTCGGCATCGTCCATGCCCTTGATGCATTCATAGCAGTTGCCCGTGCCCATGTCCTTCAGCACGATCTTCGACTTGCCCTCATAGCCGAAGACGCAGTACGTTTCGGGCGAGGCATCCGAGCGAACCTTTGTGAGGGCGTCTGCCAGCGCGGGGTCGGACAGATCGAGACGCGCCGTATTCATTGCGATGCGACGCCGATCTTCTCTCCACGTGTTCACAATTGATAGAGTTTCACAGGCATAAAAGTCAACTCACCGAAAACGCCACTACCGCCCAAAAATTGGATGGTCTGCGCGGGCCCGGGAAGACCATCTAAGCATCCAAGACCAAGATCGCCAAAACGCAAAAGACCCAACGGCCAAAAGCGAAACCCGAAAGAGGAACGAGTGGCAAGAGAGACGAGATAGTCCCAAGTAGCAAGACTGTGATCTGTATTGTTCATCCAAGAACAACACATGCTGTGTAGACGTGTTCTGCCTTCTGAGGGGGGCGACACATACGTTTACCGTGTTATTGCACCGTGTGCGCGACGCGTCGCCAATTCACCAATAATGAGATCAGTGTGTGCTGTCAACCTCGGTGGGATCTCGCGTTCTCGCCCGCCACGGCTACGCTCTCGCGTGCTGATGAGGATGCGGCGGGTCTTGTTGGCAGGGAGCGTGGGACACTCCCCCTCTCAGGTGCCGCGCACCCCTCTATCCGCCGCTCCGCGGCTTCGTCAGCTCCACGGCAGATTGACAGGCCGCTTGATCTGGCGTCGCACCTCCTCCTCGTGTGCACAGCGCTGCTCGTACAGGGCGAGAGCGCCCTCGAGCGCCGCGAGCTCCTCGCGCCTCCGCTCCATCGCGCGGCGCAGCCCTTCGAGGTAGACCTCCATACCCTCGCTCTCGCCCTCGCCCTCCGCGGCCTCGACGAGGCGCTGCTCGGCGGTGACGGCCGCGGGCGCGCCGGCGAGGCACGAGGCGTGCGTGGCGAGCAGCGACTCCTCAGCGGCGAGCACGAGCTTCGCTGCCTTCTCCGCCTCGAGCTGCTCCGAGGACCAGCGGAGCGACTTGTAGAGATCCGCTGCCTGATCACGGTAGGACTCAATGGCCTCGGCGTCGTTCCGCTCTGCGTCCGTCTCGCGCCCGCCATCGTCCACGATGAGCACGTTGGCCAGCACGTTGGCGAACGGCGCGTGGGTGGTGGGCGAGGGCTGCCGACTCCCGAAACTGCTCGGCGGTTGGCTGGCGGTGCGACTGCTCGGCTGGGACGAGCGCTGCGAGGGCGGCTGCGAGGGCGGCTGTGAAGGCTGCCGGCTCTCAGCGCGCGACGCTGGGCGCGTCGAGCCGCGCGACGGCAGCCGGCTGCCGAGGGGTGGCGCCGTGTTGGGCGGCTCGAGCTCGGCTCGGCTCGCGCCGTGTTGAGCGCTCGGCTCGGCGCGAGGCATCTCCACGGGAGCGTCGACGATGGCGCTGCCGGGCGCGGAGCCTGCGTTCCACGAGGCGGCGGGCGGCGGGCGGCGCGCGGGCGGCGCGGGCGGCGGCGCGGGCGGCGCGGGCGGCTCGGTCGACGCTTGCCACTCCTTGACTCGCGAGGCGTAGCGGAGTGTGTTGATCGAGTGCTCGCACGAACCTGAGGCAGGACTGAGATTGGCGATCATGACGGTACGCGAGACCTTGCCGACGAACGAATCCTTGAGCACCTGCGTGAGCTTCGAGCCACGGAAGGGCACGTGATCGTGCCCGGCGCCGAGCGCGCGGATGCACTCCTTGAGGCAGAGCAGGCTTTTGTTGATCTCAGCGCCGTCGAGCCGATTATTCTGATCGTCGCTCTGCGCCTTGGCGGCCCACTCAGAGCCAGCAAGGTCGACGAGCGAGAGCTTGCATCGCTCGACGCCGTCCTGCCACGCCTGCGCCGCCGGCTCGCACACTGCAATCTGCAGGATGGCGTGCGAGCGAGAGGAGACCTCGTTCTGCGCGGTGGCGCGCGTAGTACGCTCCGCGCGTGCCATGAGCGAGAGCATCGCGTCGGCCGTGGGCAGCTCGATCCACGAGAGCCCCACCATGCATTGTTGCCCTCTCTCGTCCTCCATCACCTGATGAAGGAGGTCATCGGAGGTCATCAGAGGCAATCGGAGGTCATCATAGGCAATCAGAGGCAATCAGAGGCAATCAGAGGCAATCAGAGGATCGCTCGTCCTCGATCACCTCGAACTTGCGCTTCTTCGCGAGGAGGTCGTAGCACTTGCCCCGGTAGATCTCGAAGAAGCCCGCACGCACGATGAGGGTCTGGCCGTGCCCGGCCGCCTCGGCGACGCACCGAAAGATCTCCTCGGCCACGAGCCGGTACAAGCCCGCCGCATTGCCCGGGTGGCGCGCGCGCTCGCCCAGCCCCTCCATTGTCACGGTCTTGCCTGAGCCCGTCTGGCCGTATGCGAAGCACGTGCCATGCCCGTTGCGCGTGCCGAAGAGCGCACGCACCATCGGGCGCAGTGCCTGCACGAAGATCTGCTCGTTGGTGGCGAGCTCGCCGAAGACGGCGTCGAAGCGGTACGTGTGGTTGTCCATCGCCTTCGAGAGATCGACCATCGTCTTGGGCTCATGCATGACGAGACTTGACGAAACCTCGGAGCTGCCGGCTGTCACCACGCCAAAGCCGCCCGCCTTGAGCTCATGCTCGAGCAACGGGCGCGCGCGCACGAAGACCGCGATGCGGCTCTCGCTGGGGGGCGGAGGAGGCGGCGCCACGGCCGGCAGCGACGAGCGGAATCGAACAATCATCCCCTGGAAGAGGCCGCTGTCGCCACTCTTGCGGTTCTGCTCAGCCCACCGCTTGTCCTCCGGGCGCAACTTGATCGTCTCGAGCCGCGACTTGCGCTCCTCCTCCACTTGCTTGCGCACCTTCTCGCCCTCGCGCACGCCAACCGAGCTCCTCCGCCGAGGCGCGAGGGGGGTGCCGTTGCGCTCGCTGCCGCCCTCGCCCGACGGCGCCGATGGCGGCGGCCCCTCGCTCGCGCGCCTCCGCTGCAGCGAGGACTGCGAGTGCTCAGACGCTCCGCTGCGATGGGAGTCCACACGCTGCTCCGCCGCACGCCCGAAGCCGCCGCCGCCGCCGCCGCCGCCGCCGCCGCCGCCACCGCCGGGGGGGGACGCCCCCACTGGCAGAACGCACTCGGATGGAGCCTCCTCCTCATAGCCATCCTCGTACTCGATCCGGAAGGCGCCATCGGGCAGCAGCGCGATCACGGTGCACGGATGCCAGTACCCGAGCCGGTTCCAGTTGCCTTGCGCGCGGCTGCCGACGCGCAGCCCCTCGGCAGCCGTGGGCTCGCGCGATGGCGGCCGGCGCGCTGGAGGCGGCAGTGGTTTCTTTGGGGGCGGCGGCCGATCCGAGTCATCCGAGGCAGCCGGCACCGCAGCGCCCACACCCTGGCCCGGCCCGCCCATCCGGCTGGGGGGCACGCGCTCCTCGACGAGGCCGTCGTCGTACGTGAGCGTGTACGTGCCGTCCACGTTGATGCCGCTCACCGTCGCCGGGTGGTAGTACCCGAGACCGGCGTAGTCGGCGTGCACGCGGGCGCCGTCACGAAAGGCGCCCGGCGGACGCGCCACGAGCGGCTTCGGGGGCGCTCGTGGGCGCACAACCTCGCGCTCACGCGCGGGCTCACCATTTTCGTCGCCGTCGTCGGCGCCGTGGTGCGAGCTGCCGCCGCCCGGCTCGCACGACAGCGCATCGGCAACGTACTGAGCTGAGCGGTTCTCATCCGGTGGTAGCGGCGGCGGCGCCGCCGGTGCACCCTTCCATGCGTCGGGCAGTGTCGCATTGCCGTCAAAAGCGGAGTAGTCGGACTGCTGCGGACGGATCTGCTGGATTGGCACGGCCACTATGTTACTGCCGTCCTGGCATCGTACGTCAAACGAGCCATCGGCGCGCCGAGCGACCAGCCGGCCAGAGCGCCATGAGCCGAGCTCATCCTGAGCGCGCACGTGATCACCGAGTCTGAAGTCGTGGCGCATACTCCACATGCACTTTTGTCTCAGTCGAAGTTTGACCCAGCGGAACCTTGCCTCGTGAATTTGAAGGCCTCAAGAATTTGAAATCGACGGGACCCGTTCACGTTCACGTTAATTTGCCAACTCGGCAAGACGCACAGCCACAGGTCCCGTGGAGACACAACGTGGGGGCGCAGAGGGACGGGACCCGTACAATTGTATCTAACGTTTCGACTGCGCTTGCTTGCTTGCTTGACGCAGAGCCGCCGTCGCGACCAGCCTCGCTGGGCTTTCCACTCAGGAAAATTGGGGGCGCTCATTGGGGGCGCTATCCTAGGGGCGCGTCGTCAGCATAACCCGGGCTTGTGCTCCTTGGACCTTGCGAACGATTCATGAGTAATTCATGAGGACATGAGCGAGTCAAGAGAGTCTGAGGTCTGGAGAGCCGCCCGCGCGCGCGCGCGCGCGAGACACTGAGGATTTTGGATTTTGGTCCGAACTCTCTAACGACTCTCTGGCACGGACACAGACTCCGAATCACGGAAGTTACACGGACGCAATACCAGTACAATTCAGAAATGCCTATAAAAGCCAAACAGTACGTCATACCTCGCTCGCGAAGACGTCGGTGCTCACCTTGCGCCAACGTTTAAACAATGTGCGTATGGTGTAGATGACCATGACCACTGTGAGGCCTAACATGAACTCCAACAGTAACCATGTGCCCTCCCCGGTCTTCTTGCGCTCCTTCTCCATCACCTTGCTATTGATCAGGAAGATGAAGACACCCACAATGGAGAGGAAGCACACAATGATGATCAAAAGCTCGCACACGTGTCCACAAGCCTTGCACGAGCACGCGCGGTCGAACACCACACCGCGCCTTAGCTCGACCTTGTAATAATTGCCTCCTGCCATCCGCCAGGCACTTGCTATTTCAGCGGTGTCTTCGCTCTTCTGAAGGTTCCGAAATTGATATTCTGAGGGTGAGACTCGATCGGTCCGGTGCTTCGGTGACAGGTTGGCACGCGACATCGGTGACGGGTGCGAGAAAAGAGGCCAGCGCGCACCAACCATCGGTCCAACCTTTCTGCCATCCTTTGTGCGAACATAATAGCCATCGCCTGATTTGTCGGATACATCAGGATCGCTAAGGCGTGCTTCGAGTGCTCGAAGCAGTCCCATAGCGATCGAGGCCGGGTCTGCACTGCTGGGCGGGCGTGAACTCCATCAATCCGTTCGTTTGCGGAATTTCAACTTCGTGATTTCAAAAAGGGAATTCCAATCCAAGCTTTTATTTGCGAGCAGACCAGATGAAGTTTTCCCCCGTGTGATTCGTCGCACTTGAATATTTCCCAACCTGTACATTTTTGGATAAGCTCACCTCGCGGAGTCTAGTTTTTCGACTCGTCCAGCTCGCCTGGGGCAGCCCCCGCGCGGCGGCTGTCGTGATGGCGGCCCGCCGCATCAACGAACATGACATCAGACAAGCGGGTAGCATCCATCTGCTCATTGGTCAGCTCATCGATCAGGTCAAGGCTGGCAACACAGAGACGAAGGAGTATGGCTGCCAGCTGCTGCGCAGCCTAACCGACCAGCCCGCAAAGCTTGAGCTGCACTCTGACAAGAGCCGAAACAGGGACCACTTTTCACTGGGCGCGACTGCAGCAAGCATGGATGACACCGGCATCGTGGCTGCCTCGCCAGGGCAGGAAAACAATGCTTTGAACTTAGAGGCCGCTACTGTAGATCACTGCGTCATGATTGCGCAGGCAGGAGGCATCAAGCCGCTCGTCGCGCTACTCAAGGAGGGCAGCGCAAATGGCCAACGCGATGCATGCGGAGCGCTTGCCAATATTGCCCGAGGGCGCACCGAGTACCAGCAAAAAGTGGTCGACGCCGGTGGCGTGACTTCCATGGCTGCCCTGCTCCGCAATGGTGATGCCTCCGCGGCAGAGCAAGCCGCAGCGGGTCTCGCTAGCATCTCGCAGTGCGTCGGAGCGCAGAAACTCATTATTTCGTCAGGCGCCGTGCCGCCTCTCGTCAACTTGCTGAAGGTCAACCAACGCTTCGAGGCGCAGATCCGCGCGGCCGAAGCGCTCGCCAACCTGGCCCAGAACAGCGACGAGGGCTGCGAGGCCGTCGCCAAGGCGGGTGCAATCCCACGGATTTTAGAGCTGCTGGGCACCGGGAAGGCCATGGAAGCTTGCTCGCGCGCGCTCGCAAAGCTCGCTCATAGCAACGTGAACAACCAGAACGAGATCTGTAAGCTCGGCGGGATCGCAAAGCTGCTGCCACCGCTAAGTGGCGTGAATGTGGAGGCACAAGTGGCGGCGGCCTCGGCCCTCGCCGAGCTGGCGAGCGGCGAGCGCTGCCGTAAGCGGCAGGATGCGATCGCAAAATCAGGCGGCATCCGGCCACTGCTCCAGCTCGTCCAGTCACGATACAGCCCAGTTCAGTGTATGGCCCTGCACGCGCTCGCTGAGCTGACGACGAACAACCGTGAGAATCAAGACGCTATTGATGCGCTTGAAGGCTTGCCACCGCTCGTGCATCTCATCTCGGCCGGAGTCGCGCCACCGCAAGTGCAAACCTATGCCGCGCGCGCACTAGCAGCACTCGTCAAGCACAACGAGAAGAATCAGGACAAGGCGATGGATCAAGGCGCCATCTCGCTGCTCGTCTCATTGATCCGCCAGACGACCACTCCCTCCGTCGAGGCAGAGGTCGCAGGTGCGCTCTACTCTCTAGGCGAGGGCCATCCGAAGAACCAGAGCGCCATCATCTCCGCGGGCGCGATCCCTGTGCTCGTTGGTCTAATCGGCTCACGCTCGGATCACGCGGCAAGGCTTTCCGCCAACGCGCTCTCTTCGCTCGGCCTCGACAATCACGACAGCCAAGCAGAGATGACTAAACTGCTCGTCAACCTGCTCACGACCGCCAAGCGCGAGGCGACCCAAGAGCGTGCCGCCGCAGCGCTCTGGCGTTTGGTGCGACAGAATCCGGGCGGTCAGGCCCTGATAGCTGCGTCGGGCGGCGCACAGCCCCTCGTGCGACTGCTTCGCGAAGGCGTAGAGAGCGCCAAGGCATTCGCGCTTTGGAGCCTCTCCCTTTGCATCACCGACGAGAATCGGCAAGTCATGATTGAGGCGGGCGTCATCGGACCGCTCGTTGATCTGCTGACATCAGACGATGCGAGCGTGACGGAGCAGTCCGCAAGAGCCCTCGGCAAGCTCTGCTGCGCGGGAAGCAGCCCGGGGGAGCGTCGAAAGACCCTCGTCGCGGTTCAGAGTCATGGCGCCATTGCGCCTCTGGTGGCATTGCTGGACGGCCCAGTTATCGCAGCAAGGCAGCACGCGGCCGCAGCCTTGTCCGAGCTGGCCCTCGTACCAGGGCATCGCAAAGTTATCGAACTGTGCGGAGGCATCCCGCCACTTGTCAAGGTGCTCAACGATCCACATGCTGATGGTAAGACCAAAAAATATGCTGCAGCTGCAGTCGGACTGCTCTCGGTCGGGGAAGATACTGGCGACACAAACCCGCCGCTGTCTCAGCAGCAGCAGCAGCAGCGGCAGCAGCAGCGGCAGCAGTCGGAGGGCTCAGAAACCACTTCGCCAGTACCAAGTCGGGTCTCTCAGTCCCTCGCAGGTTCGCCTGAGCTGAATTCGACGCTGTCACAGTCGGAATCCCCTACCATAGGAAGAGTGGCCGGTGCTCCGAAGCGTGGCCCCAGCCGCCAGATTACCATTGTTGCCGAGGGTGCGATTGCACCACTTGTAAACCTCTTGAGCAAAGGAGAAGCAGAGCAAGAGGAAGCCTCTGGTGCGCTTCGTGCGCTTGCAGATAATCCAGCCATCCGAAATGCCATCACAGAGTCGGGTGGCATCCGTCCACTCGTGATGATGCTCGGGGGTTCCAACCCTAAGGCACGTGAGAATGCCGAAGGTGCACTCGTGCGCTTGTCCACCGAGATTGCCAATCGTGTGCTGATCATCCAGCAGTTGGTCGGCATGCTGCAGGATTCGAGCACCGCGGCGAGGGAGCAAGCTGCTGCTGCGATTGCGAATCTAGCCCGTGAGTCGACGGCCAACTGCACGAGCATCGTCGAGGCAGGTGGTATTCCGCCGCTACTCAGGCTACTGACAAGCGAGTCCGCAAAAGCCAAAGAGAACTCGGCCAGCGCCATCTCGCAGCTTGCGAGGGGCAGCCGTCCCAACCAGAATGCCATCGGCAAGGCCGGAGGGATCCCGCTCCTCGTTGGCACCCTCACGGCGTCCTCGTCAAACAAGGGAGGGGACGCGTCCCAGGGCCAGATCGAAACCATCGTGTTGCACACGATCTGGAACTTGGCTAAGAAGAATTTTGCGAACCAAGTAGCGCTTGTCGAGGCGGGGGCGATCGCTCCTCTGGTCCAGATGCTCGGCAACGCAAGCGCAGAGATGCAGCTCCCAGCCACCGGTGCCATCGAGTGCCTGTTGCATGCCAAGGACATCCAGGCGTCGATCGTGCGCACCGGTGCCATTGCGCCCCTGTGCACACTCGCTCGTGACGGCATGATCGAGACGCAAGAGCAGGCTTCAGCTGCTCTTTGGAGCTTGTCCACCGATAATCTTCCCAACAAGACAACGGTCGCCAAGCTCGGCGGCATCGAAGCCCTGGTTAAGATGGTGGCCACCGGCGGCAGTGATAAGGCGCAGCGAAATGCAGCAGGTGCTCTGACCACGCTCGCGAGCAGGCACGAACAGAACCGTGAGGCCATAGCGAAGCGCATTGTCAGACTCCTCATGTCTGATCAAGGTTTGTATGGCAAGGTCGACACGGCCGTTACCTGCCGTGCGCTCGTGGCACTCACTCGCATGTGTGGTCGCAAAATGGCTGACGACGAGACGCAATCGCATTCTCTATCGGCCGATGATACTGCCAATCAGCTGGCCCTTTTCAAAGCCGGAGGCGTGGGCGCCATCATCGGATGGTTGAGCTACACCAACGAAGACGTGCAGCGGGAGGCGGCGCATGCCCTGCTCGCCATGGCCATTGCCAACGTTCAAACGCAGGCGCAGATTGTCAAGGTGGAAGGACTGGCCGGGCTCATCGGTGTGATCAATAGCAACAATCTCGAGGCGCAGAAACACGCAGCTGTTGCGCTTTGGCATCTGGCATACAGCACAGAGAACCAGCTTGCTATCGCTGAGGCGGGAGGGATCCCGGCACTTGTCAGTATGCTTGGTGCTGCTGGTACCACAGAGGGTGCGCGTGGCGCAGAGCTGGCTTGTGCAACTCTCGTTCGATTGGTTCAGGGAAATCCAAAGGTATCTGTCGCTGTTGCGGAAGCAGGCGGCATTCCACCGCTCGTCTTATTGCTGAAGACGACGAATAATGCGTCTCAGCAAGCCGCCGCTGCTTTGGCTGAGCTATCACTGGTGGCTCACAACCGCGACCCAATCATCAATGCAGGCGGTGTCGAGCCACTCCTGAAGTTGCTGAACAACCGCACGGTTGGTACGCCCGAAACTGCAGCACGTGCGTTGGCTCACCTGGCTCGTAGTGAAGGATCCCTCGGTCTGAAGTGGGAAGACATCGGCACCTCGAAGCCCTCGAAGGGAGTCGAGCTTCATAATACTGCGCTCCTGCTTGCCCTGGCGAACAAGAAGGAGTTCACCCCACAGGAGTTCGACCTTTTTCAGATCATCGGGCTCCGAAGTGATAGCTTCATCAAATGCGGGAACAAGTTTTTCCGGCCGGCCGAAGATGAAACGCCAACGCCGTTGACTGCCAAAGAGCAGATTGCGGGCACCAGCATGGGCGAGTCGACCTTCGTTGAAGAGGATGAAGATGGCGACGACAAGTTAAGGTCGATGACGTGGGATGGCACGCGCCTTGGTTCATTAATGATTCAGGGTCCGCAAGCGCGTCGTCACTACATTAAGCGGATGGGCGGCGTGCGTCGACTGGTTGCCATGCTCGATGGCAGTAACCTTTTTTCTGAAGCAGAAGCCGACAAGAAATCACCACTTGCAAGGTGGGGAAAGGTATCCAAGTTCGCCGAAGAAATGGCTCAACATGCCGCGAACCTGCCAGGTGATGCCTCGAGCGCCAGCGGGATCCAGGTGGGGATGATGGAACAGGCGGCTGCTGCGCTCGCCGAGCTCACGTTCGGTGACGTGGACTTGCAAGACGCTGTCATCGACGCAAATGGGATACCCAAATTGCTGCAACTCGTGGTCGGGGGTTCCGCGCTTGCGCAAGAGCATGCAGCTGCCAGTCTCTGGCACATATCGACGTCCGTGCACAATCAGGCACGTCTGGTAACGAGCGGATGTATCCCAGTGCTCGTACCACTCGTGCGGAGTGGCAGCCCAATTGCACAGGAAGCTGCTTGCGGTGCGCTGGCTAATCTTGCTCGAGGGGAGTCTACATGGCGGGAAGCGTACATGGCGTGGAAGGCTGCCACTGCAGCGCAGGTCACCGCCGAGTTGATGGCAGCCGCCGATGCGAAGGCGGCCGCCAATGCTCCGCCGCCGCCCTCGCCTGTGCCACCCTCGACGGCTGAGGAAACAGCTCAGTCACCGCTAGACATGGCCGTCGTACCTTGCACGACAACTACCATCGCGCACGAACGAGTTGCCTTGACCTGGCGCTTCAACATCGTCCGCAAAGCGTCTTCCGCAGGAGAGCCAATATTGTATAAAGCACGCGTGAGTGCCGTTTATTCTACTACTGAAGAGACAGCTCCCATCTCCGCTTCCGGCTCTTCCATGGCACGTCTTGATGAAGGAGAACAAAAAGAGGCCCCTGCCGGAGTGCCCGTCAAGACTGAGGAGATCAAGGCTGCGGTGGAGGACGATGGACTCAGCGCTATTGTCAAGGCAAATGGCATCACCCAATTCGTGTCTCTTCTGGGTGACAGGCGAGCCACTCCCAAGGCGAAGGAACTCGCAGCATCTGCGCTGTGGCACCTGGCTCTAAACTCGACGTGCCGCGACCTGATTGCGCAAGCTGGTGGTATCGCCCCACTCGTTGGGCTCCTGGATGGTGGTACGCACAAGGCGCATCGCCACGCATCAGATGCGCTCGCTCGCCTTGCAAACGAAAACCGTGAGCACCAGTCGCAGATTGCCAAGCGGCTAGTCAGTCTTCTCATGGCAAACAAGGCGGGGGGTCTGGAGCAGTCTGTCGTTCAAGAGCGTGCTGCGCACGCGCTGCAGATGCTGGCAAGCGACAATCCAGGGTCTACGAGCGTCATCGTGAAGGCTGGCGCCGTCTCTCCCCTTGTGCATCTGCTCAGTACGACAAGTGCCGAGGGTGTGAAAAAGTACACCTTAGAGGCCCTCCAGACCCTGCTAGCCGACAGCGACAACAAACTTGTCGTCGCAGACCTGGTCGTGCTCGTTGGCGCGGGGTCGTCCAATGCACAGGCTCTGGTGGTGCAGATGCTCATGACTCTCGCTGACGACAAGACCAATCGGATCGCCATCGTACAGTCGGGCGCCCTGCCCAAGCTTGTGTTGCAGCTCGACAGTGCCACTGTGAAGGTGCAAGAAATGGCGGCGGCAGTGATTTCAAAACTGGTCTTAGACTCGAAAGAGAACGTGGAAGGCGTCGCGGCCCAAGGCGGCATTCCTCGATTCGTTACACTTCTCACCTCCACCAGCATGCAGGCACAAGCCTACGCGGCCGCCGTCCTCGCCATCGTGTGCGAGAGCAGCGACGAGAATCATCGCGCAGTTCTCGCCTCTGGCTGCGTCCCTTTGTTGGTGCAGATGCTCACCCAGGGAGGCTTCGCGGAAGCTAGGGCAGAGGCAGCAGCGGCTCTTGCAAATTTGTCGATGGACCGTGATAAGACGGGTGTGGCTCAGAGAGAGGTAGTTGGAGCCGGTGCAGTCCAGCCACTCGTGGAGCTGCTGCACGTGGATCATGGCCGAGCGCAGCGCAAGTCAGCAGTGGCGCTTATGCATCTTGCCGCCGACAATCGCGCGCACCAAGACGCGGTACGGCTTGCTGGCGGCATCCAGAGACTCGTGAATCTGTTAAGTGATACCGGGAGAGAGGACGTTCAGGCCGCTGGAGCAGCTGCACTCGCCGAGCTCGCTAGCGGCAACAAGGAGAATCAGACAGCCATCGCCGACGTGGATGGGCTGCCGCGGCTAGTTAGGCTCTTGCAAGAAGCGAGCATGGATCGCGCCGTGGAGGCCGCCTCAGCATCTCTGCGGAGGCTTGCGGCGGGCAACAGCGCCAATCAGATCATGATTGCCGCCTATGGGGGCATCTTGCCTCTCATTCTGAAACTTGGATCAGGCAACGAGATGATACAGGAGGAAACCGCCGAGGCCCTCGCCAACCTCGCCAACAAGAATGAGGACAACGAGGCTACCATTGCCACGCTCCTCATCAAGCTCCTCTTCGATCGCGCAACAGCGGCGCGGGGCGCACGCGTAATTGCCAATCTTGGGGCGCAGCTCGGTACTTCTTTTCAGAATGCCGTGGCTCGGTTCGGCGGACTGCACGCGCTCGCCACCTTGCTGACGCCAGAGCCCTTGCTCACGGCGGACGGTCAGCCGGACGAATCAGAGGGACGAACTAGCGTCGTGGTGCTGCAGCTCGAGGCCGCTGGCGCTCTAAGGAGCATGGCAGCGGAGCATCCTGGTAATCAGCTTGCAATCGCCAACGTAGGGGCCATTCCGCTGCTCATACAAATCCTCACTGGAGACCATGGGTCTACTCTTGGGTTTAGAGCAAAGCGCCGTGGAAGGCTCCAAGTAGCCCAAACTGAGAGGCAACAAACGGCTGTGCTGACAGAAGGGATCATGGCTCCGGCCATGAAAGGGAGCACTGCTGCTCTGCACTACAACGCGGCCGCCGCGCTCTGGAAGCTGGCGGCGGACAGCAGGAACCAGCGGCTTATTGATGATTCAAACGGTATCATGCCACTGGTGTTGCTGTTGAAAACTGGTAATGAGGGAGCGCAGGAGTCTTCGGCAGGCGCCCTTCGCTGCATGGCATCCACTCCAGAGGTGCGCGATCGGATCGCAGCCGCCGGAGCCATCTCGCCGCTTGCCGTGATGATCGAGAAGGGCGTGACAGGTGCAAAGGACCAAGCAGCTGGCTGCCTTTCGATGCTCGCGACAGAAAGCCCGATCAACCAAGATCAGATCTCCTTGGAGCTTTTCCGCGTCTTCGAGACGTGCACCTCTCTCGAGGCTTGTGAATATGCAGCCAGAGTCGCTTGCGAGATGTCTCTCGATCAAAATGGTAGCATCGCACTCGAGAAAGCAAACATGGATCCTCATCTTGTCCGTATGGTGTTGAAGGGGACGGATGTCGCGAGCGATCTGGCCGCGAGAGCCCTCGCGGGAATCGCCAATGTGACTCCGGAATCGCGCAGCACTGTCATGAGCCAGTTGATCCTTGCCCGGCACGAGGCTGAGGATCCGAAAGCATCAATGCGCATCGTGAAAGCCCTCAAAGGCTTGGAAACTAAGATTGGGCTTAAGTGGAAAGATACTGGGGCCACACGTCTGGCGGAAGGCACCGAGCTGCACAATGAGGCGCTCTCGGCGGCTCTGGAGCAGAAGCTCATCTCGGACGCAGCTCTACGCTTCACCTGGGCTGATTTCGAACAATTCGGGCTGCGCGATGGATCCGTGACTTCGAACTGCTTCATCAGGGTGGGCAGCAAGTTCTTCCAGCCCTCCGAGACCGATGCTGACGACCCATTCGGTCTGAACACGTTTGGCCTTAAGTGGGAGGAGGTAGGTTCAACGGGACCAGTCGCAGGCACCGAGATAGTTCACCCTGGGCTAGCGGCAGCGCTACAGCACAAGACCGAGTTTGGGCCGACTGAGTTCGACAACTTCGGCTTGCGCGACGTAACCCCGTACTCCTTCATCAAAGTGGGAGACAAATTCTTCCAACCTGCTGAGGATCACTTGAGCCAAGCTGCTGCGGGCATGGCCATTCTAATGTTTCGCGCGTCCACGCGTGACTGAGGTCTGAGCTCGTTCGTCTATAAAAAAGAGTCATGATTTGGCCTGTTGTCTACTATCGGGTGACAGAATAGGGCTAGGGCGTTAGCATTAGAGAGCAGAGTATAGGCATACGATAAGACGCTGTGAAGTAGAGTGGAAGACTATGTAAAACATATAACGGTTATGATGGTCAGAGTCGTTGTTCATAGTCCTTGAGTAGCATGAATACCTCCTGATGACGGTGGGCTCGGCCGCCGCGCGAGTTTCGTCATTGACGAAACCGAGTTTAGTCAGCCGTTGACGGCTCGTGCGTGGCCGAGCCTCACCGTATGCGACCCCGGGCAGGACCTGTAGTCCCCACGGACACGGTACGGACCGTGCAACCATCTCGCCTGGCTGGCGTGTGGACCGTGGCGGACGCCTGTCATGCCCGGTTACAATCTATCACAGCATGATATCATGCAACACAGGTGCGGCGAAGGGTGAGGGCGATTGATTGACTGAGGCGAGAGACGCTGGGCTGACTCCATCGAAAGGGCGGATGAGTCTGATTTTCTGATCTTCGGTGGCTCTGGTTTCGTCGGCTCTTGAAACGGTAAGCGCGAGCGCGGCTTACCGTTACTCCGAACGCGCGAGACATAGCCGCTGGGGGGGGGTCCCGGCAGTCCTGTTAATGTGACCAGAGTGACCTGAGAGTAGCCCGTTGGGTAGCCTTAGTCGTTTCTCGCCTCCCTCTTCCCTCTCATAACCGCGTTAAGTACTTAACTTTGAATATTAAAGTCCCATGGACTTACGCATGACCTTGCGCATGACCTTGCGCCTCTTGCCGTCGCCACGGCGGGGAACTTGTCGCGGCGCCGGTTGCAGGGACCTCAACCTAGGTTGCACCGGGGAAGCCGACGGGTGGATTGAGGGCATTCACAAACTAGCTAAAGCTGCGATGTCGCCCAATCCAAGCGCGAGACGGGAACCAGGGGAGCCTGTGCCCAGAAGAGAACGCGACCTGGCTGCACCTGTTCGGTGGGCGGTTGTCTGGGGCTCTCGGTGTGCGCGGGCGGCTGGCAACAGTTTACACCCACTTGAGAATGGTGCGACTCCTGACGCCTGCCCGACGCGAACTCGTATGTATGGCGCGCACGAGATGTCGCCGACGAGCGACGTGCGTGTGGACAACTCGACGCATTCTTCGAACATACACCTGCTTGTAAACTGTGTACCACAACATACTCTGTGGTCGCAACATTCCGATGTGAGCCTCAGCCTGAGGTAAAGCGCTCCTAGCCGTCCGAACCCGCACAGTCACAGCAGTGCTGCACGAGCACGACACCCCTAGCGACTCACCCACACATCAACCCAATGCCTGTCGTTCGCCGGCATCTTCCGTAGCATGCCCTGGCCCGCATCGCTACATCCCCGAACCCGCCTGCCGGGGCCCGCTCTCGTGCCCTAATCATCGGTGCAGCATGCTATTCGTTGACGCCAGCCTTTCCTCCTTGTGATCAGTGACCATCTCCGCGTCGACCCCTAGTTTCATCCAAACGCTGCTCCTCGTCCCTGGCCCATGCTCGTGTGCATGCCGCGCTCCTCCAGTCCTCGCATCGCGTTTGCTCCAGGTCCTCGCGTCCTTTCCTCCCGTCCTTTCCTCCCGTCTTTGCATCGCGTTTGCTCCAGTCTTATCATCCCCACCCCACCATTGACAGCTGGTGTACTTTCGGTAAGGGCACTCACGGGGCTCGAAAGCCCTCGCGTGCCTTATCCAATCTCGGCAGCAGCAGCTCAAGCTTGTTCGTCCTCGACGTCATCGGGCGCCTCCTCCTCCTCCTCCGCCTCCTCCTCCTCTTCCTCGCCCTGCTCCATGTCTTCGTCCTCGTCCTCGTCCTCGTCCTCGTCGTACTCCTCCTCTCGCTCCTCATTAAAGTCCGCTGCCTCGTACTGGGCGACGATGTCGGCCGAGCCTTCCGCATGGAAAGGGACCACCCCAAGCGCCTGGGCGACGGCGAGGCGGGACTCGTACACGCGCCCCATCGGGTCAATGTACCGATGCTCGGGTGGCCGATTCCCCTCGCCCGGAATGGGCACTGAGGCGCCCGGCAGGCAAGTCCATCCCCGGAGCATCTCGCGGGAGCCTCCCGCCAGCTCAAGGTAGGTGGAGAGCGACTGCAAGAGCTGCTCTTGCTGCGTGCGCCCACAG
>Ga0210245_101573_pt1 | contig 17785 bp, 10 predicted proteins | sample ChrtobMetaP3_4mM_FD_155450 | JGI IMG/M metagenome (GOLD analysis project Ga0210245, IMG submission 155450) | Chrysochromulina tobin associated microbial communities from unialgal haptophyte culture, Seattle, Washington, United States - P3_4mM | ecosystem: Host-associated > Algae > Haptophytes >...
CATCGCCGCCGCCACCATCGCCGCCACCACCATCACCTCCGCCGCCATCACCACCACCACCGTCTCCTCCACCGCCATCGCCTCCTCCGCCATCGCCTCCTCCGCCATCGCCACCGCCGCCCTCACCGCCACCCTCTCCTCCACCGCCGCCGCCGCCGTTGCCCAGAGAGCCGCCGCCTCCGAGTCCTGCGCCTCCGGAGCCTTCGCCGCCTCCTCCGTCGCCGCCGCCACCGTCGCCTCCACCGCCATCGCCACCGCCGCCTTCGCCTCCGCCGCCCTCACCGCCACCCTCTCCTCCACCACCATCGCCGCCGCCGCCCTCGCCACCGCCGCCCTCGCCGCCCCCGCCCTCTCCACCGCCATCACCGCCGCCGCCATCGCCACCGCCGCCATCGCCTCCGCCGCCCTTGCGGCCACCACCATCTCCGCTGCCCTCGCCTCCGCCTCCTTCGCCGCCTCCACCGGCGCCGCCTTCACCGCCTTCACTGCCGCCTTCACCGCCGCCGCCTCCCTGGCTGCCGCCTCCCTCGCCACCGCCTCCCTCGCCACCGCCGCCTTCGCCGCCGCCGCCGCCATCTCCGCCTTCACTGCCGCCTTCACCGCCGCCCTCGCCTTCGCCCGGCTTCCCGCCCTTTGCGCCGCTAGCTGCCGGCGTCGTTGTGGAGACTGTCACTGCCGATCTGGTCAGCGTGAGCTTCAGCCTCGCCGAGAACGTTGAGAGCTTCACAGCCGCCATGCGGACGGGCTTGGAAACATCACTGCGAGCCCAGCTACGCTGCCACCATCCAAGATGCCTCCTCGTTCTGCGCGTGCAATCAGCCAGCCTCGCCGTCGCCGCGGACCTCACCTTGCCGCACCTCTCCGATGCTGCCACCATCAATGCCACCCGCGCCGCCATCGTCGCCGCCGCCACTCAGTTGGCCACGTCGCCGCCCTCGGTGCTCTCCGAAGTGCTTGGCGTCAATGTCACGACGGTCGACCCGGTCGTCGACGTGCAGATGGATACAAGGGTGCCGATGGCAGTCGCGCCCCCGCCGCCGAGCCCACCCCCTCTGCCGCCACCCTTGCGGCCGCCCGCGCCCCCGCCCTCGCCGCCCTTGCCGCCGCCATCGATGGAAACTGCATTCTACGTGCTGGGCGCGGGTGCCTGCCTGCTCTTGATGGTTGGTTTCTTGCTCGTCGCTTGGGGCTTCTTGCACGCACGGGCGCTCAGCCGGCGCCACGCGTGCACAGAGGCGGCATTTCAAAGCACGCCCACCCCTACGGTGGAGGCGAAGGCGGAGGCGGAGCGGCTGAAACGTATCATGGCGGCGCTCTCCCGAAAGCCAAGCTTTGAAAGGCTGGATGAATCTCAACTGAAGAGTCTCGCCGAGGCGATGACACCACTGGAGGTCAAGGCGCAGGCGGTGCTCGTCACCGAGGGCGAGCAGGGTCAGCATTGCTACCTGCTCAAGAGTGGCGAGCTGGTCGTCAAGGTCAAGGGCATCGAGAAAGATCGGATCCAGCCAGGACAGGTGTCCTGATTGCCTCTGATGACGAGCTCGGATGGCGTCCCTGATTGCCTCTGATGTGCCCTCAGATGACGAGATCGCATCTCGCCTGATTGCGTCCCTACCCATCTGAGGACGAGATCGCTTCTCGCCTGATTGCGTCCCTACTCAGGTCTTTGGCGAGCTCGCCCTCCTGCACAACTTACCGCGCACTGCCACCATCGAGGTGGTGAAAGACGCGTCGCTCTTTGTGATCGATCGGCTCGCCTTTCGGCGCGCGCTCGGTCTGGGGGGTCAGGTCAGCGGTGCTGCCAGCTGCGGCGGTGTCAACGGCGCTGGTGAGATCCAAGCGCCGTCCCGGTTGAGATACGTGGGCCGTGCGACCTCCGTCGCCGTTGCCGCCTCTCGAGCAGCCAATGTCCGAGCCGCCTATCTCTCCTTTGGGGTGCCCTACGAGTGTGCTTGCGGCTTCACATGCGGCTCGCTGCCTGCATGGGAGCTCCATCTGCGCGTCTGCTCGCATGGGCAGCCTGGCGTCAATTACGGCGTCGCGCGCCTTGTTTGCAATCCCCATCCATCGCAATACCCACCGCCTTCGAAAGTGCCGGCGTGCAACGCGGCGAGCACGGCGCTCATCACGGCGCTCAGTCCGCAGTCAGGCGCTGTCAGGTGCAGTAAGGTGCCAGCAGGCGCAAGCAAGGCGAGCGACGCGGCCGACAAGGAGCTCAGGCCCATTTGTGGCGGCAGCAAGGCAGCAGCAGCGGTGGCGAGTATGGCCGAGGATAAGGTTGATTGCGGCGGGTTGGCGGCTGGAGGTGCGTGGTCGGCTGCTCAGAAGGCATGCTGGGACGAGGCTGAGGTTGCGAGCAAGCCCGGCGCACAGACCTGCGCATCTGCGCAGGACGTGCGCTCGGGCACGTACTCCGATCGCCACATGGCTCCCCACATGGACCATCTCCGCCGCGCCCACACAGCCGCCAAGGCATTAGCCGAAGCGGACGCGGCTCGAACCTCTTGCACGCCCCCAGCGCGAGTGTGTGTGGCTGCATTGGACGATGGCGTAGACAGCCTTGGCGGCAGCTCATTCGCATGCAGCTCAGTTCGCATGGGCGCGACATTAAGCCATCGCAGCGGCCATCGCTCGTCTCATCCTCGCATGCAAGCGCTCAGTACGGCGCCCCGCCGCAGCGGCCATCGCTCGTCTCATCCTCGCCAAGTTGAGCGCCAAGTTGAGCGCCATGTTGAGCGGGCCTCTCCAAAGCGAGAGCTTCACCGACACTCCCGCAGCCCGGGGGCAAGTCATCATAATCATCATCGATGTCGTCGTCAGCAGCAGGAGCACCAGCAGCCGGAGGAGGAGCAGACGCACCCGCACCCCCACCCGCCGCCTCCGCTTCCGCTCCCGCTTCCGCCGCAGCAGCAGCAGCATAGGCACGCTCGAGATCCACATGAGATCAATACTGGCAGCAGTCCGCAGCGTCGCTACCAAGCTCACGACTTTGAACCTCACGCCCATCGCGGCCGTCGCGAGCGGCCGCGCCATGGGCCGCGCGAACCGGAATCCGGAGCTTCGGAAGCAGTCGCGGACGAAAGCCGATGAGCTAGCCCTCGGCTGGCTCTCGGGACTGCTTATTCATGACCATCCCTTGAAGTGTGATGCACAGTTTGAAGACTATTTGAAGACGTCTGCATCCAACATGTCGAGTGGATGGAGCGTTTGAGCATTGAGGCAGAGCCTGACCCGTTACTGCGGTGTACCATTATATTAAGACCGTACGAGTTGTAGATTGTAGTACAAACATGATAGAAACAAGCCACCGTTTACCCGCGTACCCAGTTCTCGGCACGCGGAGTGGGGCCACCCTCTCCTCATTTGGTCAACGCGCCGACGGGCACACTCGAGAGAAGGACGTGGATTTGCTCGAGCAGCGCCTGGGCGTAGCCAAATGCATTCGCGGTGAGTGAGAGGCCCTCGGTGGCGACCGCACGGCCAAACGCGGCGCCGCCGTGCTGGAGCGCCCGCAACGGCGCGGGGCGCAGCGGCGCGAGGAGCAGGGCGCTCAGCCCGTCGGAGAGATGCACGAGGGAGCGGACCACGGGCAAGCCCGACAGGACGCGATGGAGTTGGCGCAGCAGCTGCGGCCACCACTTGGCTGAGACCTCGGTGAGCACATCCGCCCACGACGACGCGTCGGCTACGCGCACTCGTGTGAATGTGAAGGTGACGTCATGGAGCGGCACGAGCTGCGCCATCTCCGCGGCGGCCGACGAGACGTCGCCGGCGGCCGTTGAGTGCACCGTTGAGTGCAGCACGCGCCGGTAGTACGCCGAGCTCCCGTCCGTGGGCACGTAGTCGAATCGCACGTCGATCTGATGGATCTCGACAAGATCGTAGAAGGTGGGGAGGCGTCGGGCTGCGGATGCGGCTGGGGGCCGCCCAAGGCTATGCGCTCGTGCGGCATGCGAAGGCAGAGGCTCGGACGGCATGGCCGAAGTTCCGGAGGAGGGGACGGTGGAAGAGGAGGCGCGACGTGGCGGGCGCGGCGGAGCGTCCTCCGCGGCAGCGCTCGCAAAGAATCGGTGCAGGAAGGCGAGGGTCGACTGGTGAAGCGTGAGCCGCAGCGGCTGCAGCTGGAATGCGGCGCGCTGCTCGGAGCCCAGCATGCGCGCCGATGCGGCGAGGATGTACCCCTGCAGGCCCACCTGCGGCGGCGCTTCAGTGTCGAGGTGGAGCAGATGGCAGGGGCGCTCGTCGGTTGTGCGATCCTGCTGCCCGGCAGAACGCTTCCGAGTTCGATCTCGAATGTCGAGATGGCGCACGTGAAGCACCATCTGCCACTCGCTGGCCTCGGCCTCGTCCGCAGCGTTCGGCGCGCCACCACCTCGGGAGCCGTCGCCGTCGTCGCCCAAGGTACCCTCGCCGCGGCTTCCCTTGGCGACGTGCCCGTACCGTTCAAGTTGCATGCTCACGCCATGGACCGTGAGCTCGACAGCCGCGGCCGCCGCGGCCGCGGCCGCCGCCGCGGCAGCATCGGCGTCTGGGTCGATGTACTCCTCGCCGCCGTCCAACGGCCGAGCAGCCACCGTGCGACACGGCGCCGCCGCCCAACCTCCCGGCATCTCGTGCAGAGCCCAACGCAGCTGCATGTTTGTGAGCAGGATGCGCTCCAGGCACGGCGCGGCCGGCGGGCGCGCGAGCGCGTGCGGCAGCTCCTCGGTCGCCCAGCTCGGCTCACCCACATGCGCCTCATGGACTTGCAGCGGCGCATCGCTCAGCCAGCGCGCCGCTGCTTCCCCCGAGATCTCCCCCGAGATTTCCCCCGAGATCTCCCCCGAGATTTCCCCCGAGATCTCCCCCGAGATCTCCCCCGAGATTGGGAGGCTCGGATCGTCCGCATCGCCGCCTGCTGGCACACCTACCGGTGCGGCTGGGAACGAGGGCGCTTTGGAGACGACGGTGGCGCCCACGGCGGCGCCCTCGTCTCCTCTCTCGACGGCACGCATGAAGCCCGCGCCAGCGCTGCTAGCCGCCGCAGCCGCGCCCACAGCTCCAGCCGCGCCCGCAGCCGCGCCCATGCTAGACGGATCATACGAGTCGATGATGGTGATGCCTCGCTGACCGCACGTGGCGAACCCTTCCGCCGCCGCCGCCGTTGGAGCTGGTGCTCTTCGCCAGTCCGCATCAATTGAGTCGCTCACGCTACACCTCGCTCGAGCACCCTCAGCGCCGCCTCGAGCACCCTCAGCGCCGCCTCGAGCACCCTCAGCGCCGCCTCGAGCACCCTCAGCGCCGCCTCGAGCACCCTCAGCGCCGCCTCGAGCACGATCAACGCCGCCGCCAGTGCCCGTGCGCCCACCGCAGTCGGCGTCACCACCATACTCGCCGGAGCCACCGGAGCCGCCGTCATCATTCTCCTCGCCAGACGTGTCGTTGGCCCTCCCGCCTCCGGTGAGCCCCTGCACGAGTTGCAGCAGGGCGCGCGTGGACTTGGCTGAGGTGTGAAGGACAAGGTCGTCATCAGTGAGCTCCAACTGCCATGCGGCCGGCCGTTGGTCGTTCCTAATTTGGTCGACACCAGCCGCCTTCCTAATTTGGTCGACACCAGCCGCTTTCCCTGCCGCCGAGCGAGGACACTCCTCCACCAGCTCAGTCGTCCGCCACACGGCCGAGAGGCGCGAGATGAAGGCGGCGGGCTCGTAGTCGTCATGAAGGAGGCGCGCGCGCTCCTCCATCAGATCTCCCTCATCCCGCAGCCCGGGGGATGGGGACGCGCTGCCTTGAGCGCCGCCTGCACGCGCATCGCCTTCGCCGCCAGCAGCAGCAGCGCCAGTGCCTACGGCGCCGGCACCACTGCCAACTGCCACGCGGGCGAAGCCCCGGTGCACGTTGGGCGGCGAAGGCGCGCAAAAGTGCGAATCAAGGACTGGCATTGATTGGCCGTTGATGATCAGGGCAGTGGGCAGCGTCGCACTGCCCGCGCCCGCGCAGGTCGCCCCGCGTCGCGGACTGCCTGTGGGCAAGGCGCCGAGCTCCGGCGCTGACGCCAAGGAGGATGCAGCCGCTGACGGCCGAGCGCCGTTCCGAGCGCCGCCCGTGCTGAGGAGCAACTCTGCAGCGTGGAAGACGATCTCAAAGGAGGTGTCGGGCGAGCTCGGTGGCGGGCCAGCCACCCTGCCAGCTTCGCCGTCGGCGGCCCCAATGGCGGCCTGGGCGGTGGTTGTGCCCATCGAGGTGGGCGGGTGGCCGGCGGCCGCCGTTCCGGGCCCCGCTCCATCGTCCCGCGCTCCATCGTCCCGCGCGCGTGGCGCATACAAGAGATGCATCGAGTGGAGCAGAGCGAACGCCACCGGCCTCGGCACGTCCATATTAGGAACGTCCGTGGCGCCGCTCGGGGGCTCGCACGGCGAGAGCTCCAGGCAGGACGAGCGAAGAGATCCGAAGATGCGCCACGGCGCGGCGGCAGGCGTCGTCGTCGTGGGCGTCGTCGTGGGCGTCGTCGTGGGCGCTGCGCCCGCTGAGCCGACTCGCGAGGTGCTTGCGGTCCGCGGCTCGGATGATGGCGCGCCCTCGGCCATCCGGCTCGGCATGGCGCTCGTCGCGGCCGCCTCGCTTGATACGGCGCTCGCCGACGAGGATGATCCAAAAAAGGAGCCGAGGTCGGCGATGCACTGGACAAGGGCATCTTGTCGGAGGGTGACGGCGCACAGCTGCAGCGAGGCGGAGCGTTCGAGGGGAGGCTCGATGGATGGCTGAGAGGGACTGGCCGGCGATGTGGGCATCATCAGACTGAAAGCCAAAGCCGCCTCCTTTGGCACCGATGCCTTTGGCACTGATGCCTCGTCCGCGGCCGCCTCGCCACGCTCCGCGTGCGCGGGGGGGCGTTTTGGTGCGCCAATGGGGCGAATCATTGAAGGCGACGAGGGGGCCGCGGAGAGTGGCGTCTCGTCATACGCACCGCCGCCGCCGAGGTGCCCGAGGCGGCGCGTGTCCACCCCGTGCCCGGTACGGCGCTCCGCGTCCTCCCCGAGGCTCACCGAGCGCGCGCGGCATTCGAGGCTGATGAGCGAGAGCGCCGTACCGGGCACCATCCGACGCCCGGCGCTGCACGCGTCGGCTCCGGAAGTGATCGAGAGCGTCGTTTGGCTCAGCTCGAGCTCCCAACTCTTGGGCACGCGCGGCGCCGTCTTGGGCACATGTGGCGCAGTCTTGGGCGATCGTGTGTGAGGAGGAGTAGGTGCAGCCGATGCGGCGGCGCGCGGCGGCGAGGCTCGAGGCTCCATCACGGCGCTCATCACGGCGGCATCGGCCGTTGGCGAGGCACGAGTGGAGGGGATGAGAAGGAGCGCCGCGCGTCCGACAGTGAGGGCTGTTGTGCTCGACACAGCGCCTCGCCCAGACCGGCTCGGGGACGGGCCTGGGGGCGACGCCGGAGCGGGCGCCATGGTCGGCGCGGGAGAGGAGGCGGAGGAGGAGTCGGAGGAGGGGGGCGTCACGAGGCTCCCGACCAGGCTACTAAGCATGCCGAGATCTGCAGGGCATAGGCTGAGGAGACACGAGGGTGCGTGAGCACGCACGCCCGGCTCTGACTGGGCGCGGCTCCATGTTAGGCAACAGCTACCCATATTAGGCAACAGTCCCTCGGACGGCGCGTGGCTCTGGGAAGGGCTGGCGTCTGGCTCCCCTGCACTCCAGCTCACGAGCAGTGGAGAGAGCCCCATCGGCATCGACAAGGCGGGGCACGCCTTCGCCCGCAACCAAAAGGCACGCACCTTGTCCACGTGCTCCTCACGGCGCTCGTCACGTGAGGCTTCCGTGGAGCCTCCCGGGAGCAGAAAAGCCGCGAGGCACCGCCAGCGCAGCGTGTGGGGCTCCGCCGTGCTCAGAGACGCGTCGTCGAGTCGTATCAGACCCGCCACGGGGGCGGGCTTGGCGGAGGCAGCCGCGACGACCAAAACCCAGGCTGAGCCGACTGTCAACGTGAACGGCGAGGAGGAGGAGGAGGAGGAGGAGGAGGACGAGGACGAGGACGACGAGGAGGAGGAGGAGTTCTTGGCTGCGGCTGCCGAAGACGTGTTAGCCGCACGGGCCGCGGGGCGCGGGTCTGGGCACAAGGGCGGCGGCTCGTCGCATGGCGCGCCCTCGACCATCGGCCTTGGCTCAGCGGCCGCCGCGCCCGGTGGGGCGTCCATATTAGGAAAGTCCGGTGGGGCGTCCATATTAGGAAAGTCTGGTGGGGTGTCCACGCATGCCTTGAGTGCAGCGATGAGGCGTGCAATCGACGAGGGGCGCAGCACGAGGCATGGGCGCGCGAGGTGTACCGTCGTCCCGTGCGCCTGCATGCGAATGCTCAGCTGCGGGCCAGACGGCGGCTGCGACGGCGGCGCCACAGATGGCAGCTTGAGCCCCGCGAGCAGCACGTGCGATGGGATGGCGTGCCACGTGGTCGGCAGCCACGTGGTCGGCAGCCGCGAGCCTGCACACGCGCCGTGATGAGCGGCCGTTGAACCTCGCTGCGGAGGGCCTCGGCCGCTCACCACGGCGCTCCGAAGCTCGCTCCACACCTCGAGCAGTCCGGCCGTTGGGTCCAAGGGGACACCAGGCGTCGTCGTGGGCGACTCGGGCGCCTGCAGCCCGCGCGCCGTCGCAAGCTCCTTCACACGCTCCTTCACACGCTCAGTCAGCTGCAGACTCTCGACCCAAATCGGGACGGAGCCATCGATGGGATTGCATGCATTCGACAGACTCTCGACCCAAATCGGGACGGAGCCATCGACTTGTGGCGGCGGGTGCATGCCCGCGCGCATGCCGAGCCCCTCGATTGCATGCGATCCCAAGTGCTGGCCCGCGCGCATGCCGAGCCCACGGCCACTCAGCAGCCAGAGAGTCTCATGCGACTCGCCTGCGTGCAGCAGCGCGCCGCTGAAGCGCGCGATGTGGAGCCGCACGGCGAGTGGCGGCTCACGCGTCACGGCAGCCCGAGTGGAGCGCGCCGGAGATCCCGGGGGAGATCGTGGAGGAGATTGCATCATGGAGGAGATCGGAGGAGATCGTGGAGGAGATTGCATCGTGGAGGAGATCGGAGGAGATCGTGGAGGAGATTGCATCGTGGAGGAGATCGGAGGAGATCGTGGAGGAGATTGCATCCTGGAGGAGATCGATCCTCGAGGAGTTGCCGGAGCGGCGGCCGCTGCGACGCCTCGACACGAGGCTACGTGGCTCGATGCGGCGTGTGCGCTCGCGCGCTCGGTGGGCGTCGTGGTGGGCATCTCCTCCTCCGCCTCGAAGAAACGGTCGTTCGCCTCCTCGGTGCCATCCGCCCACGACGACGCCTCCGCCGCCTCGTCCCCCTCCTCTGCGGATGCAAGCAATAGCTGAGCGACCTTCAACATCGCACGCGCGACTTCCGGCGACGCGTCCAGAGCCGCCGCCGCCGCAAGCAGAGCTGCCGAGGAGCGCCTACAGCCGTCGATGCCTTCGGAGGCCATGGTGGCGTCGGCGTCGTCTTCGGCGTTGGGCGTCGTGGTGGGCATCATCGATCCGCGCCGACGTGCCGTCTCCCCGCTGGCGGCCGGCGCGCCCAGGATCGATGTGAGCAGCCGGATGTGCCGTGGGCTCAGCACGCTCTCAAGCCACTCGATGCGTACGTCCACCGCCGCCAGGCGCGGCGCCTGGCTGCCCTCGGTCAGCAGCGCCATCTCGAGCGCAAAGCCCTCGACCGACCCAAGCTCCTCTTCCAAATTAGGCGACTCCGCCTCCATATTAGGCAACCTCGCCTCCATACTTGGCTCCTCCTCCTGATCCTCCTCGCCGCCCTCCGCCGGGAGCTCCTCGTCGTCATCGTCGGCGCCGAGCAAGCCCGCCGTGCCCGTGCCGCCCAAGACGGCGCCCGCACCGCTCCCAAGCACAGCCAGCGACACACCATGCAGCTCGACGCTCTTGAAACTGAGTACAGTCGCCGTAGGCCACGCTGGCGCCGCCGCCGCGTCTGCCACCCCGCGTGGACTTCTCGAGGTCGATGCGGCCGCGGCCGCGGCGGTGGCGGCGGCGGCCGCCGCCGCGAACGCCAGCGCCGCCGTCACGCTGTCAGCTGCAGTCTCTTCCACGAGCATGGCGCACTCGCGCTGCGCATTGGACGCGGGGTCAGACGCGCGCGCGACCAGATGAGAGACTGAGAGACGCACCGACGGGAGCGCGGCGACGGCGTCCTCGTCGGACGAGGCGGCGGCCGCCGGATGCAGCGTGAAGACGACGTCGACGAGACCAATCTGCATGCGCGTGATCAGCCGCCAGAAGACGAGCACCAAAGTCTGCACGCCGCTGCGAGCCCGCGCTGACACGTCGGCCGCCGCGGTCGCCGCCCGCTGGCTGCGAGCGCTGCCGCCTTCGGGTGAAGTGGCGGGCGCGCTCGTAGAGGCCGCAGGAGCGGCAGTCGCCTCGGCGGCTGCGCCCTTGGGAGCCGATGGCCGCGCGGCTGCAGACGAGGAGGCAGCCGCGCAGCGCCGCATGGCCACTCGAGTCGAAGCAAAGCGTACGCGATCGCCGTTTGGCAGCGCCTCTGCCCACGGAACTGCGGGACGCGAGCACAGCACAGTGGTTGGCTACAATCTCGCAAGCTAGCACATGCCTGGTGGCAGATGGTTCAACACCCGCTCTACGAACGTGCAAACGTAATGGTGCTGCATGCCAGCTCAACCGGGTCCCATCCAAACGGTCGAAGCAACGGTGCCACCGCTTGCACGGAGATCTGCGCGGCATGCACGCAAGCGTAAGAGGACGTTCTGCGATGCGCGCCATGCGAGCACGCCGCGCAGATACCTCAAAATTGGTGACGACCAACGTTGATGCAGTCAGCGTCACCTCGATGCCAGCCTCCTGGCCCGAGGCCTCCAATATGTGGCGAAGCACAAAGCGCACGAATCGCGTGAGCATCGATGGGAAGGTGCGTGTGCTCGCGACGAGTCGTGTGGACGCCACCAAACAATGAGAGGGGGCCGTCCGCCCTCACGAGGGTGCTGCTGCTGCTGTGAAACACACACAACGCGCGCGCTCTCCGGACCCCCAAGCACGGGGGCCGCTATCGCAATGGACGGAGGCGTGGCCGACACAGCCTGCTATTACACAGGCCGTTAATCGGCGGCGGGCGGGGGAAGGTGAGACCCTCCCCCCTATCGTAACCCAATAGTACCGATGGTGCTGCTGCTGTTCAACACAACGCGCGCACACACTCCGGACCCCCAAGCACGAGGACCACGGTCACTATGGACGGAGGTGTGGCCGACACAGCCCATGCTATCGTGGTCCCAAGTGCACGATACGGCGCTCCTTGGCACTAGGAACTTCCTAGGTACTCGCTACGAAGTGTAACCAGCTGCGTTTCACGACACTTGTAACCACCTGTCCCAACGAAATTTGTAACCACACCACGGAAGAGGAATCGCGATATCGCGTACAGGGGCTGGGTGCTGACCTCTAGCCACGTGGCCCAAGTGTCCACACAATTTGTAACCACCACACGGACGCGGAAGCGCCCACAGGACATATACCATGGGAGAACATTGTACCATGGGTCGCTTCCGGGCTGTGGGAAAACGATGTTTGTTGGTCAGGATCCACCTGGTGGATGAACTCCGCCCGCACTTTGCCGTCGGGCACCGCGCTGCCATGGAAGCCATCCATTCAAATCGCCCTCTGTTACGTAATCCAGGCCATGCTGCTCATTGGGACCATCGCCACGCCCATTCTGCTCATCGTTCTTTTTCCGGTCCATGTGTTCGCGGCGCACCTCTACTTGCATGACTTGCTCGCGATGCCCCTCGCGGTCCACTTGTGCATCCTGCCCGTGACCCTGATCATGGGCATCGTGAGTGCAATCGTCTTGAGTGTGGAGTTTATCTATCTGCCACTCTCGCTCTTGTGCCTGACCGTCGGCATCAGGCTGTGCTCCTGCAGTGGCATTCCCTCTTCGGAGCGTCTCAAGCCATCCCAATCGCTTCGCGAGGTGGCACTCTCACACCCGAGAGGTACGAGCCCTGCCGTCTCCTCCGAAGAGGCGCAGGCGGCTGCGCGGCGCTACCTCGGCCACGATGAGGTCTGGGAAGCGCTCAAAGGCGACGGCGTCAAGGAGAGCGAGCGGCCGGTGCGCCTGGTGCGCCTGTCGTGGCTGCTCGCGCTCGGCCAGCCAGGTAGCAGCGTGCACAGGGAATACGGCGGCGTCCTGCCGCGGCGGCAGGAGCTGCCTGAGGCCGCCTTCATCGGCGTCGACGAGCTGCAGAAGATCTCACGGCAGGCGAAGCGCGGCGTGGACTTTTATTCGATTTACGAGACGTTTACGCTCGAGGTGCAGCTTGGTGAGGGTAATCTGCTCAAGCGCGCGTTGCGCGTGCTCTTCAAGATCTTCTCGTGCAAGTTTGTCAAGCGCAACGTCGATGACCTGCTCCCTATCGTCGCCATCTCATAGTACGCGTCACGTCGCGCCGAACGCCCCCTCGTTGAGTTGCAATCCCCCTCATTGTGTCCGGCGCCCACCTCTCACACGGTCCGCATGTCCCCGCGTGCACTCGCAGTTGCTGGCTGGAACCGAGGCACCCAGACTGCGATGGCGAGCAGCTGCGGCTGCTGTGCACACGGCTGGAGACCCTCTTCCCAAGCTTCGGCGTGCTGCGCCGCTCTGGGCTGCTCGGCGTGTGCCAGGCCTACGGCTTCTGCGACATGGGCGTCTTCTTCGACTGGGCCTCCCTCTTTCAGAAGGATCCGAGGATGTGGACTCCGGCCGAGCTCATAGCCGAAGAGAAGCGTACCGAGGACCAGCGGCGCGCGGCCGAGCGCTACCGCGACAGCCGAACGGAGGCGCAGGCCCAGGCGACGAAATTCGCACTCGATCACACGATGGACTTGTGGTACGCGCACTCCAAGACGACGGTCGTTCTGCTCACCGAGCTGCCCAAGAAGCTGCCGAAATCGTTCGATGCAATTCGCACGTACGAAAGCCGCGGCTGGACGACGTTCGAACGGTGCTCTGCGGAGCTCGGCAAGACGTTCACCCTTCAGCAGGCGGGTTGGCCCCTCGTCATCAACCTGATGAGCCCTGATTGCCTCCCTCATCAGCCTGATTGCCTCCCTCATCAGGCGGGTTGGCCTCTCGTCATCGACCTCGGCAAGCAGCGTGCAGCACTTCGCAGGCTGCCGACAACGCCCGAGCGGATGGAGGAACTCTTCAAGGAGCGCAGTTTCACCAACGGCGCCGACCGGGCGCAGGTGCTCGCACTCTACGAGAAGACGGCACGTGCCGTCCTCGGTTGCGTCAAGGAGCTCTCTTTCTTCGGCATCCCCTTCGACCCTAAGGACCCGTGGCGCTCGCCGGAACGGCTCGGCCAGGCGCTCAACTTTTGCGTCAACCTGAAGAGGCTCGATCTCAACTTTACCGGCCTCACCGACGAGCATCTCGCCTCCATCAGCGGCGTCCTCTCCTCCAGCGCACTGCCCAAGCTCGAGCAGCTCTTCCTTGTATACAACCACCTCGGCCCACGCGGCGTCGAGGCCCTCGGCAGCGCGCAGATCAGTGGCGTCGCGCCCGGCCTCAAGGTGATGCTCCTCTTTGGCAACGACTTAGGCGACGCGGGCCTGCAATCCTTTGCGGCCTTCATCGCCATGGGCATGGCGCCCGAGCTGCAGCTCTTCGATCTGTCCTTCAACGACATTGGCGATGCCGGCGCCGTCGCCCTTGCAGACGCGGTGCGGCTGCGGCTGGCGAACGGCGAGTGTAAAGTCGGAACCATATTCCAATGTTGTGCCAACCACGTGGGCATGCGCGGCCGCTTGGCGCTCTCTGCTGCGGTCAAGATTAAGAACCGTGCGCCGGACTTCCCGCAATTCTTTTTTGTCCAACTGGGTGAACGCCCTCTATCCGCGCGGCTTCACGGTGGGCTGCAAGCGGACCTTGAGGCACGAAGCGTACTCGTACCTCCACGCGGAGTACCACCGAGACCACCACGCGCGAAGCAAGTGCGATCTTTTGGTGGATGCGCAGGAGGGATCTGGCCATAAGTAGGTGACCTGCGTGCACCTGCTTTGGGTCTCAGAAAGATGCCCCTTAGTGTACGTGATGCGTGATGCATAATACGCTTCTCGCCACATCCTTGGTGTACCGCGCCTCCATTTCGATTTTCGTTGCGACTTCTCAATCGCAAAAAATCTGCGCCGGATTCGGACCCATCCTGAGAAAAAGGCGCCCGAAGCACCTAACAAGTCGATTACCCCACAGGACACTTACCATGGCTGTGGACCTGGCCCCTAAACACGTGGCCTAAGTGGCCCCCCCCTCCGGGGGGGGCCGCCCCCTCTCCGGGGGGGCAACGCCCCCCCCTGAGGTTTCCCAACTTTTTGTAACCACCACACGGAAGTGAAGCACCCCACAGGACACTTACCATGGCTGTGGACGCACTTCTGCTTCCGCGGGCTGTGGGAAGACGAGATGTTTGCTCGTCAGGCTGTGGACGCACTTCTGCTTCCGCGGGCAGTGGGAAGACGAGATGTTTGCTCGTCAGCCTGTGGCCTAAGTGACCTGTTGGTCAGCTTCACTTCCGTGTGGTGGTTACAAAAAGTGTGGAAACCTCAGGGGGGGGCGTTCCCCCCCGGAGGGGGGTCGCGGCCCCCCCCGGAGGGGGGCACTTAGGCCACGTGTTTAGGGGCCAGGTGTCCACACAATTTGTACCACCACACGGAAGCGGAAGCGCCCAGACAGGACTTCTACCGTGGCTGTGGACGCACTTCTGCTTCCGGGGCTGTGGGATCAAGCTCACCGCAGGTTTGGTTGTGTTCAGTTAGGTGTGAATGATAATGTGAATGAGGGCTCCCGCAGGCGAGCCGACCTTTCGGTCCGGCCGAGCATGCATGCATTCACCGCCCATATTACCATATCGGGTCGTAATGAAGGCTGAGCAGACGAGATGTTCGCTCATCAGATCCACTTTGATCCACTTTGATGCTCTCCGCCCCCCGCATTTCGCCGTCGGACCCCGCGCTGCCATGGAAGCCATCCATTCAATTCGCCCTCTGCTACGTAATCCAGGCCATGCTGCTCGTTGCTCTCATCGGGCCCGTTGCCATGCCCATTCTGCTCATCGTTTTTCTGCCGCTGCATGTGTTCGGGGTGCACCTCTACTTGCACGGCTTGCTCGCGATGCCCCGCGCGGTCCACTTGTGCATCCTGCCCGTGACCCTGATCATGGGCATCGTGAGTGCAATCATCTTTGGTGTGGAGTTTATCTATCTGCCACTCTCGCTCTTGTGCCTGACCGTCGGCATCAGGCTGTGCTCCTGCAGTGGCATTCCCTCTTCGGAGCGTCTCAAGCCATCCCAATCGCTTCGCGAGGTGGCACTCTCACACCCGAGAGGTACGAGCCCTGCCGTCTCCTCCGAAGAAGCGCAGGCGGCTGCGCGGCGCTACCTCGGCCACGATGAGGTCTGGGCAACGCTCGAAGGCGACGGCGTCAAGGAGAGCGAGCGGCCGGTGCGCCTGGTGCGCCTGTCGTGGCTGCTCGCGCTCGGCCAGCCAGGTAGCAGTGTGCACAAGGAATACGGCGGCGTCCTGCCGCGGCGGCAGGAGCTGCCTGAGGCCGCCTTCATCGGCGTCGACGAGCTGCGGGAGATCTCACGGCAGGCGAAGCGCGGCGTGGACTTTTATTCGTTTTTCGATACGTTTGCGCTCGAGATGCATCTTGGTGAGGGTAATCTGCTCAAGCGCGCGTTGCGCGTGTTGCGCGTGTACTTCAAGATCTTCTCGTGCAAGTTTGTCAAGCGCAACGTCGACGACCTGCTCCCGATCGTCGCCATCTCATAGTACGCGTCACGGCGCGCCGAACGCCCCCTCGTTGAGTTGCAATACCCCTCGTTGTGTCGATGCCGACGCCCACCTCTCACACGGTCCGCATGTCCCCGCGTGCACTCGCAGTTGCTGGCTGGAACCGAGGCACCCGGACTGCGATGGCGAGCAGCTGCTGCTGCTGTGCAAACGGCTAGAGGACCTCTTCCCAAGCTTCGGCGCGCTGCGCCGCTCCGGGCTGCTCGGCGTGTGCCAGGCCTACGGCTTCCGCGACATGGGCGTCTTCTTCGACTGGGCCTCCCTCTTCCAGAAGGATCACAAGCTGTGGACCGAGGCCGAGCTCATAGACGAAGAGGAGCGTACCGAGGACCAGCGGCGCGCGGCCGAGCGCTACCGCGACAGCAGAACGCAGGCGCAGGCCCAGGCGGTCAAATTTGCACTGGGCACGCTGGACTTGTGGTACGCGCACTCCAAGACGACGGTCGTTCTGCTCACCGAGCTGCCCAAGAAATTGCCGAAATCGTTCGGTGCAATTCGCACGTACGACAGCCGCGGCTGGACGACGTACGAACGGTGCTCTGCGGAGCTCTGCAAGACGTTCCGCCTTCAGAAGGCGGGTTGGCCCCTCGTCATCGACCTCGGCAAGAAACGTGCAGCACTTCGCAGGCTGCCGACAACGCCCGAGCAGATGGAGGAACTCTTCAAGAAGTGCAGCTTCACCAACGGCGCCGACAAGCCGAAGGTGCTTGAAAAGTACAAGGAGACGGCACGCGCCGTCCTCGGTTGCGTCAAGGAGCTCTCTTTCTTCGGCATCCCCTTCGACCCTAAGGACCCGTGGCGCTCGCCGGAACGGCTCGGCCAGGCGCTCAACTTTTGCGTCAACCTGAAGAGGCTCGATCTCAGCTTTACCGGCCTCACCGACGAGCATCTCGCCTCCATCAGCGGCGTCCTTTCCTCCCGCGCGCTGCCCCAGCTCGAGCAGCTCTTCCTTGGATTCAACCGCCTCGGCCCACGCGGCGTCGAGGCCCTCGGCAGCGCGCTGGTCAGTGGCGTCGCGCCCGGCCTCAAGGTGATGCTCCTCTTCGACAACGACTTAGGCGACGCGGGCCTGCAATCCTTTGCGGCCTTCATCGCCATGGGCATGGCGCCCGAGCTGCAGCTGGTCAGTCTGGCCGGCAACAACTTTGGCGATGCCGGCGCCGTCGCCCTTGCAGACGCGGTGCGGCTGCGGCTGGCGAACGGCGAGTGCAAGGGCGGAACCATTTTTCTGTGTGGTTTCAACCACGTGGGCATGCGCGGCCGCTTGGCGCTCTCTGCTGCGGTCAAGATTAAGAACCGTGCGCCGGACTTCCTGCAATTCTTTTTGTCCAACTGGGTGAACGCCCTCTATCCGCGCGGCTTCGCGGAGGGCTGCAAGCGGACCTTGAGGCACGAAGCGTACTCGTACCTCCACGCGGAGTACCACCGAGACCACCACGCGCGAACCAAGCGCGATCTTCTGGTGGCTGCGCACGAGGAGCTGGCCATAAGTACGTGATGCGTGATGCATAATACGCTTCTCGCCACATCCTTGGTGTACCGCGCCTCCATTTCGATTTTCGTTGCGACTTCTCAATCGCAAAAAATCTGCGGATTCGGACCCATCCGAATCCCTCACGCCTCAGGTGAACACGTCCGACGTCGCGTTCGTTTCGGAATATGGAATTAATATGGGCCCAGGGGGCGAGGGCTGGGGACCCGCTTTTCTTTTCGTCTCTCTATACAAAAACATGCACCCGGACCCGGTCAGCGGAAACCGCGGACGCCACCTACGGACGCCTCCCACGCAGCCGGGCGGGTCGGCGGCGGGCGCAGGCCTGCGGCGCACCGCCGGGCCGGCATCGGTGCGAGGCAGCCTCTGTGGGTTACGCACACGCACCAGGCGGGGAGGCGACGATGGCGGGGCGCGGCGCGTGGAGACTAGATGGCGGGGCG
>Ga0210245_101577_pt1 | contig 17721 bp, 11 predicted proteins | sample ChrtobMetaP3_4mM_FD_155450 | JGI IMG/M metagenome (GOLD analysis project Ga0210245, IMG submission 155450) | Chrysochromulina tobin associated microbial communities from unialgal haptophyte culture, Seattle, Washington, United States - P3_4mM | ecosystem: Host-associated > Algae > Haptophytes >...
GCTCTGAAGCCGCCGCTTTGGCCGCATGCTTGCGTTGCTTCTTAGGCTCACTTTCTGCCTTGCGTTTGCGCGGATTCCTGTCCTTGGCTCCAGCCGTTCTGGCCATGACGGGCGCGGACAGCTGCACCAAAAGCCGCTCGAATGGTCGTGAAAAAGCCGTGAAGGAGGAACCAAAAGCCTCACGCGGCTGTAGGGAAAGCCACCAAAAGCCTCACCAAAAGCTCCACCAGCACCGTCCAAAAACGCTCGAGACTGGCCGGGACCGCGCCTTTTGGATCGATCGCGCCGTTACCTGTCCTTGGAAGTTGCACATCGGAGGGAGCCGGGACACACCCACCCACCCCCACCGGGGTAACCGCATACTTCCCCAAAGGTCCAGTAAGTCCAGTAAGTAATGTAACTGTCTGAAAAACTTCTTCACGAGACTTCCTTCGCGAATTTGGCACATTCGGTGTCCATTGCGTGCGCACGCTTCTATAGCAACCTAGAGAGGACGCGCTCCGCGAGAGGCTCGCGCAAGCATGGGCGCCAACGGTTCCAAGGGAAACTCGAATTATACGTCACCCACACCAAACGATCTAGGCGGTGCAGGGTACGGCGTGCGCCTCTTCTCGCCGGTGCAGTCCGAGCGACCCAGAATGCCAGCGTTCACGCTCAAGGTGGGTATCGTCGGCTCTGGGAGGATGGGGTGCCTCATCGCCGGCGAGCTTGTGCGTCGCGGCTGCACGGTCGTCCTCTACGACATACACGAACCAACGCGGACGAGCGCCTTCGAGAGGTTGTGCGAATTGGCCAAAATCTCCCTGCCCAAGCAGGACGCGGAGTCGGCGATTGCGAGCATTACAGTCGCCAACTCCTTAAAGGATACCTTAGACCGCTCTGAGCTCATCTTGGAGTTGGTCCCTGAGGACCTCGCACTCAAGAAAGGGCTCTTCAACCAGATGTGCGATATCCTCAAGCAACTCGGGAGGTCGCCCGGCCAAGTCACCCTGTGCTCAGGCACGCTCACGATCCCGATCGGAGACATCATTGGAGACATTCAGACCCAGGAGTACCGCGGCTCGTGCCTCGGCCTGCGCTTTCTACACCCCGTCTGGTTCATCGACGATGTCGAGGTCACCAACTGCGAACATACGAATCGCTCGACCCGCTCGAATTTAGATAAAAAGCTCAAGGCTCTCGATTTCCAGCCCTTCCTCTCTCAAAACGTAAGCAACAGGCGGAAGCTCAACCCGCAGGAGGTCGCCTTGTTCGTAAACAAGGCCGATCGGCAGAGACAGCGGAAGGTCGAGCAAGAGCAGCAAAGTGGCCTTCAACAAGACGGGCAGCTGCTTGACCAGCCGCGCTATCCGATCGGCAGCAATGTGTATGTGAAACGGAGCGACGGAGAGGAGTGCATCGCCATTGTGACGAAGTACGATGCGGCGAAGAATTTCTACACGGTGGAGCTCGAGCAGGCTGGCTCTGGCAAGCTCAAGCAGTGCCGGGAAGATGCGATGCGAAATGGGCCGAGTGTACGAGACGCCGATCAGTTGAGACGAGAGGCCGAACTGAAGGCCGAGGCCGCCGAGAGGCTTCGAAAACAAGAGGCCGAGGAGCGGGACAAGCAGATTAAAGAGGCCACTGCCCGATTGGAAGAGAAATTGGCCAAGGCCGAGCGAGATGCCGAGGAGTTCCAAAAAAAGACGGATCTGGAGAAAAAAGAATTCTTGCGGCGCCAAAATTCACTGGAAGGGCAAAGGAGCAAGGCGGAGGAAAAGGCCAAGGCTGAGAGGGAGAAAAGGGAGGAGGCCGAGAAGAAGCGGGCTGAGGAGGCGGACGGCTTTTTGAAGCGTTTGAATCCCTTGGAGGAGCGGGACAAGATACGCGCCCCACCTGACTACTGGGATAAGAAGATGGCTGAAAAGGCGGCCGATGGCTTTGCCGCAATCGCCCTCAACAAGACCGACCCGACCTTCGCCGCCCTCGGGCGGTTCTTGGAGACTGACAAGGTCAAGCTCGCAAAAAGCGGGGCCGATCGAGCCGGCACCTCGCACGATACACTGAAGCTGGCATGCGCGTGGCGCCTCGAGAACCCCTCGCTATGGGACACGTACATGAGCGGCGTGCAAATGGTGGGAAAAGATATGGAGCGAATTAAAGCGGCGGGCGTGACCGCGGGCAGCGTGCCGGTCATGACGGGCAGCGTGGCAAGCAGTCTGCCTGGCCAGCTGCGCGCGAACGTCAACGAGGCGTTCCTGATGCATGGGACCGTTCCGCACGTGGTCCTCCAGATCATCTCCAAGGGCATGAATGAGCGATTTGCTGGCGCTGCCGCAGGTACTATGTTCGGCCAGGGCAGCTACCTGGCCGAAGACGCGGGCAAGTGTGATCAGTACACCATGATGGACATGCAGCTCAATGCCGGCAATGCCTCGGATTTGCACAAGCGCCTGTACTCGCCGAGCGTGCCCCACCCGGGCAAGGTCTTCTACATCCTCGTGTGCCGCGTGGCGTTAGGCTTTCACGTGCGCATCCAGACAAATAGTAGGCCATTCAAAAGCGCAGACACGGGTCAACCCGTATTCCCAGTGAACGAGCGTGAGCTGGGCCCGGTGCCCGGCATCTCGGCGCCGGCCATTCTCCACCACTCACTGCTCGCCGACGTCCTCCATATCATGCGGTACCGTGAGCTCCTCGTCTTCCACTCAGATTACATCTACCCCGAGTACCTGCTGGGCTACCAGCGGTTTCAGAGCGTTGGCGGCAGCCTTAAAGGTCCTTATGACGGGGTTAGCCACTAACCTCGACGATAATTATGGACAGCTGCTGAGTGCGGAGGGCTCTCCAAAGACTGATTGGAGAGTGCGGGCGTGTGTGTATCAGGTGCGGGGAGCATGCTGATCGCTGTGGGAAATCGTCAGGTAGCCAGGTTCCGATCGAACTTCGAAGGAATCTCCAGGCTTCCTCAGCGTACCGCGTACTCGCCATTACCATTAACCATACCGGCACCTAACGTATTGATTCTCGTGTGGATTCCACCTATATTAGCTGTCGTGTACGGCACAAAGCAGCAGTGGAGTTGTTAATAACCGAGGGGTGGCCGTGAAAGCTCACCGACCCCGGCGCGGTGCGATAGCTGGGTACCTACCGTACGTCAACTAACTTGCAGATCCGCGCACGCTTCCTCGGTGCCTCGGATTGTGCGCCGGCGGTGGAGCCAATGCAGCCGGCGCCGCTTGGTGCCCCGGGGGGCGAAGTAGGCCGGGCACGCACTCTGCAGCTGCCCAAGACGGCGCTGTTCGGTCTCGCGGAGTGCAGAGCGGAGAGCGCTCGCGTTGCGATCGGCATCGAGATCGGCATCGAGAACGGCATCGCCGTCTGGCGCCACGCCGCAGTGGAAGCGTCGCATGAGCGACGCCACGTCAACGCCCGTCACAGCGCCCGTCACAGCGCCCGTCACAGCGCCCTGTGCCAGTGCCTTGGCACGTGCTTGCCCGAGCGCGGGCCATCGGAGCTCGAGCATGGGAACGTCCGGGTGCCTCTCTGCGTGCGCTCGCAGCGCATTTAGATGCTCCCGGCTGTACAGCCGAGGCATAGCGGCAGGCCCGGCCGCCTCGGCGATCGCCTCGCCGTTGGCTCCCAAAACGGTCGCCGAGGCGCTGTATCGAGCACCGGTCGCTGAGGCGCTGTATCGAGCACCTAGATCGCCGTCGGCTCCCAAGGTGATCGTGAGGGCCTCCGCGTCCATCTTGAGAGGCGCTGTATCGAGCACAGGGCGTGCGCCGCTCGCCGCTGTGCGAGAAGGTAGGCGCTGCGAAGCCGACAGCACGATTGGCAGGGAATCAGAGGCACTCGTATGGAATCAGTGGCACTCGTATGTGATCAGTGGCACTCTTGTGCAACCAGACGCATGGCCTCATGGCCTCTCTGAGACCAGACGCACTCTGAGTGCAACCAGACAGAATCAGCGAGGCCATGAGGCTATTGCACTCAGAAAGGCAATTGCAATCAGCGAGGCCATGGGGCCCTTACACTCACCTGCCATGCCGGTAGCACGATGGGCAGATGGCAACCGGCGCCGCCCATCGCCAGATGGCAGCTGACCACGTCTGCCACCTCATCGGCCTCCTCATCCATCGCCTCTGCCGGTGCCGCCGCCGCCGCCGCGCGCTCGCGGAGATGAGCCACCCCGGCGCCCTCGCGAATCTGACGAAACCCGGCGTCCTCGCGAATCTGAATCACGTAATCGTCTGCGACGCCGCTGATGGTCATCGGATGACGCTTGAGCCAACGGCTGGCACAGTCCACGCGTGGGACGACTGGCACGCGACCCGTGATCGCCGCAAGCGCCGCGAGCAGCTGCAGCGCGTTGAGCAGCACACCGACCCCTTCGGAGGCCGCCGCCGCCTCTAGAAACTCCGGACCGAGCCGAATGGCTCGTAGCTGCCTAATTTGGAACGTGCCGATGGCGGGCGGCACGCTCGAGGTGGGCGCCGAGCTGGGCGCCCGGCGGTGCGCCTCCGCCGCGAAGGCGTCCCAGTGCCCGTAGGCGCCGAGCACATACGGACGGTTGGCCTTGAGAGTGTCGAGCGATCCATAATGGGCGAATTGCGAGCGGCTCTCGACGAGGTGAAGGGCGGTGCAGACGGGTCGACGGCTCGCTGGCCAACCCGCGGTCACCATCCAGTGACCCGTCGTGCAATGCAACCAGTCTGGCGCGGCCCCCACCATGTCCTCTGCCATGTCCTCCGCCGGTGGGGCCGCGAGTGTGGACATGGCACAGGTGGAGCTGTGGCAACGAGGCGCTCGAGGGCGAACCGCCGCGCCCTTCACACCCACGTCCTTCACACCCACGTCCTTCACACCCACGTCCTTCACACCCACGTCCTTCACACCTCGCCGACTCCCCACACTCCTGCTCCACTCGCCGGCGGCGGCGGCGGCGGCGGCGGCGGCGGCGGCGGCGGCGGCGGCGGCGGCGGCGGCGGCTTTGGAGGCGGAGGCACGCGGGAGCCATCCGAGACCTCCCGGCAGCAGATCAGGCCGCTCAGCGAGCCGCGCGGCATCCAGCCCCACTGTCGGCTCGAGAGGCCTCAGCACATTCCACAGCACAGGTTCGGAAAGCTCCCAAGGGCGCCGCTGAGGATGGCGGCGCGGCAGCGGCGGTAGCAGCCAGCGCGGTCGCAGCCCGCGCATCTGGGACGAACGGCGCCAGAGCTGACCGAGCAGCGCCGACGCGTTCGCGCGCGTGAAGCCCGAGGGCGGCCAGTGCAGCGCGCCGCCGCCTCCATCGCGAGTGAAGGCTTGGGGCGAGTGGAGCCATGTGAAGGCGTAGGTATGCTCTCGCATGACAGCGGAGGCGAAGGCGTCGGAGAAGATGCCCTGAGGTCCCACCGGAGGGATGCCATCAGTGCTCATCAAGGCGCAATCAAGGCGCAATCAAGGCGCAATCAAGGCGCAATCAGTGCGCAATCAGTGCGCAATCAGTGCGCAATCAGTGCGCAATCAGTGCGCAATCAAGGCGCAATCAAGGCGCAGCGGCTTGTACCTGGTCCCACAGGCCCGCTACCGACGGCGCACCCTGCGCGTCGCGCAGCGTCACTTGCTGCAGGAAGATTCGTAACCGACGGACCACATCCCACAGCAAGGACACAAGCCCGCCGCCGCTGGCGTTGGCGCCGCGGGCGTATAGCCAGCCAACATTGACGCGCGCGCCTTCGGGTGGCACGACGAGGGCGTACCGGTCGAGGGGCGCCGATCGGAGCAGCGCGTATGGGCTCGCGAGCACGAGCATGTCCGCGTCCGTCATCAGCACATTGACACGTTGCTCGACGAGCCGAGCGAGGATGAGCCACTTGGCCGACCAGAGCGTCCACAGCTCGGTGACGGCCGTGCCCGCCGAGGCATAGCGCTCGAAGCCAGGGATGCCGCGGCTCCAGCCGCACCACAGCCATGGCCACGTCGCCAGCGCACGCACGCACGTCCGCTGCTTGTCAGCGAGGAGCAGCGCTCGCCTCTCGAGAGAGTGCGCCGCGAGCTGCTGCACAAGGTTGACGGCCCAGCCGATGCCGTTCCAATCGCTCGTGTAGAGGATGAGCTCATCGCCCTCGGCCACGGCTGCGAGCGCGTCGGCGATGCCCACAAGCGAATCGAGGTCAAAGATCCGCGAGGCCGGCTGCAAGAGCGATGCTCGCGGCGCCGGCGACGGCGGCATTCCCGTCGCTGCAAGAGATGGGGCACCCACTGGACGCACGGCCGAACGCTCCGTAGCATCCACAATGCGGAGTGGTCGGGCGGTAGTCTGCTGCGAGGCGGAGAACAGGAGTGCGCCAAGGAGGAGGGCGGTGGCGGCAAGAAAGACCGTTCCGACCCGCATTGTGGTGTGACCATTCACAGCCCATGGTTACGAATTCGACACCCAAGCACTGCGGTTACTAGCTCGGGAACCCCTGTTCACACGAAGGGGAAGTCAAAAGTCGGTCACCCGCAGTCCGGTATAGCTCGGATCACGGCCTCGGTAATCGGTTTCATTATCTTCTCTGTGTACACATCTCAGACACTCTCTCCTCTCTGACTGGCCCGGGCCACAAACCACTCGAGAATACTCTCGAGGGTGACTAACCAGCATTCGACTTCTGTCCGTCCGAGTTGATGGCCAACGTCACGCGCCGTTCGAGAGCGGCATAATATTGAGCGTATCGCGTATACATCGACTGTCCGACTGCCTTTCGCGCCGCTTGTCCCGCTCCCGATGATTGGGCCAGCCCCGCATTGGTTGCAGCAATCTGGGTCATCTGCCCCGCCGCCTGCCCCGACCCCCGTGCGTCAATTGGAGTCATCGGACCACGACCAAGAGCTCGGTCGATGGCATGAAAGTCCGATGGCCTCCGATGGTCGATGGCCTCCGCCTCCGGCGTCACCGATGCAAACCCGTGCTCGCCGCGCACGAGCCGGTCGTACTGATGGACCAGTGGGGAAGGTGTGCCGTCTGCAATTGGTACCAAGTCAGCTTCAGGCACCCCTCTGATGCAGCGCGAGTGGGCTTGGACCGCATCGAGGTGCGACGCCCTATTGTACGGGTTGGGTGGTGCACCCATCGACTGCAGCCAGCCGAGCACCGCGGGCGCGTTATGGGCATGCCACACATGCGCGTCTGGCGCTTTGAACGTGGACTTGTGGATGTCGATCAGCGAGCCGCGGCTGCCGTTGCCGATGAGGCGAACGCTCAGATTGTGCCGCTGCACGAGCACGTGGAGGATCGCCTCGGGCCGCTCGGCCTTGCCGCGCACCCAAGTATGGCAATAGGACGCGGCCATTCCCCACAGGGAGTGCGGCGCCCAGTGCGGCGCGCGAGTGGCGGACGATGCTTCATGCACGCGGCGGCTCGAAGGCGATCTCGACGGCGATCTCGAGGGCGAGGTCGAGGGGGAGGGCGAGGGGGAGGTCGAGGGGAAGGTGGGGTGAAAGGGGGGGCCAACACGAACAGCCGCGTCCTCGTTGGCCCATCGAGCGCGAGGCCTCTCGTCGACGACGTCTCTGCCCTCGTCGTCGCCGTCGTCGTCGTTGTCAGCGGGCAGCAGCCAAAGCGGCGGGAAGAAGATGGTAAGATCCATGTTGTACCGTTCTTCGAAGAAGGACCGCGGGTCGTTGAGCGAAGTGCGAAAGCGGTCGTACAGCAGCGCCGTGCTCGCATGCGCACGGCTGATCAGACGGCCTAGCAGGCTGATCTCCGCAGGCAACGGCAGGACGTCGGGTCCCGAAATGGTCATTACCCAAGGGAACTTTTTCCACACGCCGCTGGTGGCGGCGAACGAATGAAGCTCGCCACACAAGTAGCCCAGGTTCATCTTGGTGTGCAGCAGCATGCGCAGCCCGGCGGTAGCGCCGCCGCCGCCATGCAGCGGCGACGGCGGCGGCGGCGACGCCTGCTCAAACCAAGCGTACCATCGAAGCCATCGGAGGAGGCTCGAGGTCTGGACGTTGGGATTCGTTGAGACGAGGAGAAGGGACGCGCGCTGCACCATCCAGTGCTGTGCGCTCATGCCGAGCACGTGCGCGCTCGCGGCGAACTCGGACGCCGCCTGGCGATAACAGTGCATCATCAGCAGCCCCCCCGGAGCGGAGCTCATGTCGCCGTCCTCAGAGCCGAGGGCGGTGGCAGCCGCCGGCGTCGGCTGCGCTCGCCCCACAGCGTCCCGTCCTCCAGCGCGCCGCCACGACGTGCCGACCGTTGCGGGATGGCGCGCCACGTGAGTATCGAGAGCTCGATCCGCCGCCTCCGCGCACAGCAACTCGCCCGACGGTAGGATGGCGGCTGTGAGCCCTGCGTACGAAGTCACTCGCGGGATCGGGCGGCGCAGATTCGCCGTCTCGGCGCTGACGTTGAACCCGCTGCCCGAGGGCCCGCGGAGTGCGCAGTGCGCCTCGGCCGCCGGCTGCGCTCGCACCGCTCTCAAGCTCCCACCGACAGCCCACCAGCGAGCGGTGTCATGGGTGGAGCACACGTGCCGAGTAGATTTGGACTTCGTCAACTGGACGTTTGAGGTGCATCGGCGCGTCTCGTTGGAGGAGGTGCACACGCTTGTGTTCCACGCGGGCCAGCGCGTCTCGTGCAGCCGGTGCAGCGTCCACAAGTCACCGTCTGCTCGCTCGTCGAGGATGACGGCAAACTCGGCGGTGGTGCGCACCTTGCCACGCAGCTGGAGGCTCCGCAGCGCACTGAGCAGGTCAAACGAATCGATGGAGTTCAGCATCGCAGTCCGCGACATGTGCGCAGTGCTCGACGCCCTAACGGTCGCACAGTTTCCAAAGTAGCGTCGGCACGTGGCGTACGAGGTGCCTCGGCGAAGCCACGAGCGCCACTGCGATGTCTTCCACGCGTCTTGGCTCCACACGTACATGTCCGCGTCAGGGATGGAGTCGCCATCCAGCAGCCCGCCGCAGTGCACGCGAAAGCGTTGCTGCGATTCGTTTGCTCGACCTCTAAGATGCTCGCAGTCGACGGCGTGGCTAACGATGAGGGCTGCAGTTGCCGTAGCGCCGTTCGATGCGAAGCAATTGACGCCATCAGTGCTGCCGTCCCCGATGACCACGACTGACCGTTGGCCGACGCGCGCCGCTACGCGGCTGAGCAGCGAAAGCGGCGCACGCCCGGGCACGGCGTCGAATGGCGTGATGAGCGACGCGCAGCTTGGTTGGGAACTTTGCATCGTCGGTCACGAGGTCGCCGTCAAGGTGCAGGTCCACGAGCAAGACCTGTGACAAAGAGAACAAAGAATCTGCTCGGAAAGTACAAAACGAGAGGCGTCAACGGTCGATGCATGCAGCGACGCTGCTGCGTCGGGACCGACGAAACCTCCTGGGTGGCTTGTTTTTCGGGCTTGAAATACATGAGCGATGCATGCAATCCCCAAACGCTAATTGCCGGCCCACTTAGCTGCTGTTGAAAAGCTCCAACACCTGCTCCCAACATCACCATCCTTGAGACCACGCGCCGCTAGCCCTACCGCACCGCTAAGATGAACAATGGCCTACACACAGAGCGCGGCTATCTGGGCGTCTTCAGCACCTCCTCGTACCTCACGATCGGCGACATGTATGGCAAGAAGTCGACTCCCGATCCGCGTCTGCTGGGCAAGCAGTTCTCGCAGGCTGTGCCGAAGCAGGGCATTGCGGGCGCGCGGCCCAACAACTCGATGTTCGATCGCGAGCACAAATGGCTCTACGGCGGCGAAAAGTACGTCGACAAAACCATGTACATCAAGACCCAGCCGCCAGAAGGTCGTAAGAAGGGCTTCGGCTCTTCGGATGCGCACAAGCGCGACCAGTTCTCGCTCGACATCGAGGTGCGTGCGCGCCGCCGCGCTCCCGCTGCGCGCTTCCGCTGCGCACTCCCTCTGGGTAGACCCCGCCGGGGTACCCGAATCTGTGCTGACCGTTGCGCTGCCGTCGCCGCCGCCGTGCCCCGCAGACGGAGAAATACCGCCAGACCATCCGGACAGAGATGGCATTCGCGGAAAAGTTCACGGCGCGTGCCGAGGCGAGCCTGACGGAGGAGGAAAAGGCGAGGATGGCGGAGATCGAGGCGCACGGCACGGAGCGGCGGTGGACGCACGGCCCTGACTTCCTCTTCGACCTCGGCAAGGAGGCGACCGGCGGTGTCACGCCGTACGAAATGAAGGACGCTCGCGAGACGTGGTACTCGAAGGAGCGCATCAAGAAGATCGACGGCGGGCAGGTGAATCGCGGCTCCGTCGTCCTTTCCTCGCATGCAGTCGGTGACAATCTGATCGGCTACTCAGACTGGTCCAAGCCCGAGTTTGCGCGCCTGCCGATCATCCGCGACAGCTTCTTCCGCAGCACCGGCGCACTACGCGACCCGAACCCAAACAACATCTGAGGGGCTGCTCCTGCTGGCTGAGTGGGCGAGATCTAGCGAGATCTCCGTGCGCTCGGGGTTAGCCCCTGGGCGGTGGGCGCTGTTGGGCATGGAGAGATGCAGCATGGACCTTACATTGACCTTGGCCCAAGGATACGCACTGCGCGTGCACTGCACGGGCTGCTCTTCTGTGGGCGCTCGCGGATGGCGCCAAGCAACCTCTCCGCATCGTCTCCTGAGATCTGGCGGCTTTGAGACCTCGCGGCTTCGGTGAGGCTTCGTGGGTTCCCACAGGCTGCGCTTTCGGCATGCGAGTACTCATGCGCAGGTCACCGTTGCGATCTCTCTTCGTGTGGGTGCGTCCTATAATGTGCAGTGTCCGTTTCATGACGCATGTCCTCTTGCCGTGTGAGTGTTGAGTTTTATTTGAACATTTTCTTAGGGATCCCCTGGGAGACAAGCTGGGAGACTTTGAAGGTGGCTGTGAGTGTGACAACAGACACGCGGCTCAGAGTCGCCATTTGCTGAAGCTACAACACGACCAACATTTCATTCACACACATCACAACGACCCCACGTACACGCATGCACGTACGACTACTAACACTTCAATACGTTCAGCGCAGGTCGCGCATGCAAAAGAGTTGCACAAAAGAGTTATGAAACGCAACGTAAACTCAAGCCAAGAGATGGTGCTGACTGCGACGATTGCTGAGGAGCTCGCTCCCGGCACAGTCATCCTGGCTGGCGGAGTGCGCATGCCCCGCCTTGGCGTCGGCACGGCCGGCAGAGCCGGGCTGGGACTCGCGGAATCTCTACGGCAAGGCGTGCGCTTGGTTGATACAGCCTCCATGTACAACAACGAGGAGTTGCTGGCGAATGCGTTTGCAGGTATGCAGCGAAGCGAGCTATTCGTTGTGTCAAAGGCGTGGCCCTTTGCGAGCAGCGTGACCAAGAGCCGCAGCTTCAACTCTCCAACAAAGCCCTCAGGAGAGCTCATCGCTGACGTCACGCGGCACATCGCGGCGCTCAACACGAGCTACCTCGACTTGCTTCTGATCCATTGGCCGACGGCGGCGCTCAGAGAGCACTGGTCCGCGCTCATCGAGCTCAAGGCGAGAGGCCTGGTCCGCGCCATCGGCCTGTCGAATGCTGATGTGAAGCATGTGCAGCTGCTCGATGGCGCCGAGGAGCCGCCGGCGCTCGTGCAGACGGAGCTCGGGCTGATCCGCAAGGATGGCAGGATCCCTTTAGCGAGCCTCGAGCAGCTCGTGGAGCACTGCGGCCGTCGAGGCATTCGCTTGATGAGCCACTCGCCACTCAAGGCGGCGCTGCGTAACCGCAAGGCGCAGCAGTTCGCAAAGCAGCTCAACGTGAGCGTCGCAAGGCTGGCACTGCGCTATGGCTTGGAGCGCGGGCTCGTGCAAATCTTCTCGAGCTCGAAGCCCGCCCACATTCTGGACAATCTGCGCGCGCTCTACGAGCCCACTCTGGGCGCCTCAATTCTCTCCGAGCTCGCGAGCTGGCGGCTGGCGGCTGGCGAGAAGATGCGGGCTCCGTCCGAGAGTCGCAGCGGTGCGAGGTGCAGAGTTCGCTGCCTCAGCTCCAGCGACACCTCCCGTGCACTGCGCTCTTCTTCGGTGCAGCTCTTCCCTGGCGAGGTGGACCCAGTGGCACTCGGCCCGCCTCGATGGGACTGGAGAGCAGACCTGCGCGCCGCCGCAGACGTCGAGGCGCTCCAGCCGTGGCAGCAGCCGCGCCAGAGCCTCCAGGCGGCGCTCGAGAGCCTCCGGCTCGGGGCACGCTCCGAAGGGCTCGCGCTCAGCGTGTCGGCGCAGCTCGAGGCAGCGCACGAAGTGGCGAACGAAGTTGCCGCGGCACATTCGCCCGAAGCATACCACAGCCTCGTCGCGCGCGTGGGAGCTCGCGCGCGGGCCCTGCTGTCGGACACGACGCGAACCACGAGGCTGATGCAGAAGCGGAAAGGGGCGGCAGCACAGCACGTGATCACACTTGGCGAGGGCTTCCACAACGTCGACGACTTCGCTGCGTTCGATGCAGGCCTGCATGCCGCCCTACTGCCGCTCTACCGCGACTTCATCGCTCCCCATGTCTCCCGTGCCGCGTTCCCTGAGCACACGGCGCTCTGGACGCTTCGAAGTCTTTTCATCTCTCGCAACGCGAACGACTTCGCAGCTCGTGGAGAGCCGCAGGAGGATGAGCGCACCAAGTCGCTCATGTGGCACTGGGACAACCTCAAGGGGGTGGCCAACCAGCAGACGTACAAGGCGATCCTCTACTTGAATGACGTTGATCATCGCAACGGCTGCATGGTCGCGCTGCGGCACAACGTCACAGGTCTGCCGGTGCGGCTGGCGAGGCAGGATCCGGTGCTGTGGGGCGCTCGTCAATGGTCGGCAGTGCCCAAGGTCTGGCTTGCACAGCTAGCTGCCGATGCGTACGTGCCGCACTGCCTCAGCGGCCGCGCAGGCACGCTCATCCTCTTCGACACCAACATCGTCCACCGAGGAAGCCGACCTGCCGCGGGGCTCTTTCGCGACTTCATTCTCTTCGAGTTTGGCCTCGAGCCGGAGCGCGCGGCGCGTCGAAAGATGCGAGCTGGCAGCACTTTGGACAAAGCAGTCAACCCTTTCAGACTGGCCATGAGCCAGCCGTCGGCCAGGCACGCCAATCGGCACCTCGCAGACGTTGATACGAGCGCCAACACCAAGGTCGCGCAAATGACGCCGATGCCGATGCCAAAGCCTGAGAACAGGCATCGCGTCAATCCCAACGAAAGGCCTCTGAAAGGGCTTCCAGAGCTCTGGAGCACGAAGGACCATCAGGCGCGAATCTTGGGGAGGTACCTCCGGAGGATTCGGAAGCATGTGCTCGCCATGGGCACGCGCGGCGCCGAACCCGACGTGAGCCAAGAGGCGTACGCCATGCTCTGGCACACGCAGGCGGTGGGCAAGGACTTGCTCGCGCATCCCGCATTCATCACGATGAAAGTGCTCATCGCCTCGATCCGCCGCGTGGACCCGCGCCGGGCCATCATCCTCATGGTGATCAGCGAGCATGCATCCCGAGATCCTCACATGCGCGCGCTCGCTGTGCGGTACGCGCCGCTACACTTTGTCCTCGTGCCGCTCGTGCGCAGCTGGACGATCGGCAATAACCGATGTGAGGCGCAAATCAACATGCGCCTCACCACCCTGGTTGAGATGGTCCGCAAGCACTCGGCCATCCTTGCTTCAGCGCTGGGCAAGCCCGAGGCAGAGGTCGCCTCCTGGGTCGCCGCCAACATCTCAGTGCGCAGGATGCGACACACCGAACAGTTCATCCCCTATTGGAACAGCCTGCAGTGGCTCTTTGACATGCTGCTCACGAAGCCCGAGTTGGCGGCCGCATTCAAGGACAAGAGCATCTATGGCGCGCTAGTGCGTCCGCTCGGCCAGCTCGTCATGCTCTCCAAGACGGGCGTATACAACCTGACAGCCTCCGGTCGCTTCACCCGCATCCTGTACCTGGATACGGACACCATCGCGCTTCGCCCCTTTGAGGAGCTTTGGCAGCTGCGCTTCGCCCCGGGGGAGTTCATCGCGGCCACCATGACGCTGTCCTCGCTAGGCTCCCAAAGCTTGCGTCGGCCACCCTTTCACGTGGAGGCCACGTGCGCCGCTGTGTCCCCCGACGGCACCCTCCCCTGGCTCAAGAATAACACGCGGCCTGTCCAGTACAATGCGGGCGCCTTCCTCGTGCGGCCAGACTCCCAAGTGTCCGCGGCACTCATGAGAGCGCTGCATGATAAGTACCTGTTGCAGCGCTGCGCCGGCGACCAGTCCTTGTTCAATACGTTCTTCCGCATCGTCACGCGCTGCATCGGCCATCTATGGAACTGCTACGACCCCCTCGTCTTGGGTGCATATGACGTACCATGGGTGGCGGGGTCGCGGGGCAACGTGCAAGACCGCAACCGCGACGACATGCGCGACGAGCGTGGGACACGCACTAAGTGCTTTGTGGAAGACCTCGACCCCACCCGCACGGTGAGTGAGGCGGCGCACGAGGCAGCGTACGAGAGAGCGATAGGCGCTGCGCACGCGCTGCGAAGCGCCCTGCTTCCGGCAGCGCTCGCGAGCGCCGCGGTGGGGCCGCCGCCCAACGAGACGCTCGGCCTGCCTGCACTGCTGCACTACATGGGAGGCAACAAGCCAAGCTTCCATCCCGCACGGCGCAGCCGCCACTTCTACTATTGGCTCTGGCATGCCCTCAAGGCCCGCTTCGAGCTCGATGCTGGCGACGGCTAGATCGGCGCCGCTACAGAGCCGGCGCCTCGGCGTCCAACACGGCAGCTGTCTCAGCTGGTGGCGCGCTCGAGCCTCGAGAGGAACTCGGAGAGATTCGCCTGAAGCTAGATGCGTATGGGGCTTCGGCTTTTTGCGTCCCCTGCAAGCACAGCCGAAGCACGTGCATGAAAACACCAAAGTCACCGGTTTTGGGTCGGGGCAGGAGTGCCCGGGCACGTAGCGGGCACGTAGCGGGGGGGATGGTTTAGATTCCCTTCCCATTACCGCACTGGCAATCCCCTATGGCGCTTTACCTGAAACGCCCCGCCCGCCCCGTTTTTACCGACGATTAGGGAGATGGGAGTGTCTGTGAGGGAACGGAAGTATAATAATACAAACAACGAAGAGTGGAGAGTGTCTCAGACACCGACGTGGTCTGTGTACTGTATTGCGCTCAAGAGCCTGCTGGTGTACTTCCGTTCCACTACTTGAGCCCACGGGCCTCGAGCTCGCGTTGGTTGCGGCGCATCGTCTCATGCTGCTCGAGCTCGTAGGCGCTGAGTGCGGCCGCTAACGGCCGCCCGCCAGCCGCTACGTTGCCGCGCTGCGTCCGAGCCTGAGCACGCAGGCGCTCAGCCTCGAGTGCCCGACACGACGCGCAGTGCCACTGGTGCAGTCGCGGCGGCCGCTTCTTGAGCGGTGGGGTGAGGCAGCCTAGGTGATAGAACCGGCCGCAGCCATCCGCAGCAGGCGCGCAGCACACTAGCGCGCCACGCCCAGCGGCCGCCGCACTGCCACCGCAGGTCGTGCAGAGAGCCACGCCCTCGTCCTCATCCATCATCTCGGCCTGAGCTCGTCCTGATCTCGTCCAGATCTCGTCCTCCTCCATCATCTCCTCCTCCTCCTCCTCCTCCTCTTCATCATACAGCCGTTGGAGCTCGCTCACAGCGTCTCCCGACAGTGGCGTGGCGCTCGACACGGCGTTCCAGGTGCTCGACACGGCGCCCAGGGTGCTCGACACGGCGTCTCGCGCGCCTCCCACGCCGCCAAATGTGCTCGACACGGCGCCAATTGTGCCGCGCATCGTCGTCGCCGGCAGCCCAAGTGGCGCCGTGTCGAGCACCACCCGAGGCGGTGGCGGCGGCGCGGGCGGCGCGGGCGGCAGTGGAATCCTATGCTGCTGTGGCATCCCATGCTGCTGTGGCAGCGGTGGCACTGGCAGCAGCGGCAGCGATCCTAGCCCATCCGCTGCCGGTTGGCGCTGCTTCTTCACCGCCCGCTGCTCCGCGAGCCTCTGAAGAGCATCCTGCTCCGCTTCCCGCGCCTTGTCTCGCCGCCGCGCCGTCTTGAGCGTACCGGTAGACGGGCCGGAGAGGCCTTCGGAGGCAAGGTCCCCCTCGCCGCCGCCGCCGCCGCCGCCCACTGACCAGTCGGTGGGGTTGGCAGACGGATGGACCATGAGCCTGGACCCGAGTCCTCGGCTCGTGCCACGACCCCTCGACCGTCCACGCCCAGGGCCGCGCCGTGCGCCGTCGTGGGCGTCCCCCTCGGCACGGGCGCCGTCCCGGGCACCGCCCCGGCCTCTAGCGCTGCGCCCTCCGACGCGCCCTCCGACACCCACGACAGCGCGCCCGCCGCGCGCGCGCCCGTTCGGATGGGCACCCCCCCCGTTCGGGGGTTGGAAGGGAAGGGGGGGGAGGGGGGGGAGGGGGGGCTCGGGCGGATCACCGAAGGGTTCATCCAAATGTGCGGGTCCGTCGCGTGGCTGCGTGGCGGTGCGTCGGCGTGAAGAGAAGCCGTGAATGGGGGAGAGGGGCCGTCCCGAGGGTAGGGGGATACCGCCAGCGCCCTGAGCAGCACCCACCCCGCGCTCGCCGCCGCCGCCGCCACCACTGCCACCGCCGATGCCGATGCCGGTGCCATTGCCAGTGCCGTTGCCAGTGCCTCCGCCCCCTCCGCCTCCACCCGCTCTCGTCGCGTGCACCCCCGGGGACGCACCAATCGGATCCGGATCACGTAACGACATGAGGCGCCCGGGGCGCGAGTATAGGAGCGTCGCCGCCGCCAGCGCGGCCGCGGACAGTCGCGAGCGCTCGGGCGCCGTCTCGAGCGCCACCTGCCTATTTTGGAGCGCCGTATCGAGCGCCCCGGTGGACTGGTCCTCCGCCACGTCGTCTTCCAGCGGGTTCCATGGCGAACTTCGCGCGATGGCGGCCCCGCTGCCGCCGCCGCCGCCGCCGCCGCCGCCGCCCCCCCCGCCACTACCGACGCAGCCGCTGCCAGCAGCCTGGCCTCTGCCTGTGGGCGCTCGCGCGCCGTCCCGGGCGCCGCTGTCGCCGCCGCCGTTGCCGCCTGCCCCGCGCTCATTGCTGGCGGCGGCACTGCCGCTGGCACCCACTCCGTTCTCTTCCTCCACCATGGCGATCGCCGCCTTCGCCATTCGCGACACTTGAGCCGCCAGAGGCTCCTCCTCCTCCTCTACGCCCTCGTCCTCCTCGCCCTCCACCTCCTCCTCGTCCTCCTCGCCGCCGCTGCCCTCTCCACGGGCGCCACGCGCCGCGGCCTCGTGCTCTCTCAAATACGCCGCGATGACCTCGTCGAGACTCACTTGGACGGGTAGCGATTTCGTCACTTGGACGGGTAGCGATTTCGTCACTTGGACAGGTAGCGAGTTCGTTCGCACATCCGACGCCGCCGCCCCGAAGACACCGGCAGCAGCAGCAGCAGCAGTAGCGCCGCCCCTCCAACTGCCATTGCCGCCGCCGCTGCCGCCGCCGCCGCCGCCGCCGCCGGCGCCGGCGGCGGCGGCGGCGGTTGCTGCTTCTGCTTCTCTGCCGTGGACGCCGATCACGTCAGCCTCCGAGAGGCCCGCCGCGCGCGCCACCTCGCCCTCGATGCTCTCGTCCACCTGCCGAATTAGGAAGGTACGCGGACAGAGACGTGATGAGCGAGCCCATGCGCGAGAGGCACTCCATCGCAATCACGTGATGAGCGAGCCCATGCGCGAGAGGCACTCCATCGCAATCACGTGATGAGCGAGCCCATGCGCGAGAGGCACACCATCGCAATCAC
>Ga0210245_101578_pt1 | contig 17716 bp, 12 predicted proteins | sample ChrtobMetaP3_4mM_FD_155450 | JGI IMG/M metagenome (GOLD analysis project Ga0210245, IMG submission 155450) | Chrysochromulina tobin associated microbial communities from unialgal haptophyte culture, Seattle, Washington, United States - P3_4mM | ecosystem: Host-associated > Algae > Haptophytes >...
GGGGGGGGGGGGGGGGGGGGGGGGGGGGGGGGGGGGGGGGGGGGGGGGGGGGGGGGGGGGGGGGGGGGGGGGGGGGGGGGGGGGGGGGGGGGGGGGGGCGGGGGCGGGGGGGGCGGCGACGGTGGGGGAGCGACGGCGGTGCAGGCGAAGGCGGGCGAACGGGCGGTGGCGGCGGCGACGGCGACGGCGGGGGCGGGATGGTGGTGGGTGACTCGAGGGCGGTGGCAGCGACGGCGACGGTCGGGGAGCGACCACCGCTGATTCCGTTCTCCCCGTCACGCTGCGAGCGAGGCGATCAGACGTAACGTCCGATGTTTCCAGTTCGTGGAGGATCGACGGAGGCACGCCTAGCCGCCCGCTCGCCGGCAGTGTTGCCATGCGAGCAGACGGTCTTGCTGCCGCTGCTGCTGCTGATTCGACTCTCCCTGTCACGCTGCGAGCGAGGTGAGCACGAGGTTTGTGTGGTGGAACGACGGAGGCACGCCTAGCCGCCTGCTCGCCGGCAGTTTTGCCATGCGAGCAGACGTCGAGGCTGTGCGTGTGTGCATGCGTATGTGTGCGTGTGCGCGTGTGTGCGTCTTACCGAGGTATGGGTATCGTTCGTCTCGACGTGCCTGCCTCAGAGTGCAGGTTCAGCACGATCACTTGATTCATCCGTTTCGCTGCGCGCTTCCCGCCTCTTTTGCGCCGGACCGTCACTTGCTGTGCTTCTCCGTTTGTTCTTGAATGCATTCGAATCATTTGTATCGTATTGCCGAGTGCGAGCGCCTCTTTTTCCTCGTCGCGTTCGGCCCAATATTAAGTACTTGCGGCCATGCTGGGCGTTTTCCTTGGAGAGCTTTTTGCGGGAGCTTTGGGAGATGCGAGCGGAATCTCTACAGTAGAGGAATTAAATATTCCTTTGCAATAAAGAAACGCGTGAAACACTCGAGTCATTCAAGTCGACGCGTGAAAGTGACGGGGTGCCCCCGCGCTCTCTCGTCGTGAACCTGCACTCCGTCGCTTTGCGGTCCCCCCGCGCTCACCACACCCGTCGCGGTACCCCCGCGCTCGTCTTTTCGTCAGGAAGAATCATCGTCGCGGTCCACCCGCGCACAAGGTTCACAAACATCTCCCAAGTCAACGGTCCGGCGAAGGTTCACATACAACGAACATGTACAGTACGACCCCCTGCGCTGGCTGGACCGGACCTACCCCCTTTCTGGACCCACTAAATCTAAAAGGCACAAGTGGGTGACCGCGGACATGCTTGGGACACACTCGTGAGTCGATTCCCGACCCAGTGAAAACAAATTCGCCGTCACCCCGTGTCGCCGACATCAAGAGCTCAAAAATCTCACATAATTTCTTCAATTGAATTTCTCGGAATAACAAAACAAATCCACTCCCTGTAACGGACAAACGGAGATGCTGTATGCGCTATGGAAGGCCCTAGAGGCTAGACACGGTCACTTATCGTTAATGGCGCACTGTAGACTGGCGTGTGGCGAGAAGTTGCACATGCGGATGCGCTTTGGAAAACCCTAGCACCATCACTTTTTCTTTGGTGGCTCCTTTCCTCCCTTGCCCTTGGCCTTGGGATCCGGCGGTGGCTCGGGCGGCGGCGGGGGCGGGGGCTCGGGCTCGGGCGGCGGCTTGAGCTCGTCTGAGCGCTTCTGAAGGATGGTGAAGAGCGAGTGCTTGGAGGGCTTCCAAACGGTCGACGCATCGAGCTGCTTATCGAGGCCCGAGGGCTCGACCATCGGCCACAGCGTCGCCGCCGCTGATGGGGTACTCATCCAGGCGCGTTGCAGCCCTGATGAGTAGACAGGCGCGCTGCCGTACGCGGTACCCGCCGCCACGTGTATTGGGGCGCTTCCGATGCGCGTGGGCGCCGCGGGGAACTTGTTGCCAATGTGCACCTCCTGCTCCTTGTACGAGCGCACGGAGACGGCCGCATTCACGATGCTCTTACGCATGCTCTGCTGCGTGGACGCCACGTCATCCACAAACTGCTGCGGGTTGAGCGTATTGCGCTCGACGGCGAGGCGACCGGCAAGCACCGAGCTCTGGTAGTGTCCGGCGGAGAGCGGTCGTAGCTTGTCCTGCGAGGCGAACGACTCGCCCGACAGCACCGTGAACCCTTTGAGGCTCTGGTAGCCAGGGGGGCCGATCGTGAAACGTTCTACATCTGGCCTGTACGCGGTCGGAGGCACCCTGTACCCGGTCGACGAATAGGGCCGTGGCCGCGAGACGTGCAGGACGGGACCGCCGGCCGGGCGCTTCTGGTACATCCACTCGCCCGGCCGCCAGAGCATCTTGCCGGTCTCCGTCGAGCGGTGGTATGCCTCGATGTCCACATCGCCGCGCTGCGGGTACATGGGCCTCTGTGGCGCCGGCTCGGCCTCGATCGCGGCCGCACGCCTGAGCATCGAGCCGAACCAGTCCTCAAAGTCGCAGCAGGTGAGCTTAGCCTCGGTCTCGTATCGGTGCGCGGCCGACGCCGCCGTCTCACCGTACGCGTCCTCTAGTCCCGGGTTGGCGCCTGCCTCAATCAACGCCTCACAGCATGCGCGGAAGCCGCCCCGAGCGGCCCACATCAGCGCAGTGCAGCAAGAGGGGCCGCCGGTGAGGTCGACAGTCGCATTCGCACGAAGCAGGAAGGTGACGACAGCGAGATGCCCATTTTGGCATGCTGCCATGAGCGGCGAAAGTCCGGCGGCATTCTGCACATCTGCCGACACACCCTCGGCCAGCAATTTGCTCATCACCTCTATGCGGCCGTGAACTGCAGCGGTCACGAGCGGGTGCTCGCCCTTAGCATCGCACGCATTGAGCGGGTTGACGGGAGGAGGCTCCCAGCCTGGCACTTCCGGCGGTGGCTCCGGCTCCGGCGGCGGCTTGCCCTTCGGGGCCATTGCGGCAGCAGCAGCTGCGGAGGCTGCACCACAGCGATGGCCGGTATAGGTGAAGAAGGAGTCCACCAACGGTTGGTCATTCATATGAAGACACACCAAACGTAACGAAACAACGTAAATTTGGGGGGGGGGGGCACGCGGCGCTTCCGAGGGAGTCTGAGAGATCATTTTGCCTCGTTGCCGCAGAGCTGCACATAGCCGGACAGGCATCCCGCGCGAGCACACACATGAGATAGAGGAACATCTTGATCACAGGCATCAGCGAAAATCAGCGACGCCGTGAGGAGCCGTCATGCTCGTGCGGATTCAGGGAAGGAGACAATTCTCCTTGAGCGATTCATATCATTTTAGCATGCAATTAAACACAAAATGTTCTTCACATGCATTCTTCACACATGCGGCTACGAGCAACCGGTAAAATGGCGTGTCCAATGTTTCCACCCGTGGGTTTGCCGGCGCGCGAAGCGGCGGCAAACGAGCGGCAGCCGCCCACGTTGGACACATGGCCGCGTATGTTGCGCGCAGCAGCGATCGTAGCCAATCAATTTGGCACGCGCTGTGATCGGCTGCTCCTAGTGCACGACAACCTCGGCGGTGCTGGCCTTGGATGGTCCTCCAACTACTGGGCGATCGCCTTGGCCGCAGCAGTGCAGGCAGGCCGCGTGCTTCATGCGGTGCCGTCGCCTAGCTCCGCAAACTCGAGCCTTGCCACCCGCTGGTGTGACCGGCCACCCTTTACGCTGGAGTGCTACTATCTTCGATGGAACGATTGCGAAGGAACGCCCTTGTCTGACGAGGTTCCGGTCTTAAAGAGGATTGGCCATCGCGCAACGTGGGGAGTTGAGGGCCTCGCTTCCCACCACTTTACGTCTCAGAACTTCATGCATCTGCCTCTGTCGAGCTTCACCGCCCCCCGATGGCCGAGCTTACATCGGAAGCGTCCACGAGCGGCCACTACAGGAGCTGCGAACGCAAGCCAACTAGAGAACGAGACGTTTGCGATGCTGCGATCCGAATCGCTCCGGTTCCTCTTCCGTCCAAGAGCATGGGTAGCGCAAATCGGCGAGTGTGTGCGCGCGCGCGCTCCTGGCCGAGCGTACCTCGGGGTGTTTGTGCGTGATTCAGCAGAGAAGCGTGCAGAGCTCACTGCGCACGGGCATGGCTGGCCGAAGGAGGCTACGTATGCCCCTCTCGCCCTCGCGGTGGCGACACAGCTCCTGCCGCCGCCGCATATCGTTGTACTTGGGACATCCTCTCAGGCAGCGTACAACCGCTTCTTGACGTTTGATCAAGATGCAGAGGGAACAAGCACAGTCCTCAGAAGGGCGCGTGCAAGCGACGGGCAGAGCAGCAGCGGTGGTGGAGGCAGCAGCACCAGCAGCAGTCGCAGCAGTCGCAGCAGCGGTGGTGGCAGTCGGAGCAAGAACATGCGGGTGCTCGCGACAGAGAATGAGCGCTCCGATCACGACAGCTGGGTGATGCGTGGAGGTTCGCACCCAGGATCGCACCACATGGGCGCATCGACCTTATCATCGACCTCCGAGGGCGCCATCTCCCCGGGCGCAACAAGGACCTCGGAGGGCGTCATCGCATCGGTGAATTTGTATCTGGCGAGCCGGGCAGCCTACTTTCTCTCCCTCTCGTCCTCCGCGTGGACTTACCTGGTCGCAGACCTCATGGAGGGCTCCCGTGCCGAGCCTGTGCTGTACCTGTGCTGCCGCTGTGGCCCCCAAGATCACTACGTGATGACACCGGCGATCGGGGAGGACGCGATGAGGCTGGTCAACGGTACGGAGAAGCGCAAGACAAATGTGGTGCTGCTCCGTGCAAGAGCTCGTTCGGCGCGTACTACTGACCATCCCATCAGCAGGCCCGGCATGACCCACCCGAGATGTTCATCAACCTGTCCGACGTGAGGGGCTTGTGTACCCAAGGTCCGCTGTTGGAGCTGAGCAGCGGTGGCGTGATGCCGGTGGGACTCAGCTAAAGCTAAAGGAGCAAAAGCTGCATGATGTACATGTGTACATGCATTGAACAGCTCTTTGGGCTTAGGGCGTGGGCACTCATAAAGTGTTTAAAAAGACATAAACATAGATAATTAAAGGACGGCGGGCCGACCGGGCGCGAGGTGACCTATAGGTGAGAGACCTGTGACTGGAGGTGAGCAGATCTGGTATACATACACGTGCACAAAAGGTGTATTGTAACTGTTTTCATTAAGGACCATTTATATTACGTTTAGGGCCGACAAAAAAGCCGAGCAGAGAAATGCGACACATCGATCAACCGCGCGCGCGGCGCGGTAGCGCGGTAGCGCAGATGCGTAGATGCGTCTAGCACGAGTGCTGCGTCTGCTGCGTCTGCTCGGCGTATTAGATCCACCCGAGGCTCGCAAGGTCAGCTTCCTCGCAACAGTCACATGTTGAGGCTGCTCTGCCTGTGAGACCCATCTGTGCATGGTCGACGACGAATGCAAAAAGTGCAGATCGATGAGGCCGCTTCTTGCGGCTGCTGCTACACGTGTAGATGCGTCTAGCACGAGCGCTCCGTCTGTGTATAGCTGCTCAGCGACACAGATCCACCCGAGGCTCGCAAGGTCAGCTTCCTTGCAACACACCGAACGTGAGCACGTGGCCGCAGGAAGCTGCCTCGTCGATTATCGTCGATCCGCACTTGCATTGCGTCGTCGCCACATGCAGATGGGTCGTTAGTCGAAGCAACAATGCTCATGTCTTGCGAGGAAGTTGGACCTTGCGAGCCTCATGTGGATCTCATACGCTGAGCAGCTATACACAGACGCAGCGTTCATGCTAGACGCATCTACGCGTGTACATGTAGCAGCGGCCGCAGGAAGCTCCCTCTTCGATGTGCACTTGCATTGCGTCGTCTATGCGTCGTCGACGGTGCACTTGAGTCCAAGGTGGCGACAACCATGCTCATACTTGGTCTTGCGAGAAAGTCGACTTTGCTCGACGACGCCGCGCGCGATGCATGTGCACATCAAGGACGCCGCGTCCTGCGCTCACTGCCCCACACCAGCATGATGTGTGACCGCTGCGTTGAGTGGCCTTGCTGCACAGAAGCATGAGCAAGGTTTTGGTGCGACCTTCGACGCAACCCGTCTGCATGCTCGACGACGCGACGGTGCACACATCGAGGAGCACGCCGCTTCGTGCGGCTATCGCTACACTATACATGTACCTCTACACGCCTATAGATTAACTATAGATGTGTATAGCACGACGCACCACTGTGCGTTGAGTGGCCTTGTTTTACAGAAGCAAGAAGTTTGTGCCGCCGTCGCGTGACTATATACTGAAGAAGATATGAAGGGGCCGAGAAAGGTTCCGAGAAAGGAAGTTCCGACGCAAGTGCAGTTGTGCAGATCGCCCGGCCGTCAGCGCGCGTAAGCGCGCGAACATCGAGGGCAGCGCGAGCGACGGCAGCACGCAGGGCAGCACGACACACGAGGCGCCCGTGGAAACTGCGAGCTCCTGGGCACCGGTTGCGCTGACTGTGCTCGCGGCGGTCAGAGGCGGTCGTGAACATGCTTCAGGAGAGGTGAAGAGTAGGTGAAGAGGCCCCCTTCAAACGGATATTTCTTCTCGTCCGCGCCATGTGTGCCTATTTCGCATGCATGCACGAGAGAAATAGCGAGATCCCTTTGGGGGCATGCCTTTTCTTTACCTTTTCTTGGGATCGCCACGTACGCGTCGTTTCGGGCGCTCTTTTGATGGCGCGGGCGTCTTCATGGCATCTTTTCTCGAGCGATTCACACTCCTTGTGACAGACTGTAAACTGCGTGGGCAGCGTAGAGTTATAGGAGACTTAAAGTCATGCGGTCAAATCTACAGATCTATACCGCACGTGCATGAATATAGACTTTCGGTGCAGATAGACGGAAGAACATGCCTCCGTGCAAAAATCATTCACTCTTCCTACAAATTGTGTACTCCGTACTTTCGGGATGATTTGCGTCGGACGAATAGCGAACAGCGTAGTGTCTGGGACAATGGTCTGGTTATGATCACCCCTTGATGATCACTTGATCAGGCACATCCTTACAGTGTAAACTGCTGTTTATTTGCAGTAAATTTAGTGCCAAAAATTTCGCGCCGCGCAACTTGAATACCCCTTCCAGAACGCGCGCCCCGCCGTCGGTCCCGGACTAGTGGTACCTACCCATTGTCGGCTATTCGAGGTATTCCGTATTCGTCTATTCGATGATCGATGCAGGATTGCTCGAGCCCAGAGGTGTCTACACATAAACACGCCACGTACGCGCGGTCGATTCGGCTATTCGATGCAGGATTGCTCGAGCCCAGAGGTGTTTTTTGGTTGTGAAGGAAACTTTACAGAGGTGCGAGCGCCGTGTTGCACACACTATACAAAAGTGATGGGCTCCGAAACTTGCATTTCGGCTGCATCGCGCGGCACAGGCCCACTTCCCTCTCGCACGCTCGGAGTCGCCGTCAGGCCCTCACCATGAAGGCTTTTTCGATGAAGCCTAAGGCGTCGAAAGGGGCTGTGGCTGCTCCCGCACCAAGCCTCGAGGACGTCAGCAGCCCGCCGACCGATGGAGACGCCCCGACCCCACCGCCGCCGCCGCCAATCAGTGTTCCGGAGCCCAGTAGGCCGCGCTTTCCCGTCGGCAGCTGCGTGCACGTGAAGCGCAGCAACGGAGAGGAGAATCTCGCATATGTGATAAAACACGATGCGACGAATGATTCCTACACGGTAGAGCTCGGAAAGCAGGGCTCTGGGAAGCTGAAAAGGTGCCACGAAAAGGATCTTCGAGAGGCCGCACCGTCCATCTCGTCGCCGCAAGAAGAGGCGTTGGTCAAGATGATGGCGGAGTCTCCGAGGTCTCCGAGCCCTGAGCCCATCGATATGAGCCTGACGCCAATCAAGGAAGACGAAGACGCGCCGCCACCGCCGGAGATCCCCGAAGCCGTCACCGCCACGTTCACAAAAACGGCGACTGCCCAGCTAAAGGAGAATGTGAGAGAGCTGACGGGCGAGCTCGCGGAGAAGAAGGCGACGATCGCGCAGCTGCAGGCGATGATCAAGGAGCTGCAGGAGAGCGTTAAGGAGGGCGAAGGCTGGCGGCATGCCGCGGAGGCGCTCACCGCGGCCCAGGCCGAGATGGCGGACGAGAAGCCTTCGGACAAGGCGCGCGCTGCGATGCGTGCCGAGATCGAGCAGGAGGTGCGCGCGCAGCTGTCGTCGGAGGCGAAGTCAAAGCCGAGCAGCAAGGGAGGGGGCATCTGGCAAGAGAGGGCCCTGGACGCCGCGAGGCTTGCAGATGAGCTGCGGGACAAGTGGTCCTCCGCAGAGTCTGAACTCGCCAACGTTCGCAAAGACCTGAGCGACACGCGCACGAAGCTGGGCATGGCGGAGGCGCAGATGAACGAGTCGTTCGACGTGTCGGCCGAGAAGCAGAGGGCGCTCGACGAGTCCGAGACGGCGCTCGCGAAGGCCAATGACGAGATCGAGCGAGCTCAGGCGCAGGTGCGCGAGCTCACGGCCGAGCTGATGGCCGAGCGCGAGGAGAAGGCGAGCGCGCTCGCGGCGAGCGAGGGCGCGGCGGCGGCTGTGCACGAGCTGCGCGCATCGCAAGCCTCGAGCCTCCAGCAGGCGTGGGAGCTCGCCGAAGCGCTCGAGACGGCGCTCAACGAGGCGGCCGCCATTAAGGAGATTGCCGGGGTGAAGTTCAAAGGGCACAAGATGCCGCTGGGCCCCGTGCTCGATACACCGAGGGCGCTCGCGGGGCAGCTGCGGCTGCGGCTAGGCCAGCCGGGCGTGGAGTCGCCCGCCTCGATCATCTCGAGCGCGGGCACAGCCAAGCTGCCCCCTTCCCAAACCGGCAAGGACCGCGCCGTCTCGAGCGCCCAACACGGCGTGTCCGAGCTGCTCGCCGAGCTGCGGCGGAAGAGGGCGGTGACGGAGAAGGAGAGCACGGCGGCAGTCGAGCGCGACGACTTTGAACATGCCGATCGACTCCAGCTGATCCTCGACGATCTCAACATCCAGATCGCCGAGCTTGATGGCGCCGGGCCGGGCGCCGCACTCGCGCCCGCGCCCGCCGGAGCGCCCGCGTCGGCGTCGATCTCGGCGTCGATCTCGGCCCATGCAGAGGCGGCGGTGATGCGCCAGCGCATGAGCGATGCGCGCCATGCGCTCGCGACGGCGCTCGAAGGCCTCACGGGCGGCGACGACTCGTCGGCGGCCGTTGACGAAACCGCGCTCCCGCCCCACCTGAGAGAAGCGGACGCGTCGCGCTTGGAGTCGGAGCTCATTAGCCTGATGGCGTCGCTCAAGCACGCGGACCGCGAGCTGCGCGCCGCCCTCAGCCAGGGGAAAGGGGGCGCCGAGGCGCTCGCGCCTAGGCGCCTTCGCGATAACTCAGCCGAGGAGATGCAGGCGCAGCTCATCGACTACAAGATGCGGGCGGCACAGCTCCAGCTCGAGCGAGATGAGTCTTTCATGGCGTGCCGGCAGCTGCAGCTCCAGAATCGGCAGCTCTCGTCCCAGATCAGCGCTGGCGGCGCGCCCACAGCCGCGGAGCCTAACGCCAGCCCCAAGAAGATAAAGAAATCGAAATCGACCCTGGCGTAAGATGGCGTGAGGATGGCATCGACATCGCGGTGCTCGCGCTGCCTCATGGCCTGCCGGACTCTTGATGTGCGCGCGCTCTGTGGCGAGAGAGCTATTGCCAAGACCTCAGTGGGCGTGAGGGTGCTTGGGGAGATGCGCGATCAACCTCACACATGCATCAAGTTCAAGAGGTTGGGGCGACTGGGTGTGGCGGAGTAGGTCTGAGCGTCGAGCGCACTGAGAGGCGGAGACACACTGCAGAGTGCAGCGGTGTGCAGAGACGTAGAAAGGTTTGCTTGGGTGACAGGACACATTGTACATAGCACACGACGCCCCCGAGGCCAAGCGGCCAAGGGCGTGGACGGCGACCGGAGCCGCGGAGCGACGGCGGACCTCCGCTCCCGCGGCGGGGTCGGGGAGTCCTCGGTACAACACCGGACACCTTACATGTACATCGCCATTGGCTGTACTAATAGTACTGTACTGGCCCTGTGAATTGGCTTTAGCGTTTAGGACCCCACCCTATGTTGTCTCAGACACACAAGCACGAGCATGAGCACGAGTCGCATGTGCACCCCAACCATCTGCAATAATCACGAGTCGCATGCACCCCACCCATTTGATATATCTGGCCGTGCCCATTCACGCCACTGATCGCAATCAGGGTTGAACTCTAAATCTGCTCGGTCGCACCTAGGCTTACCAGGAGGCTGAACTAGGGGAGCTCCGCCTGGCATCTTCACGTACAAGTTGTCTAACCACGAGCCAGAAAGATCTTTATATGCTTTGTACAGGAACGTCTTTGCGTTGACGTAGCCGTGAGCAGAGAAAAACATGTCCACCGGCCGTAGGTCACGATACTTGTTGGTCTCGATGAGAACCGCTCGGACATCGAGTTTCCCCCATGGTAAGCACTTGAGTACGCTCGGTTCGTTGCCCTCAATGTCAATGCTGATCAGGTCGACTCGGCGCGTTTCTAGCTTCAACTTGACAAGAGATTCACGTAAGCCAACGCATTGCATCTCGCTGCCTCCACCCTTCACCACCGTGCTTGGTCTCAGAGTCAAAAGACCACCGGAGCCGGTCGCAATCATTTTCGTTGGTCTGCCCATCACGCAGGAAGGCACCAAGTGACAACTGCGCTCCGAGCGGATACGCTCGTGGTAATTTGCCTGCGGCTCAAAGCACACGCCTGTCCAGCCAAGACATACGTCAAAGAATGCTGTGTTCGATATTTTGATTGCATCATTTGTGCCGATGTCGATATATAAGCCCTTTTGTGACTCGGCCACCATCCCTGCGAAGAAATTACGATAGAGGAAGTGATCCTGCCACGCTTGCGCAAAGCCAGCATCCGGCAGATTGCGCAGCACCCGTTCGCAACGCTCGCGATGCTTCAGCGGCACGTCTCGTAAAATGTGGGCTACTTTCTCCTGTGCTGCCGACCATTCCGCTTCAGTTACGCGCCAGCCAGCCAAAAGCTGGGGGCTTGGTCGGCTTGTTACGCTTCCATGCGGCAAGCTTGGTCCATGCGGCCATGCGGCAAGCTTCAAGCTGCGTCCATGCGGCAAGCTTGGCGGAGTCTCTTTCCGTAACTTCAACCAAACGGGTACAGCAGCTGGTCTTGCGAGGCGCCAGACAAAAGTCACCATATCACGTACCTGGGAAGGGTGGCGATTCGGTGTGCCACGGTGCCATGTGGAAGGAAAGCGCACTACCGCGTCCCCAATGCCAGAGAGGAGCCGTACACTTGGAAAGTTCCGACCCAATACGTGATTCACCTCGCACCAGCATGCGCTGTACTGTTGAGAGCCGCCACCCGCAGAACGCAGCGCATTGATCGTTGGTCTACTGAAGAGCTGCTCGAGGGGGATGCCTTGGGTACCTGGCCACACTTCAAGCGGACCCAGTTCATCCGTGACTTCAGCTAACGGGATATCGATCGTCAGAAGCAGTTGAGGATCATCATAGGCTTGGTCGTAGTGCGGATTTTGGTACTTGCTACCAGAGAGCGCCGAGTTAAGATGGACCTCCTCCAGTACTGAGTCGGAATTAGTGTCTCCACCCCTGTGCAAGCGTCGGCGTGCCAGCTTGAGTATTGCTCCACTATCAATCACACCAGACAGAGCCGCCTCTGCCAGTGCGTAGATAGGCTCAAACACGCTTGACAGGAGCTCCGGTGGTGAGAGCGACGATGAGCCTGTCGACGAGCTCAGCACTGCTTTCAGGCGGCGAGGCTGATTTTCAACCCCGCTCCTAGTATCAAGTGGCGGCAGGCGCCGCCGGCCTCGCTTTTCGATCGCCGCAAAGATACGCTGGAGCTGCGCGGCTGACAAAGCACGTTTGACTAATGCCGCACCACTTGTGTACAAAACGGCGCGCAGCTGCGCACCACCGTCGGTGGACACAGGCGTGCGCACCGTGAGTGCGGTGGCGAAGTTGATCCCACTCTTTGCACCCTCGTTGCCGGCAGATCCAAGTAGGCTAGCTTCGGCTTGATCACATGCAGCAGTAGTGTGCACGGGTGCTCCACGTGCTATGGTAGCGCATGCCCTTTGTGGTGGCCGCTCAATCAGCCCGGCTCTTGGTTGCATACCCGCACTCGTGTAGACGGCGTCGATGCACCGCATCAGACGCACCGAGGCAGCGCCCGTGTTCACAAAGGATGCCGCGTCGGAAACTGCTCCACTGCGAATGCGTTTCACCGCGGCTGTAAAGTGTGACAATTGGTTGCCATAAGAGGTAATAGCCTTGTCAAAGGACTGGCGATGCACCACTGTTCCGTCGAGCGCGTGCAGAGTGATCGAATTTCCGAACTGAGGTGCCTGAAAGCCCGTGACAACCAAAGTTCCGTTGGAGCCCACCACACGCAGCTCTTTTGTTTCAGTCTTCTCACCAATCAGAGACCAGGCGAAGCGCACCGATAAGCCGCCAATGAGAATATCCCCTTCCATACCCTCGTCGATCAGGGGATCCTTTGGCCAACGAGTTGCGACAGTGCTGCGAACGTCGCAGCCTTTCTCGTAACCATCGTCATACAGAATTTCTAGGAGCGTGCTCAGCACGTAGCCAGCAAGGTCCATGGCGCTGCCTCCCGAGAGAGCTGAGTCGTAGCGCGACCCCTTCCTCTGAACATACCTCTTCGGCATGATCAGTTTTGCTTCTGCGTGGCGTAGTTCGCCTAGCCCGCGTACGAGCGCACGCACGCGCGCTATCATTGGATGGTGCAGGTTGTGCAAGCCGTGCATGAGCACAAGATTGCGCTGCCGTGCAAGTGCTACCAGTGCTTCAGCCTGTACAGCATTGGAAGTAAGTGGCTTCTCAAGAAGAACGTGCTTACCGGCCGCGAGAGCAAGCGCCGCCCACTCAAAGTGTAAGCTGGTCGGCAATGCAATGTACACACCATCAACGTCCGGGCTCGTAAGGAGCGCGCTGTAACTGGAGTACACAGTTGCATTTGAAAGGTATTCCAAGTGCTGCTGCTTGAAGGCGATTGCATCCTGCACAGACCGCGCCGCAAGCCCAACAATGGCCACCATGCCCGGGCGGCGCGCAGCGGGCGTAAGTAGTGCCAGCTTGACGATATCTGCCCGGCCAAGGAAACCAATGCGGATACATGATTGGCTTGAACGCGCAGCAGAGAAAAAAACGTCACCATAAGAATTGCCGCTGACGACCACGAGACCCCCCAGTATGCAGAGCGCCGGATACACTTTCATCGAGCGGCGGGTGGGGGCAAGCCGGGAAGTGCAGCCGTGAACTTCTTGCGACTGCTCGTCCTGCGCCTGCTGGTGGTGCTCGGTGAGGATGCCCAGCCAAAAGCGGTTGGCCGCCAAACCGACGGCAAACTGTAGTAGGAGGGCTGTGGCTGTGTGGCAGGCGCCAACGACAGCGATCACACCAACCATGGCGCCGATGATGATGCCCATCGAGCCGCCGCTCTTGACTCTTGCGTCCGCGTGTGCGGAGGCGCTGACGAATCTACCGGTAAAAAGACACCGGGGGGAGCCGGGACACACACGAATCTACCGGTACAGTACCGGATCCGGCAAAAAGACATTGGGGGAGTTGGGATACACACGGGCGCACACGGGCACACAGATCACACAGACGTTAACGTTCACAGACTTACCGGTAGCGTCCGCGTGTCCCGTGTGTCCCGTGTGTGTCCCGGCTCCCCCCGGTGTCTTTTTACCGGTAGCCACACAACCATCAAAACCAACCCCCAAACTTCGCACGAATCCGCGGCGCGACCATGCACACAAATTGCTCGGTCGACCTGGTCGCCGTGCGCCTCTTCGCCTCCCTCCTCGCTGCGCCCAACCGGTCGCACTACCAATGGATTCACGGCCAGAGCCCGAGTTTGCGGAATCAGTATTTCCTGCATCAACATTGCTGCCACCCACATGTGCCAGCAACATACACGTGCCCGAACCTATCCGTGATTGGCGGCGATTGGCCCATCTGTCCAAGCTATTCGCCGCGCGGTCTTGTCTATTCAGTTGGCATCGACAATATTTGGGATTTTGACGATGCGTGTGCGAGCAGTGGACACGAAGTCCACTCGTTTGATCCGACGGCTAAGAACCTCGCCATGCATCAAAGCCACAAGCAGACCGGCGTTCACTTTCATCCGTGGGGCTTGACTGGCGGTGACGAGATCCCGTGCGTTAGGGACCCGCAGCAGCCCCGCAAGAAACACGAGCTACAGGATGCGGGCGGCCGTGGCTCCTTCCTCGATTCACTCTATACGCTGACTTCCATACGCGAACGGCTGGGCCACTCCAGCCGCCGGATCAGCATGCTCAAAATAGATTGCGAGGGTTGCGAATGGGACGTGTTCCACCACTTGAGCCAGCAGCCGACCTCGCTGCTCGACGACGTTGACGTACTTCTCATTGAGCTCCATCCCAATTTGCTTCTTACTACCGACGCCGACCTAAACAAGTTTGGTTCGTTTTTCGAGTACGTATTCATCCGTAGCGGCTTCCGCATCTGGTGGCAGCATCCAAACGGCGGCGGCAAGGACCGACCGTGCGGCGGCGGCGGGCGCTGCTTCCACCCGGTGCTCCTTGCCTTGGGCCTGGACCCGCACATTTGCTGCTACGAGCTCGCACTAGTGCGGCCAACAGGGACGGCGGCGGAGATGCGGGAATCACAGGGCATACTGAGGATGGCATACGCTCGCGAGGCCGTCGCGACGCGAGCCACGACGTACTCGCCGTGTCCGCATTGCCTCGGCAATCGTTAAAGTGTGTCGGACGCGCGGAGCAACCTATCTTGGTTTTGTCAAGTCAAGTTTCGGGTAACAGAACATTTTAGAACCTGGGACCTAGTTCTCCTGTGTATCAACCCTGAGGGCGGGAAGTCGAAGTGCCAGCAGCAGCCAGGAGCCTGGGTACCGGTACCGTACCGGTACGAGAAGCAGAAGGCGGCGCGCGAGTTTGCGGCCTGGTTCGGCGTCCCCGGACGAGGCCCCGCGCCGCCGAGGCCAGCGTGCCCCCCGCTCAGTGACTTGACTTGATGACTTGACTTGACATTGTGGAAACGAAAAGGTCCTTTGCTGTGATGAGTTTCACACGTCTGTCGTGTTAACGTTCACGGAGGCATGTTCGTCGCCTTCGTGCTAGATCGCGACAACGTTGTCCGCGCGTACGCGAGCGAAGAGGAGGCTCGCAGCAAAACTGGCATTCAACTCAGCGAGCCGGCCACGGTGGTCACGGCACAGGGATTCGCCCCGAATGGCACGTCCACAGCCCAAGGCCTCCACGCGCGTTACGCTTTGCTGCTTCCGGCTACGCATGACCGCTGTGCAAAGCTGGATGTGTCGCACCTTGACGCCTCATTGCTGCGCACGAATGTTCGCAAGGCAGTGCGGCGGCAGCTGCCGCACGTCGCTGCCGAGTCCGCGATGCAGTACCTCGCGCAATCATCGTCTCGCTCCGAGCAAGCGGACCTCCTCAAGCTGCTGCCCATCATGGCGGCCGAGGATGCCACTGCAGTTCCGCTGCTGCCGGTGTGTATCTTCTTTGCTCTCGGTGCCACCGAACTTGAGTTAGGGACGATTGATCGGCGCATTGTGGCACGTTGCGCGGCGCAGCTCGCACTCGCACCGCGCGAGCCATCATGCGTGTCCAAGGCCGCGTGGAATGCCGAGGTGAACCCCACAATGACGGAGAAGTGGTGGCTCGAGTCGGACCGGTCGCCCGAGCTCAAGGCCACCGCGCTTCTCATGCACGCGGCCTTCGAGCTTACGTGGGCCGTCCCACATACGCAGAAGTGGGTCGGCCACTTGCGTAACGCCGTCTGTGCTCGGATCCAACGGACGGAAGCGCCTTTCGTCTTCCCGGGCGACCCGAGACTCGCCGCGTATGACACCGAGGAGCTCGTCAAGCGCATCCGACTGCAGGACGATCGGACTCTCCTACCATTGGCGAGCCGCCAAACGTGTTCGTGCGACTTCCACAACGCGAGTCGTAAGGCCTCGATGCTCGAAGAGCTGCGCCAGGTACCCGAGCTCTGATTGCCCTCTGATTGCCCTCTGATTGCCCTCTGATTGCCTCTGATGACGATGCTCAAACAGCTGCGCCAGGCACCCGAGCTCTTGATAGCTCTTGCCACGAATGACCGCTGATGACCTCTGATGACCTGCTGCGCCAGGTACCCGCGCTCGAGGGAGTGTGTGAACGTTCGCTCGAGGTGGCCGTTGAGGAGCAGTCGCTGCTCAACGTGCGCGACTGTCTCAACCTCCATGGGCCGCGCTACATCAACCTGCTGTTGCTACCCAAGACGCCCGAGACGAATCCGTCAGCGTGGAAGAAGCGCTTCGTCGAGGAGTCCTGGCCTCTGGTGGCCTCCAAACTCTGGGCCACGCGAGGGGCTGAGCATCCGAAGCTGTCACTCGGCGCCACCACGGCGACCGCCACGGCGACCGCCACGGCGACTGCTACAGCTGGTGCAGCGCCCGCAGCACCCTCGCCACTTCCTGCAAGCTCCTCGGAGTCGGCCACGAACAAGAAGCGTAAGGCGGAGCTCGAGCCCCCTGTGCCCTTCGCTTGCAACGCGTGCGGTACCGTGAAGCCCGTGGCTGGCTTCATACCTTGCGATCTGTGCGAGCCGGAGCGCTACTGGTGCGATGCGTGCGCGCCGACGTACTTGCGCTACCAGCCGCCGCGGCGCATTGTGCCCAAAGCGCCGAGCTCGTTTTGCATCGAGTGCATCGAATATGACGAGACTACGCGCGAGGAATTTTGATGATTGATGATTGAATACGCGTCCTTACGCTGTAATGACGTGTATGACTCCGGCGCGGCTCGGCCTTGGCCCTTGCGCCTAATCTGTTGCTTCGGTGTTGCGCCCGGACTTTTAAGCGTGAAAGTGACCTCGAGATTGCTTTCATATAAAATCGAGGAGCTCACGTCACAGGCTGGGCCGGGCCGCCTCCAGCGAACCCGACCCTGCCTCCACCCGCTCCCAGAGCGCTACCAGAGCGCCTCCCCGGACCCCGCGCGCCTGCTCGAAGGCGGTCGGCGAAATGAAGGCGCGCGCGGCAGACGCGTAGCGGCCCCCGGCAGTGCGGCCGGACCTGGGCTCGCCTCGACTCGTTGATCGTTGTACGCATTACGGAGATCAATGCGTACAACGAAGAAGTCAGGGTGGACCTCGAGGAGCAGGCGGAGCCCAGCGCCGTACCGGTACTCTTCCGGTACTCTACCGGTCCGGAAAAAATCACCGGGGGGAGCCGGGACCGGTACAGTACAGTTTGTGTGACCCGGCTCCTCCCCGGACACGTGTCACTTTTTTACGGTAAAAGCATTGGGTAAAAGGACACCGGGGGATCCGGGACACACACACGGGACAACCGAAACGAAAACGTCGCACCATTTTTAACGGCCAGTGTATCCCCCTCAACGTACCCTCAACGTGCCCTTTTCCCAGTGACCACCAGCGACCTTAGGACCCCTGTAGGGCCTGCCGGCCCTCCTGGTCCACCACCGGGTGACGGGGGGTTTCCTATACAAATTGGGGGGGGTTTCCTATACAATACGTATCCTGATGTATCCTGCATGTATCCTGCATGTATCCTGCATGTATTCATCAAGATACATCAAGATACATCAAGATACATCGAGATACAACAAGATACATTTGTATCTGTCACTTTGGCCATCAAAGAAAATGTATCTTACCTAGGGATATGTATCCTTCTTTACGATACATTC
>Ga0210245_101586_pt1 | contig 17625 bp, 11 predicted proteins | sample ChrtobMetaP3_4mM_FD_155450 | JGI IMG/M metagenome (GOLD analysis project Ga0210245, IMG submission 155450) | Chrysochromulina tobin associated microbial communities from unialgal haptophyte culture, Seattle, Washington, United States - P3_4mM | ecosystem: Host-associated > Algae > Haptophytes >...
TTCCCACCCACCCACCGCGATTCAGAGCCTGGTCTAGCTTTAGCAGGGACCGGGATGTCGCGCTCACCAGGCTGCCTTTGTGTAGTTTGATGAACCTGCAATCACCAACCTACGCGACCAAGTTTACCCTTCACTCCCGCGACAAACTTCAGTCCGCGAAAAGGTCAGCTCAGAACGACACTCGCAAACGCGCGAATAGGGAGCCAAATGATGCACGCCTCGGAGCCATTTCCAGAGGAAAGTCGACTGACCAAAAAGGTCACGAATTGGTGCAACGATTAGGCCAGAACGTTTGCGAGTTTGTCGGCGATGAACTTCTTCAAAGCCCCTTCGAAGCTCGTGCGCGAGGCCCGGCCGCTCGTGCGCCTCACCGAGACGTTTGGACGCGCCTCTATTGCTGCTGCTCCCAACGTGTCGGCCAACGCCCTCGTCATCGACGCGCGCGCGCTCGCGACCTTCACCGACCTCTCGTGGGTGCACGAGGTGGCAACGAAGCACTCCGAGTGCGCCGCCTTTAAGGAGGCGGGCGGCCGCATAGTCATATTGCGCCGTGCTCACGCCTCGCTCGATCCGACCGCGGCCGCGTGCAGCGAAGCGCTCATCGGCTTTGGCAAGTCGATTGCACAAGAGGTTGGCGGACGAGGCGCAACGGTGAACGTGCTCTGCGACGCGTCGGCGGCGGATTCACGGAGCGAAGTGTGTGAGGCCCCGCTCGACTGGCTCCTCTCGCACAAGAGCTGCTACGTGACGGGCCAAGAGCTGGTCGTTGTGCGCCCTGCGCCGGCAGACACGGAGGCGGCCGCTTCGACTGCCGCGCTCGTCACAGGTGCCGCGCGCGGCATCGGGCGAGCGACGGCGATGCACCTGCGCAAGCTGCAGCCGACGCGAGCGCTCGTGCTCGTCGACCATCCCTCGGCGGCGGGGCCACTCGCGGCGATCGCGGCGGAGCTGGGCGGCACGGCCCTGCCCGTGGACGTGACCGACACGGCAGCGGGCGCCACGCTCGCGGCCGCAGGAGCCACGGCTGGCGGCTTCGGTGCCGTGATCCACGCGGCGGGCATCACGCGCGACAAGACGCTCGCTAAGATGGATCTCAAGAAGCAGTGGCAGCCCGTCATTGACGTCAACTTGCGAGCTGTAGCCGCTCTCGACGAGGCGCTGCTCACCACGCCTGGCGCGCTCGCGCCGCTCGGTGCCGGGTTCGTCAGCTTCGGCTCCACGTCGGGCATCCACGGCAACCTCGGCCAGTCCAACTACGCCGCGGCCAAGTCGGGGCTCATGGGCTATGCGAGGGCCATGGGTCTCGCACACGAGCAGCGGCACCGCTTCGCGTGCGTCGCCCCCGGCTTCATCATCACGGAGATGACCCAGAAGATCCCGTGGCTCACGCGCACGATCGGCGCGAAGCTCAACAGTCTCGGACAAGGGGGATTACCCGAGGATGTGGCGGCCGCTGTCGCCTTCCTCGCGTCGCCTGCGGCCGCCGGCCTGTTGCCGGGGACGACACTGCGCGTGTGCGGGCAGTTTCGGGGTGGGCGGTGATTCACACCCAAGACGGCATTCACTATCAACACACATAACGATTTGCATTTCGTCGAAACGGATTGATTTTGTCAGATTTGAATTCCGCAACCAAAAACTATTCTTGGATGCTTGGCGCCGACATCAATCCGACGCCGTGGGCCGTGGTCGTGTCATCTTCTCGCTACTTTCACAATTATCGTCATACATCGAGTGCGCTCTCGGTGTATGAGACGCTGCGCCAGCGGGGCGTGCCTGATAGCCAGATCGTGCTCATGCTCGCGGGGAACCCGTGCGATGAGCGCAATGCGGCGCGCGGCCGCGTGTTCAACAGCCTCGCACGCGAACAGAATCTGTATCCACCGGACGTCCGGGTCGACTATCGTGGTACGGAGGTGACTGTCGAGGCGTTCCTCGGCGTACTGACCGATCAGGTGCCCGCGGGCACGCCGGCGCTGCGGCGTCTGCAAAGTGGCCCGCGCGATCGCGTGCTCATCTACCTGACCGGGCACGGAGGTGACGGATTCCTCAAGTTTGGCGACCAATACGAGCTCACCGCCGACGAGCTCGCCGAGTCGATCACGCTCCTGTTTGCGCGCCGAGGTTGTGCTGAGCTCCTCCTCCTCGTCGACACGTGCCAGGCCGCCACTCTGGGCGCGCGGCTCGTCGAGTACGTCGACTCTCTCCCGTACAACTTCTCCGTGCGCACGATCGTCCTCGCCTCGTCGGATGCGCACGAGAAGTCGTACTCCCATGATCTCGACCGGCGTCTCGGTGTGGCCATCTCAGACCGCTTCACCTACCACCTGCATCGCTTCCTCCGAGAGGCGGCGCACACTGCCACCCTCGGCGAGCTCGAGGCGCACCTGCGGCTCTCGCGCCTGCGATCCACGGTGGTGCGCCATCAGGTGGGCTGGGAGGGCGACGTGGGCACAGTGCCAATGGCGAGCTTCTTCGGGGCCTCTGCGGACCGAACGATGCCGCCGCCGCCGCCAGCGCCGTCGCGAGCTACACGAGAGCACGAAGAAGCGCACGGACGCCGCCGGCTGATGGAGCCAGCCGAACGTCTTTCAGATAGGCGCATGACCACTCGGGCGTGGCGTGACGCCATGGGCCGCCACTTGCGCGGAGAGGCGCCCGAGATCCCACAGCACCTGTTCACACATACGCCGCAGCCATCTTGGACGGGTAGGGGCGACACTTTGCATCTGGGACGGGTCGGCAATCTGCATGCGGCCTGTGCGGCGCTCGTCGCCAATGCGAGCGCGGACTGTACAGCTCTCGTGAGTGCCATCGGTGAGACTGCCGCTCTCTTTGACGAAGCGGCCATGGAGTACGCTGCCCGCCAAGGTCGGCTCTCATCCTTGCGACTGTCCTCTGGGCCGGCTACGGGTCCGATGTCGGTGGTTCTTGTGCTGGTCGTGCTCATGGCGACGATGCTCCTGTGGTCGATGCACAGGGCCACTCGATCATTCTGTACCGGCTCGAGTGGCCCCAGACGCGTTTCGCGCCGCCCTCATCTCCGCTCACGAGCAGAAGCAGCAGCTACAACGACGACAAAATCTTTTTAACTTTTTAATCTGGGCTCTTTTGTTAACAGCGAAACAAGACACCGTGAAGACCTGCAACCAAATCTCGGACACGCTCTGGGAAGCGTTAAGCGGCGAGAGTTTTCTTTCCCTTCACACCTCGACTCGACATTCACGTCGTCTCCTCGCGTCACTCGCGTCCATCCAGCGCCACACGCGCGTCGCTGCGCGGCACACAGACCAAGAGGAGAACTCGTCCCGCCGTCACCATGGGCGATCGCGGCCAGACCTCCGTCAAGAACAAGCAGCCGGCGCCGATGCAGATCACCGCCGAGCAGATCCTGCGCGAGGCGCGTGAGCGGCAGGAGGACGAAAACTACACGGCGCCCGCGCAGAAGATCACAGATCCAGAGGAGCTCGCCGTCTATCGCCTCAAGGAGCGCAAGTATTTCGAGGACCGGCTGCGCATGAGCAAGTTCGCGATCGGCACGTGGCTCAAGTACGCCGCCTTTGAGGAGCAGCAGCGCGACTTCCCCCGCGCTCGCTCAGTCTATGAGCGTGCCATCGGCGTGGACCACCGCAACACGACGCTCTGGCTCAAGTATGCCGAGATGGAGATGCGCAACCGGCACATCAACGCCGCGCGCAATGTGTGGGACCGCGCCGTCACGCTCATGCCGCGCGTCGACCAGTTTTGGTTCAAGTTCATCTACATGGAGGAGATGCTGGGCAACGTGTCGGGCGCGCGGTCCATCTTCGACCGGTGGATCGAGTGGGAGCCCGACGACCACGCGTGGTCCTCGTACGTGCGCCTCGAGCTGCGCGCCAACCAGCCCGACCGCGCGCGCGGGGTCTTTGAGCGCTGGGTGCAGTGCCACAATCAGCCACGCTCATGGATCAAGTGGGCCAAGTTCGAAGAGAAGCAGGCGCAGACGGCGCTCGCGCGCGCCGTGTACGAGCGCGCGATGCAGGAGCTCGACGAGCGCGACCACACCGAGGAATTCTTCGTCGCCTTCGCCCAGTTCGAGGAGCGCAGCAAGGAGGCCGAGCGCGCGCGCGTCGTCTACCAGTACGCGCTCGAGGCGCTTCCGAAGAGCAAAGTGGCCGAGCTGCACAAAAAGTACGTGCAATTCGAGAAGCAGCACGGCGAGCGCAAGGGCATCGAGGAGGTCGTGGCCGCCAAGAAGCGCTTCCAGTACGAGGAGGCCGTCAAGGCCGATCCGTACGTGTACGACAGCTGGTTCGACTACGTCAAGCTCGAGGAGGAGATGCTCTCTGACGAACCTGAGCTCGACGAGCTCGCGCGCTGCCGTGACGTGTACGAGCGCGCGATCGCCTTCGTGCCGCCCGCGCCCGAGAAGCGCCTCTGGCGCCGGTACATCTACCTCTGGCTGCGCTATGCGATCTTCGAGGAGCTCGTGGCCAAGGACGTGCAGCGCGCGCGCCTCGTGCTCGCCGAGTGCCGGCGCGTCGTGCCGCACGAAAAGTTCACCTTTGGCAAACTCTGGATGCATGCGGCGCACCTGGAGGTGCGCCAGCTGCAGCTGCCTGCCGCGCGCAAGCTGCTCGGCCAGGCCATCGGGCGCTGCCCAAAGGCCAAGCTCTTCCGCGAGTACATCCAGCTCGAACTCCAGCTCGGAGAGGTGAGTCGCTGCCGGGAGCTATACCAACGCTATCTGCAGTGGGCGCCCGACAATTGTGCCGCCTGGATCGCGTTCGCGGAGCTCGAGAGTACGCTGGGCGAGCTCGAGCGCGCACGTACCATCTTCGGGCTCGCCGTGCAGCAGAGTGCCCTCGACATGCCCGAGACGCTATGGAAGGCGTACATCGACTTCGAGATTGAGCAAGGCGACTTGGAGCGCGCGCGCAGCCTCTACCGGCAACTGCTCGATCGCACCTCGCATCCGAAGGTGAGTGCTTGCCGATTGCCTCCCTCATCACCTCTGATTGCATGCTGATGGCCTCTGAGTGCATGCTGATTGCACCTCGCATCCGAAGGTATGGATCTCGTTTGCGCGCTTCGAGGCCGACGCGGCGGGCGCGCCGGCCGCGGCCGAGATCTTCGGCGAGGCCGAGTCCCTCTTCAAGGAGCAGCAGCTGAAGGACGAGAGGGTGCTCATCCTCACTGCGTGGCGCGAGATGGAGGAGGGCACGGGCGATGCCGAGCGCCTCGCGGCCGTCGCGGCGCGCATGCCCAAGCGCATCAAGAAGAAGCGGCCGATTGAGGGCGCCGACGGCGAGGCGGCAGGCTGGGAGGAGTACTTTGACTACATCTTTCCGGAGGAGGAGGCTAAGGCGCCCTCGCTCAAGATTCTCGAGATGGCGAAGGCGTGGAAGAAGCAGAAGACGGAGCACCACGTAGCCGCGGAGGAGGAGTGACGACTTGACGTTCGGCTATCTGACGTGCGGTGTGTTACCTTTATCGAACCGTTAAGTCGTCTAGTTTGCAAACCCAAACGCCAAACCGAACTAAGTCGCATAGAGTGCGCAACCATATGGTTTCGTTTGAATCTAAAGATACACAGTAGCTACGCCGCAGCTCGAGAAAATCGAGTGTCGGATGAAGATGTCCATGTCGGAATGCAACACATATGAACGCAGCCGAACGGAACCGCACGGCGCCACGCCTAGAGAAACACACGTCCGGCCGACGCAAAAAGTTCCGCCGTGAAAGAGATTACAAGGGACGTGACACCGGGCCCTTGAGCTTCGTGCCCAAGTGCAGCTCAAGCTGCTGCTGCTGCTGCTGCGAAACCTTACCCAGGTCGCCCTTGGTGAGCTTGCTCAACTGCTCCTCCAGCTGCTGCTGCTGCTGCGAGAGCTGCGAGAGGGAGAGCTTGCTCAGGTCGCCCTTGGAGGGGGGCTGCTTGGAGGGGGGCGGCTTGGGCTTGGGCGACTTGAGCGAGCGAGGCTGCTGCTGCGGCGTCGCAGGCACCGACGGTACGGGCGTCGAGTCGCGTGTCGAGTCAGTCGGCGTCGTCAGAACAGACTGCCCCGCTTTAAGGGCTTTGGATGAGGGGCGCCTGGCGAGCGAGATGAGGTGATCGACGTTGACGCTCTCGATCTGCTTGAAGGACTCGCCACAGTCATCCGGATCCTCCTCGGATGTGTCCGAGTCGATGTCGATGTCGTGGTCGGCCTTGAAGGCCTGTGGGAAATACGCATCGTCGTCGCCGCCGGCGAGCTGCGGCACAAACGGCGGCGTCGCCTCCATCATCTTATCCCAGCGCGTGAAGGCAAAGAAGGCGTGGGCCTGAATCTCTTCGATCCCCGACGCTCCCAGGCGCAGCGCAGGGTCCACCTGGAGCAAGCTGCGAATGAGCGACGAGGCCACGGGCGAGAGCGGCTGCGTGTTGATCGTCGTGTTCATGATCGCGTTGAGCATCAGCTTGGGTGTTTCGCCCGAAAATGGAGGCTCGCCCACAGTCAGCTCGTATAACAGGACGCCAACGGCCCAGTAATCGAGCGCCTCTGAGGCTGAGCCGTCCCGGAGCACCTCGGGCGCCACGTACGGCAGCGTGCCGCACTTCTTGTGCTGCATCATCGAGGTGGAGAGCCCAAAATCGGCGAGCTTGATGTGGCCGCTCTCGGCGATGAGCACATTCGATGGCTTGATGTCGCGGTGCAGAATGTGCTTCGTGTGCAGGTAGTGCATTCCGAGCAGCGTCTCTGCGACGTAAAAGGCCGCCGAGGGCTCCGCGATGCAGCCGCACTCGGCGAGCATCGAGGAGAGGTCGCCGCCGGGCATGTACTCGAGCGCAAAGTAGATGTGGTGCGCCGAACGGAACGAATAGAAAGCGCGCACGAGGTACTCGCAGTCGTGCTTGGCCAGGATGGCATGCTCGACGTTGATCGAGGTGACCTGGTCAGTGTCGCGCAGGTGCTCCTTGCGCATGGCCTTGATGGCCATCACGTCGCCCGTCGACTTCTTCTTGGCGAGCCACACCTGCGCGAAGCCGCCCGTGGCGAGCATCCTGATCAGCTTAAAGTCTCGGATGCCCAGCTTGCCCGTGATGGCCATGCCGCGATTGAGCGGGCGCGTCGCGCCAAAGTCGAGAGCGTGCGGGTCGAGGTCGATGAGCTCCTGCACGTTGCTGATCTTGTCGGCGATGATGGCCTTGAGCTGCGAGGCGCACGAATAGAAGACGGAGCCACCCATCTCGGTGCCACCCGCGCGCTTGAGCATCGCGAGCTCACGAGCGAGCTCAGTCAGCCGGCCAAGGTGGTGCAAAGGCGAGAGATTGGTGTCGTCGTTGTGCAAGAGCTGTCCCCCGAGCTCCTGCAGCTTGTCGAGCGGCGCGCACATCAGGTTGAAGCGCTGCACGGCGATCGACATGAGCGAAAGCAGCGCCTGCCGGCGCGTCGACTGCAGCAGCCCGAGCAGCTCCTTCACCTCCTTGGTGGCCTTCTCCTCATCGTTCTTCGCCTTGTGTGTCGCCTTGCAGATCGCCGTGTGCAGCTGGAGGGAGGAGCGGAGCACTTGCTGCTCGCAGATGCGGCAGAGCACAAGCTCATCCTCCATCCCGTCGTCCTCCTCGTTCCCATCGAGGATACTGAGCATCGTGAGCAGCTCCTTGCTCGAACGCCCCACCGAGCTCTGTCGCCGCTCGAGGAGCATCGCGCGCAGGTTGCCGGAGTCGCCCTTGCGAAGCTTGCGCTTCTCTGGCTGCGCCAACTTGCCGTCTTTGCCCTCCCGAGGCCCGAAGCTCGCGTCGGACTCACTGTCGACGCCCGGGCGCCCCGCCCGATCTACCGGTGCTCCCGCGCTACTCGACGGGGCGCACTCGACACACTTCTTGTCCTCCTTAGCGCCCTTCTTGTCCCCCTTGGGGGTGTCGCCTGGGTGCAAGATGCCAAGGAGCTGGGTGACGCAGTTGTTGACGGCGCCTTCGAGCGCCGGGTTGAAGATCGCCGAGTTGACGCCGATGCCGTACTCGGGCAGCACTCTGCGGGCAAGAGGGGGGGAGGAGCAGAGTCACTCTTCACAGGTCAATTCAATAGCTCGGGTACCAATGAAGGGCTCAGGCAAGCTCGCAGCTGTGCGAAGTCACACGCACTGTTTATGAGCGTCCGCGAGGTCGGCCTTGAGATCCTCCTCAAACTGTCCGTGCATCGACCACTTGACGACCTTTTTGGTGGGAGACGACTTCTTGAACGACTGTTCAGGCTTGGGGTCGGCTTTGCTTTGGGCCCACATGGGGTTCGGCATCGCGCTCGGCGTCGTCGCCGGGTTGTCAGCTGTCGCAGCCGACTTTTCGGCATTGTGCGCCTTCAGTTGAGCGACAGAACGTGCGCGCTTCTGCTGCGTGCCGATCTCATCTTCTACTGAGCGGATCACCTGATTGAGATCGTGTAGCTTTTCCGTCTCCGACGCCTGCTGCCGCTTGCGCGCAACGAAACCCCACAGCGCCGTTAACTCCCTTGGAGCTGGTGGCTTGAGAATATAGGAGTCCGCACCCTCGACGATGCAGCGCTCGACAGCAGCCGCTTCGGCGGCCGAGTTGAGGTCCGTGGCGAGCATGATCACCGAGACCTCGTTCTTGAGCATCTCCTTGAGCTGGTTGAGCACCTGCGATGGAGGTGAGCGCGCAGAGTCAGAGAGCACGCCGGGGGGGGGAGGTATGTGAAGGGTGGCGCAGAGTCAGAGAGGCACGGGGGGGGAGGGACATGTCGAGAGTGCCGGACCCAGTTCCCTCGCAGGGGTGGCTGATGAGGGGGGCAATCAGTGAGGCCATCAGGGCCCACTGATGAGCGGGGCAATCAGCGAGGCCATCAGGGCCCACCTCCACCCCCGGAATGCCCGGCAGCTCGACGTCGCACAGCACGAGCTCGAAGGGCGCCGAGCTCGCCGAGCCGCCTTGTGCCGCGAAGCCCCGAGGCCTCTTCTGCGCCTGCGTCACAATGTCGAGCGCCTCTTCTCCCGAGGTGCCGACAGTGACACGATAGCCCATCTGAGTGCACGCCTGAGAGAGGGCGCGCGCCTCGGCCTCGTGAGGCATGACCACGAGCAGCGAGATGCCGTGCGCGGAGGTCGGGATAGTCCGCGGCGTGCCCGGCGCCACCGGCTGCTTCGCAAGGGTTCCACCCGTCCCGGCGCCCGCCGCAGACCGCGCAAGCGGCGAAGGCCCCGAGGCCCCTGCACCACCATCCGGGCGTTCGCCGCGGCCGCTGCGATTACCCTTCTTGAGGCGATCCTTGAACTTTTGCATGATGACCTTGGTGTTGGTCTGATCCATCTGCCACTCCCACAGCCGCTTCTCGCGATAGGCGAGCTCGCTCGCCAGTAGCTGTGCGATGCCAACCCACTTGTCGAGCTGCGACTCCAGCTGCGCACACCGCCGTTGCAGCGTGATGTCTGAGGGCGCGCCTGTGGCCGCCGCACCATCCTCGGCATGCCCCCATACGTCAATTGTGCTCGTCTGCGAGCGACGAAGCCCCGGCCGCGGTCCGGACACGAGCTTCGCCTCCTCTTTGGAGATGGTCTCGACCTGACCTGCGACCTCCGGCGGCACCGTCCTTATGATGTCCTCCAGCACTGCCGCACGTTGCATCGGCCCACGCTGCTCCCTGCGCCCCGAGGATGAGGACGTGGCCATTGCGGCAAACGTTCCAGCCGTGTAGAAGGGCGGGGGCGACTCCGTCCTCTCACACGCGGCAGTCTGCTGCGCGTCTGCGAACACTTTGGTGAACTCTAGGTGACAGTTCATTAAAAGCGACATGAAAATAGGATCAGGAAGATCTTGCCACTCCATGTATAAGGAAAACGGCACATTTTCAAGGTTCGTCAAGAAATTTTCAAGGTTCGTCAGAATGCGCTGTTTCGAGCGTCTTTCTCGCTGGTGCGCTTTCACCGTACGCAACCCGACGCCGCAGCCGACGCCATGGCCGCAATCGGTGGCAGTAAAACCCATCTTGCAGCGCGGGTCGCTGACGTGCGCGGCCTTCTGTCCACACTCGAAGTCGACGCGATGGAGGCCACAAGGCGGCGACGTGCGGTGACGAGCACCGTCCTGCGCTACATGAAAGAAAAGCAAACAGACTGGCCAAAGGACGAGGCCGCAACGCGCAAGCACCTCGAGGAGCAGCGTGCCGGTTTCGGTGGCCCCGGAGCCTGGGCGCTCGGAAGTCTGACGACAGCACGGCCGGAAGCCCTGCTCCCGTCCCCAAAAGAGATCAGCGCATTGGCCGCGATTCTGGGCGACTACCGGCAGAAGGCGGCAAGCCTGCCTCAAGGGACCGGACCGGCGTATGGGACGCGGACGGGGCGTCGTTCATCGCCTCACCGCACGAAGCCCCGTGCCAGACGCCCCGTGCAGCGAGCGGAGGCGCCTGGCAAGCGGATCGGATTAATGCGGACGGCCTCGACGCACCGCGCGGCCCCCGGCCATGGGAGCCTCGCGGAGAAGCTGCGAGCACGCCACGCCGAAGCTGACGGCGGTGGCCACAGCAGCGGTCCTGCGGGACACTCAGGCGACGACGGCGGCGGCCGACGGCTCTTGCTGGACGCTCGGGACGACGCACGCCCAGGGACGCTCGGGACGGCGCTGGCCGGTCTCGGCGGCCGCACCCGCTCGGGACGGCGCTCGCCTTCCAGGGAGCCGTCGCGCTCGCCGTCCCGTGAGCCGTCGCGCTCGCAGTCCCGTGCGCCGTCCCGCTCGCAGTCCCGTGCGCCGTCGCCGTCACCGTTGCTGCCGTCGCGCCCACACTCGCCGCTGCGCTCGCTCTCGCCGTTGCTGCCGTCTCGACGCTCGCCGTCGAGCGAGTATGAGCAGTCGGATGAGGAGCTGGATGAGGAGTGGGACGAGGAGATGGCGCCCTTGGACGGCGATGACACACGGCCGCCGTCGCCGCAGCGACAGCGACAGCGACAGCCGCCGCAGCGACATCCACAGCCCCAGCCGCCGCCGCCGCCGCAGCGGGCTCGCTCGCCGCAGCAGCGGGCCCAATCCCAGCAGCAGCTCGAGGCGCTCGAGGGGCTGCAACAGCAGTTACAGACCAAGCAACAGAAGCAGCAAGCGCAACAGCAGGCGCAACTGATGGCCAAGGCCATCGAACGCGCGGTCGCCAAGGCGGTCGGAGCCGCCAGTGAGCAGACCCAGGCGCAGCTCGCGCAAGTACAAGCGCAGGTACAGGCGCAGGTACAGGCGCAGGTGGAGGCGAGTGCGCAGGCGACCGCACACGCGCTACAGGCGGTGCTCACTCACATGCAGCGGCTCCAAGCTGCAGCACCGCCACCGCTGCCCATGCCGCCCATGCCGCCCCCGCCCGTGCCGCCCATGCCGCCCATGCCGATGGCGTCATTCGTAGCGCCTGCGCCCTTCCCGTATGGTCCGCCCACCACGGCGCCCTGCATTCCGAGAGCGCCCACCACGGCGCCCTTCCCGTATGGTCCGCCCACCACGGCGCCCTGCGTTCCGAGAGCGCCCACCACGGCGCCCTTCCCGTATGGTCCGCCCACCACGGCGCCCTGCGTTCCGAGAGCGCCCACCACGGCGCCCTTCCCGTATGGTCCGCCCACCACGGCGCCCTGCGTTCCGAGAGCGCCCACCACGGCGCCCTTCCCGTATGGGCCGCCCACCTATGCGCCGCCCATTCCGATAGCGCCCACCACGGCGCCCGCTCCCAGTGCGCACGCGCCTCCACCGGCACAGCGCGCCGTCACGGGCACCTATGCACCATGGGCTGTGCCGCCAGCCCCGCCGCCAACGCCTGCTGCACTCGAGCGTCTGCTTCGCCACCCAACACAACAAGCCGTGCGGAGAAGGAGCATCCTCAAGACGGATGCCCCGTCGGCGCCCATGGATGACGAAGCTGACGAAGCTGCTGCCACCACCGTTCAGAAGATCGTTCGTGGCCATCAGGCCCGGAGAGAGCTTCCGTCGAGCCCGAGCTCGCGATCTGGCGGAGTGAGATCGCGATCTGGTGGAGGGAGAGAGCTTCCTTCGAGCCCGAGCTTGGAGGGCGACTATCAGGGCGAGGGCTCGGACGAGGAGGATGGTGAGGGCTACGGCGAGGCAGACGTGCTGTACGACGATCAGTATGGCTCGGAGGAGGAGACGGAGGAGGAGAGGCAGCTAGCCACCACGGAGCAGTGGGCCGCCATGAAGCTCCAATCGGTCGCACGCGGTCGCAACGTGCGCCGCGACCTCTCCGCTGCCGATGGGAATCAGTGTGACGAGAGCACACTCGATCCTAATAGGGTACAACGTGCGCAGTCGCACGCGGTCGCGCACGTGCGTGCCACGCCGCTGCCCGTGCGTGCCACGCCTCTGCCCCATGGACGTTGCGGACGAACGACGCCCGCATCTCTCGCCCCGCAGTCTACCCGCGTGGTGGCCACGTCGCTCATCGCCGCACAACCGCGGGAGACCATTCACACAGACGGTTCACAACCGCGGGAGACCGCAGCACTGAGCACCGCCCGAGCCCCGCCCCGATCGGCAGGCATGCACGCAACGGCCGCACGCTCGGTGGCGCGCCCGATGGCCAGAGTGACGATTGCGACGCCCGAGGCGACGCCGGCCACACCCGCCTCCTTCACACCCGCCTCCTTCACACCCGCCTCCTTCCTGTTGAGCGCTCGCACTCGCAACGATCTCAGCGCTCAGGCGGCCGCAGCGGTCGAGGCGGCCAAAAAGGAGGCTCGGAAGGAGGCCAGGGAGGAGGCGCTCGCGGAGGCGCGTGCCCATTATGGGTGGGAGCTCGCCGCGGCGCGCGCAGAAGCGAGCGAAGCGGCGGCGGAGGCGGCCTCGCTGACGGAGCGACTCGCGGCACGGAAAGCCGCCGCGGACCATTCACATCCACATTCACATTCACGACCGTACGGTGCTACGCACGCCGCTTCGGTCCTGAGCGCACGCGATCCCGGCCCGGCGGCCTCCCTGGCGGAACGACTGGCGGCACGGCAAGCCACCACCCTCGGTGGACGCGAGGCAGACATCCTGGGGCACGGAGCGAGCTCCGAACGTGCTACTCGAATCGCTACTCGAAGCGAACTTGGAGCATGCGTGCCAAGAGAGATGAGGCACAGGCCCATCGGTGGCCCGACGCCCACGGCAAGCACCGCGAGCGCCGCGGCGAGCGCCGTGGCAAGCACCGCGAGCGCCGCCCGTCCCGCCGACCGTCTCTCCGCTTGCAGATTCGAGGAGGTGGGCGGTGCTTGCCACGGCGCTCTCTCCGCTTGCAGATTCGAGGAGGTGGGCCAGCCGTACAGCGGTGGGCGCGGGGGCTCTTCTGCACACTCCGCCGAGCCCTCTCCCTCGTGTGTGCCTCCGTCACCTGCCGCAGGGCCGTCGACTCTCCCCCCGGGTGTGAATGGAGTGGCCCCACCTCGAGTGGCAGGGCCGCCGGCTCTCCCCCCGGGGGGCCACTCCATTCACACCCCGAGCCCGGCGGAGCCACCCACCCCGGGGGGGTCGTCGCCCCTGCCACTCGAAATGGGGCCACTGCAGGTGGCTGTGGCACAGCATCGCGCCAACTCCCTCTTCGAGCGGCGCAAGTACTGGTACAAGCCCGTGGCCCTCGTGGGGGGAGCTTGCTATTCGATCGCGGAGGGCGAGGCGGTCATCTTCGTGATGGGCAAGCGCATGCTCACGCACAACGACGGGCAGACGCGGCGCGCGCGCAACAAGCCCGGGTACCTCGTCTACGACTGCGCGTCGCGCGCGATGCAGGCGGCGCTACACAAGCCCAAGGGCAAGCTCGCCGCGTCGACGAAGGCGGTGCTGCGCGTGACGGCGAGCCGCCAATGCGCACCCGAGGGGGCGCGCTGGCCGACGCGCGGCGGCGTGTGGGCCTTCGAGGTGATCGTGCCCGTGGCGATTGCCATCGAGCAGCAGGCGTGGATGGATGACGAGGTACGTTGATTGCCACTGATGACCTGCCTTGCATGCAAGTGCTCACCACAGCGCTCTCGCCCCTCGTCCATCGTCATCTGCCCACCTGCCTTGCATGCAAGTGCTCACCACAGCGCTCTCGCCCCTCGTCCATCGTCATCTGCCCAGGCGTTCGCAGCGAATTGGCTTCCCTCATCGCCCCCCGGCATGTGCAAGCAGTGTGCCCTGGGCGAGCGCACCTGCATCCAGTGCCGCACCCATCTCGAGGTCGGCGAGGTGCCGCGTCTCCAGCCGGCCGCGGTGCGCGCGCGCCAGCTGGCCAAGGGGCGTGCACCGTACAGCGGCGTCACGGCCCTCGACCCGGATGTGATTGACGACGAGTGGGAGCTGCCAAAGGGCGAAACGCCAGAGCTAGACCTTAGGAGCTATGTGTAGTCCGGCTTCAGCCGTGCGCCGATCAGAGTGCGTGCAGCGCCGATCAGAGTGCGTGGACCGTACAGCTTCAGAGTAGTTTCCTCTAGTCGTTTCAGTTCGTTTCGTTCCAGGGTATTCCAGGATGTATAGAGGATGGTGTTGCATGTATCCTGTTCGGGGGTTTGTACCCCGCCCGCTGGTATGCATGCTGCTCGGCTTCGAGTCGCACACGTTCACACGACAATGCATTTGCAGCCCAAATGTCGCTTGCATTCGAGCATGCATTCGTGATTCGAGGTTGATGTTCGGCCCGCGTGTGGAGGCTCTGTGGCCTTGAAGTATGAAGAAAACCAATGAAACTTGTGAAAGAATCTAGCTCTAGAGGCTCTAAGACACGCTCTAGCCGGCCAAGAGAGGCGCTCGACGGCTAGAACCGCTCCCACAAGACAATCAACGCCGTGACCACCCGTCGTACGAGCTATCAGCTAAGCAACTCAGCTGCATCCGTGATCCGATCAACATCAAACGCGTGAAAACGCATAGGCCATAGCCCCCGTTAGCCGTCGGTGGACGGTGCATCGAGATCGACCGAGGACCGTGTGCGGCTGTGCGGTGTGGGAGCGAAAACGTTCAGTAAAAAATTCAGATGTGAAGAGTTTGGCAATTTCAGCGTCCCACTTCTCGGATGTTTGCTCGTTCAGGGAGTGATATTTATAATGCCGCGGACGCTCGCCATAGCGCGAGGTCGTCTACGGTCCCACACAGTAACTCACGCAAGACTCGTGGTGTCAAGGGGATCAGGGTATGGTGGTGGGTTCGCTGAAAAGCCGCCGAACACACGAGCATGTGTTCGCCCCGACTGCTGCGCTGAGCTCCGTGCTGGGGTTGCTCTTGGAAGCGCCGCCATTTCGTTTTGGCGAGACAGAGATGCCTGGGCGGAACGAAACGTCTGCGCAGCGAAACGTTTCGCCGGGAGATGCGAGCGATGTGATTCGATGAGTATTGAGTTCGCCTGTCCGATCGTTTCCACGGGCAAGGGGCTGGGGCCCTTGCCACGGGCTTTATTTTACCTAGTGTCCTAGATGCAGCGAGCGGGATCCTGAGGAGGAGTGGGGACGGTGTCAACAAGGCTGGCTGCTGTAACTCGCACATAGGGGCAGTGGCGAGCGTTAGCAGAAGCTTTGCAGGCTCGGCTTTGTGTTGCTTGCGGATAGCTCAATGAGCTCATAAGATAGCTGATTGGTTTGAATGGCAAGCGTTTGGGCTCTCAACAAGAGGCTTGAAGTGCGCGCGCGCGCGCGCGGCGCGCGCGCACCGCGTCAAGTTTCCTTCTTGTCATCTGGCTTCTTCTTGAAGCTCGGAATCACCGTCGCCGTGAACGCGTCGGCGGCCTCCTTGTCCTTTTGCTGCCTGTCCTCAGGGACGAAGCTAAGGTAGACGATGAGAATGATGCACAGGATCAACACCGTCCACAGGACCGCACTCAGCTCTGGACCACGTTCCATCGAACTCCAAATGTTTCCAGATGAGGGGGTTTCGCACTTTTGCATGCGTTCTTCATTTACGCAAATTGTTTTCAGTCGCGTCGCATGCTATATAGGGGAAAAGGGGGAAAAGGGGGGTCACGGGGAGGCAGTTTGAAAGCAGGGCTGGTTCTTCGGGACGTGTGGTTTGTGCGTGTGGGTCATGTTACGCACGTCAAGTGAAAGGTACGTATTGGCTGAGGAGTTCTTCCTGCCCCTTTTGAAGCTGGTCGTATCCCTGCCGCCGCCTGTCTCGCTGCCATCACCAGTTAGTTTGGCTTCAAAGTTAGAAACTACCGTAAAATAACCGTAAAAGGCGGCGCGGTGCAGTGGGCGCGGCGTGAAGAAGCCATGCCACGAAGCCAAGGTCTCCCTTGGCTGTGTAGACCTTGATGACGGTGACCTTTATCCCACCATCAAGAAGAATCTCGTACTCTTCTCGTGAGTGAGGAGGAGGAGGAGAGGTGACTCAACAGTCACGTGGAGGAGGAGGAGTTAGAGGAGGAGGCGAGGCTGTGGTGGTGGTGCGAGGCTGCAGTGGTGGCGGAGGCGGTGGTCGTGGAGGCGGTGGTCTCTCACACCTCAGCAACAATGTGAGGTCTTCTCGGTGTATTCAGTAGGCGTAGAGGACATCAAAGTGATGCGTTGTACATGGATGCCGGGCAGCCGCAAGGGCACCGTCTGCGGTGAGTGCATCGAGGGCTATGTAGACCTTGATGACGGTGACCTTTATCCCAGGAATTCGAATTCGGAAAGGGTTGCTATACGCCATTGCCGAGCCTTGCTGAGCTTCACTGGACCAGGGCTCGTGCCGACAACGAAGTATTGGATGGTGTTCGAGACGTCACCCACGCACCTCCCACCTCTAGCAACGACCAGTGCCTGTGCGTCAGTTCTATTGAACTCATTGAACTTCCCGCTGTGCAGAAAGTCTTGTTCTTGAACGCGCCGATGGAGGCGGAGGCGGCGCCCGGGGCGGAGGCCGCGGCCGCGGCTGAGGCGGAGGCGGCGGCTGAGGCGGAGGCGGCAGCCGCGTCCATTCAAGCCTTTTATGGAAGAGTTTCGCCTCAGAAAATGTTTCCAAACAAGGCAAACATGCATGCATTGAATAGGTTGGCGTCCGCTGGCAACTAGGGCAGCGGCGGCAAAGGCCGCGGCGGCTGGGTCGAAGCACGCGTCAACATCACGGCGGGCTCCAGGAACAAGTACATTGGAGGCGCAGTCACAAAGATCAACTACCTGAAAGTCACCCTCCTCCAGACCGAAAACCCGCTGGTGCGCCACAGATAATCGTTGAACCCTCCCCACGTCCCACTCTGCACTGACCCTCACCCCAGATGAAGCACAAGCAGCAACCGAGGTCCTCCACGACATTGGACGCAACGTGGGATGCGGAACGCCCAGTCGTACCAGCGGGGGTCCCCACATCGTATACGGCGTGGGCTGAGCGAGTGCTTGCGGGTCAACACCGCACGTGACGACGGTCGACGCAGCATTACGGTTTGTCGTTTCCTGTGTTTACGCGGTCGGGGGTGCGTATACGCAGAAACTTGTGTATACGCGAGGGGGTACGTATACGCACCCGCTGTGTATACGTACTACCGCTCGCGTAAACGCACCCACCCGCGTATACGCACCCGGGTGCGTGTACGCACCCGCTGCGTAAATGCACCCAGCGCTCGCGTATACACACCCACCCGCGTATACGCACCCGGGTGCGTATACGCACCCGCAGCGTATACGCACCCCCCGCTCGCGTAAACGCACTATCTCGCGTATACGCACCCGGGTGCATAAACACAC
>Ga0210245_101598_pt1 | contig 17545 bp, 24 predicted proteins | sample ChrtobMetaP3_4mM_FD_155450 | JGI IMG/M metagenome (GOLD analysis project Ga0210245, IMG submission 155450) | Chrysochromulina tobin associated microbial communities from unialgal haptophyte culture, Seattle, Washington, United States - P3_4mM | ecosystem: Host-associated > Algae > Haptophytes >...
TACGGAAAAGGGGGGTTCGATGTGTCGGGAGGGGGGGGGTAAGGGGTCACCGGGTGTCATCAGTCTGATGAACCCCGGGCCGTATTGGCCGTTATACTTGTGGGGGCCGCTCGTAGGGGGGTCGCAAACGATCCGCCCCCTGCCAAGGGGGGGTTCTAGCCGCCCGATGGTCGCCCGCCTCGTTAGGTACGGTCCGGTGAGACAAAAGAAAAACTTTTCTAGGCTTCGTCTCTCAGTTGGGGTCAGGCGCCATGGCTGCGAGCAAGGCATTGATGGAGCTGCGCGTGGTCATGTGCCAGAACAGCACCGGTTCGGCGGGCGTGCGGTACGCCGCCTCGAGATCTTGCCTTTCCCGTGCGCACGCGCCAACAGCTGTGCTTGAGAAGTTGCCCTTGCCACATCTTTGCGCACCCAGGGAGTTCTTTGCCAAGAACTACGCGGCACTGAAGGCGGCAAACGCGAAGCTGCCCATCCTGCTGCGCGAGGGCCAGGGCGCGACCGCCAAGGTCACTGCGGTCTACGGTGGGTTGAGCATATCGCATCCCCAGTAGCGCCCATGGCCTACTGCCTACTCACGACGTCCTTTGCCCTTTGCTCGAGCACAGAGTTTGGTGTCGAAAAGAGCTTCGATGTCGAGGGGCTCCCAGCCGCCGAGGTGGGCAGCAAGATATCCGCGGCGATGAAGGCTTGAGCGTGGTGCACAATACGTGCATCTTGTCGGGTCTGCCTTTCCTGTGGGACGCTGCGAAATACCGTAACTGTGGAGTGTGGAGCATGCGCCCGCGTAACATTTTGTACGCCTCAGAGGCTAGGAAACCTCTACATTAAAGAACAAAGAACGTGAACGCCCTGCTTTTACTATCGACTCGATAACTAGGCGCGGGGCGCGCTCCCGCGTGTCCACAGGTGGGCTGACGCCGGGTCGCATTCCACCCAAATATCTCATTATGCCGCCCGATCGGCGGCAGACAGCTAAGAATAAGCACGTGACCGCCGGGACGGGAGACGGACACCCCCGCCCACCAGTGTTCGACGCGTCAAGATGGGCGCCGCCGTTTGGAGCGTAGCGGGAGGACCTTTTCAGCGATGAGAGCATCCGTGCGAAGGAGCTCGAGCGCAGCAGGTGCCGCCTCCTCAATCTCCGGGTCCCCGAGATCGTCCTCCTCAAGCGCACCCGCGAGGTCGTTGAGGGACGCGGCCACGTCGAGTTTGATCTCATCGAGCGTAGGCTGCCGGGTGCGGCATTGCCGATACTGGGCCGGCGTGCCGGAGTCGAGGAAGGCGCGAAGGTTGGCCTCGTGCAGGTTGACAAAGGATTCGTAGGCGGTGATGGAGAGCGCGTTAGAGACAGAGAGCGCCATGTGCGCGTTGCCGCCCGAGAAGATTACGACGTCGCCTGGGCCAAGCAGCGCCACGGGGGTGAGCATGCCATTCGAGTGGCCATCAGTGATCATCATGGGTCATCAGGGGTCATCAGGGGTCATCACCTGGTCCGAGGAGCGCAACGCACGCGGCGCGCTCGAGAGTCGCCACTTCCGAGGGTGAGAGCGGCTGAACGAAGAGGGTGTAGCTGTGCTCGTCGAAGAGTGGCTGGGAGGCCGCGCCGTACGGCCAGATGACAAGCAGCTTGTACCCGGCAAAGGTCTTGCCCACGTTCGACCATAGCACCTGGTCGACATGCATCGGTGAGCCGCCAAAGCGGCCGCCCACGAAGACGCCCTCGTCGTACCTGTCCCAGTATGGCATGGCAAGCGCACGCTTGCGCCCTATCCAGTCGCACACGCCACAGCTCAGCAGCGTCTTCGTGAAGCGGCCGTCCTGCGGATGGCGGTACTTGGAAGCTCGGCGCAGCTCACCCACGTACACACCACCCTCTGGATCACGATCCTTCAGGACAGCGCGCTTAGCCGCGAGCGTGTCCAGCGGCTCGCCCGTGTGGTCATGAGTGATCTCACTCTCCTCTCTCTCGCCATCTGACGGCGGCGTGTAGTACAGGCGTCCGCGCAGCTCGCTCAATGCGCTGTCGTCGCCGAGCCGTGTGAGGAACCGCCGTACGCTGGTCTCATGCTTGGCTGCGTCGATGATCTGCGAAGGTAGCGCATTCCCATGGCCGAGCCGTCGTACTCCGTCACGTAGCACCACGATGCGATTTATGTGTGACTGGAGCAGCAGCTCTTTCTCAAAGGCGCGCAAGTCCGTCACTACATCAGGGCGCTTCTCCGGAGCGAGCAGCGACTTGGGCCAGCCGGCAATCTCGAGCGCTTCTTCGAGTTTCATCGGCTCACTCTCGATGACGCTCGGGGCACTTTCCGCATATCGGGGAGGCGCTCTCGGCATATCGCTCCGTCACAGAGGACAGAGCCGTCCTCGCGATGTCGAGGGCCGTCCGGCGCGCAGCGGGCCGAAGAGGACACGTGTCGGAGCCTCGCCACTTTCGGCACGACATCTTGAATTACGAGGCACCGGTAGCATGTACGTACACATCGCGCACAAGAAGCATGTACGTGAGTGAGTGAGTGAGCGAGTGAGTGAGTGAGTGAGTGTCTGAGTGATCAAGCATTGCAAATGAACATGCTACCTCTCCAAACGAGATCAGTTTTTGCTGAGTCAATTGTATCCATGTCACCTAAGTTCTCTCTAAGTAGGAAAGGCCAGAGGCAGAGCCTCTGCCGGGTGCCGGCCCCGCATATGCGAGACTCCTGAGTTCAGCGCACTCGCTCAGCGCAGCGATTCGGAGAAGCCGCGGATGCGGCGCGCGAGTTGGATGTCTCTGCGACGCGATCACAAGCGGTGGAACGGGGCATTGGTCAGACGGGATCTGAGCGAGCGCATCGCGCAGGCCCACAGGCAGTTGCACTCAATTAGGACGCTAATCAGGACGCCGGTCGGTCGCTCTGCGTGTGCGTGGCGATTCGGACGCACTTTACAAAGATAGTCACACGCTTCGCATGGATCGCGCACAGATTGGCATCCTCCATGAGGTGGACGAGATATGCCTCAGCCGCCTCCTGTAGCGCCATGAGCGCCTCCACCTGCCAGCGCTTCTCGCCCTCGGCGGGTGCCGAATTGTATGTCTGCGTGATCTCGCGCACAAGCCGCGCGAACGGCAGCTTGCGAATGAGCAGATCCGTCGAGCGCTGGTATTTGCGGATCTCGCGCAGCGCAACGGTGCCAGGCCTGCCGACCATAGGAGCAATGAAGATCACATGCGTCAGCACTGCCGTACAGCGGCATCAACTCGATCCGTGAGCGAGGGAGCGCGAAGTGCGTGCTTGCCTGAAGCGCGGCTTCTTCCTAGCTGGCTGCGCTCCCGCTCCTGCGGCTGCGGCTCCGGCGCAGGCACCTACGGCAGCAGGCAACGCGCACACACAATCAGAGACAGTCAGAGAGGCGCTCTGTTGCAAGTCCGGCAGGGCTTGGCGCGTCCCCAATGCTCGCCAGCAGAAACGGTGTGCGGTCGGACGGTTTGTGGCAACGCACCGGCGGCTGCGGCGGCTCCGGCTGGTTGCCCGCCCACTCGATGGGTCCGCCGAGGCATGGGTGGCTGAGCGGCAGGGAGCGCTAGGACCGTTTCAGCCCGAAACTTGTCGAAGGAGAATTCCTCAAAATCTAGTGCGGCAAGTTTTGGGAGAGGGAATCGATCCCTTCAGGATGAAACGGTAAATATTTCCATATACGGCAAACTTGACTGACGTGACTCCGCCCCTCGACGTGAAAATGCCGCAGTCAGAGGTCGCAGCGGCGGGAGTCACAAGCACGTCTTCGAGCAACGACTTTGGCCTCATAAATGCACTCGTCAAGGCAGCATGTGACGCCGATGATCAGGTTGCCCGCGCTGCGATATCTTCACTGACCCGCCTCGGCGCTTCGGCACCGAAGTCCGTGCTCCCGGAGCTGCTCAATTGCTTGCGCAGCCAGTGGCTCTCGAACCAGCAACGCGTGCGCATCCTGCGCGCGGCTGCGAGCGCAGCACACGACGCGTACGTACCCGGGGCAATTTCCGAGCTCGCCGGCTCACTGATTGAGTTGGCCATCGAGGAGCGGCTCCGTGCGCCAGACTCTGAGTCTGCCGAGGCCGCTGGCGAGCTGCTCACCGAGATTGGGCGTAGCGCACCCGCCGTGGCGCTCCACGCGCTCGAGGCGCGCTGCCCAGCCGATATGCTCCCGCCCGCGGGCATTCTTCGGAGCCTGGGCGACCTCGCGAGCGTCAGTCCGCTCATGTGCGCACCTAGGCTCAAGGCGCAGCTGCTGCCCAAGCTAGTGCCTCTCGCCTCCAGCGCCCAGGGAGAGGTACGCGCCGCACTCGCGTATTCGTTGCACCAGGCGGAGCAGGCCATCGTGCAGGCGGACGGACCCGCCGCCGTAACCTCCGCCGAGCTGCTCCTGCCAGTACTCGAGCCCTTGCTGAGTGACTGGTTGCCCTCGCGCTCCGAGAATGTTCGGCAAGCTTCTACCGAAGCGCTCGCGTCGCTCGTCGCGCTGCTGCCGCCGCCCACACTGAGCGGGCTGCTGCATCGGCTCATGCCCGCCCTGCTCGCGGCCCACAAGCGAGAGCGCGAGTGGGACCGTCTGCCGATCACGGCGGCGCTCTGGGCCGTGCTCGAACACGCCGCCAAATGCGACCTTGGCCGCCGCCTCCACACGGAGCAACTGCTGCTACCGGCGCTGCACGCGATGCATGAGGGGATCTGCGCGCCGCTCGATCGTTCGTCGTCCGACTGCCTGCGCAACCATAACGAGGAGCTGCGCTGCGTCGAGGCCCTCGCCACCCTCTGCCTCGAGCCGACGCTCACCTTCCTAATCGGGCACTTGGTGCGAGCTCCAGATCTGGAACGCTTCTGAGTGCGCCCGATGAGCTCCCTGATTGCGCCGGGTGGTCTTCTCTCTGATGAGGGGGAGCGTAAGCTGGGCCTCGAGCCTGCTAACCCGAAGCCCGAACTCGAGCTCGCTAACCCTAAGCCCGAGCCCTCATCATCAGGAGGAGCGTTAGCTCGGCCTCGAGCCTGATTGCGCCTGAGTGCGACTGAGTGCGACTGAGTGCGCCTGAGTGCGCCTGATGACCTCCCTAATCATCAGGAGGAGCGTAAGCTCGGCCTCGAGCCGGAGCCCGCGGTGCTCTGCGGCACGCTCGAGATCGTGCGCCATCTCGTGCAGCGCCTCGGCGCCACGCTCGACACGGCGCGCGTCCATGCCATCCTGAGCGCCGTGGTGGGCCTCGTGAGCGCGCCTTCGTTCCGTGTGCGCCTCTCGATGACGCAGCTCATCGGCGCGCTCGCGACGCGAGGCTACCTACGCTCCGAGGTCGGGACTCCGTTGCTTCTCTTCCTCATTAGGCAGGCGGCTGTGCCAGCCGAGGACGCGCTCGAGGGACGCCGACGTTCGGGTGAGACCGTCGGCGCGCTCGAGACGCGCTCGGTGGCGGCCTTGCATGCCAGTGCTCACCACGGCGTCCCTCTTCCCCACAGGTGAGACCGTCGGCGCGCTCGAGACGCGCTCGGTGGCGGCCAAGACGCTCGAGCTCCTTGCACGCACGGTGCCGCCGATGCGCCAAGTGCTCTGGCCCATGTTGCTCGGCGCGCTGATGAGTGACGAGTTCGTGCACGCGGCGCCCGTCGTGTGCGACCTGCTGCTGCGCATTGGCGCCTCGCTCGCGGCAGACTCACAGAACGAGACCTCTTCACAGCATGAGACCTCAGATCACACCCACGGCTACATCCACGGTTACATCCACGGCGGCCGCCCGAGCCTCGCTGGGCTGACCGCGCCTCTGGGCGCGAACGACAGCCCCAAGTCGGCAGCCCTCTTCGCGCGACTCTTCCTGTGCGCTTGCACGCTCGAGTGGATGCCCCTGCCTCACTCATCAGGATGATTGCCTCACTCATCAGGATGATTGCCTCACTCATCAGGATGATTGCCTCCCTCATTAGGTACGCTTGCACGCTCGAGTGGATGCCCCTGCTCGCCGAGCGCTCACTGCAGGTCATGCTGCTCCTGGCCGCCCAGCTCCACCCCGCCTTCGTGCGCTTGTGGGGAAACCACATCCCCAAACTCCTCGGCTATCTTCACACCTCGGCGCCGCACCTGTGTGCGCCCGACACGGCGCACGGTGGTGGCTCCTTCGAGGCTGGCGTGCCTGCGGGCACAGGCAGCAGCGCCGTGTCGGGCACAGGCAGCAGCACCGCGGCCTCTGGCGTGGGTGGCCGATACGGGCCCTTGGCGGACGAGTGGGCAAAGCTCTGCCTTCACTTCCTTGGAGACACCCTCGACGCTACCGCCCATGACGGCGCGCTCACCGACAGCATGGGCAGGGTCGTGGGCGACCGCGCTGTCATGGGCGGTAGCGCCGTATTGGGCGCTGGAGAGGCGCGTGAGGCAGCCCCATGGGTGGTGCAGCTCGGCCACGAGACTCTCGTCATGCTCGCTGGAGGCGGAGCCTTCCCACGCCCACTCAAGGCCGCGGCATTGGCTCTGCTCGGTCCCCTGCTCGCCCGCACGCCCTTGGATGAAGCGTTACCGGTTCGTTTGCGCTCGATGCTCGCTGCATGCAACGAGTGTGGGGGGGGCGTGAGCGGCGCCGGCGTGCTCGGTGGCGGCACGCTCGGCGGCGGCGGCGGCGGCGGCGGGGGCGGCGGCGCGGCGGCGGCGGAGCTAGACATGGGCGACTTCGAGGCCGGAGGCGTACGGCTAGGGTGCGCGATCGGCATGGGCGGCGCGTCCGCGACCCACTTCGACCTGGTCGTCGATGTTGTGAGTGGCGCCATGCGTGAGCTCACGGCTCCGCCGCCCGCCAACATGGCCGACTTTCTACTCGCACAGGTGTCCTCCATGCTCAAGGAGCAGAAGCCCCCGCAGCTGGTCGAGAGCGAGCTTGCGACAGGGCTCCTGTGCCTTGGGCACTCCGCCGCGCGCGCGCCGCCGCGGGCACTCGAGCTGCGTGCGAATGCGCTCGTGAGCACGATGCTCACGGCGGCGAAGGGCAGTCGCTCCGAGGCGCTTCGAGGTTGTGCGGCTCGCGCTTTCGAGCTCACGTCCAAGGTGCTCTTGAGTGCCTCTTGATTGCGTCTTGAGTGCCTCTTGATTGCGTCTTGAGTGCCTCTTGATTGCGTCTTGAGTGCGTCTTGATTGCGTCTTGAGCGCTTCTTGATTGCGTCTTGAGTGCCTCTTGAGTGCCGTTTGATGGCACTCATTAACCCTAATTGCCTTCGAGCTCACGTCCTAGGCGCTCATCGGCAGCCTCCGCGACAAGGCGCTCGACAAGGCGCTCGATCCGCCGTCGGGCGCTGTCTCGAGCACCGAGTGCGTGCTCACCGCGCGCGACGAGGTGGTCGAGCTGCTCTTGCGCTTCCTCACGGCCTCCCTGCGTGGCGCGTACGACCAACGGCAGCAGCTCGCAGCCGCGCGCCGGCTGCAGCTGCCTGCGCTGCACGCGTGCGCGCTGCTCGTACAGCTTCCGCCACGGCCGCCACCAAAGCTCCTCAACGCCATCGTGCAGGGGCTGCTGCAGCTCCTGCAGGCCGACGTGCTGGCAGCCAAGCCAGCTTCGCATGCCTCCGAGGAAGACGCCCGCCACGACGCCTCGCCTGCTGCGCCGCCCAACGGCGTGGTGGCAGCGGCCCGAAGCGCCGCAGCCGCCGCGGCAGCGGAGGCGCATCAGGACCGCATGCTCATGGGCGTGTGCCACGCAGGTGATGGCCTCTGATGGCCTCTGATGGCCTCTGATGACCTCTGATGGCCTCTGATGACCTCTGATGACCTCTGACGACCTCTGATGGCCTCTGATGACCTCTGATGACCTCTGATGACCTCTGATGACCTCTGATGACCTCTGATGACCTCGTGTGCCACGCAGCGTGCCTCGCCCTCCTCGAGCTCCGATCTCCTCCAACGTGTGGACTCTTCCCCCTTCTCGCCGCCCTCCTTCCACTCTCTCTCTCGAGCTACCCGGCGCTGCGTCAGCGTATCATGGACGCAGCCGCCACGCTCGTGGGCAGGCAGGCGGCCTGGCTGCAGGCAGGCGAGCCGTTACCCGAGGCGCCCCGGGCAGTGGATCGTGAGCTGCATGCAGCTGGATGCAGCTCGCGCGCCGTTGGCGCCGCTAAGGGCAGCAGCGCCTTTTTGCCGATCGCCCAGCTTTCAGACGGGATGACGAGCGCAATCAGGATGACGAGCGCGTGGCACGCGATTGCGGCCAGCAAGCTGCGTTCTCCGTCCTTTGGGCAGGAGCCTCTCGCCACGAATGAGCCCACAGCGCCGCCGCCCTCGGAGGCGGCACCCGCCCATCCCACCCACACCGCAGAGGAGTCCAGGACGGCCCACGCTCTCGATGCGAGCGCGCCAAACTTCCCATCGTCGGGTGGCTCCATGGACGGTGCGGGGCTGAGCGGGGAGTTGTCAGCCTCCCGCATCAGGCTGATTGCCTCCCGCATCAGGTTGATTGCCTCCCGCATCAGGCTGATTGCCTCCCGCATCAGGCTGATTGCCTCCCGCATCAGGCTGATTGCCTCCCACATCAGGCTGATTGCCTCCCGCATCAGGCTGATTGCCTCCCTCATCAGGCTGATTGCCTCCCTCATCAGACTGATTGCCTCCCTCATCAGATACGGGGCTGAGTCTGGAGTCAAGTGACCCATTCGCGACGAGCGTGGGCGCGTGTGCGGGATTCATCGTACCGCGATGCTCCGATCCCGACGCTCATGTACGACAGCGGGCGTGCGCGGCGCTGCTCGGTATGGTGCAGCTCGCTGCCGAGGCGCGCGCTCGTGCTGCCGAGGCTGCCGAGGCCACCCGGCACGCGGCAGGCGCTGCTCCGGGCGCCCAGGGCAGCGCCCGAGCGGTACGCGCCGAGATGAATGCGAGCATCACGGCGCATGCAAGTGCTCATCACGGCGCCCCCCTCTCTCTCTTTCTCTCCCCACAGGTACGCGCCGAGATGAATGCGAGCATCACGGCGATCGGAGCGGCCCTCGCCCGCTGCGCCGAGGCTGCCGAGCTCGAGCCACGCCTTGCGTGTCAGCGGCTCCTCACGCCCTACCTCATCAAGCTTCTCCCCTCCGCGGGCATTGATGCTCTCGTGCGTGCTCGCTCATCGATGGCCTCTGGTTGCCTCCGATGGCCTCTGTGCGCCTCCGATTGCCTCAGAGCGCCTCTGATGATCGCTTGATTTGCCTCCCTCATCAGCTTGATTGCCTCCCTCATCAGGTGCGCTCCCTCATCGACGGGCTGGACGCCGAGTGGTCCGGCGCGGCCGCCGCGTGCGTCGCCCTGGACGGCCTTCTACCCTCCGTGACCGCCTCGTCCGACTTCATACGCGCCGTGCTGAGCGCGCTCCTCCACGTCCTCCCGCGCATCGAGCACGTGATGACGCGCAACGGGGCCCTCACAGTCGGATGTTCCCTTGCGATCACCGACGTGGATGGCGTGATGGGTGCCCTGCTCGATCTGCCGACGCCGCTCGGCTCGGCGCCGACGCAGCTGATGCAACGGCTGGCGAGGGAGCCAAGCGTGCTTGGGCGCATGCTGCATGCCCTCGTGAAGGGCGCCGCCGATGCCTCGCTCCCCACGGGCTCTTCCCATTCACAGACCCTCTCGGGCTCTTCACATTCACAGCTCCCCTCGGGCACGACCGATCCGGCGGCCAAGGCGACGGCAGCGCTCGCTGCGGCGCGAGCGTGCACAGCCACCGCATTGCTCACCGCCTTGGCCGAAGGGGACCCTGCTCCTCTCACCGAGCATCGTCCGCTCCTCCTCGCCGCCATCGTGCTGCGCCTAGGAGCCACCAAAGCCCTCGGCGGCCGATCCGAAGCGGCCGCGCATCGCGCCGCCGCCGCCTTTCTCGGGACCCTTGAGGAGCCTTTGACCGTAGCTCCCGATCCACGCGCCGTCTCGAGCCTCGTCACTCCAAGCGCCGTCTCGAGCGCCGTCTCGAGCGCCGTCTCGAGCGCCGTCTCGAGCGCCGTCTCGAGCGCCGTCTCGAGCGCGCCCAGCCTCGCCCTCGACTTCGGAGGTGAGCTCGAGCTGCACGCGGTACAGGCGGAGGCGCACGCGGAGGCGCACGCGGAGGTGCACGCACCTTCGGATCCTCTCGAGCCGGATCCCCTCGAGCATGCCTCGCTCGCGGCGGCGCTCGCGGCGGGTCGCCTCGAGAGCGCCCTCGGAGCACGCAGCTTCGTGCACGTGGCGCTGCGCGTCGGCTGCGCGGCGCGGCCCACGTTTGAGCATCTCGAAGCGCGTGCGGGCAGCTTGAGCGACGGGCAGCGCCATGCGACCATCAGCGCGATCGGGCAGCTCATGAGTGTGACGCGCGACGACCCGACGCTCGCCAAGCAAGGGCTCGCCACGCTGCTCCGCGCCGCCGACGACGCGACGGCGGATGTGCGCACTGCAGCGCTGCACGGGCTGCGCCGACTCGGAGAGGTGGGCGTCCTGTGCACGCACCTAAGGGCGGAAGTGCCGGCGCTCCTCACGCGGCTTTCCGCCTCCCTCGGCGACCCGACGCCTCTGGTCGTCCTCGCTGCTTTCGGAGCCCTCATGCCTGTGCTTGGGGCCGCGGCGCCAGCCGCGATTGTCGCTGTGCTCCCAGCGCTCACCGAGCACAGCCGCGCCGCCGCCGAGCACGATGCCGAGGCTAGTGCGAGTGCGGCGGACCTCGCGGCGGCGAGTCGTATGCGAGCGGCTGGCTTCGAGGTCTTTGCGTGGCTCACGCGCGCCGCCGGTGCGACTCATCAGGCTGATTGCCTCCCTCATCAGGCTGATTGCCTCCCTCATCAGGCTGATTGCCTCCCTCATCAGGCTGGCGCGCCGCCGGTGCGACTCAGACCTTCGAGCCGCGCCGCATGCAAATGCTCACCACGGCGCGACCTCGCCCCTCTCCCCACAGGTGCGACTCAGACCTTCGAGCAGCGTGCCGCCTTTGCGGAGCACGCGCAGGTGAGGGCCTCGGATGGCCTCGGATGGCCTCGGATGGCCTCGAATTGCCTCTGACCGCCTCCGCTGCCTTTTTTTGGAGCACGCGCAGGCGGTGCTGCCCTTGCTCTTGCTGCATGCAGGCCACCCCGACCAATCGCTCCGACGTAGTGCCGTCGCGGCGCTCGGTGCGCTCGAGCAATGGCACGGTGCCGGGCCCGGGAAGCTGGCGGCGAGCCCCGTGCCCGCTGGCGGTACTGACGCTTGGTTGAAAGCCCTCTGTGAGGCCCTCTTGCGATCTCAACGCGACCGGCTAGCACGGCACTGCGTCAGCTACTCCAAACGCGTCGTGGGGCCCGCTGACGCCCATGTACGCGCACGCGCGGCACTGCTGCTGGGCATTTGTCTGCGCCTGCAGGCAGAGTGGGTCATCGGTGGCGACAATGCTCAAGTGCACACGCAAGCGGTCAAGCAGCTCGTGTGCGCGCTCGCGGATAAAGATGCGGAGGTACGCCGTGAGGCAGCACGCGCGGTGGGCTTCCTCAGCGGCACGGGATAGTGTTTATTGCGAGACGAAAACCGGCAAAACGTGCATGAACGCACCGCTGCCTTGGTAGAAAAGTTTGTCTCTTGTCTCACCGGACCGTAGGCCGTAGCTAGTACCTAACGAGGCGGGCGACCATCGGCGATCGGGCGGCTCGTGAGGCGAGGGCGGCTCTAGTAGTAAGTAGACGAACCCGTGAACCCCCCTTGGCAGAGCGGAGGGCGGTTCGTTTGTGAACCCCCCTAAACGCGACCCCCACAATAATAACAGCCCGGGCCCGGGGTTCATCAGTATGATGACGTCTGCGCTGCCTTGGTACGGTCGATCCGCATGAAATCGGTCTGCATGCATCCATTCATGAATAAAGATAACGGGATGTCAAGGCCTGGGCGGGCGAACGCATCGTCTATCCGGATACGGCGCCTTTCTTTCTATCAAGATGCTCCGAATGAAAACCCCACCGCCTCCAGCTGCGTGGGCTCCACCACCGTCAAGTTCTTTTGCCACGAGCTCTACGTGCACTCCATGGCCGCAGTGCCATGCCGACACCAGGGTCAAGGCCGAGGACCCGCCAAGCATGCAGAATCGCTGGAATCCGCCGCCGTCAAGTCCGACTTCTCTGTCGCCGCCGTGGTGGTACCAGGCGGCCGCAGCGCCTCCGCCTCCGCCTCAGTCTGAGCAGCCCCCGCCTGCGATGGCCGATCAAGGCCCTTGCCCGTCTGGCTTTTCCCACCAGTTCAATGGCTACCTATCGTGTGCGTTGAATGCGGCTGCTCCATGCGCACGCAGGGCCATTGTCGGCACGCTGGCGAAGCCGGTGCTGATGTCCGAGTGCCTGGCCGCGTGTGGTCTCTGCGTCGGCTTGTCACTCTATACGTCGGTAGAGTGCTGGATCTACGATTCGTGGGTGGACAATGGTTCCTCAGCAACTCGCCACATCGACAAGCAGTCTGTCATTTGCCGCAGGGTGATGCCGCCGCCGCCGCTGCTGCCGCCGCTGCCGCCGCCGCTGCCACCGCCCCCTCCACGGCCACCACCGCCGCCACCGCCCACACCGCTCCCACCGTCGCCGTCGGCACCCGTGCCAGCGCCTCCGCCACCACCGTCGCCGTCGGCACCCTCCCCAGCGCCTCCGCCACCACCAAGTCCAAGTCGTCCGGAGCCATCTCCACCGCCTCCGATGCTTCCATCTCCAGAATTCCCTACTCCGTCGCCGCCGCCACCGATCCCTCGTAGACCGCCGCCGGAGCCGCCACCACCTCCATCACCGGAGCCCAAGCCACCTCCGCCGCCGGCACCCGCATCTCCAGCCCCGTCGCCGCCGCCGCCACCACAACCAACTCCACCTCATCCGTCGCTGCCTTTGCCTCCTGCGCAGCCGCCGTCCCCGCCTCAGCCTCCGCAGAGCCCCTCGCCACCGTCACCTCCACCGAAGCCTCCCATCCCCCCCTCTCCGCCATTCCCATCCAATCCACAGCCTCAAATGCCACCAAGCGGACCTCCGACGCCTCCAATCACACCGCCCCCGCCGCCGCCACCACCTCGACTGCCCCTTCTTCCCCCGCTCCCTCCTCCGCCGCCTCCTCCTCCTCCGCCGCCTCCACCGCCTCCTTGTCCAACTCCACCACCGCCTGCTTCGACGAATCCTTTCCTCGCTGCACTTTCCTCCAAGACTGAGACCCCTACGAATCTGGAGGAGGACATTGAAGACGTTGCTCTCCTGGACCCAGCGCTGTTGCCGGCGAGAGCTCAGGGCGGTGGGGGTGGCAATGCAGGCGGCCAACTCAGCGGCAAAGGCGGCGCCAAGGACAGCACGTCTGAACTGACAGATGAACACCCGCCTCCCCCTCCGCCCGACTTGCTGCCGGACTATGGTGAGGGCGATCACAAGGACGACAGCCAGGGCGGAGAACCATCGTCCGCTCGAGGGATTAGCCCGTACTTGAAGGCGGTACGGGCTCTCGCGTTGCAACTCGTGCTGGTTGCCTTCGCTTTTTGCAAACAAGCTATCATTCGTGCCGCCACTCGGGCGATGGCAGAGCCCTCGGCGCCGTTGAGCGTCGCCACCTTTGCCTTCTTTGTGTTGGTTCCGTTGGGTACCTTGTACATCGTTCATCGAACGGTGGTCGCCGTCCTTCGCGCATGCCGAGAGTGCAAACGCGCGCTGGCCGAGCGCTGCTGCTGTGCGAAGAAGCTTCGAGGGTACTCTACGGTGACGATGACCGAGCACGACCTGTTGGGCGACGAGGACGACGCTGACGATGCGACAGAAATGTTCGTCAACGATGAGGATGATGGGAATTCGCGTGTCCGAGAGAGATGCAGCTCTTCGGACGCATGCATGGGTTCGGGCGTCAAATGCAGCGTGCGAGCCGCCGCTGCAGCGCCTATGGAGGACGACGATCTCTGGAGCCCTGCTCTTTCTGCAGTAGGCGTGACTTTGCACCTCGCACAAGAGGCGGCCGCTGCACGGCACCCAGAGGCAGAGCGTGCTGCTTCTGGTGATGTCCGAGATTGCCACGAGATTTAAACATTGAAAGTCTTTGGGCTCGCCGCCCGGGCGTTGATCACAAACAGATAAAAGTCGGCAGCAGGTTTCAAGATAGTTAGTACCACCCACCTTGTTCGCCCTTGTTCGGAGGTCGGGCGGTGCGGTTGCGCTGGCGACGCGAGTTCGGAGTTGGCGTGGGCACTCGGGGCAGCGTGGGCCGTTGGCCCCCGAGCCCGCGCCGTGCAGAACACGGTCTACATTAACCTTTGATAAAATAATCGCACATCAACTCGAGACCTGGTCCTCCTGCTGTGCGGTATATACCACGCGCCATCACGTGGCGACGTGGCCTCTCTCGCGAGATCGCCATCTCGTGATCGATCTCGTGGCGACGTGGCCTCTCTCTCGCGTCTGATCGCCATCTCGTGATCGATCTCGTGGCGACGTGGCCTCTCTCTCAGGCTTAAATCCTCACACATGCTTCCTCCACCAGTCCTCGTTGTCGTGTCACGTCGAGTTCGGCGTTGCGTCGCCACCAAGCCATGCCCACAAGCAGCACACGTGAGATAAACAACCGTGCCAAACTCGATGCCAAACATCCGTACCCTGTGCCTTCACGCCGACGCTTGAAAGAAGCTGGCGATTGATGGCCCCGTCTTCTGCGCCTTCTGGGGCGGCGCCGACGACGTGAGCGCGCCGCTCTTGCGCTTCTGGCCGCTGATGGCTGCCTTCACCTTGCCAGCGACCTTGGACGTGCTGGGCGTGGGACGCTTCCCCTGGGCGGCACTTGGCGCAGCAGGAAGCGCCGAAGTGCGGCTGCCTTGTGCGTGAGGCGCGTATGGTGCCGCCGGGCCCAGGCTCACGGCGGCGCTGGTTTCGCTTGAGCCTGCCACTCCTTGGATCGTACCCGAAGCACTGCTCTGTTCCCGGCCAGACGCCGCCGCGGCAATGCCCTGCGCCTGCGCCGCTAACCCTAGCGAGGAGCGGCCGCGCGGTGACACGCGACGCGGCGCTTCGGCCGCTCGACGGGCTGCGGAGCGTTCGGCAGCCGCGGAGGCGGCGGCGGGCGAGGGGGCGACGAAAGCCGCAGAGGCACGCCACTCTTCGGCGGAGCTCCTCGATGGGAGTTCAGCCAGCGCCGGCGCCACCGGCGCTGGCGTCAGTGCAGCGGTGGTCCGTGGCGCGAGAGCGCCCAAGGGATGCAGAGGGTCGATCCGTCCATTGCCGAGAGGCAACTTGACCTCTTTGGGTGCCTTGGCCGCGAAAGGATTGCGATGGCTCGGGCTGGGGGGCGCTTTGGCGCGTACGGCCGCTTGCCGATGCAGCGCCGAGCTCAGTCCACGCTCGGGCGATCCCCGAACGAAGCGCTTCTCGGGCGGTGGCAAGAGCTCAGCGTCTCCGCTCCCGTGCTGAGCGCCGTGCTGAGCGGCTTGGGCGAGGTACTCCTCGGCGGATTGCTCCTGCTCGGGATACCGGTACACGCGGCGGCTCCACGCAGGAGCGCCGCACCGAGCGGCCGGTGCCATCCTGGGCGCCATCTCGTCGTCGTCGTCGACGTGCTCGTCGTCGACGTCGACGACCACCTCGGCTCCCGACGCCGCCCGAGACCCTTCGGGCGGCGCACCGTCCTGAACGTCTTCCTCCGCGAGCTCGGCCGGCGGCGCGGGCGGCCGCTGCGAGTACATGGGATCAAACGACCAAGCCACGCCAGCCCCCCCCTCGTCGCCCTCCTCGTCCTCGAATTGATCTTGCATGCACGTCGGTCGTGTGCTGCTTCGCGACGGGCTCTGCTTGCGGGGGCTTCCCTTCATCGGGCTGCGTTGGGGGATGCGCTTGCGCCTGCCGCCGCCACTCACCGAAGCATCGCCGCCGGCGGCGCCCGTCCTCTCTTTGGCCGCGCTGCCAACGAGCGCCTCAGCCTCGGCGAGGGCGGCCGACAGCACTGGCACCTGTCGCGCCGACGAGCTCGCAGAGCCTGTCGGGCCGTCGCGAGCGCGCAGGGGCGCGCCGTCTACTCGGCGCACGACGTGGAACGGATTCGCGCTCGGCCTTGCCAATCCGCCTCCCACGGTGCTGGACATGGCGGCCGCCATGCTAAAAGGATCGTCGCGTGGTGGCGGCGCTCCCGCATAGACCCAGGTGGCCGCGGCCGCAGCCTCCATCGACGCGCCGCACAGCGCGTCGACTTCGTCGGCGAGCAGATCGTCAGGGAGAGGGTCGGGTAGAGGCGTCAGGTGCACAAGCGCGCGCTGCACAGGGCTCCAGACGCGCTGGTGCCGGAACGTGACCAGAGCGTCGGCGAATCGCTTGGTATAGCCCTCGGGCACACGAACGCCATTCGGAGCGTGTGAGCGCAGATGCGTGATGACGCGCTTGCCGTCCTTGAGCTTGAGCATGAGCTTGAGGGCCGTCTTCGGGCCGACACCCTTGATATTGTCGAGGTAGTCGCAGCCGCATAGGATGCATAGCTCGAGGAACATGCTCTCGGTCAGCCCCTTGAGCGACCCGCTGCCGCTGACGGTCACCGTGCCAAGGTCGTCCCATAGCAGGCGCTGCACCGTGCCTGCGTGCCGGTCGAGCTTGACGAGCACGCATGGGCACGCATACGCGACGAGGTCCGAGTCCTCCGTGAGCACCGCGTCCACCTTGCGATGACGAGCGAGGAAGGCCAGTTGCGCGTCCGCCTCGTTGGGTGCGCGCAGCACCGCGACACCCAGGAGGCGCAGCGCGCCCATGACGCGCTCAACCATTTGCTGCGTCACCTTGACGGCCGACTGCGCCGCGCGTTCCATTTTCTGGCGAATGGCCGCCATGTCATACTCCAGCTGCTTATCGTGCGGACGGCTTTCGCGCTGCAGCTCAAGCTCGCGAAGAGCCTCAAGATGACCGTCCATCTCAGACCGCGCCTGCTGACGGCCCTCGTTCCTCTTGGCGGAGGTGTCACCCTTGGCGGCGAGTGCACGGCCGTCGAAGACGACGAGCGGCGTGATACCGTGGTCCAGCAGCAGCCTTGCGCAGTTGCTGCAGTACTTGATGTAGGCATCCGGCTCCTCACCACAGGCCAGGTCAACAGCGCACGTGAAGAGGCCTCTGTGGATCCAAATGTTGCCGTCCACCCCGACGCGCTTACCCTTGAACTCGGAGAGCGATACCTGCTGGAGAGCCGGCTTGATCAGCGGCAGGAGCGATTGGATACCCATATCTTGGTGTGGCGGATGGAAAGTCGCGCCATGTGTCGGAAGAACGCGGGAAACTCCGTGTTTATATCTTTCGAGATTTTGTGAAACCGGCAAATAGACACCGGAGGGAACCGGCACATCTGGAATTCTGGACAAAGTTATCGGGATCTTGCTGCGTGACGCCCAAAGTTACGCAGCTGTGAACTCAACGTGAAGGTGCCAGGTCACAGGGACGGTCTCCATCATGGAACCAGATCGGGGGGGATACGGAGAGCCCTGGGTATGGGGTCTCTCCGCCGTTTGGGGGAAAGGGAATGCCCAGGGGAAAGCCTTATAGGCACCCGGGTATGCGGTTCGTATGCCGCCCGCGCGCGGGCTGATGCTGCTCTATTCGGCGAGTGAAGTATTGCCGGTCTCTGCGGCATGCTC
>Ga0210245_101602_pt1 | contig 17499 bp, 9 predicted proteins | sample ChrtobMetaP3_4mM_FD_155450 | JGI IMG/M metagenome (GOLD analysis project Ga0210245, IMG submission 155450) | Chrysochromulina tobin associated microbial communities from unialgal haptophyte culture, Seattle, Washington, United States - P3_4mM | ecosystem: Host-associated > Algae > Haptophytes >...
GGCCATCCCCTCTCCCCCCCCCAAACAGCCGCGTCGAGACCTGAGCTGCGCTAGTCAGAGCTCTCGGCTGGGTGTGCCATAGAGGTGGTGTGGCTGAAGCGGAAGAGGGAGGCCGTGGCGTTGTAGAGGCGTGCCATGTAGTCGCGGAAGGTGCCCTTGGGTTCGATGTGCTTTGTTAGCGCGTCTGCAGGGTTTTGCTTGCCATCGATGTTGAGGAGGACTACGATGTTGCGCGTGACGAGCTCCTGAAGGAAGCGCACGCGCCGCGCGATGTAAGCGAGGCGCTTGATCGACGAGGCGTCGTTGGCAGCCATGACAGCAGCTTCGTTGTCACACCAGATGCGAACAGTTTGATGTCCAAGGGCGCCAAATGAAACGAAGGCGAGGACGCTTGTGACGGAGACGAGGACGGCGCCTGCGACGGAGGCGGCGAACATCTCGGCGGCAGCCGTGTCGACGGCGGTGGAGTGCTGACGTCTCGAGACTGCTTCCATGCAACCACCCGCGAGGGAGATTGTGTAGCCAAGCTGAGCCCGATGCGATTGCTTGTCTACGAACGTAGTGTCGTCGGCAGAGCGCACAGGAAGGCCTTTGCCAGGAAGGTCCGAGTCAACCGTGCAGAAGAGCGAGAAGTCGCGGATGTCACCCATGGGGAGAAGGGCGTCTTTGGGCGGCGCCAGATCTGCTGCACTCCTGAGGTGCGAGGCGCCGTAGGTGACCCCGAGGTCCGCACGGTGAGACAGCCAGGCGAGGATTCGTTTGGCCGCGGCGTAGGATTCGTGCGTTGGCGTGGCCATGTGTGCGCACACTCGGCTGACCCCGTGCGCGATGGCCGGATGGATCTGTTGAATGTAGATCAAGGACCCCTTGAGGGCGCGGGCGTTGGCGCGCCACGCGATGTGCATCGAGGCTTCGGCGGCCGTCTCTTCACCTGCCGGTTGCAAGTCCATAATGGTCCGCGCGGTGGGCGTTGGAGGGTTGAGCGTCGAGGCCACCTCGTCAGCCAGGTGCATGCGAACCAGATCGCGGATGTGCCCGCCTGCGCTGATGGTGACGGTGCGGTTGACCAGGTTGCGCTTGGCGCCGAAGCCGAGGATCGTGTGCCACCCTCCTTGTTGCGAGAAGGAGAAGCCGTGCTTGATGATTTCGGCGTACATCCAGTCGAGGACCGCGGTAGTGGAGGCACCGCCGATGCCGTCGTCAACGTGCGTGGCGAGCACGATACGGCCGAGCTTGTGATCGAGGCGGTAGACGGCCTCGTCGTCGAGCGAGACCTCAAAGCCGAGGCTGACGAGCGCGGCACGGAACTTTTTGGTGAAGAGGCGCGCGGCCTGGACGGTGCCGTAGATCGCCTTGTCGAGCTTCATGCACATACGTTCGCCGTTCGGGCCGACGACAGGGTCGAGGCCGGCCGCCTGATCGACGTAGACGTCGGTGTCAATGTTGGAGTCGAGGTAGGCGCCGTTGAGGTCAAAGTGGAAGTCGATCCAGCCTTCGACGACCGTGAGGATGACGACCATCTTGACGGAGGTGCCGCGCGCGCCCGAGGCGAAGCTCTCGAAGTAGTCTTGACCTTTGACCTGGGAGGTGCCGACAACGCAGAAGCGCGCCTTGAACTTGTCGAGTGCGCCGGTGTCGTGCGTCTTGATCTTGAACACCCAGGTCATGCGCATGATCTTCTTGCCCTGGGCGAGAGCCTCCTTGACAGGCACGTAGTGGAAGGCGTCGTGGGCCCGAAGGTTGTCCATCTCCTTCTCGATCGCGAGCATCCACTGATCGCGCTGCAAGGAGGTGAGGGCCTCTTTGATCCCACGAGGTTCGAGGGCGTGGATCACACCGCCGTCGGTGTGGTAGACGACTTCCTTCCTGTCGATCGAGAACTTCTTGCCCTTGGCGAGGTAGAGCACGGCGTCGATAGTCGGGCCGTCGTCTTCGTCAGGGACGTCGAGGAGGCCAATGTCGAGCTCGTTGTACTCATCCGAAGTGACCTTGAGGAGGGTCGCGGTCGTGGACACGAGCTCCGATGGCACGTCGTCTTGACAGAAGACGCAGAGCGGCATGTCTGCAATGTCTGCGGCCGTGAAAAGGAAGGCGTTGAGAGCAGGCTCATCCGTCTGTAGAGATCGCCGATGGAGACCCGCAGCTGCCTTGTCGTACCGCGTGGCAGAGATGGGATGCATGCCATCGATCTTGGTCGTGGACGCGGGCGCAACGTCGGTGACGGCGGTTGACGCGACCGTTTGAGCCATAGCAATGCTTGCAGCGTCGGGCAAGCCAGGTGGCGAGGTTGAAGAGGCATGCATGTCGTGCGTGCACTCGAGATCAGCGAACTTGGAGCGGACGGGCTCGGAGGTCGTCCACAGCGTGATCAGAAGCGAGGTCTGAGCGCCAAAGCTACAGACCGGGAACGAGATCTCGAGCATGTCCTTGATCCGCTTGAGGATCGTCATGGGCTCCGTCGTCCAAACTGCGTCGGTGCTGACACCGATGATGGTGAAGGGGACTTCGGACTTGCGTGCCAGAAGAGCAAGGGCGGCGACGATGGACACAATTTTGGTGCCGACGGCGATGGGCGGCGCGAAGAGGATGATGTGATCGTAAACGCCGTTCTCGATGTTGTCGCGAAGCTCACGTTGCACGGACCGCACGGTGACGTCATGAGGGGTCGAGGAATCGGTCACGACGTCGATCAGCCATCCTTTGGCTTTCATTGTTTTGACGAACGTCACGTTGCTGGCGCAGCTGTCGAAGATGAGCGCGCGTGGTTGAACGGCGCGTGTGCGGTTAAGGGCGGCGGTGCGCGCGGAGCTGCGCGTTGCTCGAGCAACGGGCGGGGCGGCCGGAGTAGCAGCGGGTAGCGCAGTCGCTGGCGGCGGTGCGAGCGGTGGAGAGGACGCGGGCAGCCGCCAGATGCGTACTGAGGAGGCCAGGTTGACCCAGTCGTTCTGGGTCCATCTCTTATCGAGCCATTCGATCTCGTGCTCGATGCCATTGTCGGCGCGGCGCCTCCAGCTAACTACCTTGCCCGAGTACCACTCCCAGGCAGTGTAGTCGCGGTTCGCGTAGCGAAACTCGAGGACCGTCCCGGTTGTCAAGGGCTCTTTGAGCACCTGAGCAGTCTTCGTCGGCGGAGGTGGAGGCTGGACAAGCGGCAGGGTCGAGTCGGGCGTGGGCACGGGCCACGAGTCAAAGTACTCGCTGCTCAGATGGATGGGCTGTAGGAAGCGCGACTCGTCGATGACGAAGGAGCCACCGATGGAGATGTGACGCGTGCCCGTCCAGACGTACTTCTCTTCGGGGTTTTCGGGTGACGGGCCGACATAGAACCCTGGCAGAGCGTGCTCGTCGAACTTGTCGTCGCGGCCCATCGTGTGCAGCTTGACGTGGTACCGGATGGGCGCCCCGTACACGTTGAGGTGGTCGCCGCATGGCTTGGTGCCGTAGAAGCGCTCGAACGCCGAGGTCATCTTCTCGACGCCGCCGGTCACGTTGGACTGCACGATGTTGGAGAGGAGGACGGCGTAGCGAAGCGCCGTGTACCAGTGCGTCTTGCCCAGGTTAGAGACCGCGAGCATGGCGCCGGCGGAGGGGACGAGGTTCCACGTGTTTTCGATTGCGCCCATCTGGTGCGAGTCGTACGCAATCGATTGCTCGTGGAGGACACCAAGACTTTGGAGGTAGGCGGCCCATCGGTGCGATCGATTCTCTGGCGCTCCGTCCGAGCGAATGATGTCGATGGAGAGATCGGGACGTAGCAAGCGCATTGACGCCAGGAAGAGGTTGATGCAGCCCTCAACGTCGTTTTCGGTGTGCGTCTTGAGCCCGAAGATCCAGCGCATCATTGTTGCCTCGCAGATGAGGCCGAGCACGAAGCGATAGCCGAATTGAGCTGAGGCCCATGGGACGGGGCCAAAGACGTCAAGGAGAATGCGATAGAGGGGACGGAGCGCGCGACCAACCGACGGTGGCAGGTCAGTCTCCGCACGAACGCCTGAGGCGACGGGCGCTAGGGCCGGTGCGGAGGCGCGCTTTTGCAGGAACGCGTTGCACACGTCGCAGTGCTCCTTCTCATAGGCTTTGACGACGTCTGGAGCGAGCACAGGAACGTTGGCGAGCACAAGGGTGTGCCGGAGCGTAGCGAGCAACCGACGCGACGAGAGGTGCCCGAGGATGCAGTGCCACAGGCGAAGGAACTCGATTGGCGCGAGCGGCAGGTGGCGTTTGCCAACACCAGTAATGCGACAGAGAGCTGCGGAATCAAGCGAAGGCGCAGGGTGGATGGCAAAAAGGGTGTTGATGACGGCCTCTGTGGGTCGTACGCGGAGATCGAGCATGCGGAGGCCGTTGGAGGCGAGGCGCAGCTTGAGGATGCGGCCGTCCTCGAGCTGCAGGTACTTGCCTTTGGTGGGCGAGTCGACGAACGTCGAGCCGTACATGTCGACCTCTTGCGTGCCCGACCAGACCCGTGAGGCGACTGCGGGAGCGATGAGTACGCGGCGTCGAATGTCCGGGCCACCGACGTCTGGCGGCGGGATGAAATCCTTGAGTACGGAGCCAAAGGCCGGGATGAACGTGTCGTCGCCGAGGCGTAGACCCGCAACGTCGGGCTGCCAGCTGCCCGGGATTGCCCCTTTGTCATCCTCGTGCACGATGTGCGTCGCCCCCCCGTCAAAGAGACTGCTGCCTCGGGTGTCGGCGACGGCCTTGAGGATCGACCCGTGCTTGAGGGGATTCGGCATGTTCACTCGTCCGCAGTGCAACATGTTGAGGGAGCCGACGTCGGTTGGTGCAGGGTGAAGACGAGCACTCGGGAGCCAGAACATCCATAAGAAGGCGAACACAGCGCCTGCTAAGAAGCTGGTGATCGGCGCGCGCGCGTCGAGGATGAAGCGAGCAAGGTGGCGCGCGAGGCTGGATGCCGTGGTTATACACTTGAAGGCAATGCTGGGCGCGGGCTGAGGCATGGTCGAGGAGCGGTCCGCTTCGAGAGAGCGAACGCGAGCGTCGATAGCAGTCCATCGCTCGGCTGATTGTTGATGGACATCAAGAAGGCGATCCTTGAGCGCAGAGAGCTGCGCGTTGATCATCTCGTTTTCCGTCGCCCGCGCGTCAAATGAGTCGCAGTTGCTAGGTTGAACGTAACGGCGTGCTTCGAGAGCATGAATGCGAGACTGGAGGGTGCTGAGCTCTACGACGGTGTCCTTCTCCTGAAGGTTGACGCGCTTGAGGAGGTCTGCGTGTTGCCCACGCTGAGTCATCGTGAGCTCAAGAATACGCGGGTCGACGTGGCGCTTGATGACATCGTGCAGTTGAGCGTGGCAGTCGAGGTCGGTAAGATGGTTGCTCCGCAGTTCGACGAGGATTGCTTCCATGCGGCTCGTCTCGGCCTGAACGTCAGTGATCATCTTGTCCGTGCGTTCAAAGGCCTTCTGCGTGCGTTCAAAGGTGTTGACGACGTAACGTACGTGCGCGTCAAAGTCGTTCATCTTGTCCGCGGACTCGCCGAGCTGTTCACAGAGCTGCTCCACGAAGGTGACTCGTTCGGAGAGACACTCGAGTTGGACTGTTGTGACACTGGAGAGTGCCTCAACAGTGGTGCTCGGCTGCATGTCGGCACGTGGCTCGGCGGGGGCCTCTGCCTGATCTGAGGCTGGCGTCGGTGTGACCCCCAAAGTGCCCTCGGACTCCGGCACGGTGTCAGCGGAAGCTGAGGCTGGTGGTGGTGTCACCCCCAAAGTGCCCTCAGACTCGGGGACTGCAGCAGCGGAAGCTTGAATCGAGGAAGGCGTGAGTTCCGCCCTCAAAGTACCAGGCACGGTGGCATTGACAGGATCCAGGGTGGAATCGACGACGTGTGTCTCACTCAGAGAGCTCACCATCGTCTCTTGAACAGGTGTTCTGTTGCCACGGCGCTTCGACGATGTGCGTCGAAGGCTGTTTTCCACAGCGGCTATCTTGGCCACTTCGGAGAGGTATTCAGGCGTACCCGGAGCAGGCATGCCGGAGGGCGGTGGGGTGTAGCGGGGCGTCGAAGGAAGGGCAGAGAGGCTACCCGTGGACGCCGCGGTGACAGCAGAGTAGCTCCGATCAGCTGCCGGCGGGGCACTCGCGAGTGCCAGGTGCCTGAGTCGCGGCTGCGGAGTCAGGAGCCCTCCTCTGCCACGGCCGAAGCTGGCGGGGCGCGCGTGAAAGCGCCCGCTGGGGTCGTCACTGGAGGAGGGGAAGGTGAAGGACCCATGATCGCCTGTGTCGGACGGAGGCTTGGCAGCTCCACTCATCATGGTGAGCCGCCCAAGGTCGCGCGTTTCGAGGCGAGCCGGTCCGTTGAGCACGTCGACAGCCTGGTATGACCTGATGTGTTCTGCACGCGCAGCTTGGCGGTGTTCCCTTTCTTTCCGTTTACGACGATCGAGGTCGGAGAGTTGCGATGGAGCAGGTGCCGACGGTGCAACTTCAGCAGGTGGGCCATCCACGTCAGTCGACGAGCCCGCGACCTGCTGTGTAGAGGGGTACCGCGCCGAGGTGCTCGAGCAGCTTGGGTCGTCATCCCAGAATCGGAACGGTATGCCTGGGGCGGCCTCATCAACGCCGTGTTGGTCACCAACAGGAGTGAGGACGGTTACGAGACGCCCGAGACCGGGCGGCGCCACGGGGCGATCGTCCGGAGGGACATTGTCACCGGCGTGCTGAGCAGAGATGGGCCTGGGAGCAATGAGCAGGCCGTGCGCAACGCTCTCGAGGAATTTGTGGGCCAAACGTCCACGAGTCCATTCCTGTTCGTTAGTAGCTGCGGTCGACAGAGGGTGAGCATCGCTGAATGCGTCGGACCCGACCGCCGGGACGTATCTTGGCGCGAGCTCTTGCTCGAGGACCACGGCTCTCCAGAGCTCAGATTTCGGAATCTGGAAGAGGCATCCTGGCGGGACTCGAGCCTGGACGCCTCCAGGCGGGATTCGAGCCTGGACGTGGTGGCGTCGCATGGCTGTGATCTCAAAGACAGTGCCCAGGGCGCTGTGAGGGGCGATGCCGCTGTCTACGAGGCTCTGAGTGACAGCTAGGACGAAACGCTGATTGCTGTACAGGACTGTGTCCGTGGAGGCGATGAAGATGCCGGGAGGCAGACTGGTCTTGGTCGTGGCGCCGTAAGTCGCACGGGCGCGGGCAGCGTCGGCAGCATCGGCGGCGGCGACCCGGGCTGCCTTAGCGGCCTTTTTCGTCGACCGGATGGCCGCGGCGGCGTCTGCCGCGGCGTCTGCAGCGGCCTTGGCAACAGCAGCGGCTTGGCGAGCGGCGGCAGGAGCTTTAGCGGCGTTCGCGGCGTCAAGAGCAGCTGTCGCCGGGTTCCCAGGGGCGTGCCAGGCGTCTCGAGCTGCTTTCGCGGCTTTGACAGCGGCGATTTCCTCGTTGTCCTTATCTGTGACGGTTGCCTGTCCGGTATCTTGCGATGAAGGGTCGCCTTGAAGCATCGAGAGGCGGCCTATGTCAGGCGACTCGTCGTCCGAGGGGTCGGAGTCGTTGAGATCAAAGCGTCGATATTCCTTGAGCGCATGGTCGACACTGAAGGCGACGCGTTGGAAGGCATCGGACGAAAGTTCGATCTCGACGGGTTCGATAGCAAACTGCACGTAGGCGTTCGCAACGTCCCAGTTGTGGCCGACGCCCTGCATCGTGCTGAGCTCGCCCACGTCCCCTATGTCGCCAAGGAGCTCCTCTGCTCCTTTGAACGCGCCTCTGTCAAAGGCGTCGACCTGGGCGAGCCTGTTGAACGCGCCGACGAACTCGTTGTCCGCAGCAGCGAGGTTGTGGACTGCAGCACACTCTGAAGTTTCGTCGGAGTCCTCATCGCCGGAGTCGTCTTGCTCCATCCGATCGGCGCACTTGTACAGGTATGCAGCACCCTCGGTGTCCCCTTCGTCCAGGCTGGCGGCGGCCATAGTACGAATCCTGCCGACCTGGCGGAGGCGGTTCTCGCGAGAGATGCGCACACCTGAGGAGGAGGTTGTGGCCGAAGAGGCAACGCTCAACCCAGAGTGTTGTGCAAGGTCCTTCGTGAACTGCCAGACATTCGATCGGCTTTCCATACCTTTCAGGTAAGGTGGCGCGTGGTACTTGGACTTCGGGCCGGCTTCCTTGAGGAACTTGCGCTGGAGCTCGACGTACTGCTTCTCGTCGGGCGAGGCGGTAGGCTTGCATGCGCATCCCCCGTAGACGGAGCACTTGTCGATGCCGGCCTTGGGATCGTCGGCGTTCTGGCAGCCGCGTGCGTCGCAGAAGCTGCACTGGCCGAACCTGATCTTGTCACTAGTACCGTCGCCCTTTGGCTTGCCTTTGTAGCCGTCCCTTGGGCCACCCTTGGTTTGAAAGGGCGGGCGGTTAGTACCAGATTGGGAGGGACGCGGGCCGTTTGAAGCTCCGGCGCGTTGAATGTTGAGAGCGCCAGGTTGGCGACCATCGTGGCGCGTGGAGGCGAATGCGAACGAGCGCTGCGGAAGGATGGCGCGGATGAGGGGGCTGGCTTCATCGGCAACCCATGCTGATCTCGTGCACGTGATCGACCCTTTGCCGGTCATGAGGTCGATGATGAAGCGCCTGCCCCAGTCGCCAAGGGAAAGAACATCTTCGGAGAGAAGTTGAGCCACAACTTTGATGAAGATGTGTGCCGGAGCTGCGTAATGCTCGGGAACTTTTTCGTACAGGTCGAGAAGCGCCGTCATGCGGTCGATGACGTCCTCTGCCGACGACGAGTTGTGGAAGACGACCTTTGTTCGAGGGAGGCCTTGCGTGGTGAGGCGAGCCTCGATAAGGTAGGTTGACCATTCAGTGATGAGGAGCTCTTGCGTCGCAGCGTCGTCGGTGGAGCCATGCTTGACCAGCCAATCATAGATTGCCTTGCCGTTGCCGGTGGAGGCCCATCCGAGCACGCCTGGCAGGTTACGGATGCAACGAGCGAGTGCAGGCTCTTTTTCCCACTCGACGTGGCCGATGAGGAAGGAGGCGACGACGCCGTTGATGAAGGCGTAACGAACGAGGTATCTGGAGTAGAGGTCGTCGAAGAACTCGACTTCGCTCCAGCCGTCGAGGTCGGTCCAGAAGCCTTCGCCAGCCAGGTTGAAGTGTAGTCTGAACTCATCGCGTGGAACTGGATCAGCAAAAGCGATGGAACAGATGTCGCCAGCGGCAGCACGGAACTTGATGAGCCAGTCGCTGATGCTGAGCTTCTCATTCGGGTTGAGACTCTTCAGCGACTGGCAGAGCTTGATGGTGAACTTGGGTTTGTCAAAATCGGTGCGCAGTTGTTTGAAGTCGATAGACCAGTTGTCCGCTACCATTGAAGAGCCAGTAGTTGACATGCTGCTGTACTAAGACGTACTGGTTTCACTGCTAGTATGCTCCACTGAGCTGTGCACTGGCGCCACTGCGCACACGCACAAAGACAAGGACCACCATCGAGGTCACTGTCGTCCAGTCACGGAGCAGAGTCCGCGACTGGTCCGACCCGGATACTTGCCCGGAAAGGCAACCGGACTACCTCGACCATGTGATGATCGGTTACAGACACCCACCACTATTCACACATGAACACGGTTGTGTCAGACATCTCAGCGATAGACAGTGACAGTACCATGGACAGTACGAAACTAGAGCAGCATGACAGCACACCGCACTCAGTCACTCGATACACACAAGATGAGAGCACAACATGGGGGCGGGGGCGCCGAGCGAATCTCGCATGGGAGCACCGAGGTCCAGGAGAGATTGCCCCGATAGATCTCCCGAGATTGCCCCGATAGATCTCCCGAGATTGCCCCGATAGATCTCCCGAGATTGCCCCGATAGATCTCCCGAGATTGCCCCGATAGATCTCCCGAGGAGAGATTGCCCCGATAGATCTCCCGAGCGCTGTCTCGAGCGCTGGAACCGGTCAGCCCTCTGGAACCGATTCCTAATATGGAACCGACTCCTCAGAGTCTGGCCAGCATTGCCTTCCTTATTAGGAGATGGCTCACTTGAGGATGGAGGGAAGGCGCGACACGAGTGCCAAGATGCGCCACGAGATTGCAATCTCGATACGTAGCAGATTGCAATCTCGAGTGCCCAGAAGCGCCACGAGACACTACTTCTTGCCACGAGATTGCAATCTCGAGTGCGCAGAAGCGCCACGAGACACTACTTCTTGTTCTTCATCTTCTTGTGGAACTGCGCCGGTGCGTCGTCCGGGAGCCAGTCGTTCTCGGGGAACTCGGCTTGCTTGTACCTGTGATGAGGGCGCCATCAGAAGGTCATCAGAGGCCAATCAAGTGTGATGAGGGCGCCATCAGAAGGTCATCAGAGGCCAATCAAGTGTGATGAGGGCGCCATCAGAAGGTCATCAGAGGCCAATCAAGAGGCCCACTTCAGAAGGCAAGCACGCACGCAATCACGCATGCAATCACGCATGCAACTGGGCAAGCACTCGGGCTTGTGGCGCGAGGCTTGTGGCCGTACCCGCTCGGTTCATGCAGGTAATCACGCATGCAATCACGCATGCAATCACGCATGCAATCACGCATGCAATCACGCAAGCAATCGGGCTTGTGGCCGTACCCGCTCGGTTCATGCAGGTAAGAGAAGGCGCCCGGCCGCGACGCCGAAGGCACCTTCTTCCACGAGCTCGACGTTTTCCCAACACCAATGGGCAAGGGCCGCTCCCCCGCGGCTAGAGCGGCGGCAGCGGCCTTCGCCGCGGCGATCTCGGGTGCGTAGAGCGTCAGCTCGGTGTCGCCGACAGCATTCTTGAGCAGCGCCGTACCTGCCAGGCGGGCGCGCTGCGATGAGCACTTGCATGCAAGGCACGTCATCGGTGGCAATCAGCGTACCATCCTCGGGCAAGGAACCGTCGGGCAGCGCCGTGGTGAGCACTTGCATGCAAGGCACGTCATCAGTGGCAATCAGCGTACCATCCTCGGGCAAGGAACCGTCGGACAGCGCCGTGGTGAGCACTTGCATGCAAGGCACGTCATCAGTGGCAATCAGCGTACCATCCTCGTGCCCCTTGACGATCGTGCCGTTGACCGCGATGAGCAGGTGAGTCACCTTGACCTTGCCCGAGGCGATCGCGAGCCCGCCGTCCGCGAGCTTCGTGATGGTAGGCGCCTTCGGAGCCCCCCGATTTGGGGCGAGCGCGCGCGCTGTGGTGAGCACTTGCATGCAAGGCGAGGCCATCCGCATGCAATCAACGTACCTTCGGAGCCCCCCCGATTTGGGGCTTGCTCTCCAGCGTGATGCCCCAGCGCGCGGAGAGCTCGGGCTTGTTGATCGTCACCTGATGAGGGAGGCAATCAGAGGTCATCCACAGCGCGCGGAGTGCTCGGGTTTACTGATCGTCACCTTATGAGGGAGGCAATCAGAGGCCGTCATCAGAGCTCATCAGAGCTCGGGCTTGTTGATCGTCACCTTATACGTCGGCTCATACACGTCGGGCGTCGTGGTGGGCGCAGCGTCGCCAGCGGCCGGCGCGGGCGCGGTCGACGCAGGAGCGGCGGCGGGCTCGGCAGCCAGAGCAGCAGCGGGAGGCTTTCCGGCCGTCGGCGGGGGCGTGTCCGCAGCTGACGGAGCTGACGGAGCTGACGAAGCCGACGAAGCCGGAGGCGCCGACGGAGGGAGCGCGGCCTCCGCCGCAGGCTTGGGCTCTGACGAAGCTGACGAAACTGACGGAGCTGACGGAGCCGACGAAACTGACGAAACTGACGAAGCTTGGGTTCCGGTCAACGGCTCCGCGGGCGGAGGCGTCGTGGTGGGCGCCGCCTCCACTGTAGACGGCGTCGTCCCGTCGGGCGTCGTGGTGGGCGCCGCCTCCACTGTAGACGGCATCGTCCCGGCGGGAACGGCGCCTGCCGCCGCCTTCTCAGCCGCCTTCTCGGCCGCCGCCTTGTCCGCCACCGCCTTGTCCGCCACCGCCTTCTCGGCCGCTGCCTTCTCGGCCGCCGCCTTCTCGGCCGCCGCCTTGTCAGCCGCTGCCTTCTCCAAGCCCGCCTTGTACTCCGCCTTCTTGGCCGCCGCCGCCTCCTCCTCGGCCGCCTTCGCCTTGAGCATCGCCCTCTCCTCACCCGCCCTCGCCTTCGCCGGGTCCCACAGCGTCAACTCCACGGGACCGGCCGCAGCCCCTTTGAGGGCAGCCGTCCCCTCGTCCGGCGTCTTCACTCGATTCCCGTTGACCGCCACGAGCAGATGATCGACCTTCATCAGGCCCGATACGAAGGCGAGCGCGCGCTGTGGTGAGCACTTGCATGCAAGGCAGGCCATCCGCATGCAATCAACGTACCTTCATCAGGCCCGATTCGAAGGCGAGAGCTCCCTTCGCGAGATCGCTGATGATGGGCGCGGGGGGACCGCGAGGCCCCCGCCCGGTGTCCCACGCGTCGTATTGGGCAGCGATCAAGGCCACGATCTTCTTGTCCACGTACCTGATGAGGGAGGCAATCAGCGATGGCACTCAGGGGACGCGTCGTATTGGGCAGCAATCAAGGCCGCGATCTTCTTGTCCACGTACCTGATGAGGGAGGCAATCAGCGATGGCACTCAGGGGCAATCAGCGCTGGCACTCAAGCGCAATCAGCGCTGGCACTTAGTGGTAATCAGGGAGGTAGTCAGGGAGGTCATCACTTCTCTTTGAGCATCTGCCAGAGCTTCGCCTCGTTGCCAGATGTAATCAGGGAGGTAATCAGGGAGGTAATCAGGGAGGTCATCACTTCTCTTTGAGCATCTGCCAGAGCTTCGCCTCGTTGCCCGTGTAGTCCTTCGCGACCTTCGCTGCCTTCTCCGCCGGCGTGCTCCCCTGCAGAGCCACCTTGTCGAGAGACCTATAGACGGGGAGCAGCGCCGTCTCGAGCGCCATCGGTGGGCCGAGGGCTTGCCCTTCGTTGCGAGCGTCTTTGGAGATCAACGTGATGCCCCAGCGCGTGCTCGCGTCGGGCCTATTGATAGTCACCTGATGAGGCAGGCAATCAGAGGTCTTCATCAGAGGGCGGTGGCGTCCGGCCTATGGATAGTCACCTTGATGACGGACGTAATCGGACGGGTGCGCTCAGAGGCCATCATCAGAGCTCATCAGAGCTCCTTAGCGCTGATGAGAGAGGCTATCGGGGAGCACTCATCGGGTGATGACGGAGGCAATCATCGGGTGATGACGGAGGTCATCATCGGGTGGAAGTCGGCCCACCGTGTAATTTGGCTCGTAGAGAAGCTTCTCGGCAGTTTCCTTGTCCGCCGCCTCCTTTGCCGCCGCCGCCTCCAGGGCCGCCTTGTTGGCTGCTTGCGCCTCCGCGATCGCCTTCTGGGCCGCAGCCCTCGCCGCCGCCGCCGCCTCCCGCGCCTCGGCATCGGCAATGGCAGCGGCCTCGGCCTTCGCTTTCTTGAGCGCCGCCTCGGCCTCCGCCTTGGCCTTCGCCGCCGCCGCCACGGAGTCTTCAATGGCCTTCGCCGCCTTCGTCGCCTCCACTAGATCGGCTCCGAACAGCGGCTTCTTGACCGCCGTCTCGCCTGATGAGGAAGGCCATCACGAGGTCATCACGAGGCAATCAAGAGGTCATCAAGAGGTCATCAAGAGGTCATCAAGAGGCCATCACGAGGCCATCACGAGGTCATCAACGTCAATCTGGCTCACGCCATCAACGTCAATCTGGCTCACGTGATTTGATGAAGGATTCCCTTTCGGCCGCGATCTTCTCTTTAAAGGCGCGTGTGATGGGCGTGTCGCGCGCCTCCTCGGGCGTCGGGTTGATGGCCATCTTGGCGGCAGACTGTGACTGTAGCTTCTGGAGCGGTGACGAGTCCCCAGCGCGCGGCGAAGCGAGCGACGTGATGCGGGGCGACTGGGGCGCCGTGTTGGGCGGTTTGGGGCTCGTCGGCGCCGTGCTGGGCGCGCCCTCGGCCGAGAGCTGATCAGAAGAGAGCACCGCCTCTGCCGCCTCTGCCGCCTCCATGTTAGGACGGAGCTCTTCAGAAGAGAGGACCGCCTTTGCCGCCTCCGCCTCCGCAGCAGCTGCGCTCGCTTCGGATTCGACCGCATACGCGAGCGGCCAAGTGAGCGGCTTCGTCGGGTCGGCCTCGGTGTCGTCGTCATCGGCGGCCTTGGCGGCTTGCTCTGCCTTCGCCTTGAGCTCTTCCATCGCGGCCTTCGCGTCGTCGGTGCGCGAGACCTCGACCAGCCGCTCGAGTGACGAAACCTCACCTGCCAAATTGGGAGCGAGTCGTGTCAAGCGTGTTCCAAATCGGGAGGGCTCCAAACCGAGCGTGTTCCAAAGCGGGAGGGCTCGGGTGTTCCAAATCGGGAGGGCTCGGGGCGTGTTCCGAATCGGGAGGGCCCGGGTGTTCCAAATCGGGAGGGCTCACCCTTCTTCGAGGCCGCTGTCGCTGCGGCCCTCGCCCTCGCTACACGACCTGTGAATGTGAAGGGCGAGAGCGCCGTGGTGAGCACTTGCATGCGTGGCAATTAGCGCCCTCGCTACCCTACCTGCCACGTCGGGGGAAGCCGTCGACGACAGGTCCGCGAAGATCAAGTCGGTGGGCGAGGCGGCGAGGATGGCCGCCTTGAGAGGGGACACCTGCCAAAGTAGGAAGGATCATACTTGGTGGCCATCATGGGCAAGCCTTGGCAATCCGTGGCCATCAGTGGCCATCAGAGGTCATCAGTGGCCATCAGAGGTCATCAGAGGCAATCAGTGGCCATCAGAGGCAATCAGTGGCCATCAGTGGTCATCAGATGTCCTCAGAGGTCATCAGAGGCCATCAGTGGCCATCAGAGGAGATCGCACCTCGGTAGAGACGACAAGGGATCGAGGCTTCGGCGACGCGAGAGGCGGAGGCGCCTCGGCGACTCCATCTCCATCATCCAGCCCGATCGCCGCGCCCGCGCGCAGCCCGATTTCAAAAAAGGTTCGCAGCGTCATCGTCGCCACGCCGTCAAAGTCCGCAACGGCCGAGGGCGTGCATGCAATCGCCTTGATGGTCTCCCAATCGGCGGATTGAATCCGCATGCATTTGTCCGGATGCAACGGGGGAGGCAATTCGGAGGCGCTCTCCTCGCGACGTTTCGCCAGGTCGGCCTCCAAGCACACAGCGTGCACCTGAGGGGGGGGCAATCAGGGAGGCGCATCAGAGGTCATCAGAGGCAATCAGAGGTCATCAGAGGTCCTCAGAGGGCATCAGAGGTCATCAGAGAGGTCATCAGAGAGGTCATCAGAGGTCATTAGAGAGACCATCATTCTGGCACCTTGGTTGTGGAGTCGATCAAGAAGACGGCGACGGGCATGGGCGTGTGCTGCGTCCGAAGCGTCAATTGGGCTCGCGCCTGCCACGCGAGCTTGATGAACGAGCACCAGCCGGCATAGAAGGCGTGGCGCGCTTTCGGGCCGCCGATGCCGCGGCAGAGCTCACTCTTGCCGCCATTCGCAATGCGCCAGTCGGCCGGCGGCGACAGGGGCTCGTAGAAAGCGAGCGCGTCGTCGCTCGGCGTCGCGCGGCTCCAGACGGTGACGAAACTTCCACCGTTGAGCTCCGAGAGGACGAGATTGCACAGGTATGGCGGCTCCTTGGGCGCCGTCGTGGGCTCCTTGGGCTTCGGACGCTCCGCTGTGGCGCCGGATCCCTTCGGATCCGACTTCTGTGTCGCCGCCCTCGCCGCCATGGCGTGTCGGCCGTGCGCCGCCGACGGCTGCTGCGGGAAGCAGGGCACACACTTGAGCAGCGTGTTCATAAAGGCGGCGTGCCGCTGCTCTGCCTCCGCCTTCAGCGCCGCCTCCCTTGCGGCCTCCATGGCCAGCTTGTCGGCCGCAGCCTTCGCCAGCGCCGCCTCTTGCGCCGCCTCCTCCTCCTCCATCTGCCTCAATCGGTCCCGCGCTGCCGCTGCGGCTGCTTCGGCCTCGGCCAAGGATCGAGCGGCTGCTTCGGCCTCGGCCTTGACCGCAGCTTCCTCGGCAAGCCGAGCCTTCTCTTTCGCGTCGGCCTCTTCCTTCTTCTTCTTCAACTCGGCCGCCTTTTGCAAAAACTCAGGGACCTTCTCCCCCTCCTTCTCCACCACCGCGCCAGGCAGTTTCCAGGCAGGAGTCCCGCGCGGCGAGAGCATCGGCTCCGCGCCAACGTTGCGCGGCGTGATGGATCCCGAGGTGACAGTTCGAACCATCGCTCCTCACGTCGCTTGCTGCTGGGGGCTCTCTCTCACCAGCAGCAGGGGCCGTTCGTGTGACGATTTGTGCCACCTCAATCCCGAAAGACACGTGCACTGTCTGTGAATGTGAACGACGGTTCCAGAAAAATCAGAAAATTTGGGGAACGGACCGCCCGCCGCCCGCCCGCCGCCCGCCTGCCGCCTGCCCGCCCGCCGCCGCCGCCCCCGGTTCACATGAATCATTTTTCCCCCTCAAAACATTTACTTGCAAACTTGCTTGAGCTCAACTGCCTCCGGGGTCTCAGATGCCTCGACTGAACACGAATGTACATTTCAAGAGATTGTGCGGAGATACATCTAATTGGAGTGAGGGCGGACGAGTGTTGGCTGCGGCCCTGTGTCGGACGCTGTTGGTCTGGACCGGTGAGGCAGGACAGGCTCCGAGAATCTGATCCCGCGCGTCGACGGATGCGCGCCGCACGCGACGTGCAGGCACGGAACGCGTTTGTCGACCAGCACCGCGATAGGCTCGAGGCGGCTCTCAGCGCCGCCATCAATGCGCTGGCCGACGCGCGGCCGGAAGGGCCGCTCACCTATCTGGGGCGCTGGCTGCTCGAGCAGGGGATGAAGTCGGAGGTCGAAGCCCAGTCCGAAGTGCCCGAAGCGCTCAGGCCGCTTCGAGAGATGGCGGCCACGGCGCTGGGGCCCATCAAGCTGGTGGCGGAATGCGACGACGAGCACGCGGCCAAGTTGCCCGAGGCGCTCAAAACATTCAAGACACTGGCCAAGACCGAAGCCATCGAGGCAGCGTGCGGCTGTCTGCACGAGCTCGAGCTGAACGTGGCGCGCGCCCCAGACTCCAAGGAGGCCGTCGACGCGCTGGGTGCGCAGCTCGTCGTGGTGGATCAGGTGATGGCCACCGAGATTCAAAAGCGCACCGAGGGCGTGAGCGAGGAGGCGGCGGGGGAGCTGGTCAAGGCGTGCCAGACGGCGATCGATGCGGGCAACAAGGACTTTCAGTCGGTCTACGGGAGCGTGTACAATGTGATCAAGAGCGGCGACGCGGACGGCATGGCCAAGTACGAGGTGGCGGTCGTGGCGCTCGACGCCGCGATCGAGAAGCCCGCCGTCGCCGAGCAGCGCGACGAGGCGGGCGTCGCGGCCGTGCTCTTTGCCGACGCGGCGCGCGTGAAGTCGTCGTTCGATGTGGTCGTGCGCGAGCTGAAGGCCGCGACGGGGGCGGGGCTCGAGCTCGCGGTGCTCGGCGCCAAGAAGACGGGCCTCAAGAAGACGAGCCGCGTGGTCGAGAAGAGCGCGCTCCGGCCGGGTGAGGGGCGCGGCCGGAGCAAGTGGGT
>Ga0210245_101620_pt1 | contig 17289 bp, 14 predicted proteins | sample ChrtobMetaP3_4mM_FD_155450 | JGI IMG/M metagenome (GOLD analysis project Ga0210245, IMG submission 155450) | Chrysochromulina tobin associated microbial communities from unialgal haptophyte culture, Seattle, Washington, United States - P3_4mM | ecosystem: Host-associated > Algae > Haptophytes >...
ACGTCGAGAAGATGACGGCCGATGCGGAGAGATTCGCCAAGGAGGACGAGCTCTTCAAGAAGAAGGTCGAGTCCAAGAACGGCCTCGAGAACTACTGCTACTCGATGAAGAACACGATCCAGGATGACAAGCTCAAGGACAAGATCTCGACCGACGACAAGGCCAAGGCCGAGAAGGCCATCGACGACGCCCTCAAGTGGCTCGAGTCCAACCAGCTCGCCGAGAAGGAGGAGTTCGAGCACAAGCAGAAGGAGGTTGAGAGCATTTGCACTCCGATCATGCAGTCGCTCTACTCGGGCGGCGGCGGCGGCATGGGTGGCATGCCCGGCGGCATGCCCGGTGGCATGCCCGGCGGTGGCGGTGGCCCCAACATCGAGGAAGTCGACTAATCGTAGATAGGCGTCTGAGCGCCATGGCAAGCGTCGACGCGCGAGAGTCGAGTCCAGTAGCGTGGAGTGTCTGACCAGCAGAGCGTCCAGCAGAGCGTAGCTCCCCATGCCCAATCCAATCCCAGAGTAAGAGCGGCCAAGCGCCATCCTGCGATGTGAGTGTGAGCCGCGCGCGGGCCGATGTCAGTGCGCAGCTCGAGGCATCATAGATAGCATAGGGGCCGGGCCTGCCATCTGTCGTCCGGCCCGTCTCAGCGGCCAACCCCCAACCGCCGTCGATCAAGTCCGGTGTCTCGAGCGTGATTCCGTGAATCGTGTGGTGTCACCTTTTAGGACTAATAAGTGACTAGCGGCCCGCGTGGCCGCGTTCAGTTGGGGCCGCCCGGGCCGCGTGGGCGCGCACGTCCCCGTCGGCGCCGACCCTGCGCACGAGCACCCGCAGCGGACCCGGCTCCCGGGCCGGGCCGCCGGCATGGGTCGAGTTACCCGACCGACTAGTCGTGCGCTGACGGGGGTGGCGCGTTCTGGAAGGGGTAATCAAGTTGCCGAAAATTTTGGCGATATTGACTGTTAATCACTACATTTTGGCCCTGAAATTGATGCCACTCACACACTATTGACTGCGACGTACATGTATGTACCGACTACTACGATGACACACTAGCCCACAAGAACAAAAGCAACTTTCTCGCTCCCTTATCCGCCCGCTCTCTCGACGGCATGGCCGGGATCCATAGCGAACTCGAGCCTGAAGTGAAGATATCTTTGACCGAAAGCTGGATTGTAGCCTCACACCGCCCTGCGGAGCACACGAGAGCCAGCAACGAGCACAAGCTGAGTCGTCATCTGCGTGGAGTCAGTCGAGGCTCACAAGGCGGGCATTACACTGTTTGCAGCTGATTGCTGGTCGACTGCTGCTCATCACTGTGCTTGGCCCACTGCCTCCAGCGGTTGGTGGCCGCCGCCTTGCTGCCTCTTCCTCTAGCAATTATTTTGCTTTTGCTGCAGCCTTTGCTGCGGCTGCTGCGGCGCGTTCTCCTGCCAGTAGCCGGTAGGCAGGCCAGCCTTGCTGCGGTCACCGCGATGGCCACCCTTGCGGATGTATGTCCTCACCATGAGACGGAGAGAGGGGCGGCAGCCAAGGTGCTGGAGCGCATCGGAAGCGAAGGTGTGCGCGAGGGGTTTCGTGAACAAAGTTGGAAGGCTGTTTGCAGGCGTCGTTTTGATAATTCTAAGCAGATTATTGCGGATCTGGGGCCTACGTTCCGAGATCTGTCGATTGGTACCCTTAGATCACGTGGTGACGTGGATCATTTGACCGCCTTGCTTCCGCCTAGACGCCTAGTTCGTAATCAAGTTGCCCCACGAGGGAACGCGCCCCCCCGTCGGTCCGCGACTAGTGGTGCCTACCCATTGCGACCCAGGTTCACGATCACGGCGGGGTTCGCACCGCGCAACGTCGCGTGAGGTCGCGTGTGCGGTGCGTCCCTCTCCCAGGGGCGCCCTGCGCAGGCCGCCGAGGCCGCAGCCCGGCCCGGCCTCGCCCGGGGTGCCCGGGCCGGGCGGCGGGGGCGGGCGGGGGGGGCGCACGGGCTTCGCCGCGGCCGGCTTCGCCTTCGGCCGGCGGGCCGCGAGGGTCGACTAGCTGATCCGCACAGTTAGAGTTACCCTCCGGAATACCGCACAGCCACAGTAGATTCCTGTCGCCGGCTGATGCAGCGCATTAGGCAGCGCGGTGTCGAAGTGTATACAATGTCGCATATACCCGACAAAGAACGCAATCGCGGTACGACAAAACAAATTGTGGAGTCTGCGTCTGATCAGGAGTGGCAAGCAGTCGTGGAGGTCTCGCGCTCGACAAGGACACTAAATTGGGAGTTATGGAGGGTTGGAGGCTGTGATGCCACGACCACATGCTGTCGTCACGCTGTTGCCCCGGGACACACGCGCGAGGAAAAGAAAACGTACAGGGAGACGGCGGGCATGGCGGCAGCCACCTCAAAAACCAGCGGCCGCCTTCGAGCGCGCCGCACGGCGCGCACGCGCCATCCGCATGACCGCCTCTTTGTCCTTGCGCTTCTGCTTCTCGTGTGAGCTCTCGAAGGTCTTTTTGTTGCGCAGGATGCGAAGGTGGCCAACCGCATTGGACGCCTTGCGGAAGCGGCGCAGCGCCTTCTCAATCCTGAGCGTAAGAACGCGTGTGCAGAAGGCCCGCGTCAGCATCAATCACAAGAATGGCACGGCGTGGGTGCCACAGGTGCCACGGGTGCTCATGCCAACGCGTATGTGCCAGCGCTGGCATGCCCGCCGCAGGGCGTGCAGCGAAGCTTGTGCCCATGTCCACTGCTCACTAACATCGCACAGCGCGCGCGCGCAGGGTTCAGAGGTGCTGCTGTAGCTTACGGCTCGCCCTGCTCCAGCTCGATCTCGACACGCACAACGTAGTTCTGGCCGACCTCCATGGCGAGCCCTGACGCCCTGCGGACGGAAGCCGCCGGCTGCTGAATCGCCGCAGGCATGAATGCCGACGCAGCGGCCAGGCAGTGGAGGAAGAAGAAGACGGTCCGCATTCTCAGAGGACGGTCCGAGGCACTTCACGCAGATCGTGAGCTCGAGCGGACTGCCCGCCGCAACGCGTTTCCCCTCCTCGTTCGGCTATGTTTTCCTGACGCCACATCCCGAAAAGCGTCGTGAAGCGCCGAACTCGGCCAGTCCTTTTCCACGGCCCAGCCCCTTGCCTTTTCCGGCACACTTTTTATGTGCGACTCGCGGCAGTGTTGCTTGCGCCACCCAAGGGCGTGCCTCGGGAGCACCAGCGGCAGGCACGACGACGAACTCCATGCCTCGCGCACGCTGCGAGGACTGGCAAACGCTGAGGGCGATCTCGCGGTCTCGCACACTACTGGAGCCAATCTCCCATTTGCGCGCAATTGGTGGCGGCATCTGGAACTCTCGGGTGTGCACAACTTTGCCCTGCTAGCCACAGACGACAGCGCAGCCGAAGGTCTCTCGCGTCACCTTCCGGGCCACGTTGTGCGCTGCCCACGTTCAATAGTGGCGCCAACCTCGCAAGGGCCTGTCGGCTACCGATCAGCGGGCTGGACGCACCTTATGTTCGCCGTGCCACTGATGGTGCGCTGGGTGCTGCGCCAAGGCGTGAACGTGCTGTGGATGGACACCGACGTCGTCGCTTTGGCCAATCCGTTTACGACCATTCGCGCGCAGCTTGAGTTGGTCGCCCGCAGCAAGGACGTCTCCGACCTGGCTGGTGACGATGCCATCGGCGATCTGCGTGGGAGCCATGCGATCGGCAGTAGCGCAGGGACACCGGTACTGCTCGCCTCCGTCGACGGGCGCGTGCCCGAAGAGGACTGGCACGAGTGCGCCGTGGCGTATACGGAGGACGCACGCTGGGGCCGCTCGGCGGGTGGGTGGAAGCTGTGCGGCGGGCTCTTTTACTTGCAGCAGGGCAGCGCGTCGCTCGCCTTTTTGCGTGACTGGGAGCGCAGGCTGCGCGCGCCGGGCGCCGGCGCAAAGAACCAGCCCCATTACAACGAGGCGCTCCGCGCGCATCGGCACACGCTGCCCGTCCGTGTGCTGCCGTGCGACCTCTTCCCCAACGGCTACCGGTACTCGAGCGCCACGTGGCGCGCGGCCCAACGGCGCTCGCCAGTGCTCGTGCATGCGAATTGGCTTAAAGGCTCGCGCACGAAGCACGAGCGCCTAAGGGAGTGGGGCTTGTGGCGAGGCGACGAGAGCAATGGTACTGTGGCCGTGGCGCCCGCCGGCTGAGTGGCGCGGGGGGCGTCACACAGGCCGAACCGGACTCGAATGTGCTGGCGCCGGGCGGGGCGCGGGGTCCGAATCATACTGACGTTTACTATTCGTATACTAGCAGAACGCACACAAGAATTACACGTACTCAAGTAAGGTAGGTAAGCGAACGAAATAAAAACGGGTGCACAGGCTCTCGAGAGCCCGTGATAGGCACCGGCCGTACAGCGCGGCGGGGCGCTGCGCGGTCGACGGCTCGAGCGGTCCCATGAGCGGTCCGCATGATGGCTGAGACGTGACTGATAACTCTGTGTCCGCGGCGCCCCCGCGCCGCGGGGCGACCGCGTTCGCGCGCTGCGCACCTGCGCTGGCGGCGCGGGGCCGCGGGCGTGGGCGCGGGCCAGCGCCGCGCAGGGAGCGCGGGGCGCGCCGCGCACGGCACACCTTCCGCACACCCACACGCCCGCCGGACCCCGCGCGCGCCGAGCGGGGCCGCGCAGCCCGCACCGGGCCATGGGGGCCACCGGCCACGAGCCGAGCGGTTACCCGTTACCGATTGTTACCGAGCGGCCGCGCAGGGCCGAGCCCGCGCCCGAACCCGGAAAGAACGTAGCCGCGGTCCGGGCCGGGCGCGCGGCGCCGCGCGCTCGGACACTCACACTGCCGGTGCCGCGCGACCGCCCGCCGACCGCTCGCCATGGCACGGCATGACGGATGACGCTCGCGTCGAGCACGTTCGGACCTTCGCGCTTCGGAGGCCCCCGGACGGGTGTGCCTGTCTGCTGAAGTGCTGAACACTCTACACTGCTCACTGGCGCGTGGCGGCGGGGCCGGCGCCGTGGCGGGGGCCGCGGCCGGCGGGGTCGTCGGTGGGTCAATTCGACGTGCACATATAGGAACCCATTGGGGCACATAGGAACCCATATGCTACGTAGTATTTTAGGTCAAAAGCGTGGCGATATCCGGACCTAAGTTGCACCTGATCGACCTAGTAGTCGCACCAAGCGGTGTGAAATCTATCAGCTGCGCCGCATGTCGTGTGCTCAGTGCTGTCGACGCGAGACGCGCTCGAGAGTCCATTGTTTCACCGGCCGAGGCCGAGCTCTGCGAGCTCTGCGAGCTCTGCGAGCTCTGCGAGCTACCTCATCCCTCAGCCGCACATGCCCTGGCACCCGGTCTGCGCCCGTCGCGTGCGCTCCGCGTTGACCTTGAGCTTGTGCTCGAATGCTGGCGGCTGCGAGGCGAGCGTATCGGCTTGGTGCATGATCTCCGTCACAAGCAGCCTAAACGCGGCGCTCACGTTCGTAGCACGCATCGCCGACGCTTCCATGAAGAGCATCTGATGCTCCTTTGCAAACTCGCGCGCCGCCTCGGTGTCGACGCACTTGAGGTCGTTGTCGTCCTTGTTGCCGATGAGCATCTTCATTGCTTCCTCGCCCGAGTACAATTCGACGTCCTTGATCCACGTCTGCAGGTGGTCAAAGGACGACTGCGCGGTCACGTCGTACACCAAAATGACGCCATGTGCGCCGCGGTAGTACGAGGTCGTGAGCGCGCGAAACCGCTCCTGGCCGGCTGTGTCCCACACCTGCAGGCAACCAGATAGCAACCAGAGGCACGCATGGACACTACGGGGCACTCAGGAGTATTCAGAAGCCATCACTCTTGGCCGTCAGTCCTACTCTCGACTGCTCCTCACCTGCAGCTGCACTTGCTTGCCGTCCATCTCTATCGTGGTGGCCTTAAAGTCGACGCCAACTGTCGACTTGCCTGTGGACGAGAAGACGTCATCCACGAATCGGTGGATGAGGCAAGTCTTGCCTACGCCCGCGTCGCCCACCACAAGCAACTTGAACATCGTGTTGTACAGTCCACTGGTCCCAACGGGCATTGGCAGCTCAGACGGGTTGAGCTTCTGTTTCGCGTCCGTCGCGACGTCCCAGAAGGTGTTGACGCAGTCGAAGCCAGAGGCCATCTCGAGCGCGCCGCCGAAGATGATCATGCCTGACGAGTCGATTGCGCACGCGGTGTGCGCGAGCAGCGCGCAGCCCGGGTACGGGATGAAGGAGTCACCCTTGATCGTGTTATGCTCCCACTGGTTCTCAACGACCTCGAGGATGTAGGCGCCGTGGATGTAGTGCGTCTGCGCGAGATGGCCGTGCTGAACCTGCCCGCCCGTCACGAACAGGTTCTTGCCGAGCAGCGCCGCTGAGTGGTACGCACGCGGCGGCGGCTCGGCGCCAGTACCTGCATTCTTGCACGTCACGGTGCTCCACGCCATCGCATCGATGTCGAGGACGTGGACGGTCATCGGGCACAGGTATGCCGTCGTCCTGTGCTGCGGGAACTCGGGGTCCGTTGCGCCCTCCCGCGACAAACCACATGTGCCTCCGAGCACGATCACCTTTCGCACAGCAGGCAGCAGTGTCGCCGAGTGGCCGTATCGCGCCGACGGAACGGTGCCTGAGGCCGTGGGCGTACTCCAGGTCGACGAGGCGAGGTCGAGCGTGTACAAGTCATTCAGCGCCACCTCGGCGCCATTGCACCCGCCGAAGACGAGCATCTTCGCCTGCCCATGGCGCTCGGGGATGAGGCATGAGGCCGCCTTGCACCGTGGGGACGGCGAGTCAAACTCCTTGTACTCGCCGTTGAGCTCCTTCCACTCCATCGTTGGCGCGTGGTACGCGTGAAGCTCGGCGCACACCTCCGTTTCGGCAGCTGCGCGCATGCCGTCAGAACTTCGCACTTTGGATTGACCACCAAAGACGAACAAGCTCTCGCCGTGCACGACCGCGCTGTGACCGTAGCGGCCGGCAGGCTTGTTTCCCTTGATCTTGGGTGACGACCAGACGTTCGCATCGAGGTCAAGCACGTGCAGGTCATCGAGTGTGCCGCCGCTCTTCGACCTGCCGCCATAGAGGTAGACGATGCGGCGGCCCTCCACGGTGTGTAGGGTGCACGAGTGGAGTGACCGTTCGCCGGGCGTGCGCCCCGCGCTCACGCGGGCGGAGCACCGCACCTCCACGTCCTTGTCCTCATCTTCCTGCCGAGCCGAGGACGCCATTACGCGTCGAGTAAAACCCGCAGCCCAAATCAGGAATGAGAAGCAACCTTTTGAATCGACATGCGCTCGACGAATAAGCTCGACCGCTGGTCGCCACCCCTGACCCGGCAGCGCTCGCTAGCCGACGTGGGACCCGCCACCGGAAGCGTCTGGATCGTCCGCCATGGAGAGCGCGTGGATGTCGTCAACCCCGACTGGCTGGTGACGGCCGAGCGGCCGCACGACCCGCCGCTGACAGAGTTCGGTTGCGCGCAGGCGGCGGCGACAGGCGAGTACCTGCTCGGGCTCGGAGATCGCGTCGACTTCGTGTACACCTCGCCCTTCCTCCGTTGCGTGCAGACGGCTTCTGCCATCGCCCGGGGGCTTGGCGGCGTCCCGCTGCGCGTGGAGCCAGGGCTGTGTGAGTGGCTGAACAGCGACTGGTTTGAAGCAAACGACAACCCGATGGACGCGGAGATGGGCACGAGCAAGCTCAAGCGCGTGGCGGACACTCTAGGTGTGCGGATCGACACGAGCTACCGCCCGCTCTTCGACTCGGCAGGCCGCGCGGTCGCGAGCCGCGCATCGAAGGCCGCTGCCGGTGAGACGAGCTACCAACGTGAGGTCGCCTTCCCAGAGTCGTCCGACGAGGCGATTGGGCGATACACTACGACGCTCGCGCACCTCCGCGAGCTCACGCCGCATGCGGTGCTCGTGACGCACGGCTACGGCGTGTGGAGGATGAGCGAGTGGCTCGTGGCGCACGAGATCACCGAGGATTGCGGCTATTGCAGTGCCACGCGCGTGCGCCGCTTCCGCAACCTGCGCGGAGAGGAGCCGTGGCGTTGCGACGTGCTCGCCTATGATGCGCACCTGGACACGCTCGAGCAGACGGGCGTCGTCGCGCCGCTGGGCGTGCGCGCGAAGGGGTGAAGGCGGCGATCTCACTGCTGCGCCCACCCCCCCCGCCCCACCTAAATGTAAACCGAATCCGACAATCCGTATCCGTACGTGCTCCTGAGAGAGAGCAGAGTGCAAGGGGCTGGGAGAGAGAGAGATTCGGGCGGCGGTCGCGCCTCCCGCTCCCCTGACCACGAGGGGTGAAAGAGCTGACCTTTTTTGCAAATGCCGTGCCATAACGCGGTCTCGCGCGAGGCCGTGCTGCGCACTTTCGAGGCGCAGGTGGCCGCGCATTACGTCGGGCAGCAGCAGACGTGGCACTACGTGAGTGCCGCGCTCGAGTCGTACACCGGCGGTGCTCCGCGGGCGACCTGCTCTGACTGGACAGTGCACTTCACCGGGCCGAGCGGCTCAGGTAAGACCTTCTTGGCCGAACTCATCGGCAACGCCGCCTTCGAGCCGTGGGGTGAGGAGGCGTACGATATTGCACAATACGGAGTCGCCTCGGGTGGGGGCGCCCTCGGCGCCGCGCTCGGTTGGATGGTCGGCGGGCCGTTGGGCGTCGGCCTGGGCGCCACAGCGGGCGGGCTCGCAGCGCAGAAGGTCATGCAGGCGGCCATGAGCAGTGAAAGCCTCGGCTTCCGTGTGCCGCACCCCTTCCCGTCGCAGTGCGGCGTACTGCAGCACAAGTTTTCGCGCGGCTCCAGTTTGGCCGAGGTGCGCCAGTGGGAGTACCGCGTGGCGCTGGAGCTTCGCCGCGACCCGACGAGCATCATCGTCGTCGACGACATCGGCAGGCTGCGCGACGCACAGGCCTTTGAGCACTTTGGCACCCTGCTCTGTGGCGTCGGTGGCAACTCGATCCCCGAGTTCCGAGCGGGACCCGAGCCGGACGCACCGCTGGTGCCTGCGGGCGAGGCGCTGTTCGTGCTTACGAGCGACCTCGAGCTGGACGAAACCGAGATCTCCGTGAGCTGCGAGACCGACGCCTGGGAGCCCATGCTCGATGCGGTCCGCGCCCAGTCGGGCCGCTTCTGGCAGGTGATGCAGCTTCCAGCGCCGGACTGGTGGCAACAGATCTCGCTAGTGCCTTTCCGCGAGCTGTGCGCCGACGAGCTCGCCGAGGTGACGCGCAAATATCTCGCACGTCAGATTGATCTCGCTAGCCGGCAGGTGAAGGTGAGCCTGCAGCGCTCGTCGTCTTGGGTGTTGGGTGCGCAGCGCATGCACCGCTGGACGGGTAGCATCCGTCACGGCCCGCGCGCGCTCGCTGCGCTGGACGCGTACGTGGGCGAGATCGCCGCGAGATCGAAGCTAGAGGGCGGCCGCCAGGGCGGCTGGATCGTGGCCGATTTTGATCGCCAGGTTATGAAGCCCGCTCAGCAGGCGCTCGCGTCGACGAGCGGCGAGCATGCGGCGCACACGCTGCTGTATGCCGCCTCCCGCCCACGCGTGGAGACCACCTGGCTCAACTACACGACCTTCACACACACGACCTCGCTCTGCCTCGAAGTCATCGCGCGCGACGACGCGCCCGGCGTTTTCCCACGCGTGCAGTTCTCGCCGATGCGCCATCTTTGCACGTGAGAAGCACACGCAGACACCAGACACCATGCCTGACACCAGCATATTATGCAGCCTAGGAACCCTACAGAACACCAGTGACGCTCCCCTAATATGGATAGACACCCGGGGGAGAGTACGGTCAAACGGTGTGTACGTCCTGGTCCTCAAGCAACAAGCACGAACACCTCAAGTGAGGCGGCGGGCTGAGTGTGCAGCTGGGTTCGCATTCGCCCGTAACTTGACATGAATTGACTTAACTTGACTGTTCAAACGTCAATTGCGGGTTTCATCAAAAGCGCGGTCCTCCTCGCCACCAACAAAACGGAGCGGCCCTCCAGGAAGGAGCTGTTCAGTTAGGTTGTTTGACGCCTCGCCATGTTCGCCGGCGCGTCGTTGACCGGAGGCGGGGTCGCTCCCCCCCCGAGGGGCCCACTCCAGCGACCAATGCGCGAATCAAACAGTACCATGACCAAGGAGGAAGCCGAAGACCTGGCGAGGGCCGAGGAGGAAGGCGAAGGCCAGATGGCGGTGCGGACAAGGGGCACATACGAGGAGAAGAAGGAGACAAGAGGCAAAATCAAGAGGAAACCGTGGTACATCATCGACCCGCGGACTTCCAAATTTATGGGGTATTGGGATGCGATATCCATGGTGAGCTACGCACCCGCCATCGAAACTGCCAGCCAGCAGCCAGAACTTGCTTCGTGCGCCCGGCACTGCGGATCTGCTCACGAGGGGTTGCCATCGAGCGGTTCCCCCCATGTCGCCTCAACAGACAGCGCTAATGGCTGGCTGGCGACGGCGCCGGCGCTCCACGCGCGAGCGCCATCCGTCTCACCTGTGTGGCTGTTGCATGCGTGTCGCAGACAGCTCTCTTGTTCACGGCCATCGTCACCTTTGTCGAGGTAGCCTTCGTCGACGGTTCGGGTGAGGTTGATGGGCTCTTCATCATCAACCGCGTCGTCGACTTGGTCTTCCTGCTCGACCTCGGCCTCCAATTCTTTCTCATGTACGCGTACCAGGGCAACAGCCCGACGGACTCGGTGCGCTGGATCCACGACCCCGCCAAGATCCGACGGCAGTACCTGCGTGGGTGGTTCGCCCTCGACGCCTTCTCGATCGGTGTGAGCGGCTTCGACTTCCTCGCACTCAAAGCAGTCTCGGGCGAAGGTGGTGGTGGCGCAAACCTGAAGGTGTTCCGCATGATTCGGATGGCCCGCCTGATCAAGCTGGTGCGCCTGGTGCGCTCCAGCCGCATCCTGAAGCGGTTTGAGACGCGCATGGCGATCAACTACGGCACCCTCTCACTGATCAAGATCGGGGTTGGTCTGCTGATCACGAGCCACTGGACTGCCTGTATCTGGGGCTTGCAGACCCAGTGGGAGTCGCCGCGGGCCACGTGGTACGTCTATTTCGGGTACTGCAAGTTTGTGCCGCCGCCCGACTTTGCATTCTACGCAGATCAGCACGTCGCGGGCAACTTGACGGCTACCGCGCTGTACAACGAGGTTCTCGACAACGTCGTGCACTACCAGTGCGACGAGGCAATGCGAAGGTGCGTGCTTCGTAGCGCTTGCGCGCGCGCTGCCTCCGCGCGGCTCCCTTGTTGCCTCTCACCCTTTCTCTCTCTCTCTCTCGCAGGTACGTCGCCTCCCTGTACTGGGCGATGATGACGATCACTTCGATTGGGTACGGCGACCTCGCGGCGACGCCGGGCAACGCCCTGGAGCAGGCGGTAGCCGTCGTGCTCATGCTCTCCGGCGGCATGATCTGGGGTACGGTGATCGCCGTCTTTTGCGGCGTGCTCGCGAATATGGACCCTAAGGGCACCGAGTTCAAGAGAACGATGGACGACCTCAACTCGTTCATGTCGGAGCAGGGTATCGCGCGAAAAATGCGTGTCGAATTGCGTGAGTACTTCCACCAAACAAGGCACCTTCTGGTCGCTGACTCGAACAAGGGGCTCATCTCGATGATGAGTCCCATGCTGCAGGAGGATGTCGTTTGGCAGATTAACCAGCGTTGGCTGAAGCACGTGTGGTTCCTGCGAAATGCGGAGGACAAGTTCATGGTAAAGCTCGCGCTCGCGCTTACCGCTGCCGTCTTCGCGCCCTCTGAGCTGTGCCCAAACGGCTACATGTACATCTCGCACCGCGGCATTGCCCTGTACGGCGGGCGCGTGCTCACCTCGGGCAAGGTTTGGGGCGAGGACATGATCCTCTCATCGCCTGCCCTGCGCTCCAAGTACGCGGCGCGCTGCATGACGTACGTGGAGGTGTACGTGATCTCGCGCGACGAGCTGCTTGATCTCGCCAAGCAGTTTCCGGCGACGCTGCGCATCGTCCGCCGATCCTCCTTCCGCCTCGCCTTCCGGCGCGAGATGATCCGGCGCGCGCAGGAGAACCTCAATGCAGTTCGCAAGTTTGACCCGACCTCGGCGACCTCGCCTAAGAAGAGGACCTCGGCCACCGAGCGATTCCTTGTGGCTGTCTCATCGAAGGCAGAGTCACCGAGCAGCGACGGCGATACGTCCAGTCATCAAGGCGTTTCCTCGTCCGGCCCTTCATCACTTAGGCGGTCAATCACTCAACCATTCATGGCGAGCAGCAAGGGTGGCATGGTGGACAGCAAGGCTTTGTGGGCGCTCGAGGGGAAGATGAAGCAGCAAAACAGCGCGTTGCTCAGCATGCTTCAGGAGATCACCAAGAAGATTGCGGAAATCGAGGCTTCTCAGGACAGAGACGCGGAAGATAGGTGAGTCAATCACTGTGCCACGTGCTTATCCCCTACACCATCCACCACAGTCTTGGTTGCATTGCTACAAGAAGGTGGAACCTCTTTACGTACACAAGTTGAGTTTGTGGCTTTGCGCGCCAGAGCGGAGTCACACGGAGCAGGGCGCCCCATGTGGCGTATGCGAGGATCGAGTCGGCATTCTACAAGTTGCATGTCGGAGATAAGTTGGAGGTCGCAACAGCAATTAACTTCGACCGCGCCACCGGCGTCGGTCACGTGGCCAGGCACGCAGGGCACTACGCCCCCTCGCCAAAGGCTGGCAGGTCGTCCTCATCGTCGTCGAGACCACCGGCGCGGTGCACCCCGACGCGAGCGGGATGCTGTACGCGTGGCACTCCGAGGCTGGCGTCGAGGGGTGCATCGACCGCACGGTCTACGGCGCGGCGCGCACGGCCACCACCTCCTTCTTCACGCACCACCTGCGCCTCATCTCGCTCGCCGCTGTGATCGGCGCGGCGCTCCCCGTCGCCGTCTGTCTGTACCGTCTGAGCGAAAGCCAGGAAAAGAGGAAATCTCACCGATCCTTAGCGGCGCCCCGCTTGTTGGCCTGTTACCAGTAGTCATGTAGGCGTCCCCCCCCGGGGATGCACTTGCATGAGCGCCGCTGTACTGTCACTGGTCCTTGGTCCTGTTGTAATTCTTCACACACAAAGGCATTTTAAGCGAACCGCCCAACTCGACGTTTTTTCCAAGTAACCGACCCGCCACCGAAGGCTCACCTGTGCTCGGAGAGTCGGTTGGCAGCGCCACGGCGCCATGGCGTTCGCCGGCGCGGCGATGGTCGGCGTTCAAAGCAACGCTCGACCGGTGGCCAATGCTGCTAGCAGCATGAAAAACAACAACACAGTTCTTTCCCTGGCGGACGAAGAAGAGATGAGGAGGGTCGAGGAGGAAGGCGAAGGCCAGGTGGCGGTGCGGACAAGGGGCACATACGAGGAGAAGAAGGAGACAAGAGGCAAAATCAAGAGGAAACCGTGGTACATCATCGACCCGCGGACTTCCAAATTTATGGGGTATTGGGATGCGATATCCATGGTGAGCTACGCACCCGCCATCGAAACTGCCAGCCAGCAGCCAGAACTTGCTTCGTGCGCCCGGCACTGCGGATCTGCTCACGAGGGGTTGCCATCGAGCGGTTCCCCCCATGTCGCCTCAACAGACAGCGCTAATGGCTGGCTGGCGACGGCGCCGGCGCTCCACGCGCGAGCGCCATCCGTCTCACCTGTGTGGCTGTTGCATGCGTGTCGCAGACAGCTCTCTTGTTCACGGCCATCGTCACCTTTGTCGAGGTAGCCTTCGTCGACGGTTCGGGTGAGGTTGATGGGCTCTTCATCATCAACCGCGTCGTCGACTTGGTCTTCCTGCTCGACCTCGGCCTCCAATTCTTTCTCATGTACGCGTACCAGGGCAACAGCCCGACGGACTCGGTGCGCTGGATCCACGACCCCGCCAAGATCCGACGGCAGTACCTGCGTGGGTGGTTCGCCCTCGACGCCTTCTCGATCGGTGTGAGCGGCTTCGACTTCCTCGCACTCAAAGCAGTCTCGGGCGAAGGTGGTGGTGGCGCAAACCTGAAGGTGTTCCGCATGATTCGGATGGCCCGCCTGATCAAGCTGGTGCGCCTGGTGCGCTCCAGCCGCATCCTGAAGCGGTTTGAGACGCGCATGGCGATCAACTACGGCACCCTCTCACTGATCAAGATCGGGGTTGGTCTGCTGATCTCGAGCCACTGGACTGCCTGTATCTGGGGCTTGCAGACCCAGTGGGAGTCGCCGCGGGACACGTGGTACGTCCTCAAGGGCTACTGCGTTTTCGTGCCGCCGCCCGACTTTGCATTCTACGCAGATCAGCACGTCGCGGGCAACTTGACGGCTACCGCGCTGTACAACGAGGTTCTCGACAACGTCGTGCACTACCAGTGCGACGAGGCAATGCGAAGATACATCGCCTCCCTGTACTGGGCGATGATGACGATCACTTCGATTGGGTACGGCGACATCGCGGCGACGCCGGGCAACGCCCTGGAGCAGGCGGTAGGCGTCGTGCTCATGCTCTCCGGCGGCATGATCTGGGGCACGGTGATCGCCGTCTTTTGCGGCGTGCTCACGAATATGGACCCTAAGGGCACCGAGTTCAAGAGAACGATGGACGACCTCAACTCGTTCATGTCGGAGCAGGGGCTGCCTCCCGAGATGCGCCCGAAATTGCGTGAGTACTTCCACCAAACAAGGCATCTGCAGGTCGCGCGTGCAAACAAGGCGCTCATCTCGATGATGAGTCCCATGCTGCAGGGGAAGGTAGTGTGGGAAATCAACCAGCGCTGGCTGAAGCACGTGTGGTTCCTGCGAAATGCGGAGGACACGTTCATGGTAAAGCTCGCGCTCACGCTTACCGCTGCCGTCTTCGCGCCCTCTGAGCTGTGCCCAAACGGCTACATGTACATATCGCACCGCGGCATTGTCCTGTACGGCGGGCGCGTGCTCACCTCGGGCAAGGTTTGGGGCGAGGACATGATCCTCTCATCGCCTGCCCTGCGCTCCAAGTACGCGGCGCGCTGCATGACGTACGTGGAGGTGTACGTGATCTCGCGCGACGAGCTGCTTGATCTCGCCAAGCAGTTTCCGGCGACGCTGCGCATCGTCCGCCGATCCTCCTTCCGCCTCGCCTTCCGGCGCGAGATGATCCGGCGCGCGCAGGAGAACCTCATTGCAGTTCGCAAGTTTGACCCGACCTCGGCGACCTCGCCAACGATGGTTAGGAGTATCAAACGGGCATCGGCCGTACCGGCGTCTCTAGACACGGCCTCCAATCGAATGCTTATGGCCGTTTCCTCGCAATCTTCATTCTCAGAGGACGACGGCGACGAACTAGAGACTGTCAACATGGCCTCGCCCATGGGCACTGGCGATGCTACGTTGAACCACGAGGCTTTGCAGGCGTTCGACACCAATATGCTGCAGGAGCACCGACGATTACTGGCTCAAGTCCAGGAGATCTCATCGCAGCTAAACAGGCTAGATGAAAAACGTATCATCATCTCCGCAGGACATCGCGCGCGCACGGCCGGCTGAGGAAGCATGCATGTAAGTTGAGCTCATCTTGGGGGGTATCCACAGTACCACTTGCCATGTGCAGAGGCGCCTGGTCACCGACAGACGAACCGCATGCGATGGCTGCTGGCAAGAGCGCTTCTGGCCACGTTGCGTGGCCACACACTTCTAGGCCGACGGCAAAGGTGGGCAGTACAGTGCCGGGGTATAGGATCCACGATCGAAAAGCGAGACCGCGCGTATACCGTCTACCGAGAGGGGAGTCGAGACGCGACGCGGGCCGACGGCACCGCGCGAGGCGCTCGCGCGTCGCGGGGTACACACGGGGTACAACGCGGGTGAAGTGAAACGAGATGGTGAGACCCGCTGAGATGCCGGCGGAAAAAGATGTATAACGATAAGTTCAACTTCAAGGAGCTCGGAACCGGAAAAGTGCTTAGTGAGCGGTGACGCTGACGGGACCGCGCCGCGTCGCGCGCGCGTCGCGCCGCCCGCGCGGGCCGCGGGTAATCCGGTGCCCGCGACGGCGCGCGAGGCGCGTAACGGGGAACGGGGAAGTTCTTGACCTCTCGGTTGGGGTCGATGTCCGTGATGGGCGTGCTGAGCACGACAAACCGCCCCGTGCGTTTTCTCGAGGGGGTACGGCCCCAGTGGCGAAAGGAAGTCTAGGAAGTGTCTTCATATGTAGTTTGGGGAAAGGGAGGAAGTCTTGGAAGTTTCTTCACTATTTAGTTTGGGGAATTTGTGGCGAGTGGCGTTTCGAGTGGCGTGGCGAGTGGCGAGCGTTTGGACGGCAAGTCGTCTCGTTCAATGGGCGGGGGGTCTTTCAAGTGGTGTAGCTCATCTAGCCCAACAAGATGAAGGCGAACGCTTCGGCGGCGGCCCTGGACTGAGCATAGGATCGGTGCACATGCAGCGTGCTCCCCACCCGTCGTTCCCGCCTGCCAAAAACCAGCAGAAAAACCAGTAGAAAAACCTGTGGGTCCTTGCAGCTGACAGGAAATGCTGCCATCGCCGTACCCGCCCCTCAACGCCTACGCGACGTACTTGGCGTCTCCGCAGGTCTGTACTACTTTTGTCAGGAATGACGCAGTATACAACTTTGCGCCAACAGCATCGCAGTTCACCACAGTTCAACACAGTTCACCACGCACCATCAGCTCCGAGGGCTCCGCGCTCAAACGGCCCAGGCATCAGGAGTCACAATCGCCTCAGGTACAGCAGCTGTTGCAGCAGGAGCAGCCGTTCCGGCAGCAGCCGTTGCAGCAGCAGCCACACTTCACAGTGGGAGCAGCGCCGCAGATGGCCGCAGATGGCGGTGCGATTTGCCTCCGCTGCAGTAAGGGATGGCATCGCTCCCATGAGCCCTGGTGCAGCCTCGGAAAACGCACTGCCCTCACGCCACGGCTCACCACCACCGCCGCCGCCCCCGCCCCCGCCGCCCCCGTCGCCGCCACCCCCCTCGCCGCCTCCGTCGCCACCGCGACAGCCGCTCCCGCCGTCGCGACAGCCGCTCCCGCCGTCGCCGCCGTAACACCTCCCGCCGCCGTAGCTCCCGCCGCCGTCGCTCCCGCCTCCACCACCACCGCCGTCGCTGCCACCGCCACCACCGTCGCGCAGATGGCCACGGGTGGCGATGCCTCCCTCATTTGCCTCCGCTGCACTAAGGGATGGCATCGCTCCCATGAGCCCTGGTGCAGCCTCGGAAAACGCACTGCCCTTACGCAACGGCTCACCATACCTGAACCACCTGTCAATACGATTGCAGGTG
>Ga0210245_101621_pt1 | contig 17279 bp, 15 predicted proteins | sample ChrtobMetaP3_4mM_FD_155450 | JGI IMG/M metagenome (GOLD analysis project Ga0210245, IMG submission 155450) | Chrysochromulina tobin associated microbial communities from unialgal haptophyte culture, Seattle, Washington, United States - P3_4mM | ecosystem: Host-associated > Algae > Haptophytes >...
GATACATCAGGATACATGAGGGATACATGTATCCTTCAGGATACACGCAGGATACATCACAATACATCAGGATACGTATCCTGATAACAACCCCCCCCAAACTCGATAACAAACCCCCCCTGACCCGGTTGCGCCGAGATCTGCCCTCCCGATCGCTCGCGCCAGCGATGGGCACCAAAGGCGGCGGAAAGGCGACCGCCATTTTGAATCACTTGACTTGACTTGACTTGACTTGACTTGACTTGACTTGACTTGAAATGGACGCACTATGAATACAGTATGCCGTACACGCGCATTCCAAACCGCCTAAACGGCACGCAATCAGGCATGGCGAAAGTTGTTTGATCCGCCGGCAGTAGCTTCGAGCCTTAGCGGGCGAATCTCTTTGACGGGGCAGTGCATCACCACGGAGCAAGCTTCAAAGCCGTGGGTGAAGAAAAATTATACGTACTATGACACCCTTTTCACTTCGTGGCGCGGCAATTGGCTGGAGCTTGAGGACGACCTTGCGAATCGACGGGAGCAGATCATTGTGGAGCAGACGAATCTTGGTTTGATGTCGGCGCTTCTCCTCACCATCGCAATTCCTTACATGATGGGTGTTCAAGACTTGAATTTCGACTCGACGGTCAACATGCTGACTCGCGAGAGCGAGGACCCGGCAAGCGGTGAGGACATGGCGCGCGCGCACCGTGATGTTCTATCCATCGTGTCGTTCCTCTCCTTTGTTGGGTTCATGCTGTCAACCACCCACTCCGTCTTGACCATGCTCTTCCTGTCCCAACTGACTGGAGTCGTGGAGCCGCGCATCTTTCAAGAGCGCCTCGGCTTTATCAATTCGGCCGGGATCCTCCTTTTCATGTTCGGAGTCCTTTTCCTTATGGTGTTAGTCTTTTATCATTTCATCATCTTCGCCTCCTACGTCGCAACCATACTGGTGGGCGTGATCTCGATTGGAATCATCGTGTGCGCCTACGTGTTTGGCGTGGCGACGAGGCAGCAGAATGTCCTCTTCAACATCAAGCGGCTGTCGTATACGACAGCGCCAACCACGCTGGACCACAAACAGCTCGACGGGTACGCCGTCGAATACTGCGAAAAACCGGATCTCGGCCCTCAGACGATGACAGCTGCAAACCTGGAGGAGTTCATTCGCGACCGCCTTGCGAACGACAAGCGCAAGGATAAAAGTGTTTCACGCCCGTCCGAGATTATGTTCTCCGAGGTGACTACTCGGATGATTGAGATGTATGCGACAAAGATCGTGGATGCCTGCGCTCTACAGGCCATCAAGGACAGCCCGCTCCTAGAGGCGTTCTCTAATGATGATGATAAGCCAAGTGCCATGCTGGACAAGCTGCTTCGCGCCGCCGAGGATGGTGACAAACTGTGCAACTTGATCACAAAAGGCTCGACAGTGGCGTAGGCGCGTAGCAAGCAGGGTTTCTGATGAAAACAGACATCGTGAAGGCCTGCGCTCTACAGGCCATCAAGGAGAGCCCGCTCCTAAGGTCGCTCTCCGATGATGGGCCAAGTACCACGCTGGACAAGCTGGACAAGCTGCTTGCCGCCGCCAAGGATGGTGACAAACCGTGCAACTTGATCACGAAAGGCTCGATATTGGCGTAGATAGTGTCGCGAGACAAGTGGGGAAACTCACCTGATCTCGACTGAGGTCCAGCAAGACCTCCCATATGAGTAGGTCCAGTGTGGGCTTAGGTCAGGGGAGGGGTCGGTACATCTCTTAAGCGAAGTAGATGCATGAATTGACGACCGTGGAGTCTTACCATGTTTGGTCAGACTGCCATACCATGTATGGTCACTCTGTTGTGATACCCTTCTTTGGGTTGTGTCGGAAAAGCTAGTGCAAGCGGTCTTCGCCCACTTCTTCCCAGACTCGGTCGCCTGTCAGGGGATCTGAGGAGCTACTTTCGAACTCTCGGTCTCGCAACAAGTGGAGCGCTATAATGGAGCGCTCTACCGAGCGATACTTTACGACGTTCGGCCCAATGAGTTTTACAGGTCGGAAAAGCTAGTGCAAGCGGTCTTCGCCCACTTCTTCCCTCTCGGTGCTCGCCTGTGGGGGATCTGAGGAGCTACTTTCGAACTCTCGCAACAAGTGGAGCCTCTACCGAGGATACTTTACGACGTTGCCCAATGAGTTCTACAGAGTCGCAACGACGCAACCCCGCCTCATCGCAGCCAAGTTCGCTGGTCAGAGGGGATCCCAATTTACTCAGTGGGCGAAAGAGTACCTCGATGCTGCGGCAGGAAAGGGTGATGAAGACGCAAGCTGGGCTGACTGCTACTTGGGGCATGCCCCCCAGGCCGGTTTGTCTGCTGTCCAAACTCGTCGCCGCACCCAACGCCGACGGGAAAGCTACTCGGCGCTTCTACAACATATGGACGACGACTCGCTCAAGGCTGTGATCCGAGCCGAGGCTGGACCCTTAGCTGTCAATCCCCAAGACAGATCTAATGGCCGAGTTGCCTGGTTAGTCATCCAGCGCGAGTGCGACGAGCCCGCATCTGCCTTTCACATCAAACACCAGGATCTCGTCACCTGGGCCCGACGTCGATAGCCACCGCCGCCGCCATCGGTGCCGTGGCAGGTTCCCTGCTCAACCAGCACCTCGAGGCGGAGCCGTGCTTCACCTTCTATCGTATATCAACACCTCCCGCATGCCAGCGGAATTTGCCTTCCTTGGCAACAGGATCGCGTCTGGCTTGATGACCCCGATGCACGGTCACCACGATGGAGTCGCAGAGATGCTCATCGACAGCGGCGCCACTAGCCATATGGTGGACAACGCGCATAAGCGAGCTCGTGTGTCCCGGGAATCTCGTGCGCGTCGTTCTGCAGCGATCGGGATGAACATGTCTTCAAGACATGTCTTCAAGACAAGTTCATCCCGATCGCTGCCCCCCGTAGGTGATAGCTTGGTTGCCCCGGCAGGAGTAGGGAGGTTAACAACTGCGTCGCATCCCCAGACGGCCTTGCTGAAACGCTTGAGTGGTCCTCGGGATGAGTGTTGTTTTTCCCCGAAAGTGGTGTTGTTTTTTCCCATACGCATTCATGTGCATTCGTATGCATGCGAGTGCATTCATATGCATTTCATTGTTTTTTGCATGCATTCAGACGCGCTGCATTCTACAAATCAGTTGCATTCGAACGCATTTTGCAACCACTTTGAGCTGCTGCATTCTTCCGATGCGAGACGGTTGCATTCTGATGCATTTTCATACCTGCTGCATGACATCGACATGTTACATTTTCATGCATTTTCATGCATCCAGAAGGTCCGCTTCATGTTGATGCATTCGCCACGTGATGCATACGTGGCGTGACGCATTGTAACGCATTTCGATGCAGTCTTAATAAAGTCTTAATAGCTGCATCTTAGTGCATTCCGATTACGGTGCATTCATATGTATTATTGTGCATTTGCAGTGCGTTGCATTCTACATGAGTTGCATTCAAATGTATTCAAATGCCTCCCCACATAAGGTGCATTCTGTCGACACGTTGCATTCTGACGCACTCGCATTCTTACGCATTCAAGTGCATTCAGATGCATTCACTCACACACGCATTCACTAGTGTACGCAGATGCATTCACTCGTGTATGCTCACTCGTGTATGCATTCGTCTGCATTCATATGTATCCGTTTGCATTCGTTTGCATTCGTATGCATTCGTATGCATATGTATGCATTTGCATGCATTCTCATGCCTGCAACTGCAGAAAGATCCAGCCCAGCTTCGACAGCTTCGTGGTGTAGACGGATTGCGCCGAGATGGAGCGGTTCTTGTTGCACACCTAAGTGCACCGGAATACATGATAATGCATCTGAATGCAGCACAGGTAGAATGCAGCACATTCAAAATGCACCAAGCTGAAAATGTATTGGAATGCGTTAAGATGCAGCATGTATAGAATGCAACATACAAAGAATGCACATGAATGCATCTTGTGAAATGAATGCACGAGAATGCAACAAGCTACGAAAATGCAACTAAAATAGGATGCATTCAAATGCACATGAATGCACCTTGTACCAAATGCAGCATTGAAAATGCGTATGAATGTAAGCAAATGCATCAATATCAGAATGCATCATACATGAATGCGTATAAATGCAATAATATGCACTACCATGCAGAAGGTGACGAATGCATTTGGATGAAATGCAATGAAAATGTCAAAAATGCATCAAAATGCATGAATATGCACTTAAATGCGTATGGGGAAAAACAACACCACTTTCGGGAAAAAACAACACTTATCCCCTTGAGTGGAGGGACTTTATGCCGACCTTCAGCAGAATGGCAGGCGTGCAAGATGGGCAACTTCGGGGGACGTCTCGCCCAGAGATTATCCCGAGCCGAGTGCGAAGCTGAAGGTGTGAAAGCGCGCCCCGTTCGCACAGGTGTAACGACGTGACGCCTGTCGGTGCGCCGTCAGGTTCAGAACATGGCGAACGGCTTTGAGTGCCATGTTCCTTGGCAATCGGCTAGTGCTGTGCTGAGGAAAGAAGAGGCGCGTCGCCTTCAGGCTGAGCGGGCCCGCGAATGCCTTTTCACACCTTCAAGTTTCGTCACACTTCTTCGCGCCGTGTTAATGAGCACCACCGGGGCTGGGGCAGGGTACCGGGTAGTTCACACGCGTGACCGCGCATGGTGAGCAAGCCAAGCGCGGCGTCGCAAACGGAAGCAGCTTCCACGCATTGTACCGCTTTCGACAATCATGTGCGACGGCGCCTTGACACGGCGCGGAGAGCGTTGGAGCTGGCAGTGCAGCCTGACTGCAGATGGTTTGAGTTGGCTGAGTTGCGCTGGAAAGCCATCTCGTCCTCTTTCTGCCGAGTGGACCAGATCGATGCGACTACTGAAGATCTGACAATTCGTTCGGAGCCAGTGGTCGTTCTCGACTTTGTTCGGAGTGCAAATTGGCCAGCTGCGACGCAATGGGAACCTGCGTTTCTTAGGGACCACCATCCCGAGCGCCAAGCTGCCCTCAGTGTGGGCGAGGCTTCTGGGGAGGAAGTGCTCGTCCTCCTCTCGGACATGCTTGCCTACTGCCTGGATGAAGCACCTGCGCGGGACGCGACGCCGTTCTACCTATGGGATCCTCGATTTGGCGAGCGTGCGCCTGGGCTTCTGGATGGCTATCGGGCACCAAGCGATCTCATCCCAGAACCCGACCTGATGGCTCTCATGGGTAGCGAACGGCCTCCATACCGGTGGCTTGCCGTTGGTGCGACAGGCTCGGGATGCGACGTGCACCAAGATCCGATCAACACGTGCGCTTGGAACGTCCTTGTGCACGGCTGGAAGCGGTGGGCGTTGATCCATCCCAGTCTGAGCGTCGAGGACGTCTGGGCCCATGACTTAGATGACGATGCGGCCACTGCGCTATGGTTCCTTGAGCGACTGCCGTCGATCGCACAGAAGCATGGCGCTCGGGTACTCGTCGTAGATCAACCGCCTGGCTCCCTCCTCTACGTGCCGGTCGGCTGGTGGCATGCCACCTGGTGCCTCAGCCCTGTGAGCGTGGCGATCACGCACAACGTGGTCACGTGGACGAAATTCTCGTCGACATGGGAGGGTCTGATGCGCGAATCTGGCAGGGGCGTGGCCGGACTCGACCCAACTGGCAACGCGGAAGTCGGACAGGAAGATGTAGATCCTGGCGACCTCTTGGCCAAGCTCACCGCCGCGTATGGGCTGGTAGATGCTGAGCAGGCAGGTAGGTGGCTTTCAGAGATCTCACGGTATGCTGCAGACCACGGACTTGAGCAACCCATAGGTATGGCACGAGTTGCATCTAGCCTTATGTCATAAGAACGGCGGGGTCTCTCTATGCACTCTGGCGCTTTTGGATGTGCGGTGATGTGTGCACTCGGTGCCCTCGGCGTCGTCCGTGTGGTGGCGCGGTGCGCGGCCGGCTCCGGGTTTGGCGTTTGTGTGCAGTGGCTTCGATTACATTTTACATCCCGTACACTTGCAGCACTAGGAACCGTTAGAACTTTCAGGCTTGTCTGGATACTTCAATAGAGTTGTCTCAAAGCTCCTCTCAAGCTTGGCCCGCGTGTTCTGCGGCAGTTGTATGGTTCCCTCCATTGACATCTTTCTTAAGCACCACACGCAATACACTGGCGCTGCGGCCGCAATGAGCAGCCCGCTGACGGCCTTGAGCAGGAATGGCGTGTTCGACATATCTTCGTCGAGCAAGCCGCGATTCGCGTCCTGCCACGCCCCAGCAGGCTCCCGTCGCCACGAAAGGAGGCGCGAAGGTGTGAAAGTCGCTGTGAATATTGAGGGTCGCTGTACACATCGACCTGGAAAACACGTTTCTCCTTTCACAGTCATTGTGTAAAATGCAAGCGTGCAAAAGAGTCTCGTTCGAAAATGTCAGCTGAAGCTTACGACGAGCGCGCGCGCGGCGGCTCGACGAGCGCAATCGCCAGCCAACCCCAGGGCGCTCGATTCGACGCCTTTGACCAGCTGCTCGCGTCGGAGCCCGCAATTGATGAGGTCGCCTTTGTGCCTGGGCCTCTGCATGCAGGCCTGTTTGAGGGACATGACGCGGACGGAGGCGTTCGTGTGGTGCCGCTGCCGCCCCTCGAAGCGGGCATCATTTGTGCGGCGCGCAAGGTCGCCATCGACGTCGCAGCGCTGCCCAAGCTACTGGCCGACTGCCGCGCTGCATGGGTCTCGAGCCGCATGGCGTGGCTGTCCGTGGAGATGGCGGCGGAGACCGCCCCTGAGGCCCAAAGGGCCGCACTCGCGCAGCAGCTCGCACGCAGCTCGCGTGCGCTTCTCTTACTCACCGGTGGTCAGAGCTACACGGCGTGGGCCGACCGCCGGCGCCTGCTGTGTGCTGGCTGGCTGCACCGTGACCGAGTCCCGCAGCACTCCGAAAGTCCTACGACGGAGGTCGACGCGACGGCGTACGAGGAGGAGCTGCGCTTTGCCGCTCTCGTGCTTCGCTCTTTTTCCAAGTCGAACGAGACGTACGCCTAAATACCTCTTATGGCCTCTGAGTGCCTCTGATCGCCTCTAATAATGACCTCTGATGGTCTCCCTCATCAGATACGCCCACCGTCGATGGCTGAGCGCACGCCAAGCGAACGCAGCGCAGGCGGCGCCGGCGGTGCATGCGGCGCCGGCGCAGGCAGCGGCAGCCGAGGGGGAGGCCCGGCTTTGCGCCATGGCGCAGACGAAGCGCAAGTCGAACTACCACGCGGCTCGACAGTGCGCCACGGCCATCCACTGCTTAGCTGCGGCGGTGGTCGCTATGGCGGTGCCTCCCACGCCGACTGCACACGTGGCTCAGGCCGACACCTTAGCCACCCACTCCGCCGGCGCTGCCACCGCCGATGCCGCTTTTGCTGCTGCCACCGATGCCTTCGGCGCCGCCTTTCGACACGAGCTCGAGCGCACGCGGGTTGCGGCAGCACGTGCACCCTCCGACGCCTCAGTGCTCTACACCCGCCGGGCGGCTCTGGAGGCGGCAATGACGGCCCTCCCCCGGCTGGGCCTCGCTCAGCTGGCGGCCGCGCTGCTTGATGACGAGCTTCATTGGGCCCTCGTGCAGATCCGACGGGCGCCCTGGCACGAGGTGCTGTGGCAGCACAGGCGCTGGCTGCTCTGTTGGCGCGCACAGCGCCGTGCCGTCACTCACCAGCCTGTGGTGACGTGGCTCGCAGCAGCTCCGGACGCACCGTCGGCGGTTGCGGTTACGTCAACGGTCGCGTCGGTTTCGTCAATAGTGCCCTTGGCACGAGCGCCTACCTTTGTACCCGCGGACGGCTCCGACGACGCCGAGGAGCAATTGGCGCCGGGCTCTGCCTGCTGGGATCCCGCGACGAATGTGCCGCTGCGGGATGCGACTGCGGACCAGCGTACAGCGGCGGAGCGATGCGCTCTGCTGCACTCGCAGTGGTGTCAGCTGCCGCGCAAGCCACCGCCGGCCCGGGATGGATATTTCGATTGGCCATGTTGACGCGGCAGTATTTCGTGTTGATTAAATGAAGAGGTTGTAAAGTACAGGGCTCTCCATCCGCCCGCACCGTTCAAAAAGCGGGACGGTGTTACGCTGGTCGCGTGATGCGCTGCGAGTTTTACCGGGTCGCGCTGCCCTGAGCACGTAGCCCATTGGCCCAACAAGGGTCCGTTGGCTGTGGCACCACAGCTGCATGCAGCAGCCTCTGGCTCTCCCATTGTGTACACTTTTCAAGTGCGCGCCTACTACCCTCACAATTGATGCGCTGCGCCGCGTAGCCCGCCTCCCGGTCGCCCTTGTGCTGCTTGATCTCGCCTCGCACGCACCCGAGCCAAGCTGCGGTCTCGTCGTTGCACACGGCGAGGCACATGCAAATCTTGTTGCGCGTATCAGCTTGCCGCACCTTGTTGTGGCTCTTGGCATCGACGGCCTCGTTGTGCAGCCGCGCATGCTCTCGACCGCACTCGATGATCGCCACCAACGCATCGACTGTCTTCGGGTCGTTGGCGAGGGCTTCGAGGTGCCGCTGACTCCACATGCCGCGCGACAGCAAGTCCTGAAAGTGCATCAACGAGCGCGCAACGGGCACGCGCGGCGCCAGTTCTTTGGCGTTGGAGGAAGAGGACATGATGCTCCCAGCGACGCGGCGCGGGTGCGACACACACGACCCGAGTGCCCACTGTGCCGGGCCCAGGGTTAACACACGCTGCCGTGAACACAGAAATCATTCAAGTTCGTCTTTCCTCTGCCGTCTTTTCGTCAACAAATTTTGGTTGGCTTCGTCAACGCGCGCGACCCATTGTGCGGTCGGAGGTGCCGCGTTGTGAGTCTCGACACGAGACATGCTGATGACGCGCTGTTCGACGCCCCTCATCGTAGCAAATCTGGTCACCACCATCCTGGCCGATCGCGCCTCGCTCGACTGCCCGCTGCGTCAGATCGGGCTCGATTATGCCCAGATGGTCCAGCCGCAGTGGCGGCCGCTCGCCGCATTCCAGGAACTTGCCGATGCTCTGAACGGCGCAGCTGAGGCGGTTGACTGCCACGTCAAGCCAAGCATGCGGGCGAATAAGAGCACATCCACGCGCCGCGTCAAGACCTTTGCACTCCCGCCCGCCTCGGCCGCGCTCGTACTCTTCGCAGATGCCGTGCGAGGCTCCGATGCCGACGGCGATGGTTCGGAGGCAAAGCCGTTTGCCTCGCTCCACCGGGGGCTGGCGGCCGTGCGCACCTTCCGCGCTGGCAGGGACGCAGCGAGCCTGGCCGAGACGGACCGCGCCTACCTGATGCTGCGCGCGGGCACCTTTTACCTCGGCAGCTCGGGCGCGGGCACACTCCACCTCGGCGCGTCCGATAGTTTCCTGACAGTGCAGGCGTATCCCGAGGAGGACGTGACCATCTCTGGCGGCACGCCACTTCTCGGCCTCCAATGGGAGATGGTGCCCGATGCCCTCCCGAAGCGAAGCGTTTACGAGTTTCGTAACGGCGGGCTCGAGGACGGATTCGATGCCGCGCCGCCCGAGATGCTCACCGTCGCAGAGGCCCAAGCTAAGTGTAGCGCCATGCCGACGTGCGCGGCCTTCACTTTCATCACCTCGGTCTCACCGCCTGGCGTTGAGAAGGTTAAGGTGTCGTTCAAGCACGAGGTCTTCTGGAACCCGTCTGCCGCCGGCTCCACGTATGTGCGCAACGTTGGCTGTGCGCGCAGCCCGCGGTTCGAACTCGTGCGAGCCAGTGGGGCTTCTCGGCGCTCTGTGAGCGGGAGGTGCTGCTTGAGCTTGAGGGGCCGGTGTGCGTTCACAGCGCTTGAGCTGTTCACAGAGGTGCTGCTTGAGCTTGAGGAGCCGGTGTGCGTTCGACTCGCGCGTGTGCAGACGAACCAACAGCCGAGCGCAACCTGTACCGCGCCGACGTGTCCTCAATCGGGCTTCAGCGCCCGATCGATTCGCTGCGTGTGGGGGGTCAGCGGGCTATCCTTGCGCGCTATCCGAATGTGAAGACAGTCGAGCAGCTCGGCGCGATGCAGATCAAGGCGCTCCACTGGGTCCCACAGGTGAGTGTCGTTCATTTCCTCTGATTGCCATCTCCCCGCCAGATCAAGGCGCTCTAAAGGCGCTCCAATTGGTCCCACAGGGCATCACGTACCCCAATTAGAACACAAACCCCTGAGTACCTCTGAGTACCTCTGAGTGCCCCTGAGTACCCCTGAGTACCCCTGAGGAGCGATCCGCTCGTTTCCACAGTCGGCGCTCAATCTGACCAAGACGGCGAATTACACATTCGAGCCCGCAGCGCCCGGAGGCGCCCATCGCAACGACACGGCCGAGAACTTCTTTCAATCGTTCAAGCTCGGCGTGGGCGGCGACTGTGCGATGCGTTTCACGCCCAAGGCCTCCTACTGGTGCTCTAAGGACTCTCAGGGCGGTGGCCCCGGGCCTTACTCGGCGCCTGTGGGGATGGTCGTCACGAACTCGAACGAGTCGCTGCCGCACACGCCGTACGGCTCGGGCGCAGGGTGGGCCAGCGCTGGCTCGGGCGCACTCGTGCACACGTGGCGCGCGGGCCGATGGTTCTCGTGGGTCATGAAGACGATGGAAGGGCGTTTCGACGCTGGCCCCGGCACGACCACGTTTGACTTTTCCCTCGAGGTGGGAGGCAACCAGGGCTCTCGCGGCGGCGACGCCGGACAGGAGTTCTTCGTCGAGAACGTCTTCGACGAGCTTGACAGTCCGGGTGAGTTTTACTATGACCCTTCGGCGCCCCTCACTGGGAAGCCTATGCTTTGGCTCTGGCACAATGCCAGCGGCGCTCCTCCGGATGGCCAGCTGATCGCGCCACAGCTCGTGTCCATCATCAACGCGAGCGGCACCCAGGCGGCACCTGTGGTAGGCATCGGCTTCAGGGGACTTATCTTCCGTGATGCCGCGCCCGCGTTCCTCGAGCCACACGGCACTCCGTCTGGCGGTGACTGGGCCGTCAGTCGCACCGCGGCACTCTTCTTCGAAGGGACTGTGGGCACCGAGGTCGCCGGCTGCCTGCTCACCAGCCTCGACGGCCACGCGGTGTTCCTCTCGGGCTACAACCGCGGCGCCGCCATCAGCGAGAACGAGTTCGTCTCCATCGGCGAGACCGCCATCAGCCAATGGGGCTACACCGACGGCTCACCCGTGCCAGGCATGGGCTTCGACGCGACGGCGGGCAACCAGCCGCGAGGCACGCTGGTGAGCGCTAATCTCGTGCACGAGGTTGGCATCTTCACCAAGCAGAACAGCTTCTACTTTCAGTCGGAGAGCTTCAACAACACGATCGCCGACAACGTCGCGTACAACGGCCCGCGCGCCGGCATCAACTTTGACGACGGCCTCGGCGGTGGCTCCTTAGTCACCCGCAACGTGCTCGCCAACTTTTGCCGCGAGTCGAGCGACCATGGGCCGTTCAATTCGTGGGATCGGCAAGTGTACGTGTATGACGACGCGGCCAATGGCGGCGCGCCGACGGTCCAGAAGAAGAACGATACGATCTCGTTCAACTTCATTCTGGCCAACTACCACAGCAGCATGGCGATCGACAATGACGACGGTAGCGCCTACTACGACACGCACGACAATGTGTTCATCTCGGCGTCGTTCGGCGCGGACTACGGCGGCGACAGCCTAAAGAGTGATTTTGGTGGCCATTCCAACTTCCACCATGCCAATGTCGACCTTTTCTGGAGCAAGGGCTTTGGCATCTGTGACCAGGCCATTGGTTATGCCGATGGGTATTACGACAACTACCTGTACCTCTCGTCCGACGGCAACTATGGCAACGGCCAGCAGTGCACCGGCGGCGCGAAGACCATCGTCGGCGGCAACACGATCTGGTCGCCCACCGGCAAGATCACCGAATGCGGCAAGGACCTCGCTGACTGGCAGGCCGAAGGCAACGACGTTGGCACGAAAGCGTTGCCCTACCCGGCGGATGCGGAGGTGCTCGCCATCGTACGCCAGACGTTGAAGATGTGAGCAGCCGCGTGAAGAAGGGGCATGGGGTTATCTGTGTGACTTGACGTGACTTGACTTGACGAAATTGCCAAAACGGCGCGCGCGCCGCGCGTGAAGGCGCAATTCGCTCAACCGAGGTGCACCGCGTAGGGAGCGCAATAGGACGAGCGCGCTCCGTCCACCTTGCACGTGGCCGGCTCGGTTGCCATGCGTGCGGTCACCCTCCACGATCCACGGCAGATGCTGCTAGACGATGTGCTGGATCGCTTCATGCCCGACGTGAAGGAGAAGAAGTTCTATCGCCGGCGCGTCCTCGGCGACAAGAAGAGCCTCTCCATACCTGGTGACTATCCAGAGCAGCTTGTCACCGACCTCAAGGAGCTGCCGCCCCGTCCGACCTTCTCACCTCGCACGACCCAGTCGATGCCAGGCTCTCCTCGCGGAAAGAACCGCGTCGACCGGGTGAGCGGCGAATCCAAGGCCGGCGGAAGCCCACACCACATCAAAGACCGAGTGGGCGTCATCGGCGGCCGAAATCGTACAGTGCAGATCAATAGCGGCACGAAAACGCTCGAGGCCACGATGAAATCGATTCAGCCGAAGCTGAAGGATGCCACGCCGCTCACCCTGACGACGAAGAAAAAGGGCGAGGATGAGGACGACGAGGCGCGCTCTCGCAAGCCTTCGCGCGCCGGCAGCTCGCGTGGCGATGATGGCATGAACGAGCATGAGCTCTTCTCGCTCCAGCTGATGATGGGCCTGAATGAGGACAATCTGGTCGCGCTCAAGCAGGCGTTCGCCAAGTTCCGCAACGAGCTCGACGTCTACGAGTTTGTCGCTGTGATGCAGGAGCACGTGGGCCACATGGGCAGTGGACTCAACGACATGGACGACGACACGGACGACGACGACGACGACGACGACGACGACGAAGGCGGTGGCGGTGGCGGTGGCGGTGGCGGTGGCGGTGGCGGTGGCGGTGGCGGTGGCGGTGGCGGTGGCGGTGGGGGCAGTGGCGGCGGCGGCGGCGGCGGCAGCGGCGGCCGTGGCGGCGTCGCCAACAGTCCGACGACGATCCGGCGGCAGCTCTCGAAGCTGAGTGCGGAGCAACTTGAGCTCATTTCCAACCTCGCAGAGCTCTTTGCTCAAGTCGACGTCAACGGCGATGGGCACATGGAGTGGGAGGAGCTGACGGCGTATATCATTGACGCTCAGAAGGCCAACCAGGTCCAGAGCATGCCGCTGCCTTCCTTCGCACCCATACTGCCGGTGCTCAACCAAGACAGGCTGCGTTCGGAGCAGATCATCGAAAAAGTCGTCTACCTGCCGGCGTTGGACTACCTCGTCCTCTGCCAACGGCCCTCGCCGGTCGTCTCCATCTACTCGCCCAAGCGTGCCGCCGTGCTGCACGAGCTGACCGGGCATACGGCCGAGGTGCTCGCAGTCGAGTACGTGCCCGAGGCCGGCTGCCTGGTCACGAGCGGTGCCGACCTCGCCGTCTGCTTTTGGGAGTGCCCCGCCAACGTCCAGAAGCCTTCCTTCAAGCTGCGCCAGCGCGCGTCCCTCGCCACCTCGCAGCAGGTCCTCCTATGGGTGCCCTCGCGTCAGTATCTCTTCTCCGGCGGTGCGGACGGCTGCATGCATTGCTGGGACATCGTCGCGCTCGACGTGGCCGAGAAGTGCCTCGGCCATGAGGAGGCGATCACCGCGCTGCTGCTCGTGCGGATGAGCTCGAAGAAGCAGCTGCTCGTGTCGGCTTCGCTCGACACGTGCATCCGGCTGTGGGACATCGAGCTCGAGCATGGCAAGCCGCGCTGCATCATCACCCTCGGCCCACCGCGAGTGGGCTTCGAACCGTTTGGAACTCTCGTCGACCGGTCGGCTGGGCATCATTCAGTGCACAATACCGCAACGCCCGTGTTGCATAAGCGAGGCGTCACGTGCCTTGCGTTCTCGACGCAGAACAAGCACCTGTTCTCGGGGGGCCTCGACCACGAGCTTCTCGTGTGGAACCCGCTCAACGAGCAGGTCATCTGCGAGCTGTGCATGCATGCCGCGCCGCTCGTCGATCTCGTGGCGCTCGAATCTTCGCCACAGCTCGTGTCGGCCGACCTGTCGGGCATCGTGGTCGTGTGGGACTGCCGCTCGTACGTGTGCGCGCAGCGGCTCGTTGCGCCGACGTACAACAAGGAGATCCCGCTCGCGTCCATGTGCTGGGTGCCCTTGCACCGCCAGATTTACACCGCCTCGCGCCGGCTCACGTGCTTCGAAGGTCCTCGAGACTTTGACGAGAAGCTCACGGGAGAGTTCCCACTCGCTGGCGGGCTGTACAACCGGCACTCGGCGACGTTCTGCACCGCCTCGGGCAGGTCGGTCATGGTCTGGGACGGGCGCACGGGCCATCTGCTTCGCACCTACGTCAACGTGATGCCCGCGGCGATCACCGCCATGTGCTTCGACGACCGAGAGCGCAAGCTCGTGGTCGGAGATCACACGGGCCACATCAACGTGCTCAACTACTCCAACGGTGCAATCATGAAGGCGATGGCGGGACACGGCGACGAGGTCTCGGGGCTCGCGTACATCCCGTCCAACCGTTACGTCCTCTCGACGAGCTGGGATCGGAAGCTCAAGCTGCACGATGAGTCGCCCACGGAGGAGGGGCTGTTGCTCCGCTCGCTCGACGCGTGCCATGCGTGCGATGTAACCGTCTGCGCCCTCTCGATCGCGTACGGCCTCGTGGCGACGGGTGGCGACGATGGCTCGCTCCAGCTGTGGAAGCTCGATGAGCGCAACGTGCCCACGCCACAAAAGGAGCTGCAGGGCCATCGGCACTGCATCACTGCGCTCTGCTTCCTCGACCCGCACCCATTGCTGGCCTCCGCCGACGCAGCTGGCCACGTGCGTGTCTGGACCACGAAGCTGGGCAACTTGCTGACGTCTCACCGCCAGCTGCTCCACATACAAAATCAGCCAGATTCGATCTGGAGCTCCGCGCACTTGCGCTGCGCCACCGTGCAGATCAATGCCCGCAACACGGACGGCACCGAGAGCGCCGTGGCGGGCATCTCGCGTGATGGCAAGATCTCGCGATCTGGACGTGTGGCCAAGTTTGTGCTGCCGACGGGGGGTCTCGATTTGGAAGGCGTCGATTTGGGCAAGCCGAGCTCGTCCACGTTTTTGACGGAGACCACCCCGACGCCGACGCCACCGGTCTCCGCGAGCTCTTCCGTACGGCGTCCCAGCCCGCCGCTATCTCGCGCGACCTCGCACCGGACCTCACGCGATCTCGGGGTGCACCTCGGGATGTCGCGCGAGGCCGCGGAGGATCTCGAACGAGCCGCCGCGGCCAGGGCGGCCGCGGAGGCGGCCGCGCAGGCGGAGGCGCAGGCGGAGGCGGACCGGCAAGCCGCAAAACATGCGCTCGTGGTCACGGCGCTGTCATGGGCGGACTGGAAGTCGCAGCTGGTCTGGGGGGATGACGCGGGTCGCGTGTGCGCGTGGGACCTCTCGCCGTTGCTGCTCGTGCTGCCCACGCCCACGGAGGATGTCCTCGAGCGCCTGGCTGCGAGCAGGCCGACCAACGCCGACGAGGATGGAGATGTGGCGTCGGAGCCTGCGCCCGAGACGGCGCTCGGCACCACTGGCTGGGCTGGAAGTGCGGCGGATGGCGGCGGCGCCAAGCCGAAGCCGAAGCCAAAGAGCGATCGGCCCGGTGTGAGTGTGAAGAGCGATCGGCCCGCGACGTCTGAGAGCGACGGCGGCATGGCAGCGAGTACGTGGCTCCTCTCTCGGCTGCAGGGCACCCAGGTTGTCCTCACTCGGCTGTGGAAAGCCCACGACGACGCGATCACCTCGGTGCATCACATGGAGTCGCCTCCCGCCCTGTTCACCACATCGGCGGATCGGCTCGCGGCGGTCTGGGCACTCGACGGCTCCGAATGCTACGGCACGCTTCGCCGCGGAGGTCCCGACGTGACCAAGCGCCCGCAAACCGCCAAGCAGGCCGCCGCCGCCGCACGGACCGCCGCCGCCGCCGCCGCCGCCGCCGCCGTCGCTGCAAGGGCTGTAACATCCGCTGCGGCGCCCGCTATCGCGCCCGCTAGCGCGCCCGCCGCCGATCCTTCGCAAGATCTTCACACTCACACCGCGCCGTCGCACGCTCCGCCGCCGCCGCCTGCCTCGTCGAGCGAGGGCTGGCGCTTACCCGCGAGCGAAGACGATTCGGTCGTGCGCGAGAAGCAACGGCGTCGCGCGGGGGCCATTGGCGATCGAGTTCGATCTGAGGGCTTCCAGAGGCGTGTCCGGTCGCTCCAGACGCCCGAGCCGTCCGAATCGGGCGACTCGGTGGGGGGGCGCCTCGCGACCGGCCCGCCCCTCGCGTACGTGCCCACGACGGCGCGCGCCAAGGAGCTGTGGACGCGCAGCCGGAGTCCCGATGGGTCGCTCGTCACGACGCTCGGCCGACGGCCCCCCGTACGCTCGGCACGGCGCTCGGCCTCCAAGGAGGACGAGGGCGAGGACGACGAGGAGGAGGGCGAGGAGGAGGAGGAGGCGACGGACGAGGCGGAGGCGACGGACGAGGCTGGCACGGCGCGCTCGGTCTCGTTCGCCGAAGCACCGACGGTCGAGGGCGCCTCCACCGACGCCAACGGCAACGTGCCCAGGTTGTCGATGCCAGCAAAGGCGCCGAGGGGGACGAAGACGACTCCGCTCAGCGCACGAGCCGACCTGCCCGCCGACGGCCGCAGCGCGACACTGGAGACGATGCACATGGAGCCGACGATGCCGCTGAGTGCCCGGCCCGACCTTCCCTCTCGCCGCCGACGCCAGCCACCGAAGCAGGAGCCCATCCCCAATGGCGGCGCCGCCCCAGCCGCGGACATGACGCGGGGCGCCGGCAGCCTCACCGAGCCCTTCCTCGACACGGCGGACGCGGCCGGTGCCGCTGGCGCCGACCCGGCGGCCCTGGCTCAGGCCTCTTTCGTCAGTACCGTCTCGTCCGAGAGCGGCGGCAAGGCCAAGCTGCCCGCGGGCTCGGGGCGCGCGGCGGCCGACGCGTCGCCGCGCCGTGCCAAGCGCGGCTCGGTCTCCGACGTGGAGCCGACGAAGTTTGCGAGCGGGCGCAGCTCCGAGTCGGCCGCAGCCTCGAAGCTCGACAACCTGCTGTCTAAATAATGCCTCAAATGCTGAATGTGGAGAATGATTCATACATCTTTTTTTTTTTTTTTTTTTTTTTTTTTTTTTTTTTTTTTTTTTTTTTTTTTTTTTTTTTTTTTTATCTTTT
>Ga0210245_101629_pt1 | contig 17209 bp, 12 predicted proteins | sample ChrtobMetaP3_4mM_FD_155450 | JGI IMG/M metagenome (GOLD analysis project Ga0210245, IMG submission 155450) | Chrysochromulina tobin associated microbial communities from unialgal haptophyte culture, Seattle, Washington, United States - P3_4mM | ecosystem: Host-associated > Algae > Haptophytes >...
CCGTATGCCACGACACTGTGGTTACTCGACGCCGTCGCTCGTCACGCGACGGCGGCGTCGAGTGACTTTTTGCGTTCCCGTTCGGGGGGCGCGCCAACGGGCGCGTCTACCGGCAGTGCAGACAACGTCCCCAGCGGCCCCGGGTGCCCTGTACGGTGCGTTTGCGCCGCCGCAGGCTGCTACGCGCTCTCCCACTGCCAGCAGCGCGTGCGGCTGCCGCCCGCCACACGCTCGCCGGCTGCGTGTGCGCCACAGGCCGCCGCACGCCGCACGCCCGCCTGGCGCCCGCCTAACGCCCGCCAGCTGCGTGTGCGCAGGCTTCCGCGCGAGTCCGAAGTTGTGCCTTCCTTACAGTTCGAGGGCGGGAGCGAGCCGCGGCGCGTAGTAAGCGCGGAGGGGCGCGGAGAGGCGCGCGCATCGCCGCCGCCGAAGAGAAATGCGGCTGTGTGCGTGTCTAAGTTCGTCTGACGGTGTGGTAAAGGCTGCAAAACGGCGTTCAGTCAGCGCCTCCGCCGTTCCCCCGGCGCGGCCGGCAGCGGGTCCGGCGGGGGGGACTTAAGGCGGGACCGGCCGGCGAAACGCGACGACGTGCGCGCTTGCGCATGCCGGGTGAAACCAAGCGCGTCGCTTTCCGATAAATGAGTGAATGCGGGTCGTAGTAAAGCCTACACACGTTACTGATGCGTGTACCTCCGGCCCAAGCATGTACGAGGCGACGGTGCAGTACTCGTACCGGTCCCAAACGCCCACGGCGGACCTTCACGGTTGGCAGTGAGTGGCGCGTAGCAGCCTGCGGCGCAAACGCACCGTACCGAGCTCCCGAGGCGGGCGGCGGTTGGGCGGAAGCCTATAAGAAGCCTGCGGGGCCAAGGCGACCAGCACAGGCTGAGGGGCGGCTGAGGTGGCGGCTTCGGTCTTAATGTCGGTCTTAGTGGCGTTGTCTGCACTGCCGGTAGACGCGCCCGTTGGCGCGCCCCCCGAACGGGAACGCAAAAAGTCACTCGACGCCGCCGTCGCGTGACGAGCGACGGCGTCGAGTAACCACAGTGTCGTGGCATACGGCAGCTTGCCAGCCGCCTGACCTACCACGCCAGTTGAGGATGCCCGGGTTCGCGCGCCGCGTCCGCGGGTGCACTGCCAACGGCAGCGGCCGCCCGCCACAACCGCGCGGCAGCGCGGCAGCGGGCGCCCGCCGCTGCAGCGCGCGTCGAGCGTCGTCAACTGCACACGATGCAGATCACACATGGAAGCGTCGCAGATCACACATGGAAGCTCCGCAGATCGCACATGGAGGCGTCGCAGATGTGGCATTCTGCGCTCGCAGATGTGGCATTCTGCGCGCGCAGATGTGGCATTGTGCGTCGCAGATGCTTCGCATTTGCGCGCAGATGCGACGGTTTCTCGGCGCTCGAGCGACGGTTTTTCGGCGCTCGTGCGACGTCATCTGCGACAAAGTCTTCTCTGACCCCAAAGTCTTCTCTGACCGACCCTTCCTAAAGGTCGCTCCAACCCCCGCTTCCGGGTACCGGCGTCGGTCCAATTTTGCGCCCGTGCGCACTCTTCACAGCAACTGTGACTTTTCAAATAATTCGACGGGTCTAACCGTGTGCGGCCCCACTACCACATGCGCATGCCACCTATGATGAATGTGGGTTGGCCCAACACCTCTGGATGAGAGTCTTTTACTTCGCCTGATCCGGTGCTCAAGGACGCGTGTGACATCGTGCGCCAAGGCGAGTGCCATGCGTCGCGCGGCGTGACGACCCCCACCAAACCGCTCAGCGGGCCCGAACTGGCGCCTGGCAGCGAGAGCAGGCGCTGCGCTACAACTGCATTGTGCTGCTCGAGCAGGGAGAGGCCGCCCATGCCAATGGAGGCGGAGGTCCCGCTGCCCGTCCTGGCCGCGTATATCCCGCGCAGTTGCCTCCGTCCGGGATCCCTCTCAGCCTCCTGCGCCTCGCGTGCGCGCGCCACCATCGCCTGCACCTGCTCGTCCTCGCGCAGGTAACGCTGCAGCTGCCGGCGGTGGCCCATCGTGCGGACTCCGCCGGCCTTGAGCTTCTCATCGCTCGCGCATACCAGGCCGAAGAGCGAGTCGAGACCCACGGCAACGAGGTCGCTGCCGTGCTGTATGAGCCCGACCGAGTCGAGCCAGGCGGCGAGCATTATCTTATCGCCATCACGGCCATGGAGCTTGATCTTTTTCAGCGCGTCCTCATCGAGCGCGCGGAGCGCGTTGGGCGACGTGTAGCCGGCGCCAAGGAGTTTGTGCACGATCTCGCCGAGATCGGACAGCGCAAATGGCTCGAGGAACGCGGCGAGGGTCCGCTCGACAGCCGTCTCGAGTGCAGCGCTTTGCATTGGCACGCTCGCGTCGTCGCCATAGCCTCTGTCGCGATGATGCCGCTGAACCATGATGCTCTGTGTAGGGATGGGCTGTGCATGGTGCGAGCGCCTCAGTGCGATCGCCTCACCGACCGCCTCAGAACCTCGGGCACGCTGCTCTCTGAGCCATTGCATCGGCGTTGGACGATTGCCGAGGAGGGCCGAGAAGACTTTGGAAAGGGGCTGTGAAACACTTCTTGAGCGCACCGAGTAGGGGTTGTGACTCGACGAAAAATCAAGAGAAGCATCGACACGTGTTCATTGGTTTGTGGGAAAGCTGCGTCCATTTTGCGGACCTTCATCCCGAAATCCGCCTCAATGCAAGCTGGTCGTACTCGAGTGTGAGACGATGTTCTCGAAGGGGGGAGAGGGCGCGCCTCCGCAGTCGGAGGGCGTGTTGGAGGGCGCGAATATCGGACAGCAACAGTCGGATAGCGACAAGCTCGCGCGCGCCAACGAGATCGCTTGGCTGCAGGTGGCCACTCTTGCGGAGCAGAGCAACGACCTGGCAAAAGCGGCCGACGCCTACAACCACGTGCTCCTCACAAACAGCAGAAATGTGCACGCGCTGCTGCAGCTCGCGAGCATCAGCCGCATGCAGGAGCGTTTCGAGGACGCGGTCGACTACCTCAATCGTATCATGGTCATCGACGGACCCACGGGGGAGGTGTATGGAGCGATCGGCCACTGCTACCTCACCCTCTCTCAGAGAACCCAGGATCTCGACATGACGCTCGACTGCCTGCGCAAGTGCTACGACGCCTACCACGAGGCCTCCCTCCACCTCGGCGCCCTCAATGATCCCAACCTCTGGTACGGCATCGGCCTGCTCTACGAGCGCTACGCCAATCTGATGCTGCCGGGCGTGGGGCAGAGCGAGTGCTTCTCGGCGGCGGAGGAGTCGCTGCGCTCGGTGCTGCAGGCGGCGCCCGAATTTGAGAAGCGCTCCGAGATCCTGTACCGGTACGCGACCCTTGAGCTGCGTCTTCGCGCCCGAGACAGCGCGAGCCACTCACTGAGAGAGAACATGCTGCGCGCTCAGCCTGTCCCCCGACTAGCAATCCCCCCACGCGCGGTGCCTCGTCAATCCCTTGACGCTTGGTGCCTCGTCGGCACGCTCACTTCTTGTGTCGCCTCTCGCCGGCTCTGTCCCTCTCCCTGCCGCCCGCCCTCTTTCACTCACTCTCTGTGCGTCTGTGCGCCGGCCCACGGCGCAGGCTCGGCCACATCTACAAAGCGCAAGAGAACCCGCACCGCGCTCTCGAGTGCTTCCAGGCGATCTGCGATGCACCGCCGCCGCCGCTCACGCAGGCGGACGTCTGGTTCCTCATCGGCTCGGTGCAGGAGACCATGGAGCCGCCCGCGCCCGAGTTTGCGCGCCAAGCGTACGTGCATGTGCTCCGGCTCATGCAACTCAACGAGGAGGCCAAGGTCGCTCGCGTCTACCGTCAGCTGGGCTGGGTGTGCCACAAGTTTGCGCTCGACCAACCACCCCTTCTAGGCATCCTCAACCCCGCAGAGGCACAGGCGCAGTCGCCACTGCTCTGCCTCAAGCGCGCGCTCGAGACGGAGCCGATGGACGCTCCGAACTGGCACATGCTTGGCGCGTGCCTTCTCGACCATCGCGAGCTCGATGCCGCGTACGACTGCCTGCGGCACGCGATCACGCTCGAGCCGACCTCGGACAAGGCATGGCGCTCGGTGGGCGACTTGTACCTGGCTCAGGGGGAGCGCGAAGATGCCATCGAAGCGTACGAGCAGGCGGTGCATCTCAATCCTTCCTCTCACGCGTGGTTCGACCTGGGCGCCGCCCGGCACGATGCGCTGGCCGTCTCGGGCGCGGGCGCCACCAGCATGATCACTGCCGCCGTGGAAGCCTACACGCGCGCCCTCACCATCTGCCCCGACCGGCGCGAGGATATCTCGCGCCGGCTGCAGCATCTCAACACGATCTCGGTCAACACATCGATGCCCTCCGTCAGCGCGGCTGACGCCGGCTGTGCCGCGAAGACGGCGCCGGCGGCCGCCGCGAGCGACGAAGGCCCGAGCATCCTCCATGCAGCCGCGGTGCATATGGCGGCGGTGGCGGACGGCAGCGCGCCGGCGCCCGCGGCGGACGGCCCCACGGCGGACGGCGAGACGGCGCTGGCGCTGGGCCCGGCGGCAGCACCGCCCGGCCTCCCTCGCGAGCTCGCAAGTGCTGTCGCGAACGCGTCGTCCCAGCTGATGGCCAGCGGTGATACGGCCATCGTTCCTGCTGGGCTGCCCGGTGCGCCCGCCCTCTCCTGCGTGAGCCTGGCGCTGCCCGCTGCGCCGCTGATGGCCGGGGGCAAGCGGGCGCGGGACGACGAGCCGCCGCCGGCTCAGAATGAGGACGAGGAGGACGAGGAGGACGAGGAGGACGAGGAGGATGAGTAGGACATGGGAGGACGAGAAGGACGAGGAGCAGGACAGCCGACGACAACCATGCCTGAGACGGCATGGAACGCGACGGGATGGTGATAATAGGACCTGGGCCCGCAGGCAGTACACTACAGCAAGGTGGTGGTGTTAGCGAGCGCGCTTCATGACGCCGTGAACGCGCATCATCTGCAGGGGACTCACGGCCGGCCTATAGCTATACGGCGTAGTTTACGCGCGGTTGTTCCACGTTTGCTCGACGATACGGCAAGAGTATTAAGAGAGAGCATTTTTACCGCGACGATCGATTATCGGTTTTGATTTTATAGGGAGCGTCACCGAGCGTCACCAGGCGAAACCCGCCCATAAAAGGATAATTGTCTCAGTAATCAGACCTACCGGTACAAGACGCGTCGGACTTGCTCAACTGAAACTGAACTCGTGCTCGCTTCACGGTCGCGCGGAATTTGTGGTTCCTACGGGTGAGGGATGTCGTGCCGCTGGCCGCCGCTGACCTACTCACGCGACACGGATCGCTATCGCGAGCAAATCTTCAAGGAACGTTCACACGGGCGTCCGGAGCGGCCGCTTACCGCAATCGTAGCCTCAGCCGTTCCAAGGCCATACAGCGTGCCCAACCCTATGTACTCATGGAAGCCTCTCGCGGCCGAATCGCGCGGCTTTGGACAAAAAAGCGCCTCCTACGATCCCGTCTCCTACGAATCGTCGATGCGCACTTCAACGCCGTATCCTCAGTTCAGAGCCACACCGCGCGGCTCTGGTCAAGTGCACCCCTCGTCCGAGTCGCTGATGCGCACCTCAACGCCACTCGCTCAGTTCAGAACAAAGCCCTTCAACGTCGATCACACGATGCTGCCGCAGCGCACTCCAGAGCATTTCAGCGCGTGCTCTGAGATGGCGCAGATGAGCTGGTACGAGCCGCCGCTCGTGCTGTCGCGCAACTATTGCGAACCGAGAAACTTCTTCAACAAGTGCGCTGAGCGCTCGACACGTTCGGTGGTCAACCCAGCAGTACCCGTCGTCCCATGGAAGGTGCATAGATGCTCCCCACTAGCTCCCCACCTCACACAATCCGGCGAGCGCGACGCCGCCTCGCCGGGTCTATTGATGAACGTTGTTTTCGCTCACAATGGGATGTCGCGCGCGTGCGGCTGTGCACAGGCAAAGTTCACGTGAGCGCCGTGTGAGTTGATGTGCCCACTCGATGCGCGCATCAACTTAGCATCAACTCACAGGTCCAGCAACAAAGAATAGCCGCTAAATGGCAGGCTGGCCCCGGCCAACCCTAGCAATCCGGCTAAGGCCTAAGATTTGGAGGCTGCATCCTGTCTGGACATGTACATCAAGTCACTACTCTGTAACGTGGAGAATGGACCTTGACCAGTGCTGCTGAATATTGTGTTGAGGACTCGCAGAATTCAAAGTGGGTGTCGGGGCGGTCCGGTCCGCTTGGAAGAGGGCGTCGCGCGATACGAGGGGTTTTCCGTAGGTTTTCCGCGCCTCTCGTCGCCTCGAGGACCAAGGACCGGAGCGACTAACCCGACCTGTAACCACCGGCGGACCGGTTCCAGCTTCCATGTTCTTGGTTCACGTTCAGATTTCGCTTCGTTCGGAGCGGAGCATTCGTCCGGGCCCCGGGAGGTAGGGCACCACCCCGCCACGCGTTTGCATGCATGGGTAACCCTCTCGCCACGTGGCGCTGCCGTCTGGCGTTTGTTACTTACTCGTACTTACTTACCGGGCGAGCGGTAGGGCAGAAAATTCGTATTTTCTGCCCGCCGCCGTCCCGCTCTTGGCTGCGCTCTTGGCTGCGCTCTTGGCTAGATGTTCGCTTGGCCAGTACCGTTGAGGATGAGGTACAACACAAATAAAGGTTAGACTTGGAAAGCGCCTGTGGGCATGAGATTGAGCGGGGATTTGCGCAGAGACCGAGAATTTTGAGGAAGATCCTATGGAGCCTTGTGTGCATGCATTCTGGTTTACATGTAGTCCTGTGTGCGTTGCGGGCGGAGCGGTTGGTAGTTCATAAGTTCCCAGGATTTGCGTGCGCCACTCCAGCGGGACCACTGAGCAAGATGCCGCTGCCGACACCATCATTCGAGCACAAAAGGCGCTGGCTACGACCTCGTAGCATATTGCACAGCAACAAGTGGTCGAACATTTTGCAGCCGACCGGCACCACGAATGCATTGCAAGATCACTTGGTTGAGACCAGGCTGCGATGCATTTCGGCAAGAACGTGGCAGGCAGCACGGCTCGGAGGGGAGCTCGGCAGCAATCTTGGGCGTCTGTACGATAGCTGGGAGAGCTGCAGCCGCTTTCATTCACAGGCGGACGGCGCCAGCCACGCCGACATCGCTCGCAAGGCCCGCAAGGAGTTGCGCCACCACCCGGTGGTGTTGTCGCAGCTCAGCAAGTGGTGGGAGATGATGTTGACCACCTTTCCCAAAATGACTCAAAATCTGGCGCCTGGCAAGACGCCAGGCATGGACGAGGACCAGTACTGCCGCTGGCAGCTCAGCATGCACCGGGTACTCAGCCCCTGGAGCAAGGACGGCGAGAGCACCTTCGACTATCAGACCGCCAAGCAGCAGGCGGCTGAGGATTGGCAGTTGGATCTCAAGGGCGAGGAGCTACTGCGCAAGAACGGCTTCTGCGACGCTCTGTTCGCCATCGCGGATGAGTGGACGCGCGGCATACATCCGGGCGAGTATGCCATCTTCCTCTCCAGCCTTTTCGACGCGGTCATCGAGCCGGAGGATACAGGCAACGGCTTTCGGCTGAACGAAGTTGCGGAGATCGATGACCTCGATTGGAATCTGAGCACGGTCGTGCAAAATGAATTTGCGGCCAGCCTCTCGCCGCGAGCCAAGCCCAGTCGCCGTGTATACACGGCCGGCACAACCGCCTCCCGTGCGCGTCTGGAGACGCTCAAGGCAGAACGTGAGGCGAAGTTGGCAGTGCCACCGTGTTGGACGCCGTGGTCCGACCCTATAAGGCCGCCGCCGCCCTCGCGCATGCCCGCCGCTGGCGCCGCGCTCGGGCCTGAACTCGTGCACGGCCGCCTCCGCTCGGCGCCGCGGCCACCATCGGCCTCTTCCCGTCCATCTATTGCATCATCCTCCATCCCTAGAACACCGAAGGGGTGGGAACGTCACGTCGTTGGCCCTTCGTTCAACGGACCGACCTCGGGCCCAACCTTGGCCGATGCCGACAAGTGGTTTGAGCGCGCACAGCAGTGGTTAGTGGGGCGCGGGGAACCGTACGCTGGCATCTCCCCATTGCCCCTTGAGCATGCTGCCCTGCTGCCGTTGCAGCTGCCATCAAAGCCCTTCACGCCAAAAGCGCCGCTCAGCCCGCGCAACGTCGGAGTCAGACTCAGCACGCCACCACCGATGCTGATAGGTTCATCTGAGTGGTGGCGTGAGCAACGCTCAGAGCCACGCTCGCCCCCATCACTACGACCGCATCTACCGTACACGCCACCCGGCACAGACGCGACGTGTGTGGCCACGCGCGGATCATGGCACAGATCTTGAAGTATGTGGCCGCAGCGCCCGCCACCGCCAATCCTCTTGTCACTCTGCGGATCTACACCTGCTGGACTGAGCACTGACTTTAAGCACCATCGTTGATCCGCATTCGAGTCCGCGCATTCGAGTTGTTTGTTTATATTATAATGCTTTTAATGTCAAATGTGACACAAACGTAATTTCAAAATATCTAAACCACCAGTGTTCCACCGGAGTCTCCAGTGTTCGGGCGGACTCGGGACAACGACTTTCACGACGAACGGCCTTTCACGTTTCACCGCGTAAACTTCGCTACGCTAGCCCTATAGCAACCTGCATTATCAAAATCCATGTACACGCCGGCGCCGAATCTCCACGGAAACGGGCGGGCGAGCAGCGCGCTCAGCTCACTGCCGTGGTGCGGTAGCATCCTCTGAGGTCGAATCTCAGATGCCCCCGCACTGGTCGAGGGCGCGCCCAATCGCGGGGTCGAGGCACGCATTCTGCGCGGCCGTGTTGAAGAAGAGCGGCTTGTACAGCAGCCCTCGCCACGCCTCGATCTCGTCTTCGAGGCTAACTGAGGGCTCTAGCTGCAGCGAGCTGGCCGCAGCCTCGATCGGCGGCAGCTCCATGCGAGGCAGCAATGGCCGCAGCTCCGTGCGCACGGCGGCGGAGAGAGAGTCGGCGGATTCGATGCTGAGCGCGCCCGCAATCAGCAGGGATGCCCCCGTGATCGATCCGAAGAAGGTCGAGAGCTCACGCTGCATCTGGACGGGCGTCGTGCGGGCGACGTCAGCCAAGTTGTCGAGAGTGCGCGGTGGCCTGCCAGGGCGCCCAAGCGCGCTCAGGGCGACGCGTCGCGCGGCAGCGAGCTCAGCCGAGGCGGCTGGTGGCGGCACGTGGCGCAGTGTCTTGCGCAGTACGAGAATCATCAGTCGAGGTAGCTTTTGAGCGTATCCCGTCACAAGCAGCCGCATGCCTCGATCGTTGAAGCTCACATCGCACTTGAGGCCCGCACGCGCCGCAGCCGAGGAAGGCTCTGCTAGCGCATGCACCAACGTCAACCGCCAAAGCTCGGCCTGAATGGCCGCGCGCGTCCCGGCAGCCGACGGCCGACTCGACAGCAGCTCAACAGCCGCGACGGCCAACGGCCGTTGCGCCGCTGGTGCCAGGCTGCGCAGGCACATAGCGTCGGCGAGAGCAGCATGCCTGCCAGGGAGCATCGCAATGGTGCGCAGCTCAACGCACCCAGGCAGCTGCAGCGTGCCAATTCCCTGGCTTCTCCGGCGGCCGCTGCTGGTACTGCTGCTTGCGCCTTGGGCGTCGCCCTCGGCAGACGCCCCGACGCGATAGCCCACTTGGACCATCAGCGAGCTCGGCATCTCAAAGCCGTTGGGCGTCGTGGTGGGCACCCACGGGTTGCGGGGCGGCGGCTGCCAATCGAAGCCGCCGCCTCCGCCGCCTCCGCCGCTGTCGCCGTCGCTGCTACCGGTGCGGTGGCCGTCGCTGCCGCTCGCAGCGAGCATCTCTTCCGACGCCATCAGCGGGGTGACCAGCGGAGGGATCAGCGGCACGAGGGTGGCGACGCCATCGAGCGGCCAAGGCAGCGGCGGGCTGAACCCGCCCTCCTGCACGCCGAGCAGGCGTGGGTCGGCGGCCCAAATGGTGATGATGGGGGAGCGGCCCGCCAACTGCTCCGCTGCTTCCTGTGCGGCGCGGCTCAGCTCGGCCGGTGTGCCCACAAACGCGCGTGGCCCCCGAACGCTCCATGCGGCCTCCGTCTCCACCTGGAGATCGGAGGCGAGATCCAAAGCCGTTGGAGGGCGCGACGACCACCGCCAAGCGGCGTCAGCCATCGCTTGGGCCTCAGCCGCTGTGCTGAGCGGCACACCGCGCCGCGCGAGCTGCGCCACGGCCGCGCGAGCGAGCGCCGCCGCCTCGCGCCACCGACCCTCCGCTTTCTCTGCGAGCGTGATCTCGAGCGCCCAGATCTGCCAGCCATCGGCGCGCGCAACTGTCTTTGCGGTGACCACGGGCTCGAGCTCGAGTGCGAGGGGTGCGAGGCCGCGCGCTCGCAGCAACGCAGCCAGCGAGTGCGCGTGCGGCTCGGTGAGTGTGTGGCCCAGCAGGTCGAGGGGCTTCCGGCGCGCCTCGGCCAGCGCATCTTCGATGAGCACCTCCCACGAGAGGACCAGGAGCGCGCGCTGTCCCGGGCGCTTGATCGCCATCGCGCCGCCCGAGACGCGACCCAAATCCGGAAAGGGCGCCGTCTGAAGCGAGGTCGTGCGTGCGCGTGCAGTCGGGGTGCGCGCCGCGGAGGCAGCGCTCGAAGGGGGCATCGAGGGGGCCATCGAGGGGGGGAAGCTACTGCCAAACGACTCGGCGATCTGAGGCACGGTTTGCGCGAGGGGGAGTGGCGTCACCACCGCGAAGCGCACTCCCTCAGGACGGTAACGGTCCTCACGCAAGGACGCGACCTGGGCGCTCAGCGTGCGAGCCTGCTCGGGCGTCTCGGCGCGAAGCGTCGAGCGGCCGCCTCGCCCGAGACGGCTCCATGCCGACTCGGGCGCCGCGCGGGCCTTGAGCGCCGCGATCTCGATCAGGGCACGCGAGGGTCGCTCGACGATGTCGACAAGCTCGGCATCGACCCGCAGGACCTCCTGGGCGACCACGGCGCTCTTGTCGCCGACCAAAGGGCCGAAGAGTGCGGCGAATTTCCGGCACCCCTGCTTGATGTCGTCGAGGTACGCTGCCTGCGCCTCACTCTCTGCTGTGCTCGCCGACGTGCCGCGCTTGATCGTCTTCAGCAATCCAAAGGTGCCGTAGAAGGACGTTGTGCGCTCGCCGGTGAAGGCGTTCAAATCGCCCTGCCGCTCGTCGATGAATGCATTGATCCCTGTAGGGTCGCTCGCGAGAGTTATGTGTTCAGCCAGATGCGCAAGCCCTTCCAGGCCGATCGGATCGTCGAGCGAGCCACATGGAACTGTCACGGCCAGCTCACATCGCGCATAAGCTTCATCGCAGCAGACGAGCCCACGCATGCCATTAGCCAGCGTCACCATGGCATATTGGCGACGGTCACTCGACGTCACCCCTGGCACCGATTCGGAGGTGTAGGGCAGCGTGGCGCTATTGGTGGCAGCGGCATGACTGGGGAACTGCGCGAGTGGTGCTGCGGCAACGGCTGCCGCCGATGGCAACACGATGCGCTGGCCCAATTCGCGGCGGCTCAGCAGACCTTCAAGGATGATGTAGACAAGAGCGTGCATGAAATGTGTCCGGCATCATTTTCATGAATGATACATGACGAAATCGCGCACTGTGAAGATTCACACCTCGCTCGCGTTCACCCTCGCTTCATGCTCGCGAGGTGAAACGCGTACCGCGCTCACAGACACGGTGTCTGGCGCGTGGACGCACCGTGATGGACACAGCACAAACACACATACATCATACAACCACCTGCACCTCGCCTGGCAGGCAAGAGGATCGCGGAGCCACCTCGCCTGGCTGGCGAGTGGACCGCGGCTGACACACGTACAACACGCATACCCGAGGCTCCTCCCGCTCCTCCTCGGCAGAGGAAAGGCCGTCGTCGAGCTGGCGCGCCGCCGGCGCCGCTGGCGCCGCTGTCTCCTGCCTCCTCCCACCAACGCCCTGCCGGGCCCAACACGCACCAGCGATGCATCTGAAACGAAAAAGGGTGCTCTCTCCAAGCACCCTTTAACAGACGCAGCACGCGCTCACGTACGCATCACAGATCCCGGATGCAGCTCACAGATGCAGATTAAACCCAGCCTTTCCTTGCGCTGCGAAACGAATCAAGGCCTTCCCTTCCTCGCCCATGTCGTTGAAGGACATATCCAGGGCCGTCAGCCCGCCATTGACGCTGATCAAGGAGGCAATCACAACCGCAGAGGCACCGCCAAGTTTCTTGCCCGAGAGGTCGAGCATCTCGACGGGGTCGGTGCCTTTGAGCTTCTTGACAGGGAGAGCAAACCCATCCAAGTTCACCTATGCATGAGGGACCTCCAGATGTCAGTGCAAGAGGGAGCACATCTGGGCTGAGGGAGCACAGCTGAGCTCAGCGTACCTTCGTCAGCGCGCTCATGGCAGGAATGAGACCCGCAACGACCATGACTCCCTCGACTCCGACACCCTTCCCCTTCAGGTCCAGCTCCGTGAACGAGTCGGCACGCATCTCCTTGATCGGGATCTTGTTGAACATCTCGATCTTGAGGTTTCCAAGGACAGCGGCTGCGAGCTGCTCAGCGCCGTCGCCCGCGATGTTGTTGCTGCGGACGTCGACGCGTGTCAGGGCGCCATTAACGCGCAGGGCGTCGGCGATTGCAGTGATGCCCTCTGCGGTGTAGGTGCCTTGTTGGCCGTCTCTAGATTCCCAGATGCCACACAGACGGTTTTTGGAGAGGTCGATGCTTGTCAGCCCGCCTGTGACACCAGCCTGGGACAGGTCCGATGCCAGCAGGATCGCATCAGGCGGCTTGAGGTCCTGGTTGGAGAAGTCAGCGGTGGTCTGGTCGCGCTGGATACCGCAAAGCGAGATACCCTTCTGCTTGGCGACCTCAGCGAGCATCTTGGCTGACTCCACATCAAGATTATTTTGCAGGAGGTTGGTCACCGTCAGCGCGCCTGTGACGGCTACCATAGCCGCCACAGCTGTCGCCCCAACTGGGCTCATGTTGTTGCCCGCAACGTTGAGCTTTGCGAGCTTGCCTTCCTTATTGCCCTGCACTGCGTTACAGATCGCCGTGATGCCCTCGTCCTTGATTGAGTTGCCCGCAATATTGAGCTCCTTCAGCCCGCCGTTGACGTGAAGCATGTCTGCCACATGCTTAGCGCCTGCTTCCCCGCCAATATTGTTGTGACCAGACAGATCGAGCTCCTTGAGCGTCTTGTTCTGTTTGAGAGCCTCGCAGATGGCCTTGGTGCCCTCCTCCTCCAACTTGTTCCACGCCAGGGACAGCTTTGTCAGCGCGCCATTAGCAGCGAGTGCTGGAGCTAGAGCTGCTGCCCCCTCTGCACCAAGACGGTTGCCGCTGAGACTGCGCAACAAACGAGAGCATGCAACTGGCCCTTGAGCAAGGCACGTCGCGGTTACGAATCAAGTTTGTTGGGTTTTGGGCGTCAAACTTACTCGATTTTCGTCAGCGCGCCTGTGACAACGGCCTGTGACAGGTCTGACGCCAGCAGGATTGCATCGGGCAGCTTGAGGAACTTCCCGCTGAAGTCAGCGGTGGTCTGGTCGTGCCGGATGCCGCAGAGCGAGATACCCTTCTGCTTGGCGACCTCAGCGAGCATCTTGGCGGACTCCACATCAAGATGATTGCGCATGAGGTTGGCCACCGTCAGCCCGCCTGTGACGCTCGTGCGGAGCGCCTCGGCGATCAGCTTGACACCAGCCGGGCCGATGTTCTCGGAGGACGCGTCCATAGACATGATCTTGCTGTCCTTGTTGCCGCAGATGGCGGCAAAGATGGCACCCCAGCCCTCGTCCCCGAGCTTGTTGCCCCTGATCATGACGGACGTCAATGAGCCATTGACACGCAGAGTGTCAGCAATTGCTGTGATCCCCTCTGCAGTGTAAGTTCCACGCCCATCACGATCGAGGCCGCACAGCTGGTTGTAGCTGAGGTTGAGGCTCGTCAGCCCACCATTAACACGCAGGGCGTCGGCGATTGCAGTGATGCCCTCTGCGGTGTAGGTGCCTTGTTGTTTGCTGTAGCCGTCAGTCCAGATGCCACACAGCTCGTTTCCGGAGAGGTCGATGCTTGTCAGCCCGCCATTGACACCGATCAAGAAGGCGATCACAACCGCAGAGGCAACGCCAAGCTTCTTGACCGAGAGGTCGAGCGTCTCCACGGGATCGGTGCCCTTGAGCTTCTTGACAGGGAGAGCAAACCCATCCAAGTTCACCCCATCCAAGTTCACCTGTGCACAAGAAGACATCCAGATGTCAGTGCAAGTGGGAGCACACCTGAGCTGCAAGCTCAGCGTACCTTCATCAGCGCTCCTGTGACGCTCGTGCGGAGCGCCTCGGCGATCAGCTTGACACCAGCCGGGCCGATGTTCTCGCCGGACACGTCCATAGACATGATCTTGCTGTCCTTGTTGCCGCAGATGGCAGCAAAGATGGCGCCCCATCCCTCGTCCCCGAGCTTGTTGCCCTTGAGCTCGACGGACGTCAATGCGCCTGTGACGCTCGTGCGGAGCGCCTCGGCGATCAGCTTGACACCAGCCGGGCCGATGTTCTCGCCGGACACATCCATAGAAATGATCTTGCTGTCCTTGTTGCCGCAGATGGCGGCAAAGATGGCGCCCCAACCCTCGTCCCCGAGCCAGTTGCCCCTCAGGTCGACGGACGTCAATGCACCCAGAGCGTCGGCAATCGCTGTGATGCCCTCTGCAGTGTAGGTGCCGCCGAAGGTGTTGCAGAGATCGTTGTGGGAGAGGTCCAGGCTCATCAGCCCGCCGTTGGCGCAAATCAAGGAGGCGATCACAACCGCAGAGGCAACGCCAAGCTTCTTGCCCGAGAGGTCGAGCGTCTCCACGGGATCGGTGCCCTGGAGCTTCTTGACAGGAAGAGCAAACCCATCCAAGTTCACCTATGCATGAGGGACCTCCAGATGTCAGTGCAAGTGGGAGCACATCTGGGCTAGAGCCCAGCACACCTCCGTCAGCGCGCCGTTGACGCCAAGCATGTCTGCCACATGCTTAGCGCCTGCTGCCCGTCCAATGTTGTCGCAACCAGACATATCGAGCTCCTTGAGCGTCTTGTTCTGTTTGAGAGCCTCGCAGATGGCCTTGGTGCCCTCCTCCCCCAAAAAGGTCGACGCCAGGGACAGCTTCGTCAGCGCGCTATTAGCAGCGAGCCCAAGAGCAAGAGCCGCAGCACCCGCTGGACCAGCAGGAGCGCCGTCTCTGAAACGAGAGTCGAGAGATACGTCGAGAAACTTGAGAGTAGCTGCACATTTTGCTGCCGCATTGATGAGAGCCATCGCACAAGGAAACAAACGCCCCCTAGCTGGGAACTCCTCAAGCATGGCCATCTTCATCACGAGCGGCATGTGCGTCGAAGTGAGAGCATCCGATTCGAGGCGTCGCATCCGCGGGAGGTTGCACACGTGCTTGAAGAGAGCTGTGACGCCCTCCTCCGTGGCCTTAGAGCCCTTGAGTTGCAAGTTGAGCGACTCGAGTGAATTGGGCAGTGCCGCCGTGAGCAGTTTCAGCTCCTTGTCGGTGCACTTTATCAGATTTGAGAGATCGATGACAAGAGACGTGGCCGCGGACGCCTTGATGGCAGCAAAGTACGGGTCAAGCTTCTTGCCTCGTGCGATGACGGTGCGTACCATGCCTGCGGCAAATCGGCCAGCGAGCATGTTGTTCAGCCGTGTATAGCTCGCATGCTCTTTGGGCGGCTCCGCGTCGGCAGCCGCGCCGACAATCGCGTTGAGGATGGCCTTGCGGTCTGCCTCCACAGAGGCCTGCGCCGACTGCAGCTGGATGTCGAGGCGCACACGCTCGAGCGGAAAAGCAGACTCGCGCTTCTGCTTGGCGCCCGCGTCCTTATCTCCAGCGCTCAGACCTTCAACGAGGCCGACAGCCCCGCCCTGCTTGGGGCACGTGTACACGTCGTACGTCTTGTGACTGTCGCCAGCAAGGCTCGTAAAGATTTCATAGCCACACCAGATTCGAGAGAAGGTGATGCCACCCTCATCAAGGACGGTGACGGTGCCGAACGAGAGCTTCATCGCCTTGCGGAACGAGGACTCCTCAAGTGAGCCCCCAATCTCATCGTCGAGCTTCCACTGGTTGTTGGCGTACGCGCAGACCCAGTAGGGGCTGTCGACGCCCAATACGCGATCGACAGCGTGCTGCTTGAGGCACTTCACAAAATCGAGAACTGATTCGCCCCACCAGTGGCTCACAAAGTAGAGCGGCACCTGCTCTCCGAAGGCGATGAGCTCCACGAAGGAGCACTGCTTGACGTACGTCGCCGGCTTGATGACGAAGCGCGCCGCGTCGTAGAGGGTGACGGTGCCGGGTGTCCTTTGGTTGCCACTCTTGTCGGCCCACCCCTCGGGCTTGCACCGCCGATCAATGTGCGAGTACACGCGCTCCAGCTGTGCGACAGTGATGGCCCGTTTGGCAGTCTCCGCGATGGTGCAGCCGCCCCACTGCACAGTACCATGTGGGTATGGTGCAGCCGCCCCACCGCCGTATGTTCGCATGTGCAGGTCGGCAAAGTCCTCGGCGGCCGGCGCCCTGACGTGGACAAAGCTACTCGCATAGAAACCTTTGCGCCACTCGTCGAATGCAATGCAGCCATCCGAGTCGACGTCGAGCTCGCCCATCAGGGTTGCGAAAACCACGTCGTCGTAGCCTTGCTTTTGCAATGCGCTCTTCAACTCATCGGAAGAGATGCTCTGGTTGCTGTCAACGTCAACCTCCTTGAAGATCCTCGTCGGGTCTTGCCACTGGAGCGTGTCGGGCGTGCGCACCTCGACGCCTCCGTCAGGATTTGGCGCCACCTTCGTGGCTGCGCCGCCCATACTCGTAGGTTCGAGTCGGCAAAGATAAGGAGACCGCAAGTGCTGCTGCTGCTAACTGCTGCTGCTGAGACCACCCTGCACTTCGACTTGTACACATCGCGCAAAAAACGACGAAACTGGACCTTTTCCGACGCAAGGAAAGGGTCATGTAAGGAGTGTGTATTCTGAGCGGGCACCAGTAACAGTGCCCTACACCAAGGGGCTGGGAGAGGGAGGGTCGTCGCGTGAAAATGGGGAGCCCGATCATGGCTCCCCTCGTTCAGCGCCTCTCTCGGGCCCTGGGTCGCCCTTTTTTGCCGTGCGACAGGGTGGCGGTGCCGT
>Ga0210245_101657_pt1 | contig 16942 bp, 16 predicted proteins | sample ChrtobMetaP3_4mM_FD_155450 | JGI IMG/M metagenome (GOLD analysis project Ga0210245, IMG submission 155450) | Chrysochromulina tobin associated microbial communities from unialgal haptophyte culture, Seattle, Washington, United States - P3_4mM | ecosystem: Host-associated > Algae > Haptophytes >...
CTGGTTGCAACCCCGTTGCTCTTTGTGTATTCGGTTTGGGCCTGTGCTGGGTCCTCGGCTCGGCTCCGTCCACCCATTTCATGATTTCCCTTACTAGGTTCACTGCCGCAGGTGTGGCGTCGTTGATGCGTGCGCCACTCGCGCGGCACTCTTCGCGGACTTCCCGGGCTCCCCTCAGCGGTTCGCGTGGCACCCACGTCTCGCCCTCCCACTGCCCCTTGATGCCGTCCTTGTATGCAGCTTTCACTCGTTGGTCCCCACTGCTGTTCGCAGTGCCTCCCTTTTGTGTGGCGGCACGCAGGATTTTATACAACTCTACATAGACGCCTCCCCGTGTCGCCGGAGATCTTTTCAGGGCTTCAGCTTTGAGTTTGGCAACTACGGTATCACCGTCGTGTTCGGCTGCGCGTACTGCCCAGTGTGCGGCCGCAACGCGTTCGCCTTCCCTGCAGGCGGCGGTCATGGCGTCCCTGCGCTGCGCTCTTGTGGGCATCGCTGCTGCCTGCTGCCCCCACGGTTGCCCGCGGATCCATTTCGCGTCGGCGCCGAACGCGTGCCAGCCGTGCACGCCCGTCTTGCCCGTCCATGTTGCCGCCGCGGCGCTCACTCGCGCCCATCGTGCCATCCGCCGGTGCGCCCGCCCCTCCGCGTCTTCGCAGCGGTGTTCCGCACCGGCGGGCCGTTTCCTATGTCCCTTGCGGCGCGCGTCGTCTTTGCGTTGGGCTCGCCCGTCATCATCGGGGCGCACTTCTCCGGGGCCGACCTCGCGTGTCGCTGCCTCGGCGGCGGCCTTCATGACGTCTGCGTGTTCCTCTGGCGCTATCGGCCCCTCCTGCACTGGTGTGTGTGCAGGGTTGCTGTCGGTGGTCGCGTCGCCGTCTGTGGGCGCCTCATCCGGCTCCCATTGTTGGTGCTCGCGGGTTACGTCGCGGTTCACGGCTTCCTCCCATGCCAGCTCTTCAGCTAGCCACTCGTCGTCCCGTTGCTCCCGCTCACGCGCGTCGTCTCCCTCGGTGTGGCTAGGGTCGAGGTTTGGGTCGGTGACATCTGCGTCATCGGTTCCCATCTTGGTGTCCAGCGCTGTGTCATCCTGCGCCGCCTCCGGGTCGGTGTTCAGTGCCGCCTCCTCGGCCGCTTCCTCCAGTGCCGCCTGTGCATCATCTTCGTCGTCACGGTCGTCCGAGGGCAGTGTAGGCGTGTTCTGCCGCTTTGAGGGTGCTTTGCGCGTCTGTGCTCTGCGTATCGCCTCCGCCGCCGCCGCCATCATGCCGCGCTCACGTGCGGTGATGCGCGCCGCTGCTCCGCACGGGTCGTGGTCGCCTCCCGCTTCCCGTATCGCAGTCTGCACGTGGGCATCGACCTCTTCCTCGTACCACGTCCATTCCGTGTCCTCGAGGGTGGCGAGCTTTTGCCCTTTTGCTCGTGGCGCCCCGTGGCCTTCCTGTGGGGCCGCCCCTTCGAGCCATAGCGGGGCCCACACGGCGCCATGGTCGCCCTTGTTCTGGCCCGGCCTCCACTCCGGGCGGCCGGTCACAGCGGCCGCGCCTGCCGAGGTGAGGATGTGGTCGATTTCGGAGATGTCCTTGTACGTTGGCCGTCCTACCCCCCTGACCACCAATGCTTGCCTGTGTATCATGGTGCGTAGGCGTTCGTCTTGCCACTTTGGTGTGCGCCCTTCTCGGCGGAGCGCTTCGTCCGATTCTGCATTCATGTCGCCTGCGACGATCGTGATCTCTGTCCCGGTCGCTATTTCGTCTTCGAGTTCGTTCCACAGTTCCTCGGTGCGCTCGTCGCTCGCCCCGCCTTTCCTGCATGGTGCGTAGACCCCAATCGCAGTGATGACCTTGCCCGTGGCCATGTCTTGGAGCTTGACGCGCAGTACTCGTCCTGGCACCACAGCGGTTGCCGCGGTCGCGCCGGCGCGCATCATCGCAGTCGAGTCCCACACAATCATCACGCCTCCGGCGCCCTCGCCGGGGGTCATGTCTGTGACTTCGGACGCGAGCCCGTGCCATTTGAGTAGGTGCGCTCGCATCGCCTGCGCTTCCTCACCCTCGAGTCTGGTGTCTGTCAGGACTGCGATCTGCGCCCTCCCATGTTGCAGCTCGCGCACTATGCGCATGGCTTTGTCCGTCGGGCGCGCGAGGAGGTCTTCGCCGTTGCCCCAGCCCTGGCCGAGCTTTCGCCCATTTGGGGCGCGCTCGCGCATCCGCAGTCCGTTCGTGTTGTACGTGACGACCCACGCTCGGGGATCGCCTCCTTCGTCGCTGCTTCGATGTTTGCTATGGGCGCGGTCACCGCTGGCGGGTGCTGCTGGGGTGCCGTTTGCTTTGGTGCGTTCTGTTGGGGTGCATGGCGCTGCGCCGTCTTGTATGCCGCCGGTGTGCGTGGCAGCCCTGGGCTCGTGTTGTGCCACAGTTCCTTCGGCTGTCTGCGTTGCCTGGCGCCGCTCGCGGCGCGCGTGCGTGCTCGCTCTCCAAGCGCGCTGACGTTCCTCGAGCCACGCTACAGTATTGGCGGGCAAGGTGTGCTGCGGTCTCGGGGTCGGTGGCTTGCGGCTCACCTCTGTCGTCGCCCCACTGTGCGCTTCCGTTGCGCTGCGCTGGTCCCTTTCTCTCGCCTCGACCATGTATACCGCCCCCCCGCTCAGGTGGCCGCCGCTCGGCAGGGAGTCAGCGATGTGCCAGCTCGGGTCGCCGCGGTGCTGTGTTCGGATCGCGGTGATCGCCGCCGCCTCGTACCATGTCCCCGCCCGCTGCCTGCACGCGATCTGCCCCCGCCCCTGTGGTCTGTGCTCCATGGCGCGCCCCTCCTGTGCGCGTGTTGCGACGCCGTTCGCTTTTGCCCTTTCGGTCACTTGTACCTTGCTGGCGACCATGTATACCTCGCCTCGTGATGTGCGCGGCGTGTGTGCCGTCCATTTGTCCTCTACGTGCTGTGCCGAGGCCGGACTGAAGCCCATCGCTCTGTACGCGGCGGCCGCCTCCTTGCTCGTCGCAATCAGGTGGACTTCCTCGGCGCTGGAGGCGCTTGTGGCGCGCGCTACCATTTCCCATGCGCGTCGCTGTCTGCGGTGTGTTTCTGCGACCCAGACTTCGACTATGAACAGGATCTTTACCTGCGTGCGTCGTGGCTGGAGCAGGGCGGTACCCATGCCCTCGTCGTACGTGGCGAACCCGGTGAGTGCACCTTCCCCTCCCCCTTGCCCTTGTGTGGTGCGCTGTTTCTTATTGGGGTTTGCGCCCTTCTCCGTGCGTGCGTGTACGGGCGCGTGTGCCTCCGCTGACTCTTGTCCCTCCGCAGGTTGTGGCGCTGATGTCGCGTTCGTCGGCGTCCTCGCGGTGGTCGCACGTCGGGTGTCATCTGCATCGGCTCGTGTCGTATCATTCTGGGTCGTCCCGCGCGTCGCCCAGTATGCCGGCCCGTATGACCATAGGACTTCTCGTTGTACCAGTTGCTCCCACCCGCCCTCCGGCTGTGGGCGGCCCCACGGTGCTGCCCGGCCTCCTGCTCCTCGTGCCTTCCGCAGGGACCGCAGTGTGCCGTCGGGGTCCATCACGGCGGTGTTGTACAGCTTGCCGCCTCGCCCGTTGGTCAGGCCTCTGGAGTCGTTGGCGCGTTGCAGGAACGGCGGTCCTGCGTCGGCGGCGTCTATGATTTGGACTCGGGCTCCGCCGTCTAGATCGATCTCCCCGAGGTACTCGGGAGGCTCGGCGCCGCTATACCTTCGCACTGCCTCGTTGCGTCCCTCGGTATCCGCCGCCTCGAACACTCCCAAGACTTTGCCACTGTACGTTCCGATCTTGTCGTCTCGGTCGAAGTCTCGCCACACGTACAGGCCCATGCCGCGCCCTTGGATCCCGGAGAGGTGTAGCGCAGCAGACTCCGCGACGATCACCCACGGGCTCTGCGCGTGTCTTCCGTTGCTCTCGCGTTTTCGCCACACGAGGGTCACCTCCCGCTGCATCTGTCGGAGGGCCTGGCGCTCGATCGGGGGTGTCGCCCACTTAGCCATCGCATGCGGGGCATGTCGCTCCCATATCCACTTGTCATTTTCCCCCCGTTCCAGTGCGATGCGCTCGCGCGGCGCCCCCCACTCTTCTGCGTTGGTCTTCGCGGTACTCATCTTGGTGTTCGGCGTTGTGGGTGCCGGCGCTCTCGGGTGCCTCCGTGTGCCTTATGCGGGGTCCACGGTTGGTTCTTGGGGTTTGGGGGGTTGGCGGTGTGCTGGTGGCGCCTGTACGTATGTGGGTGTGGTAGGCGCTGACGTTTGGGCGTCCCCCCCGCCTTTCTCGCGGGTTGAATTTTGTTTTGCCGGGTCACTTTTCTTTGGCCTACACACATGTCCCCGTATGCACGTCTCGGGCTCGGTGTTTGCTCTTCCGAGTGGGTCGTGTTTGTGGGGTGCGTGGGTCGCGGACTGCAGCAGTTGTTGTCGCTATATCGCACGTGGTCTCCATTGTCGGTGTACATACCTACAACCGGGCTAGGTGCGCGCGTGTAGCGCCTCCGCGCCCGCCATGCGTTCGTCCGCTTGTGTGACCTCATGTTGCGTGTGCGCATGTTGTGTGTTGCGGCTCGGGTCGGGCCGCGTGCGCCCGCGCGTGCGCGTATGCATCTCTGCCATGGGCGGCCGGTCGTATGTGCTGACCTCGCTCGTTGGTGCCGCGGTGTCCACCGTTGAATATAGTCACCATGCCCGTGTGCGTCATGGTGTTGCCAGCAGCAGCAAGCCACTGTTTCGGCGCCAGCGTGTGCGCAGTGTCGTGCGTCACGTCTCGTAGCGCGCGGTGCCCACCATGCGGTTTTGCGGTGCGGGTGCACGTCAGCATGCTGTTGCCGGTGCCGGTGTTGGGCGCGGCGATTGTCGGTGCGGGTGTGGAGGGCCCATCCCCTTCCTGATCGTTGTCGGTGCGCTGCGTCCGTGGTGGTCTTGTTGTGCAGTGTACCTGCATACGCGGGTCAACCCGTGCATGGGCGATCGGAGAGAGCATGTCGCCGCCCGGGGAAACCCCCACGGGCCCGGGGCAACCCCCACGGTACGGCTCACCATTTTGCGGATAACCCGCCATTAAAAAGCGCGAAAACTTCCGTCGACACGATGTGAACCCAATTGTGAACCGGGGCCATGTGTGAAGGTAGGTGGCGTGTCTCGAAACTCGAACAACGTATACCAGGCACACCGTACATGTATAGGCTTCTCGATGAACCGGCCGTCACTTGCCGGCCAATGAAGGTAAGTATCTCACCCGACAGGGTTGCCTGCCTGCCGATCGCAAGGCCGATCGTCCACTTTTCTCTGCTCACTGCTGTGCCTACTTGGTACTTGGACAGATGGACACTCTAGTGTGGCGATTCGTTGAGTTGAGAGTACTTAGGGACTATAAAGTATAATATCGGAAGCCCCTCGGCCTCGCGGCACACCTCAACTCAACTCAATACAATGTACGCGGTGACGTACGTCCCTCATACGCGTTTGGGCGTGCACCGATCCTCACTTACTAAAGAATCTATTTCATCACAGTGAATATGATTCTCTGATTCAAAGGTTCACGAATTTTTCCCTATTCGGCAGGTGCCGACTTCGTCACGGACTTCTGTGCCTTTTCGGGGGGTGCCGACTTCGCCCTCGTATTCATCACAATGCGCTCATGTTGATCGGCAAGAGGCGCACGCGGTGATGGCCGAGCCGGGCACGCCCACCGGCCGCGAGCAGCTCCAGGCCACGCTGAATGCGAGCATGGATGCTAGCATGGATGCGAGCATGAAGGCGGAAGTGATCGCGACGGCGCGTGCGGCCGCGGTGTTGGCCGAGCAGCTGGAACTAGAGGCGGAGGCGGCGGCATGGGTGGCGGCCTCGGCCGCGCGCGAGGAGGCGGCCGCAACCGGGCGAGGATTGATGAACCAAAGGTGCACGCCAATGGAAGAGGAGTGCCTGGGTCTAGCCAGCCCCGGGTCCCTTGCCAGCCCCGGGTCCTCCAACCCGGGGTCCTTCAAGCGCAAGGGCGACACGGGAAGTAGCGGATCGGCCAAGTCGATCTGTCGCGAGGCGGCGGAAGGCTTCAAGCAGGTGCTCCAGTCGCCGGACCCCGCGTCGGTGGTCATGTCCAAGGCGCCCGCAGCCGGCGAGTTCGACCTCAAGGCGCTCAAGGAGCAGGAGGCAGCGGAGATGACGTTGAAAAAGAAGACTGAGGAGAAGGCAAAGAAGGCGAAGGCGAAGGTCAAGGAGGAGGAGGCGCCGGGGGTTCCGAGTGCGCGCTTCTCGTTCATGCCTCGGGAGGACGCCCTTCTCCTTGAGGCGGCTGCCCGCCTCGGCAAGCAATGGCGCAAGATCGCGGAGATTCTGCCTGGGCGCACGGAGAACTCGGTACGAGTCATTGTCACGCTCAACTCCTGCATGCAAGTGCCCGACTCCGGCGCCCTTATGAGTCATTGTCACGCTCAACTCCTGCATGCAAGTGCCCGACTCCGGCGCCCCTTGCAAGTGCTCACTGCGGCGCCCGACCCTCCACAGGTGCGCCATCGGCACGCTCAACTGATGCAAGTGCACGCCGGGCGCCTCAAGGTGATTTCGGCGGATGAGTTGCCTAAAATGGCAAGTGCGCATCCCGAACGAAGCATCCAGGGTGTGCGTGTCAAGAGCCTCGCGTCCCCCTCTTCCAGCCCCGCCTCGTCCGGAGCGGTTCCTTTGTCCGGTCACTCGTCCGGACTCTCGTCCAGCAGTCCGATCTCGCCCGATCTCATCCGATCTCGTCCGATCGCGTCCGATCGCGTCCGATCGCATACGATCTCAACCGATCTCGTCCGATCTCGTCCGATCTCGTCCAGCACTCCGATCTCGTCCAGATCTCCGATCCCTCTCGCGGCGGAGGTGCGGCTCGAGCGCCACTTCTCCCATATTAGGGAGCACCACTTCAGGACTCTCGTGGGCGTCCCTAATATGGGCGTGCCCGACGCGCAAATGAGGGATGACTTTCAGACTCTCGTGGGCGTCCCTGATATGGGCGTGCCCGACGCGTCCCAAATGAGGGATGACTTTCAGACTCTCGTGGGCGTCCCTGATATGGGCGTGCCCGACGCGTCCCAAATGAGGGATGACTTTCAGACTCTCGTGGGCGTCCCTAATATGGGCGTGCCCGACGCGTCCCAAATGAGGGATGACTTTCAGACTCTCGTGGGCGTCCCTAATATGGGCGTGCCCGACGCGTCCCAAATGAGGGATGACTTTCAGACTCTCGTGGGCGTCCCTGATATGGGCGTGCCCGACGCGTCCCAAATGAGGGATGACTTTCAGACTCTCGTGGGCATGCTTGATATGGACGTGCCCGACGTGTCCCAAATCAGGGATGATGGGCCGAGCCGCCTGCCTAATATGGGCCTGTCCGCAGCTTCCATGCCGCAGTCGCCTAACATGGAAAGCGTGCGGCGGATGCTGGGCATGACAAGCGTGTGGCAGCTTGACACGGATCCCTATGGCGCGTCACGTGTCGCGACCGCCATACCCAACGAGCTGATCGAGGCTGCCCAAGTGGGCAATGCGGTTCGGGTCCGCGACTGGATCTGGGCAGGTGGGGATGTGGACGGCAGAGATTCCACGGGTCGCACGATGCTCATGTTCGCAGCTGCTGCGGGGCGCAGTGCAGTTGTGGAGGTGCTCCTCGCTGCTCGAGGATACCTTGCCTGTGATGACCTCTGATGGTGTGGAGGTTCTTCTCGATGCTCAATGACACCTGATGACCTCTGATGATCTCTGATGACACCTCTTGATTGCATCCTTCATCAGGTGCTCCTCGCTGCACGAGCGAACGTCAACGCGCAGCAAAGCCTAGGTATTACGGCACTCATGGTCGCATGCTTCGCAGGCGAAACGCGCATCGTCCAGCAGCTGCTGCTCGCCGGCGCCAACCCCCAGCTGCGGGACAGCCACCAGCGGACGGCGGACGACTGGATACAGCTCAAGCAGCACGTCCTTGGAGTCGCGATGCGCGGCTAGATGTCGCGACCCTCGATTGGCTCGAAGAGCACAGACTCGCCTAAGTACAGCCGCTGTCGGCGAGCTTACGTGCCCGACGCTCTACCATACCATAAAGCCTGATGCGGGCGGCGCTGACCTGGGGGTGGGGAGATGTGCGTGCCGCTGTCGGAGAGCCTTTACGTGCCCGACGGCGGGGATCTCTACCATACCATAAAGCCTGATGCGGGCGGCGCTGACCTGGGGGTGGGGAGATGTGCGTGCCGCTGTCGGAGAGCCTTTACGTGCCCGACGGCGGGGATCTCTACCATACCATAAAGCATGATGCGGGCGGCGCTGACCTCGGGGTGGGGAGATGTGCATTTGTGCGTGCCCCGCTGTCGGAGAGCCTTTACGTGCCCGACGGCGGGGATCTCTACCATACCATAAATAGCCTGGTGATTGCTGATCCTCTCGTCTGAACATACAGTATGCAGGAGTGTCAACTGTCATGGTTATATTCAACAGCAGGTAATCGAATAGGTTCTCTGAAAACACAAAATACTATTTCGAAACGGTCGGAGCTTGTATTGCATGATGGCGATATCCGCCGAAGGATTCCGTTGTTCCTCCTTTGGACGCACTGGACGCTCAGCGACATGCGCCTGCAACAGGCGCCCACCGTCCCTTCAAATCCAAATTGAGTCCTTCCACAACTCCGCGCGCGCGCGCCGCACCGCTTTCCTTTTTTGGCAGTTATATGCAGCCCTTCCAATCGGTCGATCGAGCCTTCCATAGCGAGATCACATGGCAAGCCCTTCCAATCGGTCGATCGAGCCTTCCATAGCGAGATTACATAGCAAGCCCTTCCAATCGTGCGATCGTGCCGTCCAGACGGCTGCGCGCCACCTCCGACGGGTGCTTGAGCTCCCGGCGCTCCTCGAGCATCGCGGCCATCTCGACGGCCCGGTCGCCGTGGTAATTGTACGGGTACTTGGGGGCCATCGTGCCGCACCTGATGAAGGACACACTCGGTGGCAATTAGTGGCCATCGCAGCAGAGAACTTCGAGGCCGTCGTGCCGCACCTGATGAGGGAGCCCATCCGCGACGCCATCAGCCATGCATTCCGACGCCATCAGCCATGCATTCCGACGCCGTCAGCCATGCAATCCGACGCCGTCAGCCATGCAATCCGACGCCGTCAGCCATGCAATCCGACGCCATCAGCCATGCAATCCGACGCCGTCAGCCATGCAATCCGACGCCGTCACAGTTGGCATGAGGGATAGAATGAGGGCACCTCCCCGCCGCACAGGACTCCCGTCGGTCCGTCGGCGGAGGACTGCCCTCGGTGATGAGGGAGGCAATTAGGGGGCGATCGGAGGCGATTCGCGGCAATCACAGTGATGAGGGAGGCAATTAGGGGGCGATCGGAGGCGATTCGCGGCAATCACAGTGATGAGGGAGGCAACTAGGGGGCGATCGGAGGCGATTCGCGGCAATCACACAGGGCAGCTTCCGCACAGAACTAACGTCGGGCCGTCGGAGGAGGACTGTCCCCGGTCGCAGCCGACCTCGTCGCAGTATGCGCTGCCCCTGGGGCGTGTCGCGAGGCACGACCGGTAGAGCTGCGTCGCGTCGCCCGCGTCGTTGAGCATCGCGAGCGCTTGATCGACCCTCACCTGATGAGGGAGGCAATCAGAGGTGCACTCAGAGGTGCACTCAGAGGTGCACTCAGACGCTCTCAGACGCAATCAGTCTGTCGATCGCTGGCTCAAGGCTCACTGCGGCGCACTCAGACGTAATCACACGAAGGCAGTCTGGCGCGAGGCTCACGGCGTGATTACGTCTGATTGCGTCTGATTACGTCGGGCAATCACACGTAGGCAGTCTGGCGCGAGGCTCACGGCGGTGCGCATCGCCCCTCTGTCGCCCACTCCGTAGCTCAAGACGAGCCGTTGACGGTCTGAGGAAAGGTAAAGACCCGAAACGTACCTGAAGGGGAGGGCGTCGGACGCATCCAAATTAGGACGAGACAACGACGCAGACAGATTCGCAATCGGACGCAATCGACCACAATCAGCCGCAATCAGGCTCAACGAGCCCAAGACGCACTGCTCCTTGAAATAGGGACGCAATCGAGCGCAATCAGACGCAATCAGACGCAATCAGACGCAATCAGACGCAATCAGACGCACTGCTCCTTGAAATAGGGACGCAATCGAGCGCAATCGAGCGCAATCAGACGCACTGCTCCTTGTGATAGCCCATGGTCGTGGAGTAGCCGGCGCTCTCTTTGGGAAGACTATGACCTCGGCCGTGATCTCGGGCGCCATCTCGGGCGCCGTCTCGGGCGTCGTCATGGGCGCCGTCTCGGGCGCTCAGGTTCATGTTGGGCCAGGGCGGCAGGCGTTCCATTGTGCGCCCGCCCGAGAAGAATCGAAACGGTCGGGACGTGCGGAGGATCGCAAAGGGCGGCTCCGCCTGCATGCAATCCCAGATGGGTATGCACTCATAGGCCATAGGGGACGATGAGGAGGGAACTCGATGAATGCATGCCATCAGTGGGCCATGCGTAGGGCACTCACCTGATGAAGCAAGCCATCATTGGCCATGCGTAGGGCACTCACCTGATGAAGCAAGTAATCAGTGGGTCATGCGTAGGGCACTTACCTGCATCTCGTACCAGAAGTGCGAATACAAGGCATGCCCGCTTCGGTAATGGCCAATCGCGAGGTAACGGCCTCGAGCCTGATCTCGATCTCGATCTCGATCTCGATCTCGATCTCGATCTCGATCTCGCACGAGCACCGGTGGTGTCGAGAGGCGCGGGTGATCAAATATCCTTATGAGGGAGCCAACCAAAGATGCAAACAGTTGAGGCCTTCAGTGAGGCCATCAGAGGTCATCTGATGTCATCAGAGGACGTCAATGGTCATCAGAGGCCATCAGAGGCCATCAGAGGCCATCAGAGGCCGCCCAAGCTCTCACCGGTCGTTGACGCCTTCCCACACGGCCGCAGACGAGGTATTGTATGCGCGTTGGCAGTTGCCCGAGGCGAGCTCGCACGAGATCACGACGTGCTCGGGGCTGAGCGCGTAGCTCAGGTAGAGCATTCCCGCGCACTCCGCATGCATCGGGCATTCAAATGGGCTCCAATTCTTCTCCCAATTGCGAGCGCCGGCAAGTCGCAAGCGCACCTCCGTACCGGTAACGCCTTGCGATAGGTTGCGTGCGTACATGAGCACCCTCACCTTGCCGAATCGGAACCCGAGCACGTCCGGAGTGTGCGCACGATTGTAGACGGCGAGCAGAGTGTAACGGTCGAGCCAGATGCCGCGTGGGTCACTGCCGTGGACGGCCGGTCATGGCGATCAGTACCACAATCATATGTGTTTGAGGCGATCATCATTTTGTTTGTGGCGATCAGTGGCACCTCAATCATATGTGCTTGCGGCAATCGGTGGTAGCACCTCAACCATTTGTGCAATGCGGCGCAATCCGCGGCCATCCGAGGCCATCGGCGGCAATCATACCTGCCGAGGAAGGCGGCCTTGAGCTGACCGTCATGCAGGTGCACAAAGTACTCGAGGCCAGGCGACCACTCTCGATCCATGTTAATGGAAAGCTTGTCTGGCGCCGCACGGATGAGCACGTTGTGCTCATCGATGACTGCTGGGTTGAACGCGACGTAGCGTAGAGGATTGAAGGAGCTGTTACGGCCGCGGCCGGGCATAAGTTTCGTGAGGTTTGCGTTGATGGCGCGGTTGGCCCAGTCTACCGCAGTGGCCCACTCGCCATCCAAGGGCAGTCCCCGCGGCAGAAAGAGCACCGCGCACTGGGCGATGCCGAACTCCCAACCGCATTTGAAGCCGGCGCGAGTGCCGATGCCTCCTCCGTCCACCGTGCCATTCTCATCACTGAAGGGCAGCCCGTGAGGCGCGTCCAGCGGTTTCGGGTACGCGAGCATGGGCTTGCTGGCCGCCGTGCGGAAGTTGCGCATGGCACGCAGCAGCCCAGTCGCCTCCACCATCTCCTCGGGCGTTAGAAGACTACTCGGCGTCGACATGATCGGTCTCCTGGGGAGCCCCGAGAACTCCCGGCTGCCTTCTTCATCAACATCCTGTTCACATTCACGTTCAATTGCCACTCGGCAACACGCAGCAAGGCGAATCCACTTTGTGTCACGCTAACTCCAACAGAGCCGCATGCATCTTCCACAGGAACTCGGTTAGCACTTCAATTTTCTCATCTTGGTAGTCGTTTTTGTGGTCGGATGCTGGCGCGCTGCAATAATCTACCCGTGGGAGTGCAAGGGGTTCGTGGAGCTGCTCCAGAACCCCTATTTATCAATGCGTTGCAGTGCCCCAGTTCACCTCAGCTGCGAGTCGATAGCTGATTCCACCGACAATCGCTTGTGTGCGGGTGTCGGCGGCATCCTGGCAGCCTCGTGCAACAAGCTCTCGAACCATACGTGGCTCACAAGCGCCATCGGCGCCATCGGCCTCGTGCCTGACACCCGTCGAGAGCGTCTATATGGCGATGCGGCAGTGCACATGGTCTCGAATCGCCGTGCTGGGCTATGGCAAGATCCAAAACAGCTCGCTTCTGCGCTCATCGAAGCCACTGCGCACGGCGAGGTACTGAGCTATGTCGAGCTCGGCGTGCACACCGCATGGACCGCATGCACAGTCGGCGCCTATCTCTCACGGATGACGAACAAAGCCTTCCATGGCCTCGCGGTCGATAGCTCCAGGGAACACGTGGCCAAGTACACGGCGGATCTGCTCGAGCGACTCAACATGCGCTTCATGGCGCGCAACGCCTTCGACATGCTTCTGGAACAGCAGCCGCATCTGCAGCCGCAGCAGCCGCAGCAGCGTGCCCACGTTGCCCGGCTCTTTGACCTGTGCTTCATCGATGCCGACCACGACTACATGGGTGTGCGCACCGACTATGAGAGTCTGGCGCCGAGGTGCTCTGATTGGATGATGCAGCGATGCACCGTTTATTGCACCGGATTGCACCTCTGATTGTACCTGATTGCACCGCTGATTGTGCTGGATTGCACTTCTGATTGCACCGGCTTGCACCGCTGATTGCCCTTCTGATTGCACTTCTGATTGCATCGGCTTGCACCGCTGATTGCCCCGGGTCGCACCTATGCATGCAAGCAACTGTTACTTGCTCAATTTGCAACTGCTCGCTCCTGACGTCCCATCATCCCGAGTGCTTAAATGTACTAATTCGTACATGCATGCATCATGCAGGTGCCGCTCCATCCTTTTCCATGACATCCAGGACACGACGACGCTTAAGCTGCCCCTCAACCCGACGATGCGCCCCTTCTACCTTGGCGGCGTCCCCCTCTTCTGGATGCACCTGCTCTCTCGCGTCCTCCCGAGCCGCGTTCACACCTTCACGGAGCAGCACTCATCCTTCCTACCCATGTTTGGCATCGGGCTACTGCTTCCGAACGCGCACGGCACGGCGCTTGCTGATGTGTCGATCGAGGCTCGCCCCTGGCCCGCCTTTGCACAGGGCCCGCAGCAGCGCATCGGCACCTCGTGGACACGCATGCCACGCCCTGCGGGCCTGACGAAACCACACTGCCCTTGGAAGCTGCTCCTCGACGAAGGCGCCGTACCGGGCACCCCGGCCTCGGGCGCCGCCCCGGGCGTTCCCACCGCGCTGTCACGGGCGCTGCTCACGAGGACGCGCTTCACCCCAGCTGAGCTCGACGCTCTCCTCGTCGCGAGCCGCGGTGATCAGGACGACGCGCGAGACGGCGCTCGAGACGGCGCGTGGCGGCACGTGCATCGTGCTGTGAACGTGCGCCCCCACCATTACGTGGAGGTCCAGAAGGAGAAGTCGGTTGGCGTCCTCTACTTCCGGCCGGAGACGGAAAGCGCGGCCGCCCTCGCCGCCTTGTGGCATGAGCTCTGCCTCAGCGCCAACTCGACAGTGCACCGCTGGCTGAGCCCGCCCTTGGCGCTCGATACGGCGCTCGTGCACCATCACCCGCTCAGCCACCCGCGGCATGGTCTGTGCGCCGTCTCGCGGCCCGACGACCTCGGTACCTTCCTCGCCGCCGCCGAGCGCCGTATCAAGCGGGGCCATCTGATGTATGCGACGCAACGCTGGTATTGCAACGAGTCCACGGTGGTCGGTAAGGTGGTCGGGGGCAAGGTCGGAGGCGCTACAAGCGAGGCTAGAGGCGAGGTCGACAAGTGCGCGGCGACGGGCCGGCCGCGCATGCCGGCATGGGCGCCTGTGGGGTCTCTACCGAGCCCCTGGCTTGGTGTGGGGCCACTATTGGAGTGGGCTGGCCGTTAGGAAACCGTCGACGTGCGTGGACACGTTTGAGCGCGGTATTTGGTAGTGTGTGTCCACTTGAGTTTATGTAGGCGCGCTTGGCCGCTATGGCGCTTGCTCGCTAACATCTCCACGGCCATCTACTAACATCAAGCCGCCGACGGCGACGCTTGCGCCGACGCCCACTCCATCCTCCACGCTGCGAGCGCGCGCATGCTCCGTGTCTCGTATGGGGTCATGTAAGGTGCGTGTATTCCGAGCGGGCAAAAGCGAGTGTCGTGTTAACGTTCACACGGGGCTTCACAACTGCCAAACAGCAGAGTCTGCGCGCTGCGCGACGGAACCAGGTGGACGGCACAACGGAAACGCAAATTTCCCTCAACACAATGCGGAGAATCTTCTATAGTGTCGTACTGCTCGCGCTCTTGCTCGTGCTGCTCGCCCAGAGTGCGCCTGCCGGCGGCCCAACGACCACGCACGAGGTCGTCGGCGCCGGTGCCGGCGCAGGGCGTCATATGACGGAGCAGCACGTCAACTTCTTCTCGGACCTGAAGACGAAGCAACGGTTGGGGCCGACCACAAAGATGATGCTCTACGCGGAGTGGAATGACCCCAGCGCTGGTTCGAAGCCCCACTGCCAGAGCTGGTGCGGTCAAAAGATCGTCGCGAGGGTGGGTGCGATTCGGTACCACGACTGGAAGGAGAAGTGCGAGTGGGGTACATGCTCGGCCTGCAGCCCGTGCGCCGAGCTCGCCGAGGGAAAGACGGTAGAGGAGGTCGAGGAGGCGCGGACGGCGTCCCGCGCGACGCACCGCACTCAATCAGGCTGGGAGCCGCGTAACCTCGTCGGCGGCAGCGAACTGCTCGGCAAGTTCCCACTGCCAAGCCGGGTCGACCACGACGCGTGCAGCGAGCACTGCGCTCAGGACGAGCTGTGCACCTCGGTGACGTGGAACTGCGACGCGCGCTGCTACATGCGCACCGGCCCTGTCTCGTACGGGTCGACGGAGACATGCACGTACTCGTGGCTCAAGCCGCTGGGAGACCGCGCTTCCATATTAGGCAGTGCCCAGAGCCTCTCAAGGACTGCCCACGGCGGCGCGCAGTGCTCGGGCGTCTACGTGCCGCTCCACGTGCCCGGCATCGTCACCACCGCCAAGGCGCTGTCGCGCCCTCCGACGGTCTGCTGTAACTGGACAGGCCTCGGCACCGAGAGCAGCAGCAGCAGCAGCAGCAGCAGCAGCAGCATCCCGTCGGCGTCGTCGGGCTCGGAGCAAGTGCTCGCATTTAGTGCGTCTCCGATGGATCCGACGAAGCGAACCGAGTGCTCGCCCAGCATGCACGTGCTCACCACGGCGCTCGCGCTTCCCCACAGGTGCGTCTCCGATGGATCCGATGCCGGAGGCGGTGCCGTTCTTCCATGTACTCATCTTCATGGTCGTGGGCCAGAAGCAGGCGAGCTGATGACTACTGATGACCACTGATGACCTTTGATGAATGTACTCATCTTCATGGTCGTGGGCCAGAAGCAGGCGAGCTGCGTGCAGGCGGCTGATGACTACTGATGACTGCTGATGACCGCTGAGAACCACTGAGGACCTCTGAGGACCACTGAGGACCGTTGATGACCACTGATGACCTCTGAAGACCACTGATGACCACTGATGACCACTGATGACCACTGATGACCACTGATGACCACTGATGACCTCTGAAGACCACTCATGACCGCTGAGGGCCACTGATCGTGTGCGATGGCCACCGGGCAGGCGAGCAACGTGCAGGCCACTGATGACCACTGATGACCGCTGATGACCACTGATGACCACTGATGACCACTGATGACCGCTGACGACCACTGATGACCACTGATGACCACCGGGCAGGCGAGCAACGTGCAGGCCACGTGTGAAACCATCTCGCGGCTGAGTAACGCCTCCTTCTTCTACGCCCACTACGACGCGAGCCACAGCTGGTACGCGAGCAGCCGTGGTACCAGCCACACGCGTGCATGTAAGTGCTCACCACGGCGCCCCCCCCCCGGCCCACTACCCCCCCACAGGTACGCTCAGCAGCCATGGTACAAGCGATGCTCGCGCTTCCACGTGAGCTATCCTGAGAAGGTCAAGTCGCGCTTCATCGCGAACGCGCTGTCCGCATATGGCAAGGCGTGGGCGCTCGAGTTCTCCCATATTTGGTCGATCGATGAGGACATCATCATCCCGCCGATGCGCTACGTGGCCCACTTTTTGCACGAGGCGCAGCGACACGGAGCGCTGATTGCGCAGCCCGCGATCATCGGCTCGATTTGGGACTTGCTCAAGCCGCATCCGCGCTGCCGCACGCGCGCGACCGACTTTGTGGAACTCATGCTTCCGTTGCTCCAGCTACGGGTGGCGATCGAGGTATGCATGCAAGTGCTCTCTACCGGCCACGTGGGCATGCACGTGTGCTCACCAGGGCGCCCTCCGCCTTCCCCACAGGTGTTCTCGTCGCTCTACCGGCCCGAAGCGCGGACTGACTGGGGCGTCGACGTGACCTGGTGCGCATGCATGCCTGTTGATGTGAATGCCTGTTGATGTGAACGCCTGTTGGTGCGCATGCATGCGCGAATGCCTTCTGATGCCCTCGGATGCCTCTCACCCCCCTCGCCCCCCCCCTCCTCCTCCTCCCCC
>Ga0210245_101661_pt1 | contig 16864 bp, 18 predicted proteins | sample ChrtobMetaP3_4mM_FD_155450 | JGI IMG/M metagenome (GOLD analysis project Ga0210245, IMG submission 155450) | Chrysochromulina tobin associated microbial communities from unialgal haptophyte culture, Seattle, Washington, United States - P3_4mM | ecosystem: Host-associated > Algae > Haptophytes >...
GACTCTATCAACTCCTTTAGAACCGCTCGCGCCATGAAGAGTGGATAGCGTTTGGAGTCTATGCAATCGTCCGGGATGCGACACCTAACCACATATCACCCCCTCCCAATCGTTGGCGGCTGGTAACCTCTGGATCCAAGGCCATACCGTCCGTTCGGACTGTCCAAGTAAGCAAAATCCTTCGTCAGATTCAGCACATTGCCAGGGACTGGATTTGTCAGAAAATATTCTCGATTAATTTTCAATTGCATTTCGCCCCTAATATTCTGCACCTCGACAACACCTTTCTTTTCAAGCGCGCGGATCGCTAAGTCCAAATTCTCTCGCTTCGGTGGCCTGAAACAATTAGGACCCATGTCCCTGACCTCCCCCACTCTGACGTTGAACATGGCCCTTTTTACCTTGAAGCGAGCCCACAGCCATTCCTCAAGCACACGTGCGTAGGTCTGCTCGTCGCTCAGTTCACCGATTCGGCCAAAGAGGCGTTGGAACTCGAGCAGATACCAACTACAGACGTGGAGCGCTGCTTTCATGGTGTCGCCTTCGATGAATCCAGTTTTTCCCTCCATCAGATGAAAAATTCCTGCGATTTTGAGTGCATTAGCTCTCAGTTTCGCGACAGCATCATCAACATCACTGAAACGCCCTCCCGGTTTGATGGATTCACGCAACTTTGCAAAATACTCAACATACATCATGTCAGCGCTCGGAGAAGTCATGATAACATCAAATTCAAAATTATCATCGTGCCTTTTTCTCATTCCAATATTTAAAGAATCTGCTAGCTTGGCCTGAAGCAATGGCAAAGCCTTAAAGGGAGCATTTGATTCTGCAACTGTCTCAGGGATCTCGGAAATTTCACAAATGAGGGCACGCCCAACATTGCCCATTTCACGAGACCGCTGAATGTACTTTTTTGCTGCATCATGTTGGATCGAGTAGTTTTGAGTTACGACAGGCTCCTCAATTACCATTTTACATCCCTTCCGAAGAACAGGCATATGTGAGGAAGGATCGTGAAGATCATTGAGCGTCGCCAAGTCTCCTTTGGATTTACCAGAAAAAAATCTCTCTGCCTCCGCAATATTGATGGTAGTTACAGGAATACCTTTGTCCAAAACCTCAATAATTCCAGCAAGAGTTGCATCCTGAATTAATACATTTTCCTCCTTTGGGAGTCGCGGCTCTGTTTCTTGAAGTTCTTCAAGGTCTCCTTCATAATCACTAGGGTCCTTACCTTGATTGATGCATTGATCAATGAATTTATCGATCAAACGAACTTTTTTTTTATGAATTCGAATTTTAATTTCGTGTGTCTTCAACGCCTTTTCATGAATTTTATCTTGCTCATTCTGATATTCTCTCAGGAAAAAAAAGAGCAAATCATCGACGGGGGTCTTACCCGCTCCGCGAATCCCGATTGTCAGGACACTCAAGTTCAATCTGACAGTTTGGGCATTGGACCCTTGCACCTTGATGGCAGGTTGATGCGCAGAGGCGCAAGCAGCAAGGAGTGCCCCTCCGATAAGCTGGGGCTTCAAGCCCCGCCGTTGGGAAATTTCAATTAAGACTTCACGTAAGAGATCTGGAAATTGGTCAACGGGATACGGCCCAGGTTCAAAGACCTGATTGTCGGCGGTCGTGATGTAGCGCTTAGGAACTAGCGCGTTCGGGGTTTGCGGTTTGTGCATAGTCACACCACACGCCTCGATGTTGCTGTGAGATCGAGCCACGCGATCACCTCCGCCCGAGGCCAGCCGACAGATCGGCTATTGGCGGTCCCCAAGCGCACTCTCCGCGGGAACTTCTCGTCATACTGACGACTGCGGGGGTTCCCCTTGGCGTAGATCGTGGAACGGCCTAAGCCGGTGAGAGCGATGAGCTCCTTAAGCCGGCAGATGCCGGAAGTTGTTGTGGTCATTGCGACTCCTTTCAAAGAGACTCAATGGTCGCCAAAGCTCAACTTAGCGTCATCTTCTGAATTTTCACTGTATAAAACACCAGAACTGTGAGCATAGGCCACGTAAGCCTACGAGCCGGGCATACAACTTCTTGGTTCTTACTCTGCTTTCCTGGCAACTAAAGATCTCTGCCGCCATATACGAGGAGATGAGCTGAAGAGGTCAGCAAACGGCTAGTCATCCATAGAGGACCGCATGCGCTCAATGACCCCGGTCAGGCTTGTCACCAAGGGGGAATTGCAAAACTCTGGCACCCCGGTGAGATGTGACGAAGAAGCAATCTAAGCAATTGAATCCGACGAGTCCCCAACGAAGTACCTGACCAATAGGGCAGCCACTGGGATCTCAGAAATAGCAGGCGCACAAGGGGAGATCCGGGTTTGGGGCTCATGCTCGGCTGTGAGCAAAGCGGCCAACTTCAAGGACGTGATTCAAGCGCATGTGTTTGTGCGTGGAGACATACAGATTTTGTGGCCGACGTGAACCAGCAGGGAATGAGCTAGCGCGATGACCAGTAGGGCATCGAAGTCAACGGGCATGCAGTCAAACAGTACGGCAAGCGCAAGATGCAGCACACAAGCGCGCGAACCGCAAATCCATGACAAGCTGTGCTGGTCAACGCCCCCATCGGTGCCAAGGTCGAACGCGCGTTTCAAGTGATCAATAACGAGTCCGGGCATGGAAAGGCTTGCTACCATGACCTCGTGAAGACCCCTGGAACACTTCTAAAGCTGTTGGACTTTGCCCAATGTGTAGAAGACGCCGCGCGCCTCGGTACGACAGATGCGGGGAGTACGTCGGCAGGCGGCAACAGGACATCAAAACGAGGCGAACTCGGCGCTCAGCCCCAATCGGCATGTGAGGTCGGCATGATCCGAATCGAGCACATCAAGTCTCGCCTCGGCGCGTGGTGTAAAGACCCTCTCACGCGAATTCATCAATTTTGGCTCAACAGGCTCTTGGTCTGTTTGTCGTTTGGGCAGAACATTGACAATGGAGTTGCAGACATTGCGCTCAACCACAATTTTCCACTGCGAGGCTGATGAGATCAGAAAATTTCTGGCAATACAGGCATCATAAATCGGACAGCACCTTAGGACCAAATATTGTTTTATTCTGCTTGATTACCTCCAAAGGCTTCTTGCGATTCTTCCGCTTTGCAAGATCAGGAAAAGGATTAATAATCATAGCCGCCACTTTACTCTCAACCTGAGTGAACAGTTCACCATTGGAATCCAGAATGTACTGAGCAATATTTTTCTGGCTCGCCTTCTTAATTTTTACTTGCCCATTACTTTTAGCAGATTTTTCAAAATACGGCTTCCAAAAATGATCCGAGGCTTTTAATAAACAATCGAAACGAGGATCAATCTCGCCGCTCCCGGCGGGCTTTACAACGCCATCTGTCCACTCTCGTTTAAACAAATCAAGGTCACGGGGAGTAATAAATTTTAATGCTGTTTCACTTGAATTTGCCGAATTAAAAACTTCCGACCTGGCTTTCAATTCAACGATGGCTGAGCGTTTCCAATCACGGACTTCCTGAACTGTTAGGTCTCGAAGGAACCAGGTCTCCCTAAAGATATCCCACAGCACGATCAAAGCCTTCGTATAGTAAACTGGGCTCAAATCCAATAGAGGATCTACTTCTTTGCCGTCAACATGTAATAAAGCTTCCGCATCACCCACCTTCTCTGGATGCACATGAAGATTATCAACGGTTACCTGAATTGGCTCCGCAGTCCGGAGATCACTATAACGCTCCCCAAAATACTCTTCAGGGGATGGGCGGAGTTGCAGAATGATATTTGTACCACCCAATGTGAGGCGGCGGCCAGTTTCAGCCGAACTTGAAAAAATATCGCAGGCAGCCCAGCGCTTCGCCTCGAGTTGAAGAGCGATTGCAAAATCCGTGCACCAAAAATCCTTGAAGTTCAGCAATCCTGCGGCATCAATCTCAAGCATCCGAGCTGACTTCAGAACGAATGGCCTGATGTGATTCAGCACTGCATACGCTTGCCGGTTATCCACACCATGGCCATCGAAGATCTGTTTATTAACAGCTACCGCAACAAGGTCACTCGGGATCTGCACATAAAACTTGAAACCGTGCTCCAATAAATTAGCGAGCACCTTTTCAGGGGCCAAGCCGCATTTTCCAGCGATTTTCTCCAATCGACTGGAGGCATCCTTGTAGGCTGAACTCATAGATTAAAAGGCTCTCAAAGCAAACGGAAAAGCGATCTTCGACGCTTTTTGCATGATAAATTGATCCCATTCGTTCATCATTTCCCTTCTATGTCCCAATTCAACGTCATCAGGTTTTAATGATTTTTCATTTCTCTTGGCAGCACTCGCCAATGAAATATCTACGAGTTTCTGGGGGTACCGGGCCTTATTAACAGCCCAGTCTCGGAAAGTGCGCCTGAAGTCATCGGGATAGAGCTCCAGACTCAACCGTTTCAATACGTCAACCAGTATCGCCTCTGAGAGGGATGATTCTTTGTCCTTTGCAAAGACCAAGCGAGTGTCAGGCGGAATGTGAAGCACCTCTGACTTCAGTACAGATATCGCACTACTACTAAGTGGGATTCGATACGGTTCATCCAACGCCCCACGCTCAGCGGGCACCGTCCAGACACCAGCTCTCAAATCAATCTCACTCCATCGGGCCATGAGCACCCAATCGCTAGGGACTGCAGTGAGAATGCAAAACTCGAGGGCACGTGCTGCAGTTCCTGGGCGACGGCGGAGGTTGCACATGAACTCTGGCATGTTGGTGACCGGATGTCCGCCGTGGAGTTGGATCTCCCGGGCTTTGGATGGTCGAGGCAGCAACGCGTCTAGGTGACCTCTCCATCGAGCTGGATTGTCGCCACTACGCTGTCCCCCAACGATTGTCCAATCGAGTACTGCTTCAATCCGCCCCCGAAGGCGCGAAGCTGTCTCTGCTTTGGTGGTCCATATCGGTTTGAGGATGGACAGTACCTGCTCAGTCGATACGTCGTGAACTGCCGTGTTTCCAATATGAGGATATGCGTAGGTCTTGAGGGTGGAAGACCACTGACTGCGGTGCTTGAGGTTCTTCCATTCACTCTCGCGTGTTGCGATGTAGGCATTAGCTGCCTGCTCGAAAGTCATGGGTCGCACCTGCTGAGCTTTCAAAGAGGTCATGAGTGCGGTGCGACGCTCAATCGGATCGACCCCTTGATCCAGCCAGCCTTTGGCTTCAAGGGCCTTTGATCGGGCTTGCGCGAGCGTAACCTCCGGAAAACTCCCAAGACCCATGTGCCGCCGCCTGTCGCCGATCATGATGCGCAGCACCCAGGATCTCGCACCAGAGCCCGTGACATACAAGTAAAGCCCTGCAACGCCTCCCACGGCATGGTGGCCCTGGCAGGTCAGTCGTGACACTTCAAGGGCAGTTAAGTCCTTCGCTTTCCGAGCCATGATCGCCTTCACCACGAGTTGGGCTGCGGATTTTGCCAGGGACCTGCGCTCCATCCTTTCTACCAATGAACACTGGATCAGGTTGGACGTTTTTGGATTCCAATGGACATCATCTGAACCCACATTACCATTGTGGCGATTGGTCGGACAGTGACTCGTGATGCTCAATGCACGCTGCAGGATGCCGATGGACGACTGAGGCGGCAGGCTTTTCTCCGCCGACCTGCAGCCAAGTTGCTCGGGGTGGTGTTCGCCGTTCTACCAATCCACCTACCTTTAGTCCTTTGGCGTGTGACGGCGCTCCTTGGAACACCTTGGACGTGAGGCGCAGATCGATCTGGTGCAGTTCGCGCTGCAAGACCGCCAAGAACTTTGTAGACACTTGGGCTGACAGCGTATTTTTCGAGCAAAAATTGAAGGCTTCTGTGTCTCAAAACAAGGAATTTCTGCGTCCGGACGCAGAAATTCCTTGTTTTTAGCCTACGGCGATGTCGAAAACTGCGCTTGGGTCGTCCGCAGTCGCTGGACCCTGGCAGGTCCGAGGTGCCGCCCCGGCTCGGCGGAGAGTCCTCGCTCCTGGTGGCTTCGATGATCGAGGCGCGGGGCATGTCCATTCGCTGTCAAATGCCGGTTCAAGAGATCGGCAAACGCTTTGCGTGTTTCCTTCAACTCGTTGCGCAAGGCCAAGGGTGTGCGGCCACCGCTGTCTTTTTTACTGCCCCCTGCTTCCGGCTTCTTGGGGTTGTAGCGTCGAAAATGCAGCTCCGCCGGTCGGTCGATTCCATCGAGTACCCGATCCGAAACCATCGCATGAAAATGCGGTTGTGGCACTCCACCAAGGGCGGCAACGGGCTCATGGATGGCAACTTCATAGGGTTTATTGGGTGCGACGTGCTGCATCCACTCCTCGAGAGCCTCGCGCATTTGTGTATGGGTTAGTTCGGCTGGCAAGGCGCCCTCGTACTCGCGGTACACGGCAGCGTTGCTACGCTCGTACTTGTCGGCGGTCTGCCAGAATTTGGTGGTATCGCCACTGGTCCAACCCGGAAGGTTGCCGGAGAATGTATCCACGAGGTCTTCGCTTTTGCTCTCAAAGGCTCCGCGACGTCCGATGTATTTTGCATGGCGCCCTGCAGCGCCCTTGCCTCCCGTCTTCACGCTGAGGTGATATGTCATGGTAATACCCTTTCTCGATGTCAAAAGTAAAAATGCCCCTCAAAGGGGAATGCTATAGATATAAACAAGGAGGAAATGCAGTGCGTTTAGGCGCGCTGATTACTCACTACGGTGAGAAACGGTAAGTGCGCGTGTTTATTCCTGTGCTATTTGAGAGAGGGATTACATGACCGCAGGTCCAATGAGTCATCCACTCCTACATGCACCTTGCTACACCTACCTTGTTCTTATCCATAACATAGGGAGGTTCACAGTAAAAAATTACTGATAGGCTGTTACACAGCGAACAAGCATTCGCTAGATGAGAGCAACCAAGCCTAGATGCTTGAACCCCTATTGGGTGATAAGGCTCTCTGTTATGGCAATGAGGTCACCGGTGTGGGTGCTCTATACCGCTGCCTTTATAAAGGCTCGGTGCTGGGTTATTACATGCTCTTGAAAGTCATGTGGATTTTATAATCAGATACATGCGTATGTACTGATTTTGATGTTTTCTAAAACCTATGCCTTGGAGTGAGCAAAGGTCTCCATACGCACGTTGAGCAGGTTGTTCGCGAAGCTCTTTACCATCAAAACTTCCAGGTCGTCAATCATTCCATCGTCAACGATACATGCGCTGAAGTACCAAGCGAGATCGAACAAATCTAGCTTGGTGTCTTTGGGCTGACGTAGCTTCTCTTAGCTAGGTTTGAACTCCTGGTTGCGCTTAGAGTGATGCACCAGGGCAATGGTCTGCACATCACGCTTTCTGCTGAAGGCGAGATTCATTTCCTTCCAAAGAGTCTGCTCCCGGGCTTTGCCGACACAAAGGGCCTGCCCACGGGAGTCGTAGAAGATGGAAATGCCAAAGCTGTCCTCAAGCATGGCTTTGAGGCCTTGGGCGTATAGGAGCGCCTCCCTGCCACCACTGAAGATCTGCCAGCTGGCCTCTCTCTTGGATAGGCACTTCTCGATGGCATAGAACTCGACGATGGGTTGGATCGTCTCGAGTTGGGCTTTGTGTACGGCGTCTGACCTGGATTTAGCAAGCGCAGAAGCTACCTGCAATGGGCTCAGAGCCTCATTTTTTGTTTTCCAATTAGTAAGAGTACCTACCGACAAGCCCAGTAACGCTGCGAGTTTAGTTTGAGAGTTGGTTTGCAGTTTCTTGCTCAGGGCATCTATCAATTCTTTTGCTCGCATTGGCGTATCTCGTCGTTCCATCAGCGAAAGAAAACCACCAAATCTCATTTCCGAGTTTTTTGCTTTCAACTTGTTCCCCCATTTGTTCCCCCGGATTAGCGTGATTTTTTAAATCAGTAACTTGGGCGGCAGACTTCAGAAGTTTGGGCTGCTGCCGGTTCCGTTGACACCGACCTAAGCTTCTTGAGCTTTCTCGAACTGTACGGGACTGAGATAGCCGAGGGTCGAATGTCGGCGCGTCGGGTTGTAGAAGCACTCGATGTAATCGAACACGTCTGAACGGGCTTGCCCTCGCGTTCGATACACCTTCCTGGCTGTGCGCTCTGTCTTGAGCGAGCTGAAGAAGCTCTCCATGGCCGAGTTGTCCCAGACCTCGCCGGCCCTGCTCATGCTGCAAGTGATGCCCTGTTCGTCCAGCAACTTCTGGAAGTGCTCGCTGGTGTACTGGCTGCCCTGGTCCGAGTGGTGCAACAGTGCCACGGGCTTGCCCCGGCGCCACACGGCCATCATTAGCGCATCCACCACGAGCTGCGAGGTCATGCTCTCCTGCATCGACCAGCCGACGATGCGCCGCGAGTACAGGTCCAGCACCGCCGCCACATACAGCCAGCCCTCGGCCGTCCAGATATAGGTGAAGTCGGCCACCCACTTCTGGTTCGGGCCATCGGCCTGGAACTGACGGTCCAGCACGTTGTCAGCCACGGTACTGCGCTCACCCCGGTCTTTGGGTAGTCCACGCCGTCGGGGCCGGGCACGCAGTGCCTGTTCTCGCATGAGCCGCTCGATGCGGTGCAGCCCACAGGACTGACCTTGCTCCAGCATGTCGTGCCACACCCGGCGCGCACCGTAGGTGCGGTCGCTGTGCACGAAGCTCTGACGCACCTGCGTGCCCAACACCTCATCGCTGAGGCTGCGCCGGCTTCTGGGCCGCGTGAGCCACGCGTAGAAGCCACTCCGCGAGACACCGAGCGCCTCGCACATCAGATTGACCGGCCAGGCCCCTCGGTGTTTCGCCACGAAGCCGAACTTCACATCGACTCCTTCGCGAAGTAGGCCGCGGCTTTTTTCAGGATGTCGCGCTCCATCTTGAGCTTGGCAACCTCCTTGCGCAGTCGCGCTATCTCCGCGTCCTGGGCCTTCTGCTTGCCGTTGCCAGGGAACGCCTCCTGGGGCTCCTCTCGCAACTCACGAACCCACTTGCGCAGCACGTTCTCGTGAACGTCCAGGTCCTTGGCTGCCTGGGCCACAGCCACGCCACGCTCGGTGACCAGCCTGACCGCCTCGAGCTTGAACTCGCGGCTGAATGTCCTTCTTCTTTCCATGAACCACCTCCGGTTTCATCTTCCACCTTAACAAGGTGTCATCGAAACCGGCAGCAGCCCAAACCATCAAGACTGCTCGGCAGTAGGCGCCCAACTGCTCAGCGTCCCACTCCTTCTGGCCTGCGAAGTCCGGGTCGAGCAGAGTGCCGATCGTCTCGACCATGTCGTAGTTCGAGAACATCGCTTGGCTGAGCGGCTTGTGATACCCGATCAGGCCAGAGTGGTAGCCCTCCGCCTCGTGGAAGAGGAACGAGTCCTTGTTCGCTATGGCCTCTGAAACGATGTTCTTTCCGAACGTCTCGACTTGGACGCCGTACTTCGTCGTCTCACCGATCGCCCGGAAGATCGCTAACGCCGTCCCCGGCGACGACTCAACCATCGCACGACAGAGCCTCTTGTCAGCGATCAGCAACAGCAAGTCATTCGCGTACGCCTCGACCTTCGGAGGGACCCGCTTCCTTTCCTCTTCACGCTGGTAGCCGAAGTTCTTGAAGCGTCCTCTATCTGTCGCATGCCGCACGAGCGACCGGGCCGACAGGGCCAACTCGTCGGCTATGACAGCCAGCTCAGTCGGCGATCCCTTGAGGATGAAACGGTACAGCGTCTGCGCAAAGCGCTCCGCGTTGTACCGACCGTACGTCGGCGGTCGAATGAACGCGAACCACGTCCAGGTCAGGAACGTCAGCAGGAACAACCCTCCGAGCAGCGCTTGCCACGAAGCGGGTGTCAGCAAGTCCCCTTGGGGCACGAGCCACTGCTCAGCGCGCCAGAGGTCGGTCAGCAACGTTAGAACGCCGACGCCGGCGACGACGGCAAACGTGATTCCTTGAAGCGGGATAGGTGCAGTCCTGACGCGAAAGCGATATCGCACGTCTGCGATGGTCCAGGCCAGCACCATCAGCGCCAAGCCCGCAAGGAACTCGGAGAACCCGAAGAATTTGGGTGCGGTCGCATCGAGCGGAATGAAGCACACCGCTGCTATGCAGTTCTGAGTTGCAGTTGCCAATCCTCCTCCTCACTGCCGACAGTAAAGCAGTGTACAGGGGTAGGTGAAACTGTTGAGGTGCCCGCGGCCTGCCGTTCTGGGGCACCCCAAGACTTCGCGTACGAAGAGCGATCGTATGAGAGGCTAACCGCAACCGGCCGGTGGATGGCTAGAGCCGTCGTTGAAGGCGTCGACCGCGAGCGACTCCGTTCATCCTGAAGCCGTCACGCGTAGGTCTGTTCTGCAGCGGTTGCTGCCTTTGGCCCCCGCCAAGCGGACTCACGCTCCCTGGCACAAAGCAGTCATTTGGCTCAGCGGCAGGCGCTGGCGCGAATGCCGGCTCTGCGAGGCACTGCAGTCGTAGGGATCTCCATGTCGCATGGCGCCGTGCTAGAGCGTTTTCACCCTGAGCTGCAATAGCCGCTGTGGCAGATGTAGTTGCAGCACTCCTCGGCGCTGAAGGCCCCGAGCAGCAGCCCCACCGTGTCCCATAGACCCTGTACGGTGCGCGCTTGCGCTTTGCGCAGCAGCGCCTTGAGCTTGGCAAAGACCTGCTCGATGGGGTTGAGGTCTGGGCTGTAGGGCGGCAGGTAGCGCACGCTGGCGCCTTGTGCCTCAATGGCCTGCCTGACCCCATAGACCTTGTGCGAGCCCAGGTTGTCCATCACCACGATGTCTCCGGCTTTGAGCTCAGGCGCAAGAAACTGCTCGGTCCAGGCGAGAAACGATTCGCCGTTGATCGGGCCGTCCAGCACCAGGGGAGCCGCCAGGCCGCCTTGACGCAGCGCACACACGAACGTTGTGCTCTTCCAATGCCCTTGCGGCGCGTGGCCGATACAGCGCCTGCCGCGCGCACTTCTGCCCCGAGTCGGCGCCATGTTCGTGCTCGCCCAGGTCTCATCGATGAACACGAGCGAGGAGGCAGGCATCTGCGCCTGCGCGTCTTTCCAGCAGCTGCGCTGCTGGGCTACATCGGCGCGCTGCTGCTCCTGAGCGTGCAGGGTCTTTTTTTCAGCGTCAGCCCCAGGCGGGCAAGCGTTTTCCACATGGCCGTGGTGCTCAGGACAACACCTCGCGCCTGCGCCCACTGGCACAGCTGCTTGAGGGTCTGGTCGGGGTGCACCGCCACCTGCGCGAGCAACTCGCCTTCGAGTGCGCTCAGGCGCGGGGGCACATGGTTGCACTGCACGCTGGCACAGCGCTGGCCCTGGCGGGCCAGGCGAGTTCTCGCGCGCGAGACGTACGAGGCGCTCACTCCAAAGCGCCGAGCGATGGCATTGACCGAGCCTGGGGCATCCAGCACCCGATCACGCAAGTCCTGTGAGTACGCCTGCCCTTGTCTCCACGACATGTTCGCCTCCCTTCGCACTGCGCCACAGCGGCGCCTAGCAAAGCAAACATCTTCATCCTCGAGAAACTCAACGGGCGTGAAAAATTGTCAGTGAGGGTTGAATGGCTCTAGTGACCGCTTCTCCACTGCCCGAACTCGGGGTCCCGACCCCTATGCATAGGACTCAACTATGCGTAGATCCCGAACCCGTCGACTCGATCCGCGAGGGAACGTCAACGCGACGGCGCAATCACTGCTTTGCATAGTTTCTCTCGTCCTCGAGGTGCGATCGCAGCCATGCTCGTGCGAATGGAGGGCCCACCGACATGCACCTCACCTTCCCCCACCTCAGGACAATGAGAACGCGGCAGCGAACCAAGCATGTCGGCCATGCCTCCGCTCGCCGCGGGCTGCGCGCCGGCGATGCCAGACTATGCATAGCTCGCGTGGACACGGTCGAACTGCTCTTAGGATGTCTCGATCGCGGGAGCTGTGCGAGTCTAAAGCGACAGAGGTTTTCGTCGATGACCCGCGCCAAATCTCTGGTCACCATCGAAATGGCGGCGTTTGATGTCTTCCCGCTCGTCGGCGGGCCTGTGCAGCTTGCGCCGCGATGAATGTTGTTGAACTCGGCAGCCCAAAACACCACCCGCTGTGTCTCGCGTCAGCGAGACCGCGGGCGGCGCATCTCATGAGAGCGCGTGGAGGAGGCCGGACTCGGACAGCCCTCACCCATGAGCACGCAGCGGGCGTTCGCCGCCTGGCAAGAGTGCGCCGCTGGCTCAGTTTGGACCTGTTAGCGCGGCAGGTCGGGAGGAATATGGTTGATTACGCATCCTTACGTTGTGGGATTCGGAGGTGGAAGGCGCTGCAAGATAATGTGGCTCGCAAGCGTTGCGCATCGCGGCCTTTTTGCCATGCGCACGCACCAGATGCATAAAAGACAGATGGAGGTGCACTATGAACGGTAGCGATCCTAAGTCCGGGGCCGAAGGCAGCACGAGTGGTCCAAGGCTGCGACTCAAGTCGCCTAGGCGACCGGGCACACTCAAGGCAGTCATGCTGCTAGTCACCGTCGTCGCGCTGCTCACTTATTTGGCGTCCCTCACTTCGACTGTACATACGCCTCCCATCCAAACCGCAGCAGAATACGCGAGCACAGCTATCGATATGACTAAGGCGATGACAGAAGAACCGGGCTCGCAAAGCCGGTCAGAGACCGTGCCGATCGGGACGCATATGAACGTGAAGGGCATCGCGTTGAACGTCGACGTCTTGCCCGGTAACTGGGCGGTCGAAAACACAGGGACCCAGGCTTTCCTCCGTAAGAGCGATGGGCGGTTGTGCCAGATCACAGCAAACGCGCCAGTAGATGTGAGTTCGCTACAGACAGAAACGCGTGGCAGAGAGGTCGATTTTGAAGCGGCTTTGATGAGCGAGCTGTTGACCGCGGGCGCAAACATGGCCGGCGGCAAAGGGATTGAGACCAAGGCTGAAGGGACCCTTTTGTTTAGCGAATCCGGCCCGGGCTTGGTGAAGTACGGAGTACGCCTCATCACGGATATGTCGACCGGTACGACGCACGCGAGGAGGCTAGCGGTGATTTCCACCGTAGCCAAAGGGGATCGATTGGTGCGTCTCAGTTGCATGAACATGGGAGGAATTACAGATAACGGGGAACACATGGCGAAGCTTGCACGTTCTCTTGCGCTGGCGGACTGACGTCGTCGCTCGTGAGGTCGGGCATGAAGTGGATTTCCGGAGCGCTCGCCTATCTAGGGCTGTACATAATTTGGAGCGCGAGCTTTGGCGCGCGCGAGGGATATAGCTTTACGGGCTTTCTAGTGGCCGTGTTGTTTGCCTCACCCTTGTTACTCATCAGCGCCTGGTGCTTCTCCAAGGCAGAGGGTGACACACAGACGCGCGATGACGAAACCGCCCGCTACATAGTCGAGCAGAACGCTACCTCAGCCGCATTCTTCCTTTACCTTCGACCCTTTTCCTCTACAAATAAGTTGCGGCTTAGCGACGCTCACCTGAATCTCTTTTCCTGGGAGACATGGGAACGAGATGGGTTCGACGATCTTGAGCGAATGATCGCTCGTGCCCTTAAGCCAACCGCCCCGCTAATTGCGCTAGGCCGTCCAGGTGAGCACCGAGGTGCGGGCCGAGCTTCGACAGAAGAACAAGAATGGAGAGCGAAAGTCAAGGATCTCGCAGCCCGTGCCGAGCTGGTGTTCGTGATGCCGTCAAACAAGGCCGGAACGCTTTTGGAACTAGAGCTCATTGCCGAACAGCAGTATTTGAACAAGACCATCTTCGTAATGCCGCCCTCTGAATCGGCCTTTTACGAATCGTCTGGCTGGGACATCGCGCGCGACTGGAGCGAGGTCAAGCGCGAGTGCAAGAACTTCGGCATCGACTTGCCCGAGCATAGACCAGCTGGAATGTTGTTCAAGCTGCGTCAGAAGAGTCATCTAGCGGCAGCCGAGGAACTGCCATTCCCTGACGCTGTCCGGTGGATGAAGTCAATTCAGCGATTGATCGACGCGTAAAGGACCGAGGAGGCAAATCGGTGCGCGCTTGAAAACCGAATCGCCGTTGCCGCGATGTCGCAGGACGAGCCTCTGGTGCTGTGGAGATGAAGCGCGTCGGGCGATTACGTTTTTGCAATCGGCGCCCGCCACCCCGCGCATCGCCGGTGGCTCGCGAGAGCTGAATGAGATACTGGCGATATGAGCAGGTGGGCGGGTCTGGCCGGGCCCGTCGTCCGCTGCCATCTCCGGGATTTCGCGAAGTCTCAAGCGCCGTCCGGTGGGAGATGCCGGCCTGGAGAGGAATATTCACCAGCGGTCGATGATCCGGTTCTCGCCACTACCTCACTGGCCGACGTTTCCACGGGGCATTCAGAATGTGTTTGCCGTCAAGTAGCTATCTCTGTACGCGCACATAACTCGATGTTTTCGTCAACGAGCTTAGGAGAAAAAGGGTGAGAGCCGCAATTCTGATCGGCGTTAACAAGACCGGTGGCCTGCCGGTGCTCAGCGCCGCGGTGACGGGCGCCCGGCGAATGGAAGCGTGGGCTCTCGACCAAGGAATGGCGCGCAAACACGTTCACCTGTTCACGGACGAGAAAAATGTTGTCGAGATTGCCGCTATCAAGAGAGTGATCCGCGACCTCGTAGACAGTGGCACGATCACGCAACTCGTCATCTACTTCGCCGGCCACGGCGTCAACATCCGCTATGGCGAGTACTGGCTGCTAAGTGACGCGCCGGTGGACGCGTCGGCGGCCGTCAACGTCGAGGGTAGCGTCGTCCTAGCCAGGCGCAGTGGCATCGACCACGTCGTCTTTATATCCGACGCGTGCCGAACCGCTGCCGAGGGCGTGCAGGCGCAGGGCATCACGGGCAGCGAGCTCTTTCCGAATGATCCGGTCGACGGCCCCGAGCGAGCCGTCGATCTCTTTTTCGCCACGACGCTCGGCCGTCCGGCGCTTGAGGTGAAGACTTCCGGCGAGTCCGCCGCCGCGTTCCACGCCGTCTACACGAGCACGCTGCTTGATGCCGTCGGCGGCAAGCTGCCACCCGCGGTTCAACAGGCCCCGGGGGAAACACCGGGCTTTGTCGTCCGCCCGCGCTCGCTGAAGGAGTGCCTTCGCACCGAGATGCCGCGCCGGCTCGCTGGACTTCGCGTCGGCGTAACAGTGAGCCAGGAGCCCGACGCGCGGATCACGTCGGACGAGGCTGCTTGGATCGCCGGTTTTGACACAGCGCCCGTGGCTGAGCCGGTGGCATCGCCCTGTATTGAGCCACCTCTGCAGCCAGTGCCGCGCGGGGGTGCGCCGCGGTTAGGCCTGCGTACGCCTCCTGTGCAGTACCCGTCCGCCGGCGCAGCGGCGCGCGCGTTCGCCAGCCGGCAGCTCGACCAAGTGCTCGCTGGCGCCAACTCCGGCGGAACTAGGACGGCCACGCGTGGCCCCTCAATCCGACCGATGCCCGATGGCCCTTCACCGGCGCTCGCCAAGCCCTTCGGACCGCTTGGCTTCGAAACCAATTGCGGCTTCAAGCTGCGCGGCGCGAAACTCGCCGACGCAGTCGCGTCGGGCGTCCGCGTCGAGCGATTCGACGATGACGCGTCACTCGCACGCGTACACCCGCAAGGCCGTCCCGCGAATGTACTCCTGATCCTCGCCGACCAAACTAGCGTGCTGCTGCCTGCCGTTCCAGGTTTCGTCGCAGCGCTCTCTTTCGACGCTGGGGAGCTGGCCGACGTCGCCTACGAACCCTCGAAGTATGGCGAACGCTGGGCCGATTTTGCGCAGCGTGCCGACGAGTTACGGCGGCTCCGGGCGGTGATTGCGCAGGCAGCACGCGAGGGCGTGTTCCGACTCGAAGGGCCGGCCGCGCTCGCGCGCCGTATGCAGCTCGCAAAGGGCGTCGACCCGTCCCTCGCGCTTTACGCCGCGTACGCGTACCACGGGCTGCAGCAGGGAGATCGGCTTCGCGAGATGCGCGAATACCTCCGCATGGACCTCGGAATCTCGTTCTTCGATCTCGACCTGCTCGCCGGCGCCTTGCCGAGTGGGGGCGAGGCTGGGCGGTATCCGCCGGTGCCGTTGCTGGCCCAAGGCTGGTCGCTGCTGTCGGCGTTCGGTGTCTCTCTCAGCAATCACCTTACGGAGCTGCCCGCAAGCCTCGGCGCGCCGCACCGGCCGCTGCAGGCTGAGCTTGTCGACACACTGTGGACTCAGTTCAAGCCGGCTGGGACCGAACACCTGCGCAAGCTAATCCAGGAAGGAAAACTGCAATGACTCGACAACTCGTCTTCGTGCACGGGCGCGCCCAGGAGCGCCTCGACTCGATCGCCCTTAAGAAGGAATGGATTAGCGCTTGGAAGACCGGTTTGGACAAGGCGGGTTTGGCGATGCCTCTCGATGAAAGCGATATCCGCTTTCCCTACTACGGTGACACGCTTGAGCAGATGACGGAAGGCCGCACGGCTGACGAGGCAGCGCGGATCGTCGTCCGAGGCGAGGCTCTCGACCGCACCGAGGAAGCTTTTATGCGCGCGTGGCTGCAGGAGATGCAAACCAAGGCCGGCATCAGCGATGCAGAAGTCGCGGCCGTTGTCGACCCGGTTGTACGGGAGCGCGGCGTGCTCAATTGGGGCTGGGTGCAGGGCATCCTCCAGGTGCTTGACACCAAGGTCCCGGGCGCGAGCGGTGCCAGCGTCGCGCTAGCAACGAAGGACGTTTACGGCTATCTGACGAACCAGGCGATCCGTGACACGATGGATGCTGGTGTTCGCTCTGCATTCGCGGCGAGCGCCGAGACGGTGGTCGTTTCACACTCGCTCGGCACCGTTGTCGCTTACAACGTGCTGCGCCGCGATAGCGACACGCATGGTCTAGATGTGCCGTTGTTCGTCACGCTCGGCTCACCGCTCGCCGTGACCG
>Ga0210245_101665_pt1 | contig 16835 bp, 5 predicted proteins | sample ChrtobMetaP3_4mM_FD_155450 | JGI IMG/M metagenome (GOLD analysis project Ga0210245, IMG submission 155450) | Chrysochromulina tobin associated microbial communities from unialgal haptophyte culture, Seattle, Washington, United States - P3_4mM | ecosystem: Host-associated > Algae > Haptophytes >...
ATACATCTTCTATGAGCTGCGGCTCGACCACGAGTCTATTTTATCGAGATCTGGGCGTGCGCTGACTCACGCAAGGAGCCCATTGACATTCAAACGGCACGCCGTGAAGACAAGGGAACTCTTTTTTCTTGTTCGATAATAATTCAACTTCCCCGCATTGTGTCTAAAGGACCCGGTAAGAGCTCCTCACCACCGAAACGAGAAACGACAAACGGGGGTGGGGAAGCCGGCGGTAGCACTCTAAACATTAAGAAACTACGGCAAGCAAAAGTGCCCTGGGGCTCTAAGAAAACAGCCCATGGCTAAAGGTGAGGGCCCACTGGTCACCCTCTCTACATGTCCGCGTCCACGTCCGCGGGCCCGGGTCCGCGTCCGCGCGCGGGCCCGGCTCTGTTGGGACTGCGGCGTCGAGGCTTGCCAACAAAACCCACTCACTATCATAGTCATCCAGGCGCAAAACTGTCTTCCAAGTCTGCTGGTCGATCTCGTAGAAGATGAGAAAGTTCACTTTCACTCGCTCACCGTCAATCGTCTTGAACGAGCGCCCATCCGTGTTGCGCTCCACGACCTGTCCCGCGCACCAGCCCACCACAGGCCAGTTGTAGAGAATTGATTTGCCGACCAACGCATCACCTGGCGCCTCCTTCTCCTTGCTGAAGGTGAGCTGCTCTGCACTTGGCGGTCCGTCCGCGATCTTGAAGCCCGGCGGAGCTTCGCGTGGCGCGGGCGGCACGTCGTCCGCGTCGCTCTCGTCCTCGTCGTCGACAAAGGTCCGCTCTGTGTGTGCCTAACTGAATTTGCGGCGCAACGCGTCGTCTGTGCCCTTCAGTACAGTCTTTCCCCCCCATGTAAGAAACATGTAAAAAACATGTAAAAAACATGAAAAAACATGTAAGAAAACGCCCAAAACGACGGGACTTGGTCCGTCGGTCGGCTAAGAAACCAGCCCATGGAGCGCAAAAGGCGCTAAGAAACTACGGCAAGCCTAAAATTCCTGTTTTCTTAATGGGGGGGGAAGACTGTAACTCGCCGACGGTCCGTCGGCGTCAGTTCCTTCTCGGCTGCTCCGTTCCGACGATCGATGCGCACCCAGGCCCGAAGTACATGAGAGAGATGATGTGTTCCCTCCCACCCACCGCGATTCAGAGCCTGGTCTAGCTTTAGCAGGGACCGGGATGTCGCGCTCACCAGGCTGCCTTTGTGTAGTTTGATGAACCTGCAATCACCAACCTACCGGGGGGTGTGTGTCCCGGCTCCCCCCGGTGTCTTTTTACCGGTACCCCCCGGTGTCTTTTTACCGGTACGCGACCAAGTTTACCCGCCCCTCGTGGCCGAAACCATGACGCTTGACGCGGAATACGACGAGGACGGGCTGGACGACTACGGCGACGAGGACGGGCTGTCCGACTACGGCGGCCAGGGATTCGCGATCGACGACGGCGAGCCACTGATCTTTGATGTCACCACGAACACCAATCGCATTCCTGCCTGCGCGTTTGGCTACTCCTCCCTGGGCGGTGCTTCCGATGCCGACGACGAAGAATACGACGCCGAGTATGCACGATCGACGCGCGATGCGCTCGAGGCGAAGCTCGACGAGGCCGACGCAGCGCTCTTTGGTGAGTACATGTACCACGCCTCCAATAAGCCACACGTGCGCGAGTGTGAGCAGTGGCACCAGACCCTCGGTTTCCTTCGCGTGCGCGGTCGCACGCACGCCGGATTGCCACGACCTCATACCGGCGAAGACGAGCAGCAGCGAGAGCCGAAGCACGCGAAGCAGCCGCAGCAGCGCGACGGAGCGCGTTGGCAGTCTGACGCTGCTGAAGCGAGCGACGCCGACGACGACGACGAGGGGCGAACGCCGCAACGCCCAGTCACCACCGCTGCTCACTGCCTGCTGCCAGCCGCTCTTGGCGCTGGCCGCCTCCAGCTCTCCGTCGTGGGCGTCGCGGTGGCGGCGCAGCCCGCGGACGAAAGCGCCATCGCATCAGGCGCCGTTGAGGAAGTCTTCGCCGCACATGGAGTGCTGATCGAGACGATCGCGGCGCATCACACATACGCCGTGGCCGCGGACGGGTCGGGCGGGCTGGGCGGCGGCGGGCCCAGCGCACCGATCCGCCGACCTGCCGAACCAGTGACAGCGAGTGCAGGACGGTCCACACGGCGTACAGAGACTTGGTGCATTCGTCGCCTCGGCCTACCGCCTCGCTCTCCCTCCTTTGCTATCGCGGACAGCTTGCTTGCCATCCTGAGCGAGCGTGTGTGGTGCTCCCTAGTACCGTTGCTCACGCCTCTCGTGCTCGCCGTCGCCCGCGCCTTGCTTGGGGTGCCCGACAACGGCGCCGACGACGAGAGCTTGAGAGGCGTGCTGTCCACATTGAGAATTGATGGCGGTTTCGGCGGCGACGGTGGGGGCGGGGGCGGCGACGGTGGGGGCGGGGGCGGCGGCGGTGGGGGCGGGGGGGGCGGCGGTGGGGGCGGCGGCATCTACGGCGGCGGCATCTACGGCGGCGGCAGCGGGCGCCCCGCAGCCTCCGAGGGAGCAGCCTCCGCTCTGCGGCGAAAGGTCGCGGCCGCCCCCTCTGCTGCCGCTGTACTCACCGACGGAGATGGCCACTTGCCGCCCGGCGAACTAGCCCACGGCAGCGCGCCGCGCGCAGGTATCGCCTGGGCGAATGCACCGACCTCGGCCAAGCACCCAACATCAGTTACTGGGCTCTCCGCGTGTGCCTCGGGTGTCTCCGCAGCGGCGGCGACGGCGAGCTCTTCATGCATGCCGCTCAGCGGCGGCGCGCCGGCGAGCTGCATCCCTGCCGCTCCCGGTAGGAAAGCTACCGTTAGTGCGGGGCGCGAGGCGCGAGCAGCGGCCGCCGGGCAGCCAGCGCTCCAAGCAAAGGGCGTTGGTGCCCGCGCCAAGTCAGCCACTCAGACGGACGCAGCCGACGCAGCCGCGTATGCAGGACCGCCCGGTGGCCGATCAGGACCGGCAGTCAGGCGCATGTTCTGACCTGCCGTCGCAACGCCACACGCATCGCCGTCAGGCCCGACTTGATCAGTTGTAGTGACAACTAGGTTGTACAGTATAGTGAATATGTGCCCTTGTGCCGGACATGCTTGCATGCCGAGTTGCCGGCGGAGGCTGCATGGTTCAAGTGGTACGGGGGTTCGGGGCTCTTTATTTTTCTTGTCCCGTTTCGACTCAACAAGCCAACAGTCACTTTAACGGCGCAAGCCACAAAATGGGCCAACACATCGTGCGCACACCTACCGGTGTGCCTTTGTGCGTCCGCGTGTCCCGTGTGTCCCGTGTGTGTCCCGGCTCCCCCCGGTGTCTTTTTACCGGTACCGGTAACCCCAAAAAAGGTCGACGCAAAGATCCATCGCGGTCATACAAGGCCGATTGTGCGGACTCCTGCAACGAGGTGTCGCTGTCCCAATCCGGATTCCACCATCGGCTGCGCTCCGCGCGCACCTCGTCGGTGTCTCATGTCACCCACGCGCGACACGAGTCACGCGAATCATAGCCTTCGCGCCTTTGAAATCGCGCGACACTATCGGCGGAGGAGCTTCGAACTTTACGTGCAAAAGTCCATCCCCATCCTTCCGGTCGACGAATTCGCTGCAAAGCGCGCAGCACTCTGGGCTCGACTGAGCTTGCGCCCCACCACTCCTGGATGCATCCAGCTGCCCACTGATAAAAAGTGCCCGCGCAGCTTTGGAAACTGGCAAAATATACTTAACTTGGCACTCCTTGCCTCGCATACGACGCACGCATGGTTGCATGCAAAGACATCCATGACTTGCAATTCGCTGCTCACGGTCAACATGGATGGCCACCTTCTCGGCGCGGATGATGCTCGCGTACGTCGAACCGTTGAGCTGGGCGCCGCCGACGTATGCGACTGGCTGACTAGCCCGAACGCGCTGTTGAATGCCGACGAGTGCGTGATTCTGCCTGTGCTGGAGCACGGCCAGGAGATCCCATGGTGCCTCAAGATTATGAGCGACGCTCATAATCGCTCTACTGGCAATACCAGCGCCTTGTTTGCATTGGGCCCACACGCGGCATACGGCGCAGTCTTCGACAGAGCGTTCGCGTTACCGAACGAGATGCTCCCTCCTTCGTTCCGTGAGGATGACGAGGAAATTCGCGTGGCGGTACACATTCGCCACTTTGACGCGGCCCACACGGGGGCAGAGGCAATAGACGTATTCGAGGGAGAGATACGCAAAGCTGCCGTCCGTGCGAAGCGATGCGCCATACTAGTGGCGAGCGATCGTCGCTTAACGCTCAAGGCCATGGATAGCGTCGCCCGCCGCGTTGGTTGCCGCATACTCCAGATCGCTCGTGGCGAACCCATCCACGATTTTTTTGCCGAGCACGGCGAGGACGTTGGAGCTGCGGTGCTGCAAGACATCTTCCTCCTGGCTCGAGCCCACGTGCTCATCGGGACGTGGGGTTCCACCTTAACGGTCTCCATCCAGCAGGCTATCGCTGCGCGCAGCCTCCGCAAAAGCAAGCTGAGCTCCTTCCTGCCGACGGTGACCTACTGCGACCTGTCGTTGCGCAAGTGCTTGCAGCCGCTACCATTGCTGACGGATCCACGCAACCACTGGTATCTCACCATCCGCCACAGCGGCTCCATGCGGATTGCCTTGGAGAAGGACATGCACCGTGTCGTCCACCAAAATCATGGTCGGCGCGATGGATGGACGCCGTTCCCAAAGCTCATCCGAAGGAGCTGGCAGCCATCCGATTCGGCCTTGGCTGCACTCGAGCATGCTAAATGGCCGGCAGAGTCGCCACGCACAAGTGCGTGGTTGGCGGCGATCATCAGCCGGGATGCCTCAAGCGAGCGCTATCGGTCGGTGGCTGCTGCGGTGACCTCCTGCGGTTTTGAAGCACACCTCGTGGAAGCGGCTATGCCGGAGCACTTTGAGGACCTCGACGAAATGTTCTTAGAGCTCTTTAGGTCCGACACGCGGCGCGCCCTGCGGATGAGCCCTTTCGAGATTGGCCTCCTGGTCAGTCACAAGCGAGCGCTTGCCGCGATCGCGCGCAGCTCATACGGGTGGGGAGGCGTCTTCGAAGACGATGCAGTTCTACATCCAGCCATCATTCCATGGCGGGCAGAGTATTTGGTCCGTCAAGCCTTTATGGCAGCCTCGCGAGCAGACGCTAGCACACCAACCGCCGGCTCCAAGACAGTCATCTACCTTGGTGCGTGTGCACCGCAATGCAAGGACGACCCGATGAATAGAGAGACGCAATCCATCGAGGGCATACCTCCCGAGCTGTTGCGCGTCGGTTCTTGCCGTGGCTACTGCACACACGCCTACGCGGTCTCACGGGTCCATGCTGGCTCGTTCTTTGACGACGTCTTCAACTGCACGAATTCTACCGCAATGTGCGGGATGGAGTGCAGGAGCAGGCCTTGCTTCCTGGACTGGGCCTTCAATCGCCACTTTACGCGAGGGCATCCGGCATGGCTCGTGGGCGCTGGGTTGCGCAGTCCGTGGCGCGATGACCACAGGGGCATCTTTGTGCAGAATCGCTCAGCTGCGAGCGGCAACAACGTCACAGGGACCAGTCTTTCCAAGCGTTACAGCTGGAAGCTGGATGAGAGAGAGGAACAGGCAGCACATGAACGGTGCCGCGCACTGTTAGGCGCCGCCGAGGGTAACCGGGGGGGCAACGCAAGCACGTCGTCGCTGCAGAGACTCTACGTGACGACGAGATGGACCGGCCGTCTGGGAAATTTGCTCTTCGGGGTGGCCGGTCTCATGGGCATAGCATCGCGGCTCAACGCCATCGTTCCGACTCAAGCTTACTCTGCCAACCCGCCCACGCGCGACGCAGTGCCTGCGGCGCAGCTCTTTGGGCAATTCCCTGGCCTCGTCGAGCGGGTGCGCGTCTATCAGAGCGAGGCCCACGATGTCGGCAGCCGCATCTCGAGGCAGCATCGCGTCATCTTTGAAGGCGTTGCCGATCCCATCCAGGTGAGACAGTGTCGGCCTTGCACGTGGACCGTCCAAGAGGAGCGCGCCAACGCCTTTGAGGAGAAGAAGCTTCTGCGCCTCGAGCGATGGATCGCCAATCCACCGGCGGGCTGTGTGCTGGGCCTCGTCGAGCTGCACGGCTACCTGCAGAGTTACAAGTACTTTGAAAGCATCGCGGACAGCCTCATTCGCCCGGCGTTTGCTCCCGCAGCAGCGACGCAAAAGGCGGCGGAGGCTGTCATCGCTTCGGCGCGTGATCGCTCTGGCCCGCATGCCCTGCTCATCGGAGTGCAGGTGCGCCTGGGTGACAAGGTCCGCGGCCCACTGGCCGGCTTCTACGCAACGACGGCCTGGTCGTACTATCGGCGAGGCATGGAGTACCTCGCACGGCACCTAGGGACTCCAGACCCCAACGGTAACAGTCAGCCAATCGCGTTTATCATCACGGCGGGAGGGACGATGGGCGACAATTCCATGGACATTATCGAGGCAAAGAGGAACCTGGCATCAACGATCACGGGTGTCAGCAGCATCATCTCGTTTTCTACCGCGCAAGATCCGTACGTAGACCTCGCTATCCTCCGTAGCTGCGACGGCCTGGTAATCAGCTCGAGCAGCCTGGGCTGGTGGGCGGCGTATCTTGCGCGGCTCCCCAAGGGGCACGTCGTCGCGCCGCGCCACACAATCAACCCGCAGTTGCCCCAGCACCACAGTCTGCGGCGCGGCTTTGTGCCCGCCGATTATATTCCCGACGGCTGGATGCTGCTTGACAATCAAGGGAATGGCACAGTGCAAGGCGAGACGGCTGAGGAGGAGCAAGCGCGCATGCGGAACCATCTCGCGAGGACAGGCTTTCGGCTCGAAGATGCGGCTCCGCAGAAGAGCGCCGGCCATAGGAGCGGCGTAAGCAGCGTCGCCGCCACCAACATGTTCGAGAATCCTGTCCTCAGATCGGCTTTTGAGCAGGCGAGGAAGGCGCGTGCGCGGAGAAACGCCGCGAGAGCGAGAACGGGGCGACGTGCTGCGTAGAGCCGGCTCCAAAAGATCGGAAAATAGCAATACAGATAGGGACGACTAGATCTATCGTCCCTATCTGTATTGCTATTTTCCGATCTTTTGGAGCCGGCTCTACGCAGCACGTCGCCCCGTTCTCGCTCTCGCGGCGTTTCTCCGCGCACGCGCCTTCCTCGCCTGCTCAAAAGCCGATCTGAGGACAGGATTCTCGAACATGTTGGTGGCGGCGACGCTGCTTACGCCGCTCCTATGGCCGGCGCTCTTCTGCGGAGCCGCATCTTCGAGCCGAAAGCCTGTCCTCGCGAGATGGTTCCGCATGCGCGCTTGCTCCTCCTCAGCCGTCTCGCCTTGCACTGTGCCATTCCCTTGATTGTCAAGCAGCATCCAGCCGTCGGGAATATAATCGGCGGGCACAAACCTACTTACATGTACTTCCACGATACATGCACAGCACCTCTTCACCTGCCCGGCTGCCCTTCAGACGTATCCACGCCACGTGTGGGGTGGGGAACTTCAAAGCATTCAGCAAATGCATGAATACGGGTGGTGTGAGCACCTAAGCTTCGTGCTTGCTTGCTTCAAGTTCTGAATTTGGGGGGGGGTCAGTTTCGTTGAGGAATTTGGAATTTGAATTTCCGGATTTGTGAACATGCGGGATGCCCAGGCGCGACGCACCATGTTTCGACAGGGTGAACGCCATTCGCGCGCCACAACAAAGAAGATTTTGGTGCATTGTATTCACTGTGAGCACAGTCATCTTGTGGAACGGCGTGAGCATCAACAATCTCTCTTGGGATCCGATCAGCGACCGGCCGGTTTGTTCGCAATCCAGCAGTGAGCGGTGGCGCATGCAAAAGTTTGTGCTTCCACTGCCAGCGTTGGCGCATGTCGGATCCTTCGAAGAGCTCGCGGATCGGTATGGCCACGTGCATATCTGGGCGGCGACGAGCTCCAAGACGCGGGAAGACACGACTGATGGAGATGATGGCGGCCTCGACGAGGAGCGCGTCTCGTTTGGAACTTTCCTGGCTCGAGTGGCGGTGCCGTCGGTGAACAAGTACGACTACATCAAGATCTTGGATCGTCCGTCCTTCGAATCGCTCGAGGAGATCGGGCTCGGCGAGCTCGTCCCCCTAGGCCAGATCATCGACCTCGAGTTGCGCCGCGCTCTCCTAGCAGAAGTTGGCATCCATGCGCCGGTGAGTGCGTGCTGGTCGCTGTGGGTTGGCGGCAATGGCAGCACCACCTCGCTGCACGTGGATGATGTTGCCTTCAACATGCTGGTTGTGCTGCGTGGCGCGAAGCGAGTGGTGCTCGTTGACCCAGAGCGGCAGTCGTTCTTGTGTGAAAAGCCGAGGTTGAGCCCTTTTGCTTGTTGGGCTGGCATCGACGTCCTGAGCGGCCCTGCGCCCGCGTTTGCGCAAGAGGTCATCTTGCGCAGCAACGAGGCGATCCTCCTGCCCGAGATGTGGTGGCATGCGGTCGAGAATCTGGAGCCAACGATTGCCGTCGGACTCAATCAGATGCAGTTCTGCACGGGTTCTCGATTCGCCCAGTTGCGATCCCCCCTTGAGCTAGAGTCACCACGGTAACTTGAGCGAGCATACAGGTGAGTAAGACTCATGCTGCTCATTGGAAAAAAAGGGTTCACACGTGTCAATTCCCGCGAGTTGACCACTGGTCCCTGGGTCCCCCAATGCCTACTGGAGAAGAAGCCAGCTGGCTCAAGCAGCTCGCAGAGGCCGAGCGGAGCCGCCGTGCGGCACGCTCGACCCTGACGACCTCTCTGTCCACCGATGAACTCTTGGCTGCGAGACCGCCGCAACCGCAGGCCCTGCCGCTTGGTCACACTGCAGGAGTAGAGGCGGGCTTGCAATCGCGGCATCCATCCATCGTGGTGACACCCGCCCAGTCGCAGCAGGCGGTGGGCTGGCCTCCGCCACCTCCAAAGATTGGCTCGACTAACGCACCCTTCGGAGGCACATGGCCGCCGCCGCCACCGCCCGTCACGGCCGTGCGACCCGAGGGCTTTGCGCTATCAAGTAGCGCAGTCAGCAGCACGCTCAGCGCTGCCGCTGCCGTTTACGCCGCGGGTGGCGGCTTCACGGGTGCTGGTGCCTCGGGTGTGGCGGGGAGCTGCACGCTTGTCGTGCGCCGTCCGCAGATTGTGAGCTTCGCGCTTGAGCCGGGCGATCCTGCCTTGGCTGCCGCCCCGACCATCGAGGCTGCCGCGCTCGAGCATGAAGCTCTCGTGCGAATGGCCGCCGGAGCGCAGCCTCGGACGAGCGCGGCCAAGTACTCCGCCCCACGCGGCTCGACGCCAGCCTGCGCCGCCTCTGCTGCCGCCGGTGCTGATTTAATCATGGGCGCTATCCCGGGCGCTCCTGCCTTGGCGGCGGCCGCAGCCGTGGCGTCTGGGGCCGCGTCCAGTTCTCTTCTTCAGAAGACGGACCTCATCAAGAGTAAGCTCGACCTCAGTGGTACCATGCCGGCTGCCGCCACGGATGCGGTGATGCATCTGGGTGTCGACCCGGCCGGCAAGGACACAGCAACACTCATCAACGAGTGTTACAGGGCGCTACCGGAACAGGCCGCAGCCGAGGGCACGCGGCCCGCATCGGCGAGCGTGCTTACGTCGACGCGCCCGCCGCCGCCCGAGCGCCCCAGTCGGCTGGAGGGCGAGAGCGCCCGCGGTGCGGACGCGCACCGCACCCTCTTCGCAGCTGCGGCGGTGGCGGATGTGGAGCGCGCCCGACGCGAGCTACGCAAGGCGGAGCCGGTGCACTCTGCGTTTGGCAACTCGGCGTCACCGACGCGGCCGCGCCAATGGAAGCCGGCTCACGTCGATCGGCGCCGGCCCGAGGGAGCATCCTCGACCTCACCACCCAAGCGGCGCCGCCCGTCGCCGCCCGCTACGGCGGACGCGGCCTTACGGGTCGGCGAGCGGGACGAAGAAAGGCAGCCCAACTACACGGCGTTTGGCGCCACGCTCCAGCCGCATCCGGTGCGCGCACCGCCGCCGCGCCAGCCTCTGAGCAGTCGTGAGAACCGTGACGATCGCTCGCGTCCGTGGCGCGATGGGCGGCCGCCATCCAAGCCACAAGTCCTTGTACCGCCCGTTCGCATCCCGACGCCCGGCCCGCCGACCGTCTTGGGTGGCACGATCGTGGGTCCGACCTTTGGAGCGCCCGCAACGACGCCCAAGCTACGCCCGCCGCCCATGCCCAAGGCCGAGCTGACTCCGCAGGAGCGGGAGGAGGCCGCTGCGTTCATGCTGCAGAAGCGCGCGAGGGACGCACGGGCGGCGCGGACGGCGAAGGCGTTGAAGGAGGCGGAGAAGCTGCAGCGCCAACGGCAGCTTGAGAGCTTGGAGAAGCGCCATCGGGAAGAGGTCCTGCAGCGCGTCGAGGAGTCAAGAGAAGCCGCGGCCGAGGCCGAGGGTCGGCGACTCGCCGAGCGTTATGAGCTCGAGGCGCGGCGGCAGAGGGCCCATGAAGACCAGGAGGCTGAGGAACGCGCGGCGCGGGAGGTCGAGGGGGAGGCCGAGCGTGCGGCGGCTGAGGCGAAGCGCCAGCGGCGTGCTGCTAAGGCTGCGCGCCAGCTGCTCCTCCGGATGGTCGCTCCCGGCGGCGCGACGACGCCCTTTGTGCGCGATGCTGCCCGCTCACCGCCCAATGCCGCAGCCGTCGCAGCCGCCGCCGCCGCCGCCACAGCCCGCGCCACCGCTGGCGCGGCTGGCGCGGCTGGCGCGGCTGGCGCGGCTGGCGCGGCTGGCGCCGCCGACGACGACGCGTCTGTCGCGCTGCGCGTCCTCTCTGCCCCCGGCTTGACCTACCCCGTCGGCCTGAATTTGAATGAGCAGGCGGTTCTCGGGCGCGTACTCTCACTCGCCGAGCAACTCGGCGCCGCGCTGACGCCGCCGCATCCGTCGCCGCCGCCGCAGTTGGCGGGCTGGGCGTTGGGCGCGTCTAACGACGCGAGAGAGGCGGCGGTAGGGGAGCGGTCCGCCGTTGGCCCTTGGGAGGACAGGAAGGACGAAGGACAGCAGAAGCCGAGCTCCGCCACTCTGCAGCTCCGCCTGCCCGTGACTTCGGGTTATGGTCCCACTGTACCCGAACTCTTCGGAAGTGCCGAAACCGAACGTCTGCTCGCGGCCACCGACGCTGCCTCCGCCGCTGACGGCGTTGTGAAGGCAGCGGATCAGGCAGCGGAGGGTGGTCGCGGCCTCTTCACCGCCGAGGAACTCGAACGTGTACGACGGCTTCAGCTGATCGCCGCGGCCCTGCGAGAGCAGTTCGAGTTGCCTTCAAGCACCTCCCCTCGCTCCGGACCCACTGGCGGCGTCCACGGAGGTGGGGCGACCACTGGCGGCACGCGAGGCCTCTCACGCCGCCTCCGTGGCAGAGACGCGCGTGCCATCCGCCGCCGCGCACGCTCACACGAGCCCGCCCGCCCTGGTACCGAAGCCACAGACACGCGCGCGCCAGAGGCGGCAGGTGGCTCACTGCTTCTCCACAGCTCGGCGGCAGGGGGCTCCGGACGCGCCGGACGCGCCAGCGCTCGCAGCGCCGACTCGTCGCCTCGACAGCGCTCCCGTAACGGCTCCCGTAACGACGCCCCTCTCGGAACAGCCGCTGGCCTCTCAGTCCTCGCCGCCGCACGGGATCGCGCACGGGAGCGCTGTCGTGATCTTGCCCGAGAGAGGATCGGGATGGCGCTCAGGCGGCGGTACGCCGCTCTCGAGTACGATCGGCGCCGGCGCGAGAGCGAGAGGGAGGAGCCTCACCTCACGAGCCAGCCGACACTCAAGTCGTTGGCCACAGGAGCACGTGCCGACCACACTCCCATCTCCGCCGCGGAGGACGGTGCGCGCCTGCTCGGCGCAAGCAAATCGGCCGAGTGGTCCGCGCTGTACGAGCCGGCACGGCCCTCTCGGCCTGTCTCGGCTGCACTCGAGGCCCAGCGGCGCCGGCGCGCGGAGTTTGTGCGTGCGGAGCCGCCGGTGCCCGTGGTTCGTCAACGAGCTCCGCCCGCGCTGCTACCGCCGCCGCCGCCCTCGCAGCCGCCACCGCCCTCGCGGCCGCCACTGCTGACTCAACTGCCCTCGCGGCCGCCCTCGCAGACGCCGCCACCGCCCTCGCAGACGCCGCCACCGCCCTCGCAGACGCCCTCGCACTCACCACCGCCGCCGCCCTCGCATCCGCAGAAGCGCGCTGCCGCCGCCGCCGCTGCCCTCGCAGTTGCCCTCGCCTCGGCGGCTCCGCCCGGCGCAGGGGTCGTTCGCTCTGGCGAGTCTGGAGGCGCACCTCGCCCGGCGGCCAGAGCGAACGAAGCCTGTCTGGAACGTGACCTGTCTGGAACGTCTGGAGGCGCACCTCGCCCGGCGGCCGTGGCCACCATCGGTGCGATGCCACCGCCGGCGGCCGCCGAGCTGATGGCCAGCTGCGAGCTGGTGGAGCAGCAGGATGCCGAGCTGGCGGAGCAGCAAGATGCCGAGCCTTTCCCTCGGCCTGAACCAGATGCCGCCGCCCAGACGACACGTCATCCTGCGGCCACCGACGCAGCCGCCGCCGACGCGCTCAGGACGACGCGCTCAGGACGACGCGCTCAGGACGACGCAGCCGCCGACGACGCCAACGATGCGTCAGCTGGTCCGAGACCTTGGGCTTCCGACGCCTCCCCTGGCTCTTGCCTGCCCTCTGCCCTTCCCGCCCCCATCGTCTCCGCGCAGCAGCAGCCCGCCGCCGCCTCCGCGGCCTCTGCTGCGCCCTCCCCCGATCCTTCCACCCTCGCCTCCGCCCGCACCTCCGCGCATCCGTCTCCGCGCGCCTCCACCGCCGCCTCCACCGCCGCCTCCGCCGCCGCCTCCGCCGCCGCCTCCACCGCCGCCTCCGCCGCCACCTCCGCCGCCGCCTCCACCGCCGCCTCCGCCGCCCCGTCGCCGCGCACTTCGAAAGGCGCCTCGCCTCTGCGCCTCGCGGCACTCAAGGCGGCAGGCGCGGCGGTGGCGGCGAAGAAGGCGGCCGAGCAGGCGGAGAGGCGAGCACGATCCCCCGCGCTAGCCTCTGGCCGACCCGAGGCTCCGCCCGTAGCCGCGCCCACCTCGGCGCGATCTGTGCCCACCTCGGCGCCCGGCTTGCCAACCAACGCGGCGCCGTCATCGCGCGCTCACAACGGCGCTCACTCGGCGCATCGCTCCCAGTCCGACGCGCCCACAACGGCGCCCACCGACGTCGACGACGAGCCATTCACATTCACAGCGGCTGGCACGCGCACGGCGCCGGCGGTGGATTCGGACAGGGCCGTCGACCTCGCATCCCTCGGTCCTTGGACCTCGGATCCCGGTGCGTGGCGTGCCGCTGCCGCCGCCGCCGCTGCCGCCACTGCGGCGGGCGCCGACGCTGCCACCGCCGCCACCTGCGGCGCGGAGGCGGCCGCGGCCTATGCCGTTGCACGAGGTGGTACGTACATGGCCGCAGAATCGCCGCTGACCGCCGCCAATGCCCAGCCCGCCATCATTCACATCGCCTCTCCGAAACGCGGGAATATTCACAGCGGCGGCGGCGTTGCCGCGCCGACGGCCAGCACCGCGGCACCAGCGGCCCGCACAGCGGCCGAGGTGGCGGCGGACTCTGCAGCACAGGCGGCGGCGGCAGCGGCGGCAGCGGCGGCAGCGGCAGCCGCCGCCGCCGCCGCTGCTGCTGCAAGCTCGATGAGCGGTGTGCCGGGCGCCTTAGTCAGCATGCGTGCCCATCGCCATCCTCTTCCTGATTTGGGAGTGGAGGCTGTCGCTGTGAATATTCACAGCGTCCGCAGCACCGACGCCGCCGCTCGGGCACGACCCAGCGTCGCCGGGGGGGGCGTCTATACCCGCACATACGCGTTTGCCGGTGGGGGCGCGGCCGAGGACGACGAGGACGAGGAGGACGGCAGCGAGGACTCCGTGACGATGGACGATCTGCTGCACGCGCGCCGGGGCGTCAACGCGGCGGCTCCGAACCCTCTGCTGCCGCCGTACGCGGGCGCCGCGGCACGGACGAACCCTCTGCTGCCGCCGTACGCGGGCGCCGCGGCACGGAAAGTGCATCAAGCCCGGGCAGCGTTGGCGGCCGAGGCGGAGGCCGCCGAGGTGGAGGCGGCGTACGAGGCGGCGGAGGCGGCAGAGCTGCTCGAAGACGATCCATCTCTGACCGAGGAGGAGGTGGCGCGTCGCCGCCGCCTCTACCGGCGCTCACGCGATGCCCACCGCCAAGCCGCGAGCGCCGTCACGAGCGCAGCGAGCGCCACCAGCGTGAGCGACACCTCGCTCGAAGGCGCCTGGACAGAAGAGGACGAGCGTCTCGTCCGTGCGCACGAGGCACGCTTGCAGCAGATGCGCGATCAGCTCGCTAGCCACGAGCATGCGAGTGGGCGACGCACCCGCGCTCTACTCGCTGCAAGTGAGCTCGGCATCTCGCGCGAGCTCGTCGTGAGCTCGAGCGAGCATCGGGCGCTTGAGCTCGAACGAACGGCAGCAGCGGTGGCGCACGTGGCGGCGGCGAGCGCGGCGGATGCTCGTTCTGTCCTCTCCATCTTTGCACGACGCTCCGGCGGCGCGGCGGGCGGCGCGGCGGGCGGCGCGGCGGGCGGCGACAAGGCGCCGGTCGAGCCGCCAGCCACGCCGGCGGCCGTTGAAGAGACTTCACAGACACACAGTCACATTCACACCTCGGCCTCCCCTCCTCCGAGTTTCCCATTCACACCTCCGAGTTTCCCTCCTTCGCCGCCCTCTGCCGAGGGCGCGTCTGGCGCCGTGTTGGGCGCGTCTGGCGCGATGCCGCCGCCGCCGCCATCCGACCGCCCCGCCGCCCCCAGCCCCGCAGACGATGAGCTCGTGCGAAATTCGCCTATTGCAAGAGCACTCGCGATCGCGGCCGCCGAGGCCGGCGCCGCGATCGCGGCCGCCGACGCTGAGGCCGCCGACGCGGCCGCCGACGCCGCTGAGGCCAACGCGGCCCTCGCTTACGCGGCCGACGCTCCGGTCGCGCCGCTCGTCTCGCCGCTGCTGCCCCGGCGTACGGCCTCGCAGGCGCGCACAGCGGCGGCGGCTCTGGAGGAGGCCGCCCGCGCGTCGCGCCCCGCCGGCCGCCTGACAGCGAGCGAGCTGCAGAGGAGGCTCCAGGCCGAGCTCGAGCTGCACACGCAGCTGCTGCACTCGGAGCGCGAGCTGCTCGAGCTCGAGCGACGGTTTGGATCGGCAACCGCCGCCGCCGGGGGGCTCGCGTCGTCGTGGGCGCCGGCTGGAGGGGCGGCCTGCTCGAGCTCCGGATGGCTGGGCAGCGCTGCTGGCGGGGCCGAGGGCTCTTGCGGCGGCGCGGGCGCCCTCTCGGCCTCCACGAAACTTGACGAAACGGCCGTTTCGTGCGGCCCAGGGCTCGCGTCGTCGTGGGCGGTCGTGAGGGAGGCGGGCACCGCGAGCAAGCTCCCGAGCGTCCGCGAGCAGGTCGAAGAGCTCATCGAGCTGCAGCTGCAGCTACAGCGCGAGGCGCGTGGCATTCCACGCCCCTCCGTCCCCGCGCTTGCAGCCGTCGACGCCATCATCGCTTCGGGATTCCGAGGTGGCGTGGCACCGCCGCTGGACGGCGCGACGGGCGCCCGGGACGGCGCGACGAGCGCCCGGGACGGCGCGCCCGCTCGCCTTGAGTCAGCGGCGGCGGCGCAGGCGGCGGTTCGTGCGTTGGCCAGTGCCGTTCAAGCCATGGGCGACGCGCCCTCCGGCACGTCTGTGGATGCGTGCGCCGGCAGCGTCTGCTCGTCCTCGCACGCCTCCGCCGCTCCGCTCGAGGCCGTCGCCGCCGCCGCCGCCGCTTCCGCCGCCACCGCCGCCGCGGCAGCCGACGCCTCCGCGCCGGTGCCGCCGGAGCCGCTGGCCGCGCCGCCACCGGCGTTGGCGCCTATGGAAGGTGTGGCGACTGTAGCTGATGGGCTTCGGCGGATGATCGCGCCGTGGCATGGCGTTGGGCCCGACCCCGAGGGGGAGGGTCTGATCTCGTCGGCCGATCTCGCGGCCGATCTCGCGGCTGGCGCGACGCCGCTCAAGCTCGTCATCGAGGCGCCCACCACGGCGCCGGCACGCTACTCGGTGCCCGTCCCGCCCAACACGGCGCCCGGCCAGAGCTTCCTTGCGCAGGTGGGCCCGACCTCGATGCTCGTCACCGTGCCCGAGTCACTCGACCCGACGGTGCTCGCGGGCGCCTCGTTGCTCATCGAGGTCCCGCCGAGCGCGGCACCTTCGCGCCAGTTCGTCGTGCAAGTGCCCCACGGGATCCGCCCTGGCGGCAGCTTCGTCGCTGACGTGGGCGGCGTCCCGATGCGGGTGACGGTACCTCACGGGCTCGAGCTACCGGTGCCTCGCGGGCTGCGGGCCGCGGCGCCGCCAGCGCCGGCGCCGGCGGCCGACGGCCAGGCGCTGCCCACGACGGCACCGCCCACGACGGCGCTGCCCACGACGGCGCTGCCCACGACGGCGCTGCCCACGACGGCGCTGCCCACGACGGCGGCCGCTTCTTCCGAGCCGCCGACTTCACTCGAGACCCTCGCACCCGCGCCCACCGCGGCGCCGGCGCTCGCGGCCACTGCGGTTGCCGTTGCCGCGCATCCCGAGGCCGCCGCCGGCGGCGCGTTGAATCCGCCCCCCGTCTACACGTATGGCGGCGCGCCGCTCCCGCGCAGTGGAAGGTACGGTAGCGGCGGCCACAGCGGCGGCTACGGCGGCGGCGGCTACGGCGGCGGCGGCTACGGCGGCGGCGGCTACGGCGGCGGCGGCTACGGCGGCGGCG
>Ga0210245_101676_pt1 | contig 16692 bp, 7 predicted proteins | sample ChrtobMetaP3_4mM_FD_155450 | JGI IMG/M metagenome (GOLD analysis project Ga0210245, IMG submission 155450) | Chrysochromulina tobin associated microbial communities from unialgal haptophyte culture, Seattle, Washington, United States - P3_4mM | ecosystem: Host-associated > Algae > Haptophytes >...
GTCCTCCGCCGCCGGCCCGCCGCTCGCCGCCGCCGCATCTCGCACTCGGCACAAGCGCTTCCCATCGCCACCTGCACTCGAGCAGCTGCGCGCAGTGCATGCACACAGGCGGCCCTTGTACTTGGGTCGCGCGCTAATGTCCTCCGCCGCCGGCCCGCCGCTCGCTCGCCCCCAGCAGCCTCTCTACCACGTCCCGTGCACCACGTGGACAGCTGCTGCTGCTCGCGGTGCCTTCGAGCTGCAGCTCCTTGCCCTCTGCCGTGCCGCGCGCTGCCACGGACCGTGCTGACCACGCCGCGTCCGTCCCACCCGCAGCCCTCCGCACGCAATCGACCAGGCGAGCGGATGAGCCTCCTGGAGTGGCACACGTACAAACGGCCCGACGCCGAGGTCCTCCCGCTGATCACGCCAGCAGCAGCCAGAGCGACGGATGGGGTGCGCCGCATTTCGCACGCGACGCGCTCGGGACAGCGCCGCCCGGTGGCGAAGCGATCGACGGGGCGGGGGCAGGGGAAGGGCCGCAGGGGGAGGCGGCGGCGCGGCCGTACGACTCCGCACATTCGCCATCGCTCGCGCGCCCCCCGCAAGCACCCTGTCCCTCACATCCGCCCCACCCACGTCGCCGCTCACCACCTTCTGTCCTTGCTGCTGTGTTTCACGCACAGTACGAGTACACGCCCCTTCACAGGGCCGCTGAGAACAGCTCATCGGTGGCGGTGGTGCAGGCGCTCCTCGCGGCGTACCCGGAGGCCGCCTCGGCGAGGGACAGGGTACGCCGCCCCCTCCCCCCTTGCCGCGTGGATGAGAGGCCCTGAGCGGTCATCAGAGGTCATCATATGTAATCAAGGGCAATCAGGGGTCATCATTCGCACTCAGAGGGCACTCAGCGGCACTCAGAGGGCACTCAGCGGCCCTCAGAGGGCACTCAGAGGCACTCAGCGCCACTCGGTGGCCACTCGGTGGGCCCCTCAGAGGCCATCAGCGGGCCCCTCAGAGGCCATCAGAGGTACTCAGTGACTCATCAGAGGTGATCAGAGGTACTCAGAGGCACTCAGAGGTCATCAGAGACCACTCAGAGACCACTCAGAGCCACTCAGAGCCACTCAGAGGCATTCAGAGCCACTCAGTGGCATTCAGTGGCACTCAGAGGCACGCAGAGGGCCCTCGGCACGCGGTCTTCACCGCCCCTCGCCCTGCGTAGCGTCCAAGCACCCTGTCCCTCACATCCGCCCCGCCCACGTCATCGCTCATCATTGCTGCTGTGTTCCACGCACAGCACGGGGAGACGCCCCTTCACAAGGCCGCTAGTAACAGCTCATCGGTGGCGATGGTGCAGGCGCTCCTCGCGGCGTACCCGGAGGCCGCCACGGCGACGAACGAGGTACGCCGCCCCTCCCCCCTTGCCGCGTGGATGAGAGGCCCTGAGCGGTCATCAGAGGTCATCATAGGTAATCAAGGGCAATCAGGGGTCATCATTCGCAATCAGAGGGCACTCAGCGGCACTCAGAGGGCACTCAGCGGCACTCAGAGCCACTCGGTGGCCACTCGGTGGCCACTCGGTGGGCCCCTCAGAGGCCATCAGAGGTACTCAGTGGCTCATCAGAGGTGATCAGAGGTACTCAGAGGCCCTCAGAGGTCATCAGAGACCACTCAGAGCCACTCAGAGGCACTCAGTGGCATTCAGCGGCACTCAGAGGCACGCAGAGGGCCCTCGGCACGCGGTCTTCACCGCCCCTCGCCCTGCGTAGCTTCCAAGCACCCTGTCCCTCACATCTGCCGCACCCACCTCGTCGCTCACCCACCTTCTGTCCTTGCTGCTGTGTTCCACGCACAGTGGGGGCGGACGCCCCTTCACTGCGCCGCTCGTAACAACTCATCGGTGGCGGTGGTGCATGCGCTCCTCGCGGCGTACCCGGAGGCCGCCTCGGCGACGGACAATGTACGCCGCCCCTCCCCCCTTGCCGCGTGGATGAGAGGCCCTGAGCGGTCATCAGAGGTCATCATATGTAATCAATGGCAATCAGGGGTCATCATTCGCAATCAGAGGGCACTCAGCGGCACTCAGAGGGCACTCAGCGGCACTCAGAGCCACTCGGTGGCCACTCGGTGGGCCCCTCAGAGGCCATCAGCGGGCCCCTCAGAGGCCATCAGAGGTACTCAGTGGCTCATCAGAGGTGATCAGAGGTACTCAGAGGCACTCAGAGGTCATCAGCGACCACTCAGAGCCACTCAGTGGCACTCAGTGGCATTCAGCGGCACTCAGAGGCACGCAGAGGTATAAGAGGGCCCTCGGCACGCGGTCTTCACCGCCCCTCGCCCTGAGTATAGCGCGTCTAGGCACCCTGTCCCTCACATCTACTCCACCCACCTCGTCGCTCATCCTCCTCTCATCGCTGCTGTGTTCCACGCACAGGACGGGTGTCACGCACAGTACGGGCGGTACACGCCCCTTCACTGGGCCGCTCGTGACAGCTCCTCGGTGGCGGTGGTGCAGGCGCTCCTCGCGGCGTACCCGGAGGCCGCCAAGGCGACGAACAAGGTACGCCGCCCCTCCCCCCTTGCCGCGTGGATGAGAGGCCCTGAGCGGTCATCAGCGGTCATCATAGGTAATCAAGGGCAATCAGGTGTCATCATTCGCAATCAGAGGGCACTCAGCGGCACTCAGAGGACAATCAGCGGCCTCTCGGTGGCCCTCGGCGGCCCTCAGCGGGCCCTCAGAGGCCCTCAGAGGTGATCGTAAGCAATCAGAGGTCATCAAAGGCCAGTCAGAGGGCAGTCAGAGGTAATCAAGGGCAATCAGTGCTCATCATGAGCAATCGGAGGGCAATCAGTAGCACTCAGAGTCACGCAGAGGCCACTCAGAGGTCATCAGAGGTCATCGGAGGCACTCAGAGGCACTCAGAGGCACTCAATGGCACTCAGACGCACTCAGACGCACTCAGACGCAATCAGATGCAATCAGACGCAATCAGACGCAATCAGCAGCACCCAGAGGGCACTCAGCAGCACTCAGAGGGCACTCAGCGGCACTCAGAGGGCACCGGGACCCGAGACGGCCACGAGGACCCAGATTGCCAGCGCCATCATTGGTGGCGCGACGGCGGCGCGCGTGCGCCCGTTTGCTGCGCCATCGTCGTGCGCACCTCCCCGTCCCTTTCGCCGCTGACGACCCTCGCTCCGCCGCCCTTGTTCTCCGCGTGCCCGCGCCGCAGGATGGTCGCACGCCGGCCGACCTCGCCGCCAGGTACAATGACAACGCCGAGGTCAAGGCCTTCTTTGCGAGCGGCCAGGTGCGCCCGATTTGCGAGCAATCAGAGGGTAATCAGCGGTCATCAGAGGGCACTCAGAGGCTACTCGGAGGCCATCAGGGGCACTCAGTGGCCATCCGAGGGCTCTCAGAGGCCAGTCAGCGGCACGCAGAAAGGCCATCCGAGGCGATCAGAGGGCAGTCAGAGGCACTCACAGGCCATCAGAGGGCACTCAGAGGCCATCCTTGGCCATCATTCGCAATCAGCAGCACTCAGGCGCACTCGGTGGCAATCAAGAGGGCGCCGGGACCCAAGACGGCCACGATGGCCACATCGCGTGCTGAGCGCGCGCCGTGTGCGTGTGCGTGTGCGCGTGTTCGCAGCACTTGAAGGCGACGCCTGGGCAGTCAGCGGCGGCGGCGGGCAAGGCGGCGATGATGCAGACATTCGCAGTCACCGTGCCGGCAGGCATCGGTGCCGGCCAGCAGTTTCAGGCCTCGCTCGACGGTCAGCTGACGATGGTGATTGTGCCCCGCGGAAGCTCCGCGGGCTCGACGCTGCATGTGCAGATCCCCGTGCGCGTCCAAAAGGCGGCGGTCTCCGTCCCTGTCCAGCCACCTCCCCCGCCATCTCTAGCCGGACGTGTCAAGCGATGGGGAGACGGGCTCGAAGCGCCTGCTGCTGGGTCGCGCAACTTTGTGCCACAAGGCTTCGAGGTGACGCTGGATGTGCCCGAGGCGATCGCTCGCTTTGGGCACAGCGCTTCCCACGTTAAGCAGATCATGGACGCCGGCCGCGCGAAGGCATCTACCTCGCCCACCCCACTCGCCCCTGCTCACGCAGCTGCCCTCTACGCGTACACGGAGGAGACCCCACTTTATGGGACGCTCAACTACACGATGCGCACGCCTCACACAGACAGCACACCGACCGACACCGACCTCAAGAGGTACGCCGACTATCTGAGGCACACGGAGCGCGCACTGGGCAGCCTGCCGACGCACGTGAGCGAAATGCAGGGCAAGGTCTATCGGGGCATCAAGGTCCTTCTCAACCCCGACGTCTACGCGCCCGGCAAGCGGATCACGTGGCAGGCGTTCTCGTCCTCGACCAAGAAGCAGACGGCGACGCTCGAGTTTGTCAATGTGCTCCCCGGGCGCAAGCTCTCGGGGTCACTTTTCGTCATCGACTCCATCACCGCCAAAGACATCCGCCACTTCTCGGCCATCCCGAGCGAGGAGGAGGTGCTCTTCCCGCCCAACTCGCAGTTCAAGGTGGAGAAGGTCGTGACGAGCGAGCAGGAGAAGAAGGCCTTGCTGGACCAGCTCGGCGCTTACAACATGGCCGACCTCGACGTCTACGTGCTCAAGCAGATGGCGTAGACGCTCGTGGACAGTGTGTGGCCCATTGGAGTAGAAGGGTGAGAGCGGGTGCAAGCTGGACGGGGGCGGGGGCAGGGCGCAGGGGAACGGCCGGCCGGGCGCAGCGAGCGGTGGAGCTCGCGGACACTTTGGGCTGCACCATTTCGTGGTCTGGGCTATTGCACAGATGAGCCTTGCCCTAATACAGCTGTATACTGCTGTACTGTGACAACTGTAAGCATGGGACGGTTAAAGGTACTGCAAGGTAGCGTGACCCGAGTCTGCTGCTGCTGCTGCTGCGGCGGCGGCGGCGGCGGCGGCGGCGGCGGCGGTGTGTGGGACCATTCTGCATGCTTGCGTTCTCGTTTGGGGCTGTGCAGTCTACAGTCGTGTTTTGCCTGCGCCGGGCGACGACGGGCGGGCGCGGGCGACCACGTGTACGTCGTACCAGTTTCGGCCAGACCCGTTACGGTAATTTTCATAATGGGGCTGTGTGCACACTGGACGACCGGACCCGGACATGCGGAAACGATGCTTGATCTTGTCTAGTCGATGCACACACCCCGGTACCGCACGCGCACCCAGCGCGCACGCTACACGCTCAACGCGACGATGGCGGCTGCGGTGCCGGTGACGCCAGTGCGGGCGCCTGTGGTGGTCCAGCCGCAATCCGCGGGCTGATGACCTCTGATGACCTCTGATGACCTCTGATGACCTCTGATGACCTCTGATGACCAGCCGCAATCCGCGGGGCTAAGGACCCGCCCGCACCGCCGCGCCACGATAAAATCTTAGCCCAAGAGGACCAATCATGATCGACCGCAAGCGCCGTGTTGGTATCAAGCGCCGTGTTGGTATCAAGCGCCGTGTTGGTATCCAATCATGATCGACCGCAAGCGCCGTGTTGGTATCAAGCGCCGTGTTGGTATCAAGCGCCGTGTTGGTATCCAATCAGGATCGACCGCAAGCGCCGTGTTGGATTCGTGAGGCTACAAGCGCCGTGTTGGTATCAAGCGCCGTGTTGGTATCAAGCGCCGTGTTGGATTCGTGAGGCTGAAAGCGCCGTGTTAGGCTGAAAGGGTGCTCTGCTGCTGCCTGGCTGCCTCGATCTGCTTGACGAGATCTTTCCAATCGCGCAGGTCGTTGATCAACTGGTACCACGCAAGCCGCAGCCTTCGACGGCGGAAGAGCTGTTGGAGCTTCAAGACCGCAGCGACCGCCTCTTCCACAGCGACCACCTCTTCCACAGCGACCGCCTCTTTGCGGGTCAGCGCGGGCGGCGTAGTCAAGCCTAAGCCTACTTGCGCGCCGCGCTTGGGGCGCAGCTCCTCGCGCAACCCGACAGCGACGATCATGAAACCTCCTAGTGTCATGACGCCGCAGCCCGCAAGCACGAGCGGCAGCTGCCAATGATTCATGTAGACGACCTCGTTGTAGAAGAGCAAGCCGCCCCCGACGGCACAGATGTTGAGCATCGAGTATTCGATCGGCAGAGCAAGGGTTGTCTGGTAGCGTGCAAAGACGACCTTGAGCCAGTAGCCCGTTGCGATCGCCGCAGGGATGCCCACACACATCATCAGGTACAACGGCCAGTCGTTGCACGCCGCGAGCCCCTCCTCCTCTCTGAGGCAGCGCAGGATCATCGACGAGTAGCCGCGCGCGCAAGCGTCCACGAACGCCTCGTTCAGTCCGAGCGAGCCGGGGTAGACGAGGACCATGACCAATCGGAGGCGCAGCGACGGCCGCTTCATGCCTGATCGGAATGCTGCTTTGAAGGGCGAGGACTGGCGGCTGAGGCGAGGATTCATTGTCGGCATTCTAAAGGGCGAGGAATGGCGGCTGAGGCGAGGATTCGTGGTCGGTTCAGTCCGCCTCAATGCATTTGGCGGCGGGTAGGCGCGCTCGACGGCCACGATGAAGCCGAGGCAGAGCAGGATGATGCCGATGATCATACCGAGATAGAAGCCGCCGAAGGGCGGACCTCTCTCGAAGAGCGTCCGCATGTCTGCTGTGGTGAACGAGGTGGGCACTCCGGAGGGCGTGGCAGCGGTGCACATGACCGCGCCGGTGAGCACGAGCGACGAGCCGACGACCTTGGTAGGCGTGAGTTCCTCTTGGAGCAGCCAACGGCCGAGTACGAGGTTGGTCACGAGCACCACGCCGACAAAAACGGAGCCCAGAACCGTGATTGGCCCCATGTTATAGCCTACGATCTTCACGATCGAAGCGAGGACGAAAAAGACTATTCCTGCAGCCCACGCGTGCGATCGCCGCAGGCGACAGCAGCCGAGTGGCACTTTATTGTCCTGATGGATCAGCGCGTGCCGCTGAATCACCAACGAGAACGAGAGCATCACGCCGGCTAACACTTCGAGTGCGATGCCGATGCCGACGATTCCGGACATAGGACATGCGCCGCGGCCGCTCCGCAAGGTCTCATGCTGCACGGTTTTTCCGGACAGAATCAACAAGTTTCGCCAAATATAAACTCTGAAACTTCAAATATTCCACAGCGGTGCAAGTGGTGGATTGTGGCTCAGTAGGGCCTTCGCAAGGGGGGGTTCTAGCCGCCCGATGGTCGCCCGCCTCGTTACTGTAGGTTCGGTCCGGTGAGACAAAAGACCACTCTTCTTGGGCCGGGAAACTAAGGGGCCTAAAACCAAAAACCACGAAGACTCGACAGACACGTTGATCGAAAGCGCGCGCATCGCCGCCAAACGGAGCATCAGACGACAAGCTCAATAGAGAGCTCCGCATGGCATCACCGTCGCGCGTAGAGTACCTTAATGGTTAAATTATCCCGGGCTCCCTCTAGACTCAGTCTTATACTACCTTCAAGGTTCGAACATTCGTAGATCAGTAGTATTCGCTGTCTCCGTGGCCGGATACCCGAGTGCACGAGTGCATCACGCACTGACCTCGGTGGTCCGAATCGTCGTGAAGGCACTCGTGATGGCATCCGTGATGGGATTCAAGGCCGGATTCGAATGGAAGAAGGTCGACGAGACGTCAAGGTAGATGCCATTCGGTTGGAGCGCGTCGGAGACCCGAATACGCTCAATCAGGCGCTTCGCCTCCTCCAACGAGATCACCTCCACCGGCTGCCCATCATGCAACCGCCACGCCATGTGCTTGTCGGCCGCCCACCGGACGCCCTCGCCCACGCGCGCGCCCGCCTCAAAGCAGCTCACCTCGATGTCGCCGTCCGCATACTTGAACGCGCCCCGTCCCTCCTTTTTATCCGCCCTGTACTCGCCCTCGTAGACGTTGCCGTTGGCAAAATGGTACGTGCCGCGCCCGTCCATCTTGCCTGCCTTCCACTGGCCGTCGTAGGTGGCGCCGCTAGGGTACCGGTAGATGCCGCGCCCCTCCCTCTGCCCGTCCGAGTACTCGCCCTCGTAGACGTTGCCGTCGGCCCCACGCATCTTGCCGCGCCCCGCCTTATGATTCGCCTCCCACTCGCCCTCGTAGACGCTGCCGTCCGCATACCGCTTCGTGCCAAGCCCCTCCATCTCACCCGCCGCGTTGAGCTCGCCCTCGTACTCGCCATCCATCGCCTCGCAACAGCGCACCATCACATTGCCTAATTTGGCAATGTGCTCATTGTACAATTTCACGACGAGGGCCCTGTCGCCCTTGGAGGTGAAGAAGGCCTCGTGCAGGCTCGAACGCACGCGCTGGACTCGAAGCGACGCGCCCTCGTGGGCACTCCCGTACGGGTCGCTCGTTACCTGTGGGGAGAGGGGAGGGCAGGGCGCCGTGGTGAGCACTTGCATGCTCGGTCCGTACGGGACGCGCGCTACCGTGGGCGCTTCGCCGTCAATCTCGACCAGCTTGGGCGGCAGCCGTTCGAGCGTCGCCTTGAGCCCGGGGCAGTGGGCGGCACGGATGATTCCCTCGGTGCTCACCTGTGGGGAAGGCATGGCGCCGTGGTGAGCACCTGCATGCAAGGCACGGATGATTCCCTCGGTGCTCACCCCGCTTTCGAATCTCGGCCAACCTCGCGATGCGTACGCCCGCGCGTGGTGGCATGTGAAGATGGCCGTCGCGCCCACAAACGGCCCCGCCGCGGCCGCCCGCCCCGCGTCCGCGTGCGAGGCGAAGCGAGCGCGCCACCGGCCCTGCTCATCACGGCGCACGTTCTCGAGCGCGCCGTGGGCCTCGAGCGCGCCGCGCACCGCCGCCTCGGTGGCCTTGTCGTCGGCGAGAATGATCACCTCGCCGTCGAGGCTCGCCGGGCGCGCGGGCACGGAGCGGTGGCGCATCACCATCGTGCCGAGCACCGAAGCGTACACGTCGGGCATCACCTTGAGCGCCGTCGCGACCATCTTGGCGTCGCTCTTGTCGCTCTTGGAGCGCGGCTTCTGCGGCAGGCTGGCAAAGTCCCAAAAGATGGCGCGCACGTGCGCGCCCAGCTCGCTCTTCAGGAAGCGGCACACGGCGCGCAGGTACTCGCCCGACGGGTCGGGGTCGTCGGTCGAGACCCAGCCGTAAGTAAGCGAGGCGATCTCGCGACCGTTTCCACGTAGCAGCGCGATCGCGTCGTCGGGCGTTTCAAAGAGGGCGAGGTGCTCGGCGAGTTCGCGCGCCTCGATGTCCTGCCGGCGCACGATCTTCGTGTGGATGGTGCCGTCACGCACGCGGTCAGCGACGATCAGCTTGATCGCGCCCGAGCGTAGCGCGTCCTCGAGACGCTCATTGAGCGCCATGAGCAGCGGGATGGCCCTGTGATCGGTTGCTCTCACTCGGCGGAGTGGTCTAGTGATCGTGGCCTCGCCGCCAACGCTGAATGAGGGTGAGTACGGGGCGGGCAACGAGCAGCAGCAGCCGGAGCCGCGTAAGCGAAGCACCGGTGGCATCCTCGCATCGACAGAGTCCGTCCTAAGAAAGATTCCTGTGACGGGCTTGGAGCATGGGATGCCCTTGACGAGCGCGTATGAAAGGGGACACGTGGTACTTGTAGCCGGATTCAGATGGCATCCATTCCGCGCGAAAACCCGTGCACTTGACTTGACGAAGTCAAGTCTTGATTAGCAATTTAGCACAATGCTTGCGCTTACGTCGCTCGCCGCTTGCGCCTTCTCGATCGCGCGGCCACCGATGCAGTGGAAGTCGGTGGCCGCAAAAGAGGCAGTGAACACGCGTTCCTCGAACCTGCTGTTGCAACAGCCGGGCTGGTATCCGCAGAACTATGGCGGTCAGCAGAGCTACGGCAATCAGCAGTCCGACGAGTGCCCGATCGACCCGGTCGGATATCCTCAGCAGAACCTGCCACCAGGCTGGTATGCGCAGGTCGACCCGCAATGCGGTCGAATGGTGTACTGCAATCAGCAGTCCGGCGTGTGCCAGTGGGACCCGCCGTCTCCGCTGCAGGGCGGATATCCGCAGCAGGCCCTGCCACTGCCCGCTGGCTGGTATGCGTCGGTCGATCCGCAGTCCGGTCGGCCAGTATACTGCAACGAGCGCTCCGGCCAGTGCCAGTGGGACCTGCCAAGGGCCTGAGTCATAGCATGTAAAACATCGACTGCGAGAGATTACCATCCAGACGTTTTGTACAACACGCGGGTCCGATGCGTCCGCCTTCGCGCCCGGTCGACATGCCGGTCGACGGCGCACACATGACAACCACTTTCCTCCTTGTAACAAGCCAAGCCTCTTTCATGCCACCAGCAACACACCTCCGACGACCGCCACGCACACACACGCATGGGACGCATTGTGCACACACATAAACGATACCCCGCGCGGGCTGTGACGCACGCTGTGGACCCCACGGATGCGTACCCCCGGCACCCCGCCGAGACCCGTGTGGTCGTCTCCGCCATGTGCTCACGCCGTCCTGGCGCCCGAATTGTTTCGTCGCGCCCCCTTGGAGCGCCGCGCTTGAAGCCCATGCAGCCCTACGCGGCTGCCGCTCGCCTTTCGCGCCGCCTTGAGCGCTCGCTTCGTCATCGGCGTGGCGAGCTTGCTCAGCGTCTCGATGGCCTTGCGCTGCTGCTTCTTGCCCAGCAGGCGCGGGTTGAGCGGCAGGTACGCGTACGGCTTCATCGACCCTTCTCTCAGCACGTCGCCCCCTGCGCCCTTCTTGCCCGCGAACTGGTCTCCAAAGTTGGCGCCAAAATGGTCGTCGTGGCCGCCACCGCGAGGCGTCACCCGTCGCTTGTTGCGCTCGTCCGTTCGGGTGGTGGACGCTGCGGTGGGCGCCGCGGTGGGCGCGTCCGCCTCGTCCTCCTCGGCCTTGCTCGCGCTCGCCACGGCGCCCTCGGCGAGGCGGCGCCTCTTTTTCGCTTGCTCGAGCCGCCCGCCGCCCGTGCGCCCCCCCTCCTCCTCGGGCTCCTCCACCACGCCGTCCATCGCGACCACGTCCGCGGAGCGCCTGCCCTCGCTGATGACGAGCCTGCCACTCTCTGGGTCCACACGCACCGAGCCCTCCTCCGCCGCCGCCTCCGCCGCCGCCCGGCTCGACGCGCGCTCCGCCCGCGCCTGCGCGAGGCTCGCCACGCTCGCCACGTGCGCCTCCGCGCCTGCCGCTTCGCCACGGCGCCGCTTGCCGCCCGCCGCCCGCCGGAGCTCGCCCAGATCGCCATCAGGCAGCATCGGCGCTGAGAGGAGGTCGAGCCCCGCGGCGGAGCTCGATTGATCTCGCCACGTGCCCTGAAGCGAGGCGCCCCGGGGCGTCCTCGTGAGCGCCCCACGCCCCTTGCGCCCGGCGGCACGCGCGTGGTCAGCGACCTCGGCGCCCTCGTCCTCGCCGCCCTCGTCGCCACCCTCGTCGGCCTCCGCCGCCTCCTCCTCGAGCAACGCCTCGTACTCGGCGTGGCGCTCGCGCCGGGCCGCCGCCTCGTCCTCGTCCTCGTCCTCGCCGCCGCCCTCTCGCAACCCCATCGTGCGCCGCGCGTCGCGCTCGGCGCGGCGCTCGACCGCCTTGTTGTGCGCGTACGCCTTTTGCTTGCGCAGGTGGGCGAGCAGCCGATGGTGCGCTTCGGGCGTCACCTCGAGCATCGCGTCGTACCCGAAGCGCTTGACAAGGCGCTCCATGATGTAACGCACTTGGGTCTTGAGGTGAGGGTGCTTGTTGGAGCACCAGAGAAGGAGAGGGGGGACGAGGCGGGGCAGCAGCGGACGGGCCGCGTCGGGCGGCAGCGTCATGAGCGCGACCTTGCAGTACGAGATCGCCGCCTTGGCCACCTCCTGGGCCGGATGTGAGAGCAGGCTGAGGACGGTCGCAAAGAGCTGTGTGAGTGTGAGCTCGAGCGCAGGTCGAGATCGCATCTCAAATGTGAGCCGTCCGAGCGCCGCGAGCGCCGCGGCCATCATGTGCGGCGTGTTGCCGGCGAGCCCCCCGGCGACCATGACGAGGATCGAACGGACCGCGTCCGCCTTGGCGGTGACGCCGCCGACGGCGCGCCGCTCGGCGGTACTCGAGAGCGCCACGAGGAACTCAAAGGCGGCGGCGCGCGTCTTGACGTTGACTTCCTTGCACGCGAGCACCACCTCGCCGAGCAGCGCGGGCAGCAGCTCGTGCAGCGCGGCCGCGGGCAGCGCGCTCGCGACCGCCTGCAGGCAGGCGAGGCGCTTCCCCTTGGCACCGGGCAGGCACGCGGGCAGCGCCTCATCGAGCGCCGTCTTGAGCGCGGGCAGCTCGGCCGTGGCGTAGGCCGCGTGATACTCGCACAGCCCGCCGAGGACCTTGTACGCCTTCTTCTGGAGGAGCACATCGGAGGCCAGCATCATGGGCTGCACGGCCCGGTGGAGCATCGCCACGTGGGAGAGGGAGAGGGACGGAGCGACCGCGAGGAGCAGATCGAGCATACTCCGCTGCGCCTCGAGGGCTTCGGCCGCGGGCGCCTCGGCCGCGGCGCTCGGCTCGAGCAGCTTGCGCATCAGCGCCTTGAACAGCTCGCCGAGCGTCGCGTCGGGCGTGACCGAAGCCACGGTCCGCACGGCCTCTTGAAGGGCGGGCCGCTTGGCGGGCGGCTCTCGCAGGTGCAGTTCGAAGAGGAGGGGCAGAAAGTTCTTGCCGAAGCGGCCGACGGTCGCGAGGGCGGCCTCGGCGTCGGGGGTGAGGGCCAGCTCGGTCGGGCCTCGCGCCGTGCCGGGCGCGGGCGTCGTGCCGGGCGCGGGCAGCCCCTTGCGCGAGCGGGCGGTGAGGACGAGGAGGGAGAGGGCGCTCAGCACGTGGCCGCGCACCTCGGGCCTCTCGGCGAGCGCGCGCCCGAGCGACTGCGCAATCGAGGGCAGCGCCTCAGCCGCATCACGTGCGCACGCACAAAAGCCGGGGAGCAGCGCCCACACCTGCTCGAAGAGATTGCGCAATCAGAGGTAATCAGAGGCAATCAGACGTAATCAGAGGTAATCAGAGGTAATCAGACGTAATCAGAGGTCATCCGAGGTAATCAGAGGTAGCCAGCGCCCACACCTGCTCGAAGAGATTGCGCAGATTGCGAGCCTCATTAGGCCGGCAGTCGGCCTCGAGTTTCGTCACTTGCCCATCCAACCATTGAGCGAGCGGCAAAAAGTACGAGCCAAAGAAGGCGAGCCGCGCGTGCCCGATGTGGTGACGCAGCGCCGCGAGGAGCCACGACGTGTCCGTGCCGCCCTCGTCGGTCGTCACCCGGATCGGCAGCCGCTCGATGAAGCGCTCGGGCCCGATGGCCTTGGCAGCCGCCCCCAAGGTGGAGAGGAGCAATGGGCGTGCGGCGCCCAGGGTGACGTCGGCGTACAAGGTGGCGAGGGCGACGAGGAGCGCATCGCCCGCGGGGCTCGCCGCCTCCCCCAGCCCGCGGTAGTAGCACGCGCACACCCTGAGCACCACCTCGCGCAGCGGCACGAATCGAGGTCCAAGCGCGTCGACGAGTGCTGTGCCGAGCGCGCCGGCGGCCTCGGAGGGCATGGACGGACGGCAGGTAGCATCGAGTAGATCACAGAGCTCGGACGCGGCGAGCGGCCCCTCGGGTGCGCTTCCGCCGCCCTCGCCGCCGCTGCCGTTGGGCGCCGCGCCCGTACCATTGTGAGCCGCGCCGCCGCCGCCGCCGCCGCCGCCGCCGCCGCCGCCGCCGCCGCCCTCGATGTGCTGCCTCCAGAGGACGCGCACGAAGGCGGTGACGAGAGCGGGGAGGCGCGCGTGGCACTCGGCCGGCTCCGCGTCGAAGAGCGCGCCCGCCGCCGCCACGCACGCGCGCACGCTGCTCGCCTCAACCAAGGGGGAGGTGACGGCCACGCCCGGCTTCGTTCCCGAGCGCTCGGCCGCCGCCGCCGCTGCCGGGCGCGCGGCGAGCAAGGTGTCGACGATGGCGGCGAGGGCGCTGGCGGGGAGGGGCCCGGCGCTCGACGCGTCCGAGCACACGTCCGCGAGCACCTGCGTCGCGCCCCGACAAAGCATCGGGTGACCCAAGGAAGGCAAGCGCAGCACCGCCTGGACGGCCGTCGAGAGTGGCCTTGGCTCAAAAGCCCCGAGCGCGGCGCGTACAAAGTTGAGCACGTAGAGGGCGGGCTGGACGTCCCGGAGGGCGGCCGCCGCGAGGCGCTCTTCCACAAAGCGCGCCGCCGCGTCCGAGAGCGCGGGCGTGTGCTCGATGGCCGAAGTGCACGCCTGCTGGCCGCGCGAGCGGACCTTGGGGCTGGGATGCACGACAAACTCGAGCAGCCAGCGGAAGAGCTTGAGCGTGTCGGCGGTGATGGGCGCGCCCGCGGGCTGCGATGCGAGCAGCCGCAGCACGCACGAGAGCGCGCCGCGCAGCACCGGCGCGTGCTCCGCGTGCCGGTTGGCAACGCCCACGAGGGCGGACGCGATCCGTGGCCCCTTGCTGAGGAGCACGGCGCGGGGCACGTGGGCGAGCGCGCGCTCGAGGAGCGTCATGATGCCCGCGTACACGGCTGGGTCGGTGTCGCCCTGCGCCTCCAGGCTCGTCATCAACGCGCCCAGGTACGCGACCGGCGAGCGCGGGATGGCCTGCGCCGCGAGGATCTCCTCGACGGCGGCGAGCACGACGTTCTCGTGCAGGTATTTGCTCGTGGCGGTCGCCGTGTGCACCCGAATGTCGGCGTACAGGTCGGCGGAGGAGTCCATGTGCCCCGGGGGCGAGACGGACGAGGCGTCGAGCGCGAGCGCAGGGATTGGGCGACGTCGACGGTTTCCTGTCGGAACTCGTGCCCCGCTTCCCCACCGCCCCAGCCCCCATCCAGGGTGTACTGTCGCACGCGCGTCTTCCAAATTAATCCAGAACACATTCCATCTGGGAAGGCCTAAAACGTACGCACCAAGGGAACGGTGAGGGTTTGTGGTAATGAATTTGTGTGAATGATAAAACCAATTCCGATGCGCTTAACATGGTTTATATACTGCGACGGAAGGCTCATTGTCGGAGCGCCCCCTTAGCTTAGTTGGCAGAGCACCCGCTTAGTAACTATGGTAGTCACGCTAAGGAGCGGGAGGCCGCGAGTTCGAACCTCGCAGGTGGCTTTTAATAAAAGGAAAATGGTGCTCGAGAACTGCGCCTTCACGCTCTATTCCACTCGGGTTACGTAGGCGCTATTCGGGGACAAGCACGCGTTCGAGTCCGGCGTCATCTCTGTCCCTGGTGCTCACGACATCGCCATCTATGACACCGGCGCGGCCTACGTGACTCCGATCGCATTCGTTCCGCACGGCTCACCTCAACCGGAGGTGGTACATCGCGCCACCGGCCGAGCCCTCGACGCGTTCCGCGCCGCTTGCGCCAGGCGCCCCGCTGCACGCCTTGCTGAACGCAGTGCCGGCACATCACAGGCTGTCCTACATCAGCGCCTCGGCTTCCCATACCACGAGCAGTGGAAGCGCGTGCCATCCTGAGGGGTCTTCTACTTTGAACGACGAGCACGCGATGCGGCGTCATGTGCCTGCGGCGTGCCGCGCACAACGATTTTGGTGCTGAGGACGACCGGTTGAGACTCGGGGCACGGCAAGGCGCTAGGGCAACAGGAGCGGTGCGAATTCCGTGCCCGTCCAGCGACGGGCACGGCGACGCGCTAGACCCCGGCGCCGAGCGTCGTCTTCCCGACGCCCGTTCCCATGACTGTGCACGCGCGGCTCGCCTCCGCGTGCATAGGTGTCAAGACGTCCAGGTGACGACCAGCGGGGCTGAGGCCGATCAGTGGACTACCGGGGCACGGCAGCGCACTAGGGCTAGACCCAGGCGCCGAGCGTCGCCTTCCCCTCGCCCGTCCCCAAGATGAATGTGGACGCGACGCTGTCTGCGGCGTGCCGCGCACAGCTGCGGCTGGTACAGTCGATGCGCTCAGCCAACGTACGCGCCGAATCGATCGTGTTCAATCGTGATGCGCTGAGTGCATACGCGCGCAACCGGCCGCCGCTGTGGATGAAGCCCGTGCGCCAGATGCCGCGCGAGATGCAACGCTGGGGCGTTCCGCCCACCACGGTCTCCTTCTGCGAGCTCCGGACACTGCGTCGTCATTCGGCGCTCTCTGCATGCGAGCGCCGAGCGGCCCGGACGGCATGGTCGCTCTCTGGCGGCGGTCGACGAGCTCTGGCCCGCGCTGCCCACCAAGGTTGGTTTGTTTGGGTGGTTGGTGGTGGTTTGGTGGTTTGTTTGGGTGGTTGGTGTTGTTTGGGTGGTTGGTGGTGGTTTGGTGGTTTGGTTTGGTGGTTTGTTTGGGTGGTTGGTGTTGTGTTGTTTTTTTGTGGGTGGTTGTTGGTGGTTTTGTGGTTTGTTTGGGTGGTTTGTTGTGGTTTTTTGGTTTGTTTGGGTGGTTGGTGGTGGTTTGGTGGTTTGTTTGGGTGGTTGGTGTTGTTTGGGTGGTTGGTGGTGGTTTGGTGGTTTGATTCATGATACCACATGATATATCGTGATACACGTCACCACTCGAGCGCGGCCACGACGCCGTCGTCGCAGAGGCTGCACGCGCCTTGGACGGCGCAGCGCGCTCCGTCGGGTCGGGGGTTGCGCTCGGCCACCCCGAGGGCAGCCTCCACCTCGGGCAGGTCCATCTTATTCGCGAGCACGAGCAGTGGTACCCCCCGCAGCCGCGGCTCGCTCAGCAGCTTGTGCAGCTCCTGCCGAGCCTCGTCGAAGCGCGACGCATCA
>Ga0210245_101677_pt1 | contig 16686 bp, 8 predicted proteins | sample ChrtobMetaP3_4mM_FD_155450 | JGI IMG/M metagenome (GOLD analysis project Ga0210245, IMG submission 155450) | Chrysochromulina tobin associated microbial communities from unialgal haptophyte culture, Seattle, Washington, United States - P3_4mM | ecosystem: Host-associated > Algae > Haptophytes >...
GAGAGAGAGAGAGAGAGAGAGAGAGGCGCGGATCTGCAGCGAGAGTGCCCGGTAGCAGCAACCAAACCGCGGCAGCGAACACTCCGTTGAGGAGCCTGAGCAGCGGATGGCGTGCGGGACGGCGTGGGCACACAGATGCCACAAGGCACGCACAGAAGCGCGATCGGGGCGCTCGCAGGGCTGGCAAACGTGTATCCAGGGTAGGTGAGGACAGCCTGATGTCAAACGAAGCATGCGCGCGCGCCCATCAGCCTGCGCGGCGGCCGAATGGCGTCTGATCGGCCTCCTAGAGTAGCTCAGAGTACAATGCCCATGTGAGGTCAAGGGCCAACATGCGCTAGGTAGCGATCATGATGCCCGCCAAGTCCATGGGTGGTACGAGCCGCCCCAACTGTCGGCTACCTAGCGCATGTTGGCCCTTGACCTCTCCAGGTTCCGGACAGTCGGCATGAGGTCGCAAAAGACGCCCATCGTGGCGCTTCGACCCTCTCCCCACGTCCCACCCTTCCGTGCTCCCATCGCTCATCTGGCAGCTACTACATGTTCCATCTCAAGAATCGAGAATTCTCCTTCGATGTCGACATGTCCAAGATGCCGTGCGGCCTCAACGGCGCACTGTACTTCGTGCAGATGGACCAGGACGGCGGCAAAGCCAAGTACTCGGGCAACGAGGGCGGCGCCAAGTATGGCACCGGCTACTGCGACGCGCAGTGCCCACACGACCTCAAGTTCATCAACGGCGAGCCCAACCTGCTCGACTGGCACCCATCGGCCACCGACCCGAACGCGGGTACGTGCTATGCACCGCGCTATCGTCCTGACTCCTGAACCTCGCACCGAACCACTGGAACGTGCGGGCAAGTTTGGGGCAAGTCTGCAAGTTTTGGGTGCGTGTCTGCAATCTCCTCTGACCTGGGTGCCTCTCTGCTCAGGTACGGGCAAGTACGGCACGTGCTGTGTGGAGATGGACATCTGGGAGGCAAACTCGGTCTCGACTGCCTACACAGCCCACGCATGCGATGTCACCAGCCAGACCCGGTGCGACGGCATCTCGTGCGGTGACAACCCGGACCACCGCTTCGACGGCCACTGCGACAAGAACGGGTGCGACTTCCAGACGTTCCGACTCGGCAATGAGACGTTCTACGGCCCGGGCGGCCAGTTCGTGCTCGACACGACACAGCCTATGACCGTCGTGACACAGTTCTTCACGGCCGACGGCACCGACCACGGCAAGCTCGTCGAGATGCGCCGCTTCTACCGCCAGGGCTCGAAGACCATTCAGACGCCGTCGATCGTCGTAGGTGGCGCGCCTCACGATTCGCTCACGACGCCCTACTGCACGGCCGAGCGGGACCTGTTCAAGGACGGCACCAACTTCCTCCAAAAAGGCGGTCTCAACTCGATGGATGACGCATACGACAAGGGCATGGTGCTGGTTATGTCCATCTGGGACGATCACGATGTGAACATGCTCTGGCTCGATTCGATTTACCCGCCGACGGGCGGGCCGGGCTCGCGCCGAGGCACTTGCTCCAACACCTCAGGAGTGCCGTCCGAGATCGAGAAGACGGCCGCCTCCTCGCACGTGACCTTCTCCAACATCCGCTTCGGCCCGATCGGCTCCACTGGTGCGACCACCGTCACGCACGCCGCCAAGCCCCTGCTCGTCGAGCTTGCCGCGAACGCCAGCGCGCCATGGGCGCAGTGCACGAGCGCCTCGGGCTGCACCACTGGATGGGAATGCACGCAGCACTCGACTGACTTCTCCTTCAAACAGTGCACCCCTTCGACCGCGCTGCACAAGGCCTTCCTCGCGACGCGGCCCGACGCAGCCGCCCTCAAAGCCTTCATGGATAAGGGCACCACGCACTTCGCCGCGTCCGGCCTGCCAGCTTAGTAGAAAGGAATGGATCTTGCCTTCTCGCCAACTCTCTCCGCAAGCTGCGTCGACCGTCGCGTGCTGTTAAAATCGCGAATGAAGACCCATGTGAAGACCACAGAATCGAATCGAGATTCGAATACCATACGCATATGTTGTACAGTTATGTCTGTGAATCGGAAGTAGCGATGTCTAGCGAATGAAGCGAATCCAAGACCCGACCGCAATGGAGCGTGGAACTCTCAAAGGACTAGGCCAGGGACTAGGCTCCCTCTAGAAACATGATAAGACGCGGGAAACATGATGACGCGGAAATGTGGTGCGAGAATCACGGAGTCGCGGGATCGCTGCGCGTCGCGCGTGCGAATGAAGCGCGAGCCCGGATCCGGGACGACCACGGCATCGGCGGTAGCCGGGTAGGACCCCCCCCCCCCCCCCCCCGCCCTCGGCGCTCGGGCTGTCGTGGGCGGAGACGCGACGCGCGGATGTGTGGCCAGTGGCGTGTGCGCAATGCCTGCGATGCGAATTGCAACTGTCATTCCTCACCACGGCCTCCGTCATTTCGCGCACATCACGCCTCGCCTCTGGGATGGCATCAGAGGTCTAACTGCGGAAACTTGCACCTTCTCAACGCGAATCGTAGGGTACGATGCTCCTCGCTCTGGCGGAACGCGGCCGCCTTGAGGGCAAAGACCCCAGCAGCCTGTCGCCGCAGCCATGAGCAGTTCGCGGTGATACGTTCCTCGCGCCACAATCCGGCGTGCGCGTCTATCGCGCTGATGGGCCACTGAATGTGGAATCTCACATCAGCGTCCTCTGTCGCCTCGTCGGCCACGCTCGCCGCCGGCAGCTCGAGATTCAATTTAGGCTGCTCCGTGAGCGAGCGACACAAGACATCGCCTCGCGGTGGACCCGAGCGGGAGTCCGTAACGAGGCTACCGGCATTGCTGCCGCGCTGCCACTCGTCATGGCTCACTAAGCCGTTGGCGACGATGGTCTGCAGGACCATCTCCTCCGCGCAGAAATTCGGAGCGTGGTAACCGCCACTCGGAATTTTCTCCCACGTAGCGCTGGGATTGCAGCATTTCTGCTTCCACAGCGCAAGCGGCTGCTCGCTCGGGAGCACGCGGCGCGCGGCTGTGGAAAGGTTGGCGATCAACTGAAAGGCGCGGAGCGCGTCCTCAAGGCGATAGAAACTCCCCTCGTGCTTCCCCATGATTAGGAATCGCACGCCGTCGAGAGATGGCATCAAACAGGGCCTCGCAGTACGGTCGAGCGAAGCGTATAGTGTCGTACAGGACTCGATCTCACTAGAAGCATCAATGACCGAGCAGTCCTGCAAGGCATGCCGAGTCTTGTCCTGATGAAATTGACGACACTGAGTTGACGTGCTGATGCGCGGCAGGCTCTGCTGCATCATGCGAACGTACTTCTCCATCCCTGGACGCACCCACCACATGTTGGATGCTTGGAACACGATGAAGCTCGATGGCGAGAGGCCACGGCCGTGAGCCCACCTGACGTTCATGCCCATGGCATGTAGGATGGATCCCGACGCTCGCCGCACTGAAACGCGAAGGCAATTAATGAGAACCCGCGGCTGCTGCCACAGCCAGTTGAAGTCTGCATCATCATTCGCGTAGGTCGTCAGTCGATTGAGGTGCAACACAATAGCCGTGGACGACTCCGTGTGGTTCAGCGTATTCTCCACGAGATTCCGAATGTAACTCGCAGACTCAAAAGCATTGATTGAGACTATGACACGTGCATCCCATCCCGCTGGTACAGTCTGTGCGCGACGCAACGGAAAGCCTTCACAGGTCAAAAGCGACGCGGCATCTGGTACATTCCCTTCCATAGCAAAAAAAAAAAGCAATGCCTTTCATGAAATTCCAAAAGCGTGAACCAAGTGTGAACGATTCCTGGCCACCCTCACTTTCACTCCCCTGTTTCGGACCCGTCTCACCGCCCCCGCCATGAGCTTGAAGATCGTTCACGCGATCGAGTCTTTTCACAACCTACCGGTAATCGCGAGCACAATGCGCTCGACAGCGCTGTTCGTGCTGCTCGTGCCCCTCGTGCGTGGCTGCGACGTGTGCGACGGTCATGCCGCAAAGAAGCTCAAGAGCGGTCAGGTACTCGACATCTCAGATGATGGCCTGACCCAGCTCGTGGCTGCTCACGACGCCGTCTTCTTGCTTCTCTTCCAGCCTTGGGATGCACGCTCTGATCGGCTCGCCAGTGCCTTTGACCGCGTGGCCGCGGTATTGCACCGGACAGGTGGTGCACCGGGGTGCGTCCTGGCACAAATTGACGCTAGCACCTTCCCGGCGGTGCCAGCGGCCCTGCATATAGCGGCAGCCTCGCTGCCCACGATACGTGTGCTGCGCGGTGATGCGTCCTTCGGTTATCCGCTGCGATCCGGGGACACGGCTCCAGAGATCGAGGCAGCCATCCGTTCCGAGCTCGGACGCGCTGGCCGTTCAGTTGTGTCTCGCCTCGACAGCGCCACTCTCACCAACTTGCTGAACAGTACGAAGCCTGGCACTCGCACGCGCGTCGTCGGCCACCTACGCCACCCGCCACATGTGCGTGCCTTCGAGCAAGTCGCGCATGCCTTCGACAGCGTCATCACCTTTGTGTTGCCGGCGGCCGCCGCGCCTTTGCCGACCACTGAGAAGCTCACGGCGGCGGCAGTGGCGGCGGCGGCAGCGGAGGAGGATGAGGAGGAGTTAGTGGTTCTTTACCGGGAAGTGTCGGAGGAGATGGAGGGCGAGGCACCTTTCCTTGAGCTGCGCGTAGCCGCACCGGTCGGCAGTGGCAGGGTGCATGGCAGCAGCTCCACCGCCAGCACCAGCACCAGCACCAGCACCAGCACCAGCACCAGCACCAGCTCCGTCGGCGGTGCCCGCTCCTCGCTCGGTGCGCACCAGCTCTTCGAGTGGGTACGTTGGGCGGCTCTCCCTACCGTCTTTGTGCTCACGCCCTCAAGTGCGCGCGCATACCTAACGGATGGTGCGAGCGGTGTGCTCTTCGTACCGGGGCTCAGCACCTCGGTTCAGACGCGAGAGTACGCGACGCGTCGTATGCGACGTCTCGCAGAGAGGCTAGGCGCTCAGGCGAACGCGACGGAGAGGCTGTGGCTGCTGTTGGCCGACTCCCACGACAGGATGCATACACGCCTCCGGGCGCAGCTCGGCCTCGGAAGCGAAGGCGGCAGCGGCGGGGGCAGCGGCGGCGGCGGCAATGGTGGCGGTGGCAGCTTCGGCAACTTCGGCAGCTTCGGCAACTTCGGCAGCTTCGGCAGCAGCAGCAGCAGCAGCAGCAGCAGCAGCGGCAGCAGCGGCAGCCGTCGAGGAGCTTCGGTCCATGAGTACGAGTTCGCGATCGTCGTCTTTGCCGGCGCGCGCCTGAGCGAACGTTTCGTGATGCCCACGACCGAGGGCTTCTCTTTCGACGCGGTACATACCTTCGCCGCCGCCTTTGCAAGCGGCGACCTGCAACGAGCGGCGAGGCGGTTGGAGCTTCTTGCTAAGGCTATGTGGGCGGTCGCCGGGCTTTCGACTCTCGCGTTCGTGACTGCGGGCTGCCGGAGGCGGCTTCGACCGGTGCGAGACACGAGTGACACGAGCACCGTTGCGGCCGGCCCCGATCACGATGCTCCTCGACCTCCGTCGGCAAAGAATAAAGCTGTGTGAAAAGTGCACATTCACAACAAATTTGTACTGTACCGGTACGTCCGATAATTCACAGTCAATGGTCATAATTCACACTTATTTCTTTGCTCGATCTATGCAGGACCAGGTGGAGACCAAAACAGCAGCAGCCAGAAGGCCTTCTTTGGACGTCGGGCAATGCTCACGCGCGCCCAGCGCGTGTACTTTGCCCACCCCACCCTGACACCGCATCATCGATTAGCGCTGCATACGGCGTTCGTAGCCCTGCGTCGATCTTACGATTCCTTGGGCATCATCGCGACGGTTGGCGCGCTGATGCCTGCGATCCGGCGGTGGCGAGATGTGTGCAACGCGGCGAGGCGCCTTCGTGCCGGCGATGTCTATGGTTGCCACGCACGCCTCCATGCGGCCGTTCGCCAGTGGCACGTACGACTAGCCTACGCCTCGTGGTGGATGAATCATTTGATGCACGTGAGGGTTGCCTCGCACGCAGCCGCGCTCGAGTCGGCATTGTGCCTGTGGCGCCAATACCGCCCCAACCCGTCCGAGCTGCTGGTGGCGCATCGCTGCTTCCTCGTGCGCGGGCGCAAGGCCATAGCAGCGTGGTGGGCCTTCTCGGTGAGCCGACGAGCCCTTGGCAGCGCAAAGCGCCAGCTGCTGCGTCGCAGGGGGCAGCGTGAGGCCATGGCAGCGTGGTGGGTTTACGTGATGAGCCGACGAGCCGTCTGTGCCGCAGATCGCCAGCTGACGCATCGGTGCTTCCTCGTGCGCGGGCGGCAGGCCATGGCAGCGTGGTGGGTTCATACGGCGAGCGGACGAGCTCGGTCGAAGCGCAGCCGAAGACTTGCGCACGAGGACTTCCTCCGGCGCGGGCTCGCGAGATTCAACCCGAGATTCAACCCGAGATGCGCGCACCGGGACTTCCTCCGGCGCGGGCGCAAGGCGATGGCAGTGTGGCGGGCCCATGCGGCGCTTAGGCTAAGGGCCTCGGCCCTGGCGCGCATCACGGTTGCAGTCGAGCTGAAGGGCGACGCCAACGACCTTGGGCAGGGCGAGCAGGAGCATCGTGACAGCTTGACAGCTCTGCGGGAGGCTTTCCTTATTTGGCGCGTGGCGTGCGGCGAAGCCGTGCTTGCATGCCTGCGACGACAGACGGCCGACGCGATGCTGCGCTGCCGCACCGCCGCCGGCTTTTGTCGTTGGCGGCAGGTGACGAACGAGGAGCGTGTTGCGTGGCTTTCGCATCGGCTGTCGCAGAAGCTCTCGGGGCGTCCCGCCAAGGTGCTGGCCAGCCCGAGCACCCCAGTCACGCCGATCGGCGCCCCTTCATCTCCCGCGCCGCTCTCGCCGGCAAGACAGCAGATACCCGTGGTCTTGACACGACAGCTGACACCCGCCGCGGCGCGTGCACTGGACCTGTGGAAGCCCCTCTCCCCTGGAATCGCCCCGGGCTTCGCCCCGGGCGCGATGCCCCTTTCCCCTGGAGTGGACCTGTGGAAGCCCCTCTCCCCTGGAGTCGCCCCGGGCGTCGCCCCGGGCGCGATGCCCCTCTGCCCGAGCATCTCCCTGGGCGGCGGAATCGGCGGCAGACCCGGCGCGGGTGGTGGTAGTACCAGTAACCCCGTCGCTCGTGGTAGCCGAGTCGCTGGGAGCAGCTCTGATGCAGTCCCAGCCACAGTTGCGACGTTCACAGACGCGGGAGCGTCGGACGAAAAGGTCGACCAACTACCAACCACTCAACCATGGAGTGATAGCACCGGCGATACAGTGGCCGCGCGCGGAGAGGCCGCATCGATGGCGGAGACCAAGCCCGACGACGACGACGACGACGACGACGACGACGACGACGACGACCTTGAGGACGATGTGGCCTCTGGCGGCGCCGTCGCGGCGAAGCGGAAGAGGAAGAAGAAGAAGAAGAAGAAGAAGGAGAAGACAACGAGCAATGAGGAAGCGAAGAGGCCCTGACCGTGGCATGATCTTCCTGTTCCTCTCCTCTGCCTCGCTCTAAGAGAGATTAGCACTCGACATTTAGCCAGACCAAAAGGTGTACCGGTAGGTAGGTTCCACAGGAAGCAGGATAGAGCTGCGCTCGAATTCGCTGAGCCGGAAGATGACCAGCTAACAACACGTTTATCTTGCACGCCTAATCACACAGAACAGTGTTGGCACCTTTGCTTTCGAGAGACAAGCCCGAAACCCATGAAAACCCAACTTCCCCCACACCCAAATTGGTCTCGTCATCGACGTCGCAACGGCCGAGACGCGCATCCTTTTTGGGCAGTCGCGGCAGGTCGCGGTGCCCATGGCGACCGATGCAGAAGATACAACCTTGGGTTCTGATGAATCATCGCCACCAGGTGAAGACGGTACCATCGCAGAGCCAGGCGATGATGCGATGATGGAACACGCCGCTGCTGAGGCCAGGATCTTCGAGCAGGTGGCGGCTCGTCAACTAGCATCGCTTGCTCTTGAAGATCGCATCGCCAAACAAACAGCTGGCGGAGCGTCGGCGCGTGGGCTGTCGAGTCGAATGAGTGATGTGGCGGGTGTCTTCAAGCGCTCCCTTTCCTTTGCTGGCCGCGCGAAGAAGAGTGACGGAGGTGCACAACCAGCAGAAGGCATGCAAAGCTTTGAAGGAAGCCCTAACTTCACTCAGGGTGAGCCGAGCAGCAGTCGCGAACGGCAGACGATGCCATTGCGTGCACTCCCGCCACCGACGGCACTCCCACCACCAACGGCCGCAGCCAGACTCCTTCTACCCACATTGCAGATACCTGCACCACTCGCAGAGCCGTCGAGAGCGTCGTCGTCGAGAGTGTCGTCGTCCGTGCGGTGTAAGTCTTCCGCGCGACGACGCGCTGAGCACCCGCCATCAGCGCGCACTGCTCGAAAGGAGATGGAAGAGGAGGACGTGGGTGCGATCCCATTGCTCGAGCGCCCGCCGTCGGCGCGGCGTCAGTCTTCGGCGCGACGATACAACTTGGTAGGATCATCACCCGAAGCGGTTCAGCTCTCCGTGCACGGAAATCCGCCACCATGGCAGTCCGATGTGCCGGCTACGCCTACGCCGCGTACGCTCATCCGCGAAATCGGGTACGAGATCGGCCGCGAGATCAGTAGCCATCTCGAGGAACAGCAGCAGCAGTGGCTGCAGCAGCAGTTCACGCCGTTGAATGGACCATCGCTTCGATCGCAACCAGCCAAAGGAGAACCCACAATCGTTGCGTTCCCGGTGAAGGTCTTCAAGGACGGCACTACACCAATTGGGATCCAGCTTCAGGGCACAGCTGGCGAGCCACCGACCATCATTGAGGTGGACCCAAACTCGCCGGCCGCGCAATGCCGGCCTCAGTTGCAGGTGGGCATGCGCATTCTGGCCATCAATGGCCAGCGCGTGCTCGGACCGCAAGAGAGCAGCAGACTCTTGACAAATGCAGTCGGCATAGTCGAGATGGAAGTGTCTCAGAAGATCGAGGGAGACGCTCACCCAAACCTTGCATCAGGAGCGCTCCTGACCGCATCCGTGGGTTCTGCTTTTGCCCGCTCGTCCGAGTGGCCACCTTTGAGCCCACGCTCCTCCAGCGAGACGCCGGCTCAGCGAGACACCTCGTGGCTCCTCAGCCGCAGCATCCGGTCCATGGTGCAACAGCAAGTCTCTTCGTTCTCCTCGCGGGATGGATCCGCAGAGCCCTACTCCCAGACAGAGCTTCGGAGGCTGCGCAACGAGGACAAGACCCCGTTGCTTGGCGCAGGAAGGATCAGCTCTTCAGCAAAATACTTTTCGAGGGGGAATGACCGGGAGCTCGAGGAGGGATGCCACGACGCGCGCAGCCTGCGCATCATCTCGCTAAGAGCGCAGTACGCCCAACAATGCGTTGCAGGAGGTAGCTCCACAGGTTCAGATATGGCAGCTAGAATGCTCGCCTATCTATACGCCTCGTTGACGGGAATTGTGGGCTCGTTCGTGGGATACCTCGCCGGGTACGAGGCTGTGACGACCATTGTGCTGGTCTTGCACGGAATGGCAGCGGTAGCGGCGGCCATGTGGCCTCCGCAAGCCAAGCACTTCGACTCCAAATGGATGCGACAGGCAGCCGCTTGGGCCGAGAGGGCTAGGCATCGGCTCGTCAAAGGAGAGACACTAATTTGGAAGCGGCGGGAGGCCGCGACACACATACAAAAATTCGCACGGGCACAGCTGGCAAAGGCCCAGTATAAGCAGCTCAGGACGGCTATTGTCCGTATCCAAGCGAACTTCCGTGGCTACCTGTGCAGAAAGAACGAGAAAGTAGCTTCTTTCTGCAGCCATCTTGCATCGGTGCTCCTGTGGCCAGTGAATCGCTTGCAGAATGCTGGTGCCTTGGCTCGAGGCCTGGCGACGCGCGTGGGCGAAAGCTTGGCGGCCATTGCCGCGCTCGCATGGTTCTTCAGCTCATTTGGCTGGCTCATGGCGATCGGCATTCAGCTGGCCATGGCTGGCAACGGAGCTCGCGAAGTGTCCGTCCTCCTCAAGTATCCGCCCCTCGAGCCGGCTAACTATACGATCGTGCTCGTCGCTGCACTCGTGCCGATGCTCGACACCCTCGATGCGGCTTGGCAAGTCGTCCGTGAGCAGCTGAGCGCTCGTCTGCCAACGTGCGAACGGTGGATCATCGCGCCATGCGCGCATGCAATGTTGTGGCTTCTTGGCTGCGTAGCATCGCTGCTTGGATGCCTGCTCTGGCCGTTCACCGCCGCTGCCCGAGCTGTGAACGAGGCCATTAAGGAGCTCGTCAGCGAGGCGATCATGCGGAAGACATCGATCGTCCATGCAAAGGCCGAGGCGAAGCGCACCCATGGACATGCTGAGACGGAGTCGTCCTTCGGTAGCGCTAACATCCCTGACGCCTTCTTCCGCTGCGTGCACGACTCTGCCTTCGGTCGATGGGTGAGGGTAGTCATCGCACCTGCATTCTACGAGTACGGGCAGATGGTACGTGGCTCACCCGCTAAGTCTCTCGCTGCAATACTGGCGTTCGTCCTTCTCGTGAACAAGTATGAGCTCCAGGTCCGTAGCTGGCTCCCGACACCGTACAAGAGCGCGGGCAAGCTTACAGAGCTGTGGGCGGTCGGAATTGTCGATGTGTCCTCAACGCAATCTCCGAGCTGCATGGCAGGGTCGACCAATTCCTTTTGCCCCATTCTGGGGCCGCCGCGTGTCGCCACGGTCTGCGCCGATCGAGCAGCCGACCCGAATCAAGCGTGGTTTCCCGCGTCGAGTGATCGCAAGCCTCCAGAGTTTGTGACGGTCAGCTTTGGCCAGCAGCCTTTGCTGGCGTCAGAGCTCGTCGTCTACACCACCTCGAACAGCTCTTTTATTCGGCGGGTGGGCGTGCTTGATGAGGTCACCATGCGCCGAGCCGACTTTCTGCTCGAGGACGAGGAGGTAATTGTTGGAGAGGGGGAGTTCCAGAGGCACATCTTTGTGCAGCATGAGCGATATGAAGTCACGCACGGCGGGTGCGTTGGCACGCTTACGTTTCACGTGCCTGTGCTCACCAGCGAGGTGTCAGTGGTCCTGTGGGATGGGATCCGCGCACAACCTGGCGGCATCACTGCGCTGAAGCTCCGGGGCGTAGCTCCAGTAGACGCAGCTCAGCAAGCAAGCAGAGACTTGCCTCGCTTCAGCACAGCCTTCGGAAGGAGTCTCGTGGTGGACGACTTTCATCCAGATCTCATCAGCCGTGGCCTGCAAGAGCTGGTTGGAAGAGCTCCGAAGAAGCACCGCAACCGCAACGCGACAGTCTCATCTGAATCTGAAGGCGACGAAGAGCAGACCGTGCTCAAGCTCATCTGGGAGGCGCTCGGTGATCTGGGCTTCGAGATTGATTGGCTTGAGGTGTTCTACACGATGCTCGAAAACATTGGCGTCCTCGCGACGGGTGCAGCCACATCCGCAACCGTCGTTTCTCAGATCAAGCCCAAGGACTATGCCGAGGCGCAGGCTAAGGAGAAGGAGCGGGCGCGCTCGATGGAGCTGGAACGTGCAGCGGAGAGGGCGAGTCTCGAGGATCTTCAGCTGCATGGCCGCAAACCGTCCTCAGCTCTTAAGGCAGGGCTCATCGTCACTGGCGCCCTAACTTGTATGGCGGCTGCTGCCTGGGGTGTGACACTCCTGCCGCCGCCCGCACCACCTGCCCCACCGCCGCCACCGCCGCCTCCGCCTCTCATGCCGCCACCTTCGTCACCCGCGCCACCTTTAATCCCTCCGATGCTTCCCCCCTCGCCACCGTCTCCGGCACCCCGCCTGCCCCCATCGCCGCCGCCCTCCTCACCGTCACCAAGCCCACCGCCCTTACCGTCGCCACCGCCTCCTCCGCCCTCACTGCCTCCCTCGCCACCTCCCTTGCTACCACCCTCGTCGCCACCCTCTCCACCGCCATCGCCTCCGCCCTCACCGCCGCCCTCGCGGCCACCGTCACCACCGCCTTCGCCCCCTCCGCCTACGCCACCGCCTCCCTCGTTGCCGCCAGCCACTCCGGTACCATCGCCGCCACCGCCGTCGCCACCGCCACCATTGCCACCACCGCCGCAGCCGCCGCCGCCATTCCAACCGCCACCCATGTTCCCTCCGTCGCCGCCACCTCCATCCCCGCCACCCTCGCCTCCTCCGCCCGGACCACCGCCACCATGGCCGCCTCCGCCCTCACCGCCACCATTACCACCTCCACCGTCGCCGCCGCCTCTTCCTCCCCTCGCACCCTACATGCATGAGGTGATCGGCCGTGCGATATGGGATTCGTTCTACTGGTCAATCCCTACTGTGATGATCTGGATCGCTGGGCTCGTCTGCGCAAACTGGTGCTACAGCTGCAAGTCGCGGCTAGACGCTTATCTGCTCGCGCGCGCGGTTGCAAGAGAGCCTTTCGAGCGCGAAGCGGCGGACAGGATCAAGCGCGAGGCGGCAAAGTTCCAGTTAGAGCTTGAAGCGGAGAGACGACGCTTGGCTAAGGAGCGTGAGGCCATGGAGAACTTCTTCGAACAGAAGCTCGACGCTGCCCATCGGGAGACGCAGGAGGAGGTGGCGCGGCGCAAAGCCACAGAGGAGGAGGCGATCGCGCTCGGGGTGGCTGCTGCTCAACGCGAAACGAAGGGGGCTGTTGCCAATAAGTTTTCGAGAGCGCTCGCGATGAGCAACTTCGAGAATGAGAAGGCGGCTCTGGAGGAGGCGAGAGGAGCTGCACTTGCTGAAGCAGATAGGGAGAGGGCGGAGCAGCTGATGAACTTGGAGACAGAGCACGCAGCAGAGATGGAAGCGGAGCGGGCAGGTGGCTACAAGCAGCTTCAAGAATCAAGCCTCAAGCTTCAAGCGGCCATCGAGCAGGAGAAGAAGGGGTCCGTGGCTCATAAATTTTCGACGGCCGTCGCGAAGAGCAAGTTTGAGATGCAGAAGGCGGCTGTGGAGCAAGAGAGAGAAGCTCAGCTCGCCGAAGCGGATAGACTGAGGGCAGAGCAGCTGATGAAAGCGCAAGAGGATCACACCGCAGAGCTGGAAGCCGAGCGGGAAATGGCGATGCAGGAGCGTCAGGCACTGGAGCTCTTGCTCCAAAAGTCACGTCAGGCCGCCAAGCAGGAAGAGGTGGAGCATGCTGCAAAGCTGGAAGCTGAGCGGCAACGGGCCACGGAGGAGCGCAGAACCACGGAGCGCGGATTTCAGGCCCAACTGGAAGCGGCACGCAAGACAGCTTTGGATGAGCAGGCGCGGCGCTTGGCTGCCGAGGGAAGCACCATGCGACATGTGTTAGCGGCAGAGGCGGCGCGGCTCGAGCACGAAGCAATCGAGCGCGCGCTGCAAGCGCAACTGGAGGCGGCACGCCAGGCAGCCGAACAGGAGGAGGCGGAGCACATTGCAAATATTGAGGCAGAGCAGCGCAGGGCCAAGGAACAACGCGAAGCGATCGAGCGATCGCTGAAGGATCAGCTCGAGGCGGCACGCCGCGACGTGTCAGAGGCGGAGACGCAGTGGAAGCTCGCGGAGGCGAACATGAAGGAGGCTCTGCGTCAGGCCCACTCTCAGCAGGAGCTGGCGGCATGGGTGAAGCGGCAAGCGAATATCAAGCAGCTCATCGAGAAGCGGTACACGAACCTCTGGACTCTCAGCTGGTCCGAGACCCAGCTGGTCGGGATGTTCTCCATCTCAGGCGAGGCTGAAGAGGCTGCGATCAAGGCGCAGCTGAGTGACGTTGTGTCCAAATACTTCCCGACGATTGTGGACATCTACCTGAGGTACTGCAGCACGGTGGAGACCATGGCCACGAAGAGCAGCGACAAGGACGTGGTGGCGAAGAAGAGCAGCGACAAGGACGCGAAGAAGAAAGAGGACGACAGCAAGAGCAGTGGAGAGTTCGTGATTGAGAGCGAAGGCGGCTTTGCATTTGGATGGGACGTACAGATGCCCAAGAAGGCATGGCTGCAGTTCTGTCAGGATCTCGGCTCGTCTGCCCTTGACCCTAAGAAAGCGGCGCAGATATTTACAGTGGTGAACGACCTGCGCGACAAGCGGATCGAGTTGAGGAAACTCGAGGCGCTCCACAAAGGAATCGGGGTGACCAAGTCGGACGAATTGCTCTTTGCTGCTCAGATGGCTCTCGACGCGAATACGTTCAGCATGAGTGAGTTCCTCGAGGCATGCGTGCGTTCTGCAACCTTAGTTACGAAAGCTGACCAGCGCGTCATGGACAAGTGTGACAAAGCGCAAGAGGCGGTTATAACCATGCTCGACGATTGGCTCATGCCGTTCGCGGCTCGCAATGGAATCCGTGGGTTCCGCGAAGCCATGGGCTCGTCGCCCGAGCTCCAGTTGCTCAGATTGGATCTCGGGCAGCCATTCACGCGCCTCTTCAATGCGCACGCCACGGCGGCCGTCTCGAGCGGCTCCAAGGTCGTGGGCGTCTCCTTGCACCGCTTCCTTGAGATTGCGGAAGTAGCTAAGGCCGGGCTGAGCCGCGCGCGGGTGAAGACGGCGTACGTGCAGAGCCTTGGGCTCGACGCCGTTTCTTCGGCGCTGTTGCGCGGAGCGAAGCTGCTCACGGAGGATACGCTGTGGGAGGCCCTGCTCCGACTGGCTCTGATCATTTGCGAGGAAGGAACCACAGGTCCTCACGACCAAAGGAATCCATTCAGGCTCGCCGCGTTGGATGAGGCGCAGCTGCGGGCAGTGCGCTCTGAGCTCGAAGCGATGGTGCTCTACTGCCCTGCGAGCTCAAAAGAAATCTCAGCCCTAAGTGCGGCAAAGGCTCTGCAGGGGGCTGCACGCGGTATGGCATCGAGGCGGAAGGGCAAGGCTCCCCTTTCGAAGCCTCTATCAAAGCCGAAGGCGGGCACGGGCGGTTTTGTACTAGCTTGATCAGATACTTGAATTCGGCAGGATAGAATCGAGGTTCGAGTCGGAGAGCACGTACTACGTAGTAATAGAAGTTTAGCGTTTAAATTTAGTCAAGACTTACGGACTTAGACGAGGCACGAGCTGCACACGGCCCCGGCGGCGGCCGGCGCTTTACGCACAACGCAGTGGCAGGAAAGCAGATTCGAGATACCACGTGTGGCGGGCCGATTTGCGATTAGTCCGTTATAGCTTACCACGAACGGTTACGATCCGCTTAAGCCTTAACGAACCGCCCCCCTCGCTCGCGAGAGTCACCAGGCGTTAGGTACTGTCAGTCCTTTCAGACAAAATTTCTGGATTACTCGCAATTCACACCTGCTGTCGCAATTTGACGAAATTACTTTCGCCGACCTGTGAGCTTGATCACTACTATAGGCGACACGGCCGGCAGCGTGTGCGCCGCAGGCTCCCGCGAACGCCCGCCGAACGCCTCGTCGCCTCCTGCAGTCGCCTCCCTCGTTGTCGCCAGGAATACCTCCCTCGTTGTAGGAACTGCCGAGCCTCGATCACACGTTATAAAAAAGTCCGAACTTTTCGCCGTCGCCGCCTCGTTGACGAATCCTCCGGAAATATGAAAAAACCCGGACTGAAAAAGCCGAGCCTTGCAGCCCCATGATGCAGGCAGGGATGAGGCAGCAAACCAAGACGCAGCCCGGCATCATGCAGGTGGGCATGATGCAGGCAAGCATGACGCAGCCCGGCATCAGGCAGCCCGACATCATGCAGCCCGGCGGGCTGCAGGCAGGCATGAAGACGCATTTAGATATGGAACAGTCCGAAAGGGACGACGGCGCTGCCGCCACCGTCACGGCGAAGGCGCTGCTCGCCGGTGAGGTCTCTGGTAAAGTGCCACGACTGCACGGCACCGTGGAGAAGCGCGGGTCGGGCCGCGGTCTCCTTGGAACGGTCCGGTGGAAGAGCAAGCTGCTCGTCGTCTGCGCCGAGGTTGGCTGCGTCTACTTTGACAGCGACGAGATCAGTGACAAGAACAGGGCCGCTCGGCTGATGCCTCTAGGAGATGACGGCACCAAAGTCGAGCTCCGCGCAGACCGATCAGGAGGCTCCCACTGCTTTGCCCTCGTCACTCCAGCACGTGAGTACCTGTTTTCGGTGCCCACGGCGGACAGGGCTGCCAAGTGGGTCGCAGCCATCCAGGCCGAGATCGAGGCCGCGCAGCAAACACGCCACTTGAAGGCAGGCAAGATGCAGTTGGACATGATGCAGTCCGGCATCATGCAGGTGGGCATGATGCAGGCAAGCATGACGCAGCCCGGCATCAGGCAGCCCGACATCATGCAGCCCGGCGGGCTGCAGGCAGGCATGAAGACGCATTTAGATATGGAACAGTCCGAAAGGGACGACGGCGCTGCCGCCACCGTCACGGCGAAGGCGCTGCTCGCCGGTGAGGTCTCTGGTAAAGTGCCACGACTGCACGGCACCGTGGAGAAGCGCGGGTCGGGCCGCGGTCTCCTTGGAACGGTCCGGTGGAAGAGCAAGCTGCTCGTCGTCTGCGCCGAGGTTGGCTGCGTCTACTTTGACAGCGACGAGATCAGTGACAAGAACAGGGCCGCTCGGCTGATGCCTCTAGGAGATGACGGCACCAAAGTCGAGCTCCGCGCAGACCGATCAGGAGGCTCCCACTGCTTTGCCCTCGTCACTCCAGCACGTGAGTACCTGTTTTCGGTGCCCACGGCGGACAG
>Ga0210245_101678_pt1 | contig 16678 bp, 9 predicted proteins | sample ChrtobMetaP3_4mM_FD_155450 | JGI IMG/M metagenome (GOLD analysis project Ga0210245, IMG submission 155450) | Chrysochromulina tobin associated microbial communities from unialgal haptophyte culture, Seattle, Washington, United States - P3_4mM | ecosystem: Host-associated > Algae > Haptophytes >...
ATCTTCTTGAGCGTGCTGACGTCCGCTTCATGTGTGGCGTTGATCTGCGTCGCCTCGCGATGCACGGCTCTCTTGACGGCCTCGGCCGTGCTGTGGATCTTGAGCTGGCTCGGGCTATAATACTGGCCGTTGACGACTACATAGTGGTTACGTGTCAGGCGCTCGCTGATTGCCCCCATCGCTTCCCATTCGCTCTCCGTGATACGCTGCCTCTGCTGCACTCTCGCTCTCAGGTCCTGGTTATCTATCTCTATCCCATTATCCGGCGGCGCATCTGACGGCTTCCAGGTGGCGGCCGACGCCTCCGAGGTGTCCCTCACGGCCCGGATCCCCTCGTCAGCGCAGCTTCCGTTGACCGCCTTCCGTATCGCTTGGAAGATCTTGACCATCACCGAACCCGTGTTTTCGGTCACCGTCTCCTCCATTTCCCGGATGAGCTGGTTCCCTCGGTATCCGTCGACGTCTTCAAAGGCTTCGACCGCTTTATCGAGCTCTCTCTGGCACACCTCGAGCACCGCCGCCTTGAGCCCTGTGTGCTCACGCAGCGCTTTCCGCACCCCCTCGTCGCAGGCAATCCTGGGCTCCGCCGCGAACGTGGTCGCCTGCCATCCACCCTTCTTGGGGTTCAGTCGCCCGTTCCATCTCGTCGCGTCCCTGGAGATGCGGTTCCATTTCCCGATGCGAGCTCTCTTCTCCTCCTTGGTCCTCTTCCGTCTCGGCGCCGCACCCTTCTGGACCTGTCCCTCCGCTGCTGCCGTGCATGCTCTTTGGAAGGTGCGTAGCTCCTCGGCCCAATCTATGTCCTCCGCCTCTGCATTCTCACCCTCGTGCTCCTCTCCGAGCTTCCCCCCCCCTTCGAGATACAGGCGCTCCGCCTCCTCCGCGTACGCCTTTATCTTTTGTATCTCCGCCTTGTCCTTGCTCTCAGGGAAGAACGCTTTGGCCGCGCTGTTCATGGGGCGTCGTTCCCCCTGCTCCTGCCCCGCCTTGCTCCTTCTCACCACCACCATGTCGTGATCCTTGCCACAGACTCCGGGCAGCACCCAGCACGCCCCCATCTCTCGGGCCGCGGCCGGCGTCATCAGCCAATTGTCAATCTGCGTGCCGCTTCGATGGGTGCTGCCCTCTGCCAGGGCCGTCAGTTCGCTCTCCTCCATCATCTCGTCCAGGTGAGCGTCCGACGGTGTGCGCCTGGCGTTGCGTTCCTGTCGCCATTCATGCGTTTCCGCATTGAGATCCCCCCCCACTGCCGTTCTCACCACTGTCTCCTCGTTGACCTGCTTTCGCAGTGCGCTCCATGTCTCCTCAACGTCTTGGGCCGTGTCGTGCGCCCCTCGTACCGGCATGTACACGCCGTACACTGCCCACTCCTCCTCAGTCGCTATGTCCTCGACTCCTATCCTTAGTATTCTCCCCCCGATGATCTCTGTTTGGTTACGTACCTCGAGCACGTTAGGGTTTGTCCACATCATAACCCCCGCCGTTGTGTGACCAGTGTCAGTTATCATTGCCGGCGTGTACGTAACTTCGATGCCCTGTTCTACTAGCATGGACTTGATAACTTCCGCCTCTTCGGCTTGCGCATGCGTGTCCGCCAGTACCATGACCGCGGCGTTCGACCCTCTGAACACCTGCACTAATTCCCACAGCTTGTCCGTGTAATCATGTATCAGCGCGCCTCCCGCCTCCCCCACCTCCACGTCCCTCGCCTCCCTACTCACGCTCACATGTACGCCGGCTACATTCACTGCGACCCATGCTCCCCCTTCATTATGTTCCGGTCCCTCCCCGGGGTATCCGAGCGTGCTGTCGAACTCATATTGCACCACTGGGCGCGTTCGGGTTCGCCCTCGCTCTCTGTGCTCGCCCTCTGGGGTCCCCGTTCTTGGGTGGGGTGTCACCGTGTCTGTGTACTTGTGTCCGTGCTTATTCGCACCCTTTTGTGTCACGTTCCCCGTTATGTGCTTCTGCTTGTCCCTATGTGGCGTTCCTACCTGCCGCTGCTCTAGGCTTGCCTTCTCGTGCTTGTCTTGGTGCGCCTGCACCATGTGGTGCGCGTGTCGTACTGGCTGCTCACGCCGCTGTTGTGTGTGTTCTGTTTGCAGCCTGTATTTCCTATTGTACGCTACGTGTTTCTTTACTATGCCGTCACTCTGGCCCTCTCCATCGCTCCTCTCTTCCGGTCTGTCCTCCACTCCCAGTTGCTCCCGCGTCGGTGCTGCGCGTTGCGCAACCGTGCTGTGCGATTGCGCTGCGTCCCTCTGTCGCGCACTCCCTGGTCTGTCCCTCTTCCACAAGATCAAGCTGTTCTTGTGCGCCTGTTTGTGCATTTGCATGTGCCCTGGCTCTTTGCGCGCTTGTTGTCTATGTGTGCGGGCCGGCTCGGTTCGATCGATGCGCTTCTTGCGTCGTGTGTCCGGTCGCTGTGCTCTTCGCATATCCCTCGTCTTTGCACCACTTCGTTGCCTTCCACCTGTGTACGAGTTGTCAGTCTCTGGATTCTGCAGGCTTGTAATCAATCGTGCTGCTCGTATTCGCGGCCGATGTGTCTGGTTCTTTCGTGTGTATATTGAGGTCCACGGAGCGATACGAGGACGCCGAGCGTCCAGGAAAAGCCCCGCATCATCCCTCGGAGTGTCGCATGGCGGCGGGGCGGCGGTTGGCTCAGACATTGTTACCGGTAAACATAAAGATTCTCGCAGGTCATTCCTGCTCCGCTGAAGTTCGCTGTATAAAATAATAGGATCTCTCGACTCTTATTTGGACTAATCTCCCTGGATCCTGCTCATCCACTACACACGCCCCTAAGGAAGAGGCGCCAGAGGACGCTCGGGCAATGCTCAAATGACGACAAATTCCGCAGCAAACATGCAGAACATCTGCCTCCCTGTGTCTATCGCAGGCGTCCATGGAGTGGAGGAAAGGGTTCCTGACCGAGGCTCCGCCGCCAAACAAGTCGACGCAGCGTAAGAAGGCCAACGCGCTACCCGATGACGCGTTCTTGCCAGCTGAAACGTACGATCTCGCCGATGATGACGGTGAGTGCTGGCTGCACAACGGCCATCATGTTTCGCTTCCCTGATGTGATCTGTGCTGCGCAGACGAAACGGTGGACCCGCGCATCGCCGAGATCGACTGCCCCGAAGAGGCGTACACGTTCTCAGTTGAATTCTCGCGATCGCACTGCAACCTGTACAACACGGGCATTGTGAAGATCACGCCCGAGACCAACATGCAATTCTGTGAAGACATTCGAGTGGTGATGCACAACCGCAAATTCTTCGGCCACCACGATGGCGGCGGCCTCGGCGGCAAAAAGAAGACGATGCTGCTGCCATCGGGCATCGTGGTGAGCTCACACTGCGCGGAGCTCGATGAACCTTTTCGTGAAGCATCTGCGACTGCTCTCACTATCATCGCGCCGTTGCTTGTTGCGACACCGCAGCTCAACTACCTCGAGTGGGGTGACGAGGCGGCACCGCCAATCGTGCTGCTGCATGACATCTGTGGTTGCTGCCACGACTTTGACGAGATCGCGCGCCCCCTCGCCGACAAGTACCGCGTCCTCTCTGTAGATGTGCGAGGCCATGGCGAGACGACTCATTCGCCAAGGTGAGCCTGGTTGCCTCTGATGTCCTCTGATTGCCTCTGATTGCCTCTGATGGCGAGACGACCCTCGCCCGCCCAGGCGACAATACGGCATCGAGTTCCTCGTCGAGGACGTGCATGAGCTCGTGGTGAGGCTCAGCCTGAACGGACGCGATTGGGGCGGCGCATGGACACGTCCATGGGTCCTCTTGGGCAGAGGGATGGGTGCAGCGATCGCGACGGCGTACGCTGCACGCCACCCTGGCCGGTGTGCGGGGCTCGTTCTGTGGGATTTCGATCCGGAGTGGCCGAAGGACAGGCTCAACTTCTACCCGTACCAGGCGGCGCACTTTGCCAACCAACTTGCAACCGCCTCCTTCCTCAACGACAAGCTCCAGCTGCAGGAGGACGGCAAATACCTCTCGATCACCTTTGTCAACCGCTTGCATCACCTAGACGTGCTCGAGGATGCAAGGGGGTGCGAGTTCAATATGGATCACCACTTCTTCGTGAGCGACTTCAACCCGGGCATCGCGTGGGCTCTGCTGCGCGAAGCGGCCACCAAGGCCAAGCTTCTCTTCCTTTGGTCCCAAAACTCGCGAGAGTGGTCATACGGGCGCATGCACGAGATCGCCACCTCGCTGCGCCAGGGTGAGCACAGGCACGTCGAGACGGCGACAGTTGCACGTGGCACCACGATTGACGCCGAGAGCAAGCACGCGGTGGAGGACTTTTCGAAGCTGTACATGTCTTCGTCGGGGCACATTTGCGCCTTTGCAGACAGAATCGACCGGGAGGCGCGCAGCGTGCTCAAGGCTCAGGGCCTCGCGCGCTATGAGAAGATCTCCGACGCCGAGCTTGCGCAGAGGAAGGCTGAGCAAGAGTCGGTGCGCATGGCCGCACGCGAGGCTGCTGAGGCGATGTCCGCAGAGGACAAGCCGATCACCGTAGACGACGACCTGCTCGATTGAGCCCCGGCTCATCAGCCCCCCCCCGGGGGCCGGTTAAATGTGTCGCCAGAGGCGAGCATCAAGATTTCCAAAAAGTTCATTTCCAAAGCGTCTCACATGCATATTGTGATTCGCACATGCCGCATGGCGCGCGCTTTTGCGCCTTAATGTCCGAGGGTCGGCTACAAGGTTATTATGCTGTTACTAATTGATGTTCGTTCGGAGGCGGTATTGTCCCCGTCTGCCGAGTCGTCCTCAACGGCGCCCTGTGCCGCCGCGACGGCTTCGCGGTGTCGCTGCTCCTTCCTCGCGCGCTTCTCCTCCTTCTTGCGCGCCTTGGCGTCACGCGCCTTCTCTATACCGGACATCGGCGGCGCGGCCGGCGCGGCCCTTTTAGTGTCCTCATCAGCACCGACGTCCTTCTCCATTGCCGCAGCACCTGCATCGTCTTCATCGCCATCAGCAGCTGAAGGCACGCCATGACCATTCGCGGCGACCTTGTCTGAAATGTCGACAGCGTCCAGAGCGCTCGCGAGCTTGTCCACCTGCGCAGATTTGGCTGACTTACCTCCGTCGTCGGCCGCGCCGGTCGCGTCGACCGCGGGCTCGCCCTCGCTGCCGCCCTTGCTGCCGCCCTTGCTGCCGCCCTTGGCATTCTTGGCGCCAACCGGCCGTGGGGCCGCTTTGCTGTGCACCGAATTGTAATGCTCGCCGTCGTGGTAAGATATGTGGATTTCCCGCAGCGGCTTCGCCTCCTTACGCGCGGCTGGATCGCCTGAAGCACAGTCGATACGATACGATGGGTGCTCGAGCTGATGTACAATGATGTTGACACGCAGCGCCTGCGCTGCGGCAATGAGCTCCACCTGGCCTGCCCACTCGCCGTCGGCACCCATACGCTCGACGTACGACTCAAAGTCCTTATCCTCAGACTCCTCAGACTCGCCAAACGACATGAAGGGAGAGAATTCTGCCTCGTGTGCCTTGAGATGCGTGCAGATGCGCTGGCGGTAGCTGTCGTGAGCATTCTCATTGTTCTCCAGCTGATCTGCGAGCGACCTGAAAAAGCAGTTGCCGTCGCGCTGCACCTCGACCAGCTCGTATCCATCCTGCCGCAGCATGTTTGTGAACGATGCAAGGGACGCGGAGTCCAACTCGCCGCGGCGGTGCTTGCCCTTGTCGCGAGTACGATTGACCTCCGTCTTGCGCGCTTTACGCTCCTCCTTTACGCTCGGCTTATCCTTTTGCTTTCCCTTGGCCATTTTTCCACGACAGCGGCTGAAGATCGGCTGGTCAGCTCGCCTCAGGACTCGGGGCTCATCACACCATGCCTTTTCTTGCAGCCTTTTCTTGTCAAGTTTTAGGTGCCCAGCTTGGCGTTTTGCGCGTTGCGTCAAGTTGCGTTGGGAGCATGCGTTGGGAGCATGCGAGAGTGGAGCATACCGTATCGCGACTACACGCAACCGGCGGACCGCGTACGAACCGCGCCCTCGCAGCGATGGTCCCTCTCTACCGTCCCCCGTGCCGCCGCAGCCGCGATTGCGCAGCCGGCGGCGAGTCAGAGGCACTTTGGCCGCGCACGATGAGCAGGGCCAGCCGGAACCCCGGGAAAGTAAATGCAAAAAACGATCGATGCAGATGCCTAAGGTTCTTTGAGAGGCATGTACTAAGTACGATACAACTACTTGACCTTGCGCGTCGACCTCGCCGAAATAGCGATGCCCACACACGCTGCCTAGCTGGAGAGCGACTTCGCTGGCAGACACGCTCGAGATGTCTGATCCCAGCACGGCACACGCGCTTGACTGATCTCGCCAGCGCGCCCATCGGGCTCGTTGCTGCTGATTGCGACTTGCGCGAGGCCCAATCTGCGGCTGCCGGCTTCACCCTATCCTGTGGGACCTATGAATGCACCATTCACCATCTCAATCTTTGAGAACGCCCATGATGTCGTCATCGCGGAAGAGAACGTACTCTTCGTCGGCGATTGTGACATCACTCCCGCCGTACTGCGGCAGCAGCACTTTGTCATCGATCTTGACGCCCATCGGCAGCAAACTACCATCCTTGTCGCGCTTGCCCGGTCCCGTAGCGATGACAATGCCCTCGTTAAGCTTGGTCTTTGTGCTCTCGGGCAGCAACACGCCGCCAATGGACTTGGTCGGCGGTTCAATGCGCTTAACCTGCAGTGTCATCGAAGGACGAGCGCAGCACTGGTCAGCATGGTCATCAGCGTGGCCCATCTGCGATTGGCGTTCAGGCGGTGCTCTGTACCAGCACACGGTCGAGCAACGGGATTAGACGGCGAGCGGCCTGCGGCAGTGAGGAGCACAGCATTAGCTAGTGTGTGGCGGTTTGATCAGGAAAAGGTGTGCGCTCAGGCAGCGCAGCGGTCGCCGAGGAGACGTCACCATCGTGGAAATCGAGAGTTTGGATGACGTGTCTTTCTCAAAATCTTGTGTCCAGAAGGTTTTTTCAACGGCCTGTTCTTTTATACTTTTAACGGACAGTAGTAGGCTATGAGTGTGTGCGCGTTTGTGTTTTCACAGCAGCAGCAGTCAGTTTCCCCTGCCCGACAGCTACAACACCAGCAGGACGCAGGCGTCCGAGAGAGGCGCACTATTGGTCGGGTCGCTTGGCTTGATTGCTAGCTCTTTCACCAGTGACCAGACAGAAGTAGAACGCTAGACGTCCTAGAACAGCCCGAGCATACTGCACGTACCGTATCAATGCCGATCAAGCCCCGCGTAGAGGCGTAGAGTTACCGGCTCGGTCTGGGCTCGGTGTATCGTTCCGTTCCTAATGAACGAGTGAGCGTCCGTGCGCAGGGCTCGTCTGTTGCGCCAGAGGCCACTCTGCTACTCTGCATGACTAGAGTCCGACTCAATTAAAGAGCATCCGTTCGCGAGCCGACTACAATCTTCTACAACGGGTCCTTGCGGAGCAGGTCACGTACTACGACAGAATCTGGGAGCACATCTGGGCAGAAGCACAGACACCATCGACGGGTTTGCCACCAGTCGGGGGCGCTGCTCATTGGTGCCCGCACGGCCGAGCTTTCGACAGCCTGAGTGTTCATTGGGTATTTTGTCTCGGTGGCCGTTGGGCGTCGCATTTGCGTTGCCGCAATCTGTGATTCCGGTTGGGATGGGCGCGGCAGGGACTGCACAGGCCGTTGCTGCGGTGGCGACGCACCGTAGAGCTTTGATTTGGCACTGGTTGCCCCCGGGGCTCTGAGCGAGGATGACAACCCAAATTCGACATCGCTCACGAGTGCAGCGAATTCATAGACGTTCAAGCCAGACGACTGCTCACCGTACGCAATACTGATCGCCCGAACCTCTTCCTCCGTAATAGACAGCCCATACTGCGAGAGCGCCGCCACTAGGTCTGGCTTGCTAATCAGCCCATTCTGCTGAAAGCGAGCGAACGCCTGGCGCACGTGCGAGCTGACAGCAGGACTGCCATGCGGCATCGGTACCAATGGCGATGCTGACGACCGTTCGTCAGGTGGCGTCCAGCCTGCAGTCACGCCACCCAGTGGCGCCACAGGACTTCGGATGACGCCTGCCTCGAGGTCACGCACAAGCTCAGCAAACTCGTTCAGATCGAGCCTGCCGTCGGGCGTGTCGTCGTACCGGCGCAACACCGACTGCGCATCCCGGATCGTCGCATCGCTCAACCCATAGTGACGCAGCGCGTCCCGAAGCTCGCGGTAGCCGAGAAAGCCGCTCTTGTTCGCGTCAAAGTGGTAAAAAGCACGTGTCACCGAAGAGGGCTCAGCGAAAGTGGATAGTGAGTGGTACTGCGGCGCCTCCGAAAGCGGCGTCACAATCTGAGGCGGACGTAGAAACGGTGACGTTGAGCTGCGGCCGCTGATGATTCGATGGGCGTCGCGCTTTAGATCGGCAGCCTCCTGTAACAATCTCTTCCTCTCGGTTGCAGCCTGCTTCTCTTTGGCGACTAGCCTTGCCTCGGTGTTCTTCCACGCAGCAGACGCGAATTCTGCCAGGCGCTCGGCGTCTCGGATGCGCGCCTGGGAATCTGCACTTTCTTTCTCTGCAGCTAATGCGCGCTCCTCTGCCTCCCGGCGCTTCAGCTCGATGTGGGACAGAGCCATCGTTGCATGATCGGTGAGCTCTTGCGCTTCGAGTCGTACCGCCTGCATCTCTGAACGAACTCCCGAAAGCAATCGCCACCGATCATCTGCCTCATCAAGCTTTCGTTGCATATGCCTCGCCCAGCGGTGTTCAGGCGCTCCGGGCGAAGTATAGCGACCACTGTATGGAGAGATAGGATTTGGGGACGGTGAGACCGCATCGCTTCGGACGACGCCTGCCTCGAGGTCACGCACAAGCTGAGCAAACTCGTTCAGATCGAGCCTGCCGTCGGGCGTCTCGTCGTACCGGCGCACCACCGACTGCGCCTCTCTGAGCGTCACATCGCTGAAGCCAAAGTGACGCAGCGCATTTCGTAGCTCGCGGTAGCCGAGAAAGCCGCTCTTGTTCGCGTCAAAGTGATAAAAGGTGCGGGCCACCTTTGGAGGCACCGCATCGCTCCGGACGACGCCTGCCTCGAGGTCACGCACAAGCTGAGCAAACTCGTTCAGATCGAGCCTGCCGTCGGGCGTCTCGTCGTACCGGCGCACCACCGACTGCGCCTCTCTGAGCGTCACATCGCTGAAGCCAAAGTGACGCAGCGCATTTCGTAGCTCGCGGTAGCCGAGAAAGCCGCTCTTGTTCGCGTCAAAGTGATAAAAGGTGCGGGCCACCTTTGGAGGCACCGCATCGCTCCGGACGACGCCTGCCTCGAGGTCACGCACAAGCTCGGCGAACTCGTTCAGATCGAGCCTGCCGTCGGGCGTCTCGTCGTACCGGCGCACCACCGACTGCGCATCCCGGATCGTCGCATCGCTCAACCCATAGTGACGAAGCGCGTCCCGAAGCTCGCGGTAGCCGAGAAAGCCGCTCTTGTTCGCGTCAAAGTGATAAAAGGTGCGGGCAATCCTGGGAGGCACCGCATCGCTCCGGACGAAGCCTGCCTCGAGGTCACGCACAAGATCGGCAAACTCGTTCAGATCGAGCCTGCCGTCGGGCGTGTCGTCGTACCGGCGCACCACCGACTGCGCATCCCGGATCGTCGCATCGCTCAACCCATAGTGACGCAGCGCATTTCGTAGCTCGCGGTAGCCGAGAAAGCCGCTCTTGTTCGCGTCAAAGTGATGAAAGGTGCGTGCCACCTGGGGCGCGACTGCGCCGAATTCGCGAGGCGATGTTCGTGACCGTCGCACGCGTGGGCTGGTTGCGGGCGCTGGTAGCCCGCCGTTTAGCTTTGTGATGCCGCCAACGAGATCGGCCGCGAGCGCAGCGAATCCCTCAAAGTCCAATCTGTTCGAAGTCTGTTCCAGGTGCATGTCGAGGATGATTTTGGTCCTTCGAACCATGTCATTCGAACCTGCCTGGACGCCGCAGTGTGCAAGGGCGCGAAGCAACCGATCGTAGTCAAGGAAGCCACTACCTGCCGCGTCGAATAGGTCAAACGCCTCGCGCAATCGGCCATACGTGACACTCGACAGGCGATCGGTGACTTTTCGCAGTGTGCGGCGCGGACCGCCCCCCATGGTGACGTTCAAGTGTGCCGGCCCGCCATCAAGCACGCCTGAAGAGCGCCCAGTTGCACTGGCAAAAGTAGCAGAGCGGCGAGCAGGACTACGTCTGGCCTGCGCTGCCGGCCACGGGTCGTGAACACCCCTCGCGATCGTCTTGTGATACTTGCCGTCCCAATCGTCGTATTCGCCAGGGCCCACGCGACTTTCGTCGGTTGGCAGCTTTTCCCAGCGACGCCGCTGAAAGACCGACGCCGGGTGGGCAGGGCTGCTCGATCGGTAGGATGCTGTCGCTAGGCCACGATTAGCGGTGTGCCTTTTGATCGATGTGCCCTTGGCATCAAAGTCGTCTTCAGGCGCGTAGAAAGCAGGGACCTGCTCGACCACCTGTGTAGCCACTTGATCTGACCTGCGATGGCTGAACTGAGTCCAGTCACCAGTGGCGATTGATGGTGCTATCAGGACGTCTCTGTCGCCGACCGACAGTGGCGGCTCACGGAGCCACCGCGCATACTCAGCCGCAGACGTTGGCGGTTGAACCTGCCAGGCGCTGTACAGAAACGGGATGCTCTCAGTTGGGTGTGCATCGCGTCGCCATGCAATCGCTGAGGCCTCCTCAACCAGGTCTTCGAAACGACTTGTAGTGTCGCCCGTATACGCCCTATAGATGTGAACCGTGGCCGAGCTACGTACGTCCTCGTCAAATGTATCCTGGGGCCAGAGGCGCTGAAGCATGCATGGCTCGTCAAAACCTCCAAAGCGCTCGTGGCAGGCGTCATAGGCTTGCAACAGTGCAAGTCGTGAAGGAGAAATTTTCTCGGCAGGTTGCTCGCCTGGCATGTGGCCGAGTAGAGAAGACACCTGCGCCATCGAGAATGGCGGCGGCCCAAGCGAGATTCCCTCTTCGGTAAGAAGCTCGTCAAACGAATGCTCGACGCCTTGCTGCCGAGCGAGGGCTTTGGCCTCGGCCTTGGCGGCACGGAGCGCGATCCGATGCTGCTGGAAGGCCTGCCGTGACGTCTTCTCCCGCGGCTGCTGCCCGCGCGCGGATGCGCTCCAAACCGCCTCCATGACCAAGACCTTCGATTTTGGGAAGTCAGAAAGGGCGTGAAAGACTAACGGAAACCTCTTTGATCACACTGACCAAGCGCGTCAATAGCGCAGCGCACCGCGGTCAATACGCAGTGGAGTCGCCTCGATCGCGACACCCACGGAACCCCCGATCCGACGGAGTACACAACTTACAAGTTAGGGAGAGACGCGGCCTGCGCTGTTAGCGGCCTTGTCACTCGCACTTGCCTCTGCAAGTGCCCCCATGTTCACACCACTGTGCGGTTGCACTTTCCCTTACACGAAGGGCGCGTTCCCTTGGTCTCCATATGTTTTGACAAACCCAACACCCGGACGCGAAGGGGAGTACCAGGAAAAAGACACCGGGGGGAGCCGGGACTCACACGGGACACACAGTAATACATAGAAGTACATGGCGTGACTAATGTGTTGAGTGCGCCTGAAGGAGGTGGTGCCCGCGCGCCTGGTGGGATCAAAGTACGAGTAGAGTGTAACATCTGTTCACGACGAATCGCGGCCGCATGCGTCGCACGGGTCGGTGTGTCTCTAGGAGGCGCCGCAGCCCAGGTTGGCGAATAGCGCTCGCATGCTCCGCAGCCAGAGCGACGTGTGCACACTCGTGAGCGATTCGGTCATTCGCGATGCGCGCTCGCTCGCAGAGGCGGCGGCGGCGACTACGGTGGCGGCCGCCGCGAGCGCGGAGCCGTTGGCGACCGGGTGGTCAACTGGCGCGCGCTGCGAGCCAAAGCCGACAAGGACCAAGCCAGCGCTGTGGTGCGCGGAGCCGTCGGCAGAAGCGGCCGGCGGGTGGTTGGTGAAGGGCGAGCTAGCGGCATGGTTGGCGTAACGGCCGCGGCAGTTCGAGGACGAGCCGGGGAGGGCACTGCCGTTTGGCGGCGGGATGGCAAGCTGGAAGCAAACGAGCACTTCGGGCAACGAGAGCACGCCCCGCACCCACTCGGCATATGAAAGGCGGCCGGAGCGGCACACGTCCATAATGAGCAGCAGCTGCAGGAACTCATTCACTTGCTTCTGCACGAACTCGAAGCGATCGCCACCGCACACTGTTGCGACGCGCCGCAGCCGCGGCACGCTCGACACCTCGCGCGAGTCCTCAGCGCCGCGACCATCGAGATGGCGTCCGCCGCCGCCGCGGCCGCTGGCGATGCCCACGCTGCCGGGCGTCATCGTCGCGAGTAGGCTGGCCTCCGTAGACCAATTGCGCGGGCTCGTGAGCGTGCGCTGGGCGGGCGACGTCTGGACAGTCGTCACCGGCGCAGTCGAGCGGCACATAGGCGAGACTCCACAGCTCTGACTGTCCGACGGCGAGAGAGACCAGCCACGCCGCGCAGAGGAAACCTCCGTGACCGAAGCTACCGAGAGGCGCGGGTCATACGTGTCGGTCACGTAGCTTCGGTCGTAGGTGTCGCGCCCGTCGTCGTATGTGCCGCGCTCGCACGTACCACGCCCATCCGAATCGAAAGTGCCACGCCCGTCCGACTCAGAATGAAACGTGAGCGTTGGCTGGGATGCCCTCGTGCGAGGTTCAAACACCGCGCCGCCGCATACTACTTCGCCGCCCACGTCGGCGTCGCCTTCGCTGGCGGCCTCGCCCCGCTCTGTTTGTCGCCATGCCGTGCTTGCCGCTGTCCCATCTGCACCACTGGCTGCGTGCTCATTGGCAGCGCCGGCGGCCGGCGTTGAGGGCATCGCGGCAGGCGGCTCGGGCAGCATCGAGGCGCCGCGCGCTCGGGACGGCGCCGCTGGCTGGCCGAGCGAGGGCGGTCGGCGTCGGCGAGCCCGGCGTCGGCGGTACATTGAGGAGGTTAACGGCCGATCTGCCGCCGTTGGATCGAGAAGCCTGAGCTTGAAGAGCATCGAAGCCATCGCCATCAGGTTGGGTACGTCTATGTGACCCGTACCCTCGGGGTCGAAGCATTCGAACACGAAGTGCAGACGCTCCGTGAGCGAGCCACGCAGCGCCGTCGCCAGGGCGGCCGCGAGCTCGCGCCAGGGAACCTTTGGCAGGGGCTCGTCACCGTGCATGGCCAGGGCCTCATACAAGCGCATCCCAACCTCCTTGAGCTGGGGCGCTTCCCTAAGGAGCACCGAGGCAAACAGCGTTCGATCAAGCCCGCTACCGCCGCTGCTCTTCTGGCGAAATAAGTGGTCGCCGCTCCCCACCGAGGGGAGGACCGTGCCGCTGCCGCTGCCGCTGCCGCTGCCGCTGCCGCTACTGCTGCTGCTCCCGCCGCCATGGCCACTGTCGCCCTCGCCCTCGACCGTTTGGTGGCTGCTCACCCCCGGCGGTGCGCCCGAGACAGCGCCCTCGTGGCTCACCCCCGGCGGTGCGCCCGAGACAGCGCCATCGGCCGTGCCAGGGAGGCTTGCAGCGGCGCCCGAGGCAGCGCCCGTAGCGTATTCGCCGCTGCTATGGTCCGTCCGTGCGGTGCTGTTTCCGTGGCTCGGCCGGAGTGCGACCGGTAGGGCGCCCGGGTGCAGCGCAGCGAGCGCGATGGCCTTCTTGAGACGTTGAAGCTCATCGAGCCGTAGCAGCATGTGCTGTGCACGCGCGCGTACCGGCGTGATCACTTCCACGTCGTCTGCCGCCTCGAGCGTCGCGCGGCAGACGGCACGCAGCCCCTCCGCCAGTCCGGGAGGCAAAGGCATCGCGGCGGCGGCGCCCATGATCGCAGCAGGCGAGGCGTCCGCACCGATGGCCAACATGGCGGCATAGGCGGTCGACGCATCCAAGCCGTCCACCTCGTGCTCGCGCAGCAACGTAAGCAGCGCCTCCTCATGCTCGCTCAACAGGGCGAGCGACACGCGTAGCAAGACGTCGGAGGGCTCGAAAGCCGCCGCCGCGGAGGGCGGTACCAGCGAGAGCGGTGCCAACACTGCGACGGCTTCGGCTGCTGCCGCTGATGGCACTGCCTCGGGTGGCGCCGCGCCTTTCGCGACGCCCTCCGCGATGGCCTCTGCGATGGCCGGCTCGGCAGCCTCCTCGGCGGGAGCGGCGGCAACAGCGGGCTGGGGGGGGAGCGTGAGCATGAGATCCCAAACGGCCAGCAGAGAGGCGAGTGGTAGCGTGTCCACGAACATGTTGAGAAACCACTTGCAGGCCACCAAAGGCAGCACCTCGCGCACGACGCCGTCCGAGAGATCGAGCAGCTCGGCTCCTCGATCCTCGAGCAGCGCGAAGATCGCGGCCACCTCGACCTGAAAGCCGCGAAGGGGCGGCGACTCGGCGTAGAAGTCAGGCGGCAGCCGCGCGATCAGCCCGGCGAAGAGCAGGAGGGCCGTCGGCTCGTCGTGCCCCGCGACGGCCAGCATCACGGCTGCAACGAAGTTCATGGCTTGCGAGTAGCCCCAGTCGGGCCGCAGCACGCACCAGGCGCGCAGCACGCGACGCAGGCTCGCTCGGTGCAGTGGCAGGTCGGCCTCAGCGAGCTGCAGGCCGTCGACGTGCGAACGGGCGAGGTCAGTATCGATCTGCCGCGCATCTGTCTCGCGCAAGCCGTCGCTGCGCTCGGCCGCGAGTGACAACGCCGAGAAGGGCGGCAGCATCGGCAGGAGCCGCTTGGCCGCAGCCGACCAGCGTGTGCGGTACTCGAGCATAGTCGAGAAGGAAGGCTGACCCGCCTCACATGGCAGCGGCGGGCGGCAATCGGCGGCCGACTTGGCGAGGTACCAAGGCTTCTTTTCTCTGGACTCCTTCGCCTTGCTAAGAGCTGGCGTCTCGTCTACGCCGCCGGAGCGTATGCGCGACATGTTGCGGAAGCTCCGCAGTGCTTGAGGTCGAAAACTAAATCCGGAAAAGGAATGTGTCTCTAGGCCACAAAGTATATATAAATTCGGGAAAAAACCCTGGAGCGACCTCACGCCGCTCGCAAGCTGCTACATGTACAATTGTACTCCACACGGAGATTCCTAGGGCGACCTCTCCGTGTGGGAAACACCCCCTTTGTCTCACTCCTCGCTCACACTTACCTCATCACCACTCACTCCCTCCGGGGCCCTGTGTCAGAAATCCATTTCGTCCGAGTCCAAGTCGGACTTCAGTGATTCCTATGCAGCAGCTGCAACCACAGCTGTCACAAAACTACGAGCTTCTTGCAGATCGTATCCTCGGCCAAGGCTATCGGCCATTCGCAGAGCATAACCAATCCACCTCGGCCGCGATGTGGTACAAGTTCTCGGCTCTCTCTGAGGAACATGCGCTATCTGAAGCTCTTGCGTCTGGCGTGCCTGAAGACAGCTACATTTTGGAGGTAGGGTCGTTCATTGGCAACAGCGCAATCGAGTGGGCTCGTGCGGCACAGAACCATGGGCGCAACACGACGATCGTATGCGTTGATACTTGGCTCGGCGATGTTGGAATGTGGCATGATAAAGGAAAGTGGCTCGGGCCACGAGGAATCGACGGCGAGCCGCGCCTGTTTGAGCAGTTCCTCGCCAACGTTCACGCAAGCGGCTTCTCGCACCGAATCTTGCCGGTGCGCATGTCTTCAGTGAACGGTCTAAAGTATCTCGCCCAGCTCGCCAGTGCAGATCGGATCCACAGGCCTCATGTCATCTATCTCGATGCGGCCCACGAGTATCCCGAGACCGGGTTTGAGATACGGTCTGCCTGGGATCTTCTGCCGGCCGGCGGATTTCTCGTGGGTGACGATTACGATTTTATGTGGCCTGCGGTGCAACAAGCGGTGAATGAATTCGCCTCCACGGCAACCGATGTCGAGCCCCCAGCTTCGTACATGTACAGCTACAGGCACTTTAAGCGGATCTCGAGAGAGCTATTTGGTGCAGTCTTGCTCCGCCCATCACTCGCTGAAGCTCAGCCGTTGCCACTCCTGCTCAAAGGTAGGCAGTGGATCCTTCGGAAAGCAGACCTAGGCGTCCCAACGGTCCGACGTGGTGAAATGAGTCAAACAGACCCCTTGGGGCACAGGGGGCGGATTCCTTCGAACACGTCAAGTATTGTGCAACCACGCCCTGCCTTCAAGTGTTGCTTGAATGGATGGGTCGATCATCAGTGGGCATGCAACGCAACCAAGACAGCTCCATGCTACACGCGGTGCAATCACGCTGCAGGATTGTTGCAGCAGAACACATGCCGGATGGGCATGGGCGCCAAAGCACCAAGGGAATGCCGTTGGCCGTACGCATGCTGGTTCTACTAGAGAGAGCGAAGTGGTTCGAAGGCAGCACACCCGGGACGGACAACTCAAAAGCGCAAGTCGTAAGTGACGGCGCATGTGTCTCACATTTGTGTCGCCCTACTCACTCAAACTCCCACCCTCACTCAGAATGCGAGCGCGTTGAATTTCACAGAAACTTGCGAGCGACCTCCACCGAGCGCGCTCTCATTTTTTCCCATATCTACCGAGCGCGCCCACCGACGACGATGATGGTGAGGCAGCCCTACACTTCCTTGCACTTCCCTGGGCTGGGCCTGTGGAGG
>Ga0210245_101679_pt1 | contig 16661 bp, 9 predicted proteins | sample ChrtobMetaP3_4mM_FD_155450 | JGI IMG/M metagenome (GOLD analysis project Ga0210245, IMG submission 155450) | Chrysochromulina tobin associated microbial communities from unialgal haptophyte culture, Seattle, Washington, United States - P3_4mM | ecosystem: Host-associated > Algae > Haptophytes >...
TGCATGTATCGTGCATGTATCTTGATGTGTCCCGTCAAGATACATCGAGATACATCGAGATACAACAAGATACATTTGTATCTGTCACTTTGGCTATCATAGGAAATGTATCTTACCTACGGATAAGTATCCTTCTTTACGATACATTTAGGATACAGTAAGGATACATTTAGAATACAATGTATCTTAACCCTCAGATACATGACACACATGATACATGCACGATACATGTCAGATACAAAGGGTTACATTCGAGGATACGTATCTCGAGCCCTACTTGCGGGGGCGCTTGGATACCCCCAAACCCCCGAGATACGTGTCCCGCATGTCTACGGCACTGTTACTGCCCGCTCACTGTGTGGACCTATGGATAGGACCTTGTAGGACCTACCCGGTAAAGACAACCCTGGTCCACAGACGCGTGAATGTGAATTGCAAATGTGAATGTGTGCAGTACATTGTACTGTTGGTGCCTTCTTCCACCGAAGTCGTGCGGACGGCGGACGGGACCACCGACCCGACCCAGGGATTTCCTATTTGTTTCCGGTTGTCGTGCGACGTGCGTCTTCGGTCTTGGGTCTTGCCCATGTTCGCAATTGGTCTTAGCCACATGCGTGGCAAATAGAAACGTGAAAATTTCCTAATGTCTCCTCGTCTCCTGCCTACTATGGAACACTGCACCTGGCCAATACGGTACCTGAGTTTAGTTCCCTTGCTAGTTCCTGAATATGTTCCTGTCGTGAATGTTCCTGAATATGTTCCTGAATATGTTGCTGTAATCTGAAGTAAGTGAATGTGCGAATCCTGTATTGCTGTACGTTGAAATTCCTGATGCCTGTCACGAACCGATGTTTCGTGTCACGATCTGCTTCGAGGTCTCGCCCGTGGGTCTATCATGACCGCCTTTGCCGCTGCCGCTCGTGCCAAGGCTCGTGCCATTGACGCTCTTTCCGCTGCATCCCTTGTCTCGTTCGAGAGCCGTTCGGCAAACGGTCTCGTCAGCTGGATCAGCCGTTTCACAAACGTCAGGTTTGAGGCGCTCAGGTTCCTGCACTCGTCCGATGCACACGCCGGATCCCACTTATATGCATGGAAGAGCACTGGTCTGTCAAGCTTTTGCAGTTCAGCATCTCGCACGCCACCCGTGGCGTGAATGTACGTGTCCACCCATTTACCTCGCGCGTACTGCACCTCAGTAATCGACGCGTACGCTGCTGAAGTACCTCGCAGATCAGCTAACATTAGGGCGCGATTTGTATTTTTTCTTCTTGCGGTGAAGAAGAGGTGCGCCCGCTCGCGATCAAAGAGCGATCTCATAGTGCACCAGGCGTTCAAAGCACAGACAGAGCTCGCACGCGCCTCGCAGAACATGGCCGCCTTCGGGTTCTGCGAAAAGCGGATCATGGCACCGAGAAGGCGGTGCGTGACTCTGTAGATTTCTGTCACGCAACGATGCACATGGGTGTGCAGGACTAGAGACACGTCGCGCTTCTGCCGGTGGATCCAGTTGCGTGGAGCCCACGATGGATTCGGACAAAGCAAATCGTGGCTGTGGAGCCGGCGGCCGTCGAGGGCATAGACGTCTGTCTCGTTGGTCCGACTCACAAATCTGGAGGGGTTAACAATGTCCACGCCCTTGCTTGTATGGGGGTCGAAGGGTTCATGGACAGCACTCCATGCTGAAAGGATGGTTGTCACGTCGCCCGTCCACACGACATCCCACTCTAGGAACCAGAAGAATCGGACGTGCTGGAGGGTGCGGCCAATGCGACTGTACCAGAGCAGGTACGGCGCGTCACAACTGTGCCAACACCATCCTTCCTGCCCGACGTCCAGTGGATGTGGCATTCTCTTCCGTTCTTCCGCTGATGAGTTCATCGGGGGCGCTCCCCGATACAAGCCTTTGAATACTTTTCGAATGATCGAAAATGCCGGCAGCTCGCGTGCCACTTCTTCTGCAGTGCCGCATGTCACATTCTCGACGAGTGGCTCGGCATTCTTCAGCAGGGTCGAACATGATTTCGATTTGCCACACGAGGACAATACGACGTGGTGCTCTGCAAAGGACGAACGCAAAATCTGTTCGCGGGCGCGCAGCAGCATGGGCTTCATCACAAGCGTGTGAGTCCACTGCACGATTGCGAGAGCAGCCGTGCCCGACGGTGGCGGCGACATCGACGGCGACATGTGGGCCGTCCTTCGCGGCATGGGCACGGGTCTTCACACGACGCTACCCGGTACCCGGTAAAAACGATCGCGCGTCCAGAGACGGCTGGCGCACATACGGCAATTGAGTCCGGCGAAGCGACCTCGTGGGTACCTTGGGGTCGCCTTTGACCTTTTGGTTACATTAACGCCAATTCACACTTGTGGACCGAGGAACACCTGTGTTCACCGATGCTCGCAAGCAGCGCCGCGGCGGCGGCGCCGCTCATCGTCCTGCTCCTTTCGCTGCCGAGCTGGTGCTTGTCGACGGGCCTGACCGACCTCGAGCTCAATGCGACCTTCCACTCGCACGCGCTCATTCGTCGCCAGTACCTAACCTTCGACGCTGAGTGCGGCTGCACAAAGGCCATGCATGCCACGTACAGCGCCCGGCACTCCGCGCCGGATTCGCGCACGTTGGTCATTGATGGCACCACGTTCCGCTGGGAGGGCTTGGGCAACTCGGGGACGCGCTGGATGGGATTGCTCCGCTGGGGCTATGCCACCGGCCGCACGCCGTACCTGCAGACCGGGCGTGATTGTGCAGCGCATCCGTCGCTGCCGTGCCGCCTCGACCTGGGTACCTACTTCACGGGTTACGGAGGCGCCGAGTGGCACTGGGGCACGCAGGCTCCCGCCATCCGCCGCCGTCACGCGGCTCGTGGCGAGCGCCCGCTCGTGCTCCAGTATCACTGCCACCGCCACCGCCGGGGATCGCCGGGCTGCGACGTGGCGAGGCTCACCATGGACAACGGCTCGCAGCTCGTGCTCGCAGAGCCCGGCCCACTGCTGGACTGGTTCCGCACCACGGCTGAACCGTGGATCCGGCTCGTGCTCGCGCAGCAGGACTCACTCGAAGGCTCGTACTCACGGCCCGAGAGCCTGCGCGCTTCCAACGGTCCACTCGTCCGGTGCCCGGTGGCCGGTCAGCCCAACTTCCGCGTCCGGGAAGTCGCTCTCAAGTGCGAGACGTTCGCGTTCATGCAGCCGCGCGCGCACCTGATGCGCGCGCTCCTGCCGCACCTGCGCGCCCTCGAGCCCTTCGACACTATCGTCGGTGTGCACCTGCGCACCGGGTACGCTGACTGGGCCTTCCGCAACGACGACTCCTATTTTGGACCGAAGGCGACGCGCGGGAGCTTGCCGACGTCGCTGCCGCTGCTCGAGCACTGGCGACGCATGGACGACTTTTTCCGAGACTGCCGGCGCGGCCAACCGGGCCCGTGCTTCAACTGGGAGTCACCGCGGAAGGGGCACCGACCCCACCTGGCGGATGCGATGGAGTGTGGAGGGAGACTCCTCCGCCGTGAGCCTTCCTTCCCTCTGGGCATGCCACGTGGCTTCCTGTCGGCACTGCTGCTCTGCGCGGTGCGGACCGCCCAGACGCTCGCGGCGAGGCGTAGCATCGCGAAGTCTGACGAGCACGAGGGTTTCGTCACTCGACGCAAAGGCCCACTGCTCACCGCGACCGCACGCTCGGCTGCAGGCGGTTTGGGGGCGGCTGACGTGCCTCGATGGGGCCTGCTGGTGCTTTCGGATGCTCCTGCCTTCCCATCGCTGGCCATGCACGTGCCGTCGCTCCAGGGGCGCGTCGTGAACACCGCGGGCAGCGGGCAGCTCGGCCACTCCTCGTTTGATCGCTCGTGCTCGTCAAGGGATGGATGCTCCCTCGGACCGGACCCGGGAGGCGCGTGGACGCGATCCCTCGTCGACTTCTACCTGGCAGGCGCGGCGGACGGGTTCGTCAAGGGTCTCTTCACCTCCTTCCTCTTCTCGACGATGCGGCGCAACCTGCTGTGCTGCCGCCCAGGCGCCTTCGTCCAGTGGCTGGCCTGGTACAATAAAAGCACGCACCGCGACTTTCCAAATACGGATCGCGAGTTCATGGCCATTCTTGCGATGACGCACGGCGAGCAGGAAGGCCTCGTGTCGGCTGCAGGGGCGGCAGCTGTGAAGTCGAACAGCTAGAGAGGCAGACGTGTTGAGCTCGCGGCTTCCGTTCGCCTCTCTAGCTGCGTGGTCAGCGAACGGAAGCAGACGCGACTGCCCGGCCGAAAACCCCGCGAGGAATAGCATGCCGAATAGACAATTTCGATATGTTAGAACGGTTGCAGCTGTGTAGAGACTCTATAAAGGAGTCTTCACAAAATTACCGTCGCGGAAAAAGTGTATAATGACCAGACGGACGCCTGCTCGTAGACGCCTCGCGAAACCAAAGCGACACCCGACTTGTCAGTAGTGGAGTGTGGACGGACAATTGCGTGATCGATGAGGTGAGGCCCGACCCCACGGGGGGTTCTTCACAGGAGGAGGTTCGGGTTGCTCATCTCGTCACGCTCCACTTCTTTGCGTGTGCGCTCCCTCCCCTCCTTGGCCCTTCGGCCGAGGCGCGTGTGCATCTCATGCCCCTCCTCCTCGTCTGCGCCGCGCACGAGCAGGTCGAGGAGTAGTGCGCGTGTGGGGTTTCGCCCAAGGCTCGTGTACGCACGTAGCAGTTGATGCTTCGTCCAGATGACCAGGAGGGTCGTGAGCGCGCCGGCGAGTACGACGCCTCCGAGCGTGCCAAGGAAGGCGGACATTGAGATTTCCAATGAGATTTCGGTCTGCTTGGAAGTGCTCTCGTGCTCAGAGAGGCCAGGCGCGTTGACGGAGCTCGGAGGCGCCGAGATCACGAGCTGGTCCGAGATCGCGGCCAGATCTTGAAAGACGACGACCCACGCCCCGCCAACAAAGACTGCGGCCGCCTTGGCCATAAAGTAAGACTCGGCCTGGGTACGGTCGATCTCCACCATGAGCTCCATCCGAGCGCCCACGACGACGCGTTCAGTCCTGCCGCCGAGGAGGATGAGCGCGCCCACCACGAGAATGAGCAGCCCGGAGGCGGCGGCGAGGTCCTTGACGGCGAGGGCGAGGGAGGGCGAGGCCGAGGGTGCCAAGAGGACCGAAGCCCAAGCACAGCCGCCGAGCCATGTGAGTACACGTTCAAGGAGAAGCAGCATCTGCCGGCCCGCCTCAAGCGCCACGTGGTGCGGGCCGGCGTCGAGCGAGCCCCACGCCCGCCGCACAAGCTTGGGCAAGGCGAAGATTGGGCTTGTGGCTGGTCCTGCCGCGAGACTCGCAAGGGAGAGCATGCCCACATTGGAACTCAAGTAGCTCAAGCTCGAGGTCACGTTGAGACTGGAAGGAGACTTGGGACGCTCAAGAAGATGCTCGCGCGATGCTGGGACGCCGCTGCCGCCGCCGCCCCAGCCGCCGCTACCGCCGCTGCCGCCGCCGCCCCAGCCGCCGTCGCTGCCATCCTGCTGCTGCTCCCGCGAACGCTGCTCCTTCTCCTGTTGCTGGGCGGGGCGGAAGATGAAGCTCGAGTGAGGAGCCAATGAGGGAGGCAATCAGCATGCAATCAGCATGCAATCAGCATGCAATCAGCATGCAATCACCTGGGCGGGGCGGAAGATGAAGCTCGGCGGTAGCGCCACTCGAGGCGCGGCGGCACCTGATGAGGGAAGTAATCAGAGGTAATGAGAGGTCATTCGAGGCTCGGCCGCGGGGGTCGTCTTAATGAGGGAAGTAATCAGAGGTAATGAGAGGTCATTCGAGGCTCGGCCGCGGGGGTCGTCTTACACTTCTGCTCGAGCCCCCTGTGCTCCTCCTCTGGCGTGCTATTGAGACCCGTTTGGGGCGTAGCGACCGAAGCAAAGATGCGCGCACCTTCATTCCAGCTAAGCGTGCCGGGCTCGACGAGCTGGCTGCGTCCCGTGCCTGAACCCATGCGCGCCTTCGCGAGAGCGAGCTCGGCACGCGTGTTCGCGAGTGCGAGCTCAGCCCGTGCCGTCTCAGTGCGCCGTGCCGTCTGCGCGCGCGCGCGCGCATCATTCGATGAGTGATGCACATCAGCTGCCTCGGGGGTGCCGCCACCGGCGCACCACCTGCCGCCACCAGGAAGCCCCTCGGCGACCACCCCTTTGCCGATCGCCCCCATGCCCACACCCCGCACCGGGGGGCTGGCGACGCCCTCCTCCACCTCTTGCCATCGCCTATCGAATGTCAGAGCTGCGGCGCCCGAGAGCTGCGAACTACGCAGCGCCTCGGCGCGAATCGCCTCCATATCAACCCCCTGATGAACCGCCTCATCCCACGGGTCATCCCACGCGTCCATTGGAGCAGGCGGCGAGGGCGGCGCGCTCGGTGCAGGCGCCGTCGAATCGGGCCGTGCGAGCGGTGCGCTCGGCCGCAGTGGCTGCGCGTCTGTGCAAGCCTCTCGCCAACGAAGGAGGCTCGAGGCGACGGCAGCACTCAAGAGGCTGACGCATACGGCCCAAAGCACTGATAGCCGTGACTCGACGCTCTCGAGCGCAGTGCCGGGCTGCGCTATCCCGAGGCCCTCGCGCAGGATCGTGGCGCACACGTAAGCCCAGAGGATCGCCACAGAGCTCGTGAGTCCGCGCGTCGCGAGCGCCCATAGCGAATACGAGGCCTGCTCGGCGGCGTCGACCCATGCGCCGTTGCTGCAGGCGACGAGCGGATGTGCCGTGAGCTGCAGCAGCACGATCGCCACGCACGCAACAGCCGTGTAGCCGCACGCCAGCAGCATTGCCTCGGTGGCTTGCGACGGCGCGGGCGCCATCGCGGGCGCCACGGCCTCGGCGGCGAACACATAGTCCTTGAAGGCTCTCACAACAGCATCACCTGCGGCCCAACCGACGAACATGCCTGCGATGGCCGTGCACTGCTCGAAAATGTACGGAGAGCGGGTGGCCATGTGGCTGCGCGCGGCCGCCGCGTGCAGAGTTGACGTCACCGCCAGCACACCCAGCGCATACTGTGCCTGCACCCATGCAGCGGCCTCGGCCGAGCACGCTGGTTGAACCTCCGACTCTTTGACGACCCAGCCGACGACCTCAAAAGCGACCGTTTCCGAGCAGTGTGGCACCGGGTGCAGACGAAAGATGTAGGCCGAGAACAGGTCGTGCCACAGGCGCGAGAGCATGTAGGTGACGGCGTCATCCAGAAACATCTTGACCACCGGAAGCTGCTTGTGTATTCGTGCTCGCAGAATGTCGCCCGTTGGAATCGAGTCATCCTCCAAGGATACTGACCATGCGCGCTGCGGCACGAACTCCGCCATCGAGAAGAGCCACCGGCTTGATGATGCAGAACGCTTTCTCGCGCCAGCCACGAGTGCGCGGGGGTTGAGAATTGGCTCGAGGAGCGTTTCGTCTGATGGCTGCGAATGTGAATGTGAATGTGAATGTGGACTGTTTACCTACTCATCTCAAACGACAAGCGACGCGCGCCAGCCAAAGGCCCAAGCCCCAAGGGAGCAAGCAAGGATTGTGGAGCCGTCGAGTCGGAGAGTAGACAAGCGGGAGCGTGTGCATTACATGTAAGTGCTGCATTCTGATACATGTACGTGGCAGTTCATTCGTGTCTGGCTGCGTTCTTGAAATCGGGGGCTATCGGGGGCGACGCGAACGTCATGAATCGTCATCGGCGAAACGACTTTGGCTTTTGGCTTGTTTGCTCGGAGCCGACCGGCGCCAATGCCATCGGCGCCGGCTCCTGCACCGGCGCCGGCTTCGGCAAGCAGCACCACGCTCGCCAACATGAGCGACAGCGAGCTGCGTGCCAAGCTACGGCCCATATTCGACAAATTTGACATCGATGGCTCCGGAATGGTGTCACCCGATGAGATAGCCACAATGGTCAAGATGCTCAAGATGCAGATGACGGACGAGCAGCTCGTGCAACTCATGGTCGACGCAGACCCGGACGGGAGCGGAGCGATCGACTTCGACGAGTTCATGGCGGTCCTCAGCAAACAGTTAGGCGAGGGGAAAAGCGACGGCCTCGCCAGCGTCTTCTCCGGGGCGTCGTCCATGTTTGGCTTCCTGAATCCGTTCAGCTGGTTCGCGCCAGCGCCGGCGCCGGCGCCCGCGCCCGAGCCCGCGTCATTGCCCACGCCCAATTCCAGATCGCTGGGCGGCCGGGGCCGCGCTCCGCCTTCGCCGCCCGGATGGCTGCGCGGCATGCCGCCGCTTGGACAGCCGCAGGAGGCCGCGCCGTTGCGCCTCTCGGCGATCGGTTACACGCAGTGGGTGGTGCAGTCCAGCAACCGGTCGACGGCGGACGGGATGCGCGAGGAGGAGATGCTGCGCAAGGCCTTCAAGGCCGAGCAGAAGGCTCGCTTCCTCGCCGCGCAGCACCGGAGAGTGCGCGCCATCAAGTTGCATGAGCGCGTTGGTCAGAAAAAGGCCGCCGAGCTGTGCGAGCACAAGCGCCAGTACAACCAGCAATTGCAGCAGCACTTGAACGCGATGCAACGGTACACGAACCAGAAGGACGCGTACGAGATCTACCAAAAGGCGCGCACCGTCAAGGATGGCCATCAAAAGCAGCGCCTTCAGCGCGAAGATGAGAATAGGAAGCTTGCCGACAGCGGCGCCGCACATGAGAACCACGAGGCGCGAGAGATGCGCCGCGAGCAGGCGAGAGTGACCAGGGAGAGGGTGCTCGCCGAAAAGAGGCAGATGGCGCAGCACGTGCAAGACGAGACGCGCCCGAGCGTGCGCCAAGAGGGGCGCAACATGTTCCAGGCGCAGCGCGATGCAGCGGCGCAGGCGGTCGCGGAGCTGACGGCCGAGAATCGCGGCCGCATCGCCTTTGCGAAGCAGGAATTTGTGCGCGAGAATGAACAAACTCATCAGGAGGTCCAAGCGATGACCCGCAAGGCGCGCCGCGCGCGCTTCGAGCTCGGTTCGCAGCGCCAACAGGAGGCGGACGAACTGCGGCGCAAGCTCGAGGCCGAGCGAGATCGCAAACGGCAACTCTCCGGCGAGACGAGCAGCTGGCTCTTGGAGAGGCACCTGTCAGTCTTCGAGTCGCGATTCGCGTCGGAGGAACACGCGGAGAAGGTGCGGCAGGACCCGAAGGCGATCACGCCCGCGAGCACGCCGTATGGCACCGCCCGCCGCACGATGCCGTCACCCATGCCCTCCACCCGGCTATACCTCGAGTCGGCAAGGCTGCCACCGCCGACACCCGCCCCTACCGCGCCCACGCCGTCCGTGCTTGCGACCGTGTATGCGCCCGCGCCCGCGCCCGCTCCCGCGCCCGCGCCCGCACCCGCCACGCGCTCCCGTGGGCCTTCAAAAGAGGTCGTGGCGCCCGCGTCGGGCGCCACGATGGACTGCTGATGATGTCGCAATCAGAAGGCAACTGGGCTCACGCTCTTTCGCATCCGAGTTTTGGTGCGTTCAACTGTGGCTTCATCAGATGGATGATGAACCCAGGGCTGTCGGCGCGTGCCTGAAGAAGGCGGAATTCAGGCGGATCTGCTTTGCGGCGGTGCGGTGTGGGTGACTCGCCGCTCGCACGTCAAAACTGTAAACTCAACTGAAGGTCGCCGTTTGAATACAGAGTTTTCAAGCGTGTTACATATTTGTTACATATCGAAGAAACAGTCGAACCTCCTTTCATGCCTCCGGTATCATTATCGATTCGACTCGTAGGCGTCGTATGTCGGTACACGGTAGGCGAGGCGTCGAAACGTCACGCGTTCGTCGCGTTCCGGCGACGCGGCGTACCGTATCGGCTATCGCGCGGTAGATCGACGATAGATGCCGTCCCGCCCCGATTCCTCATCATTCCGTACCGTACGGATAGAATCGAGCTAGAATGGCGCCGAAATTTATAATGTTTTGGTCTAACCCGACGCGCCGCGCGGTCGCGCGGTCTCGGTCGCCTCCAACTCCTGCTCGGAGACACGGCCTCCTCCAACTCCTGCTCGGCGAGACATCTGCTCGGACCTCGCGGTATCTCGGAGCTCAGCTCCGAACTTTTTGTGTGCTTTAGCGCGCCTCCCGCGGATCCGATTCGTTCCGATCAGGTCGCAGGCCGATCCTCCGGTACGCGGTAACGCGCCTCCTCGTCGTAGTACTCCGGGAAGCCGACAATCTTCTGAAGCTCCGCAAAGGGCAGCGTGAGTTCGTCCGGTGGCTTGCCACTCGCGAGCCCTTTGAGGGCGAGTCTCATGCCGACCACAGACGCATTGAGGAGGTCGAGAGGGTACGCAGCTAGCTTGAAACCCATCGCCTCGAGCTGCACGGGCGGCAGCACGGGCGTCAGGCCGCCGGCCAGGCAGTTGACCATCTGCACTCCGCCCACCTCCCGCACGATCATCTGCATCTCCTCGACACTCCGCGGCGCCTCGACAAAGAGAATGTCCGCACCTGATGAGGGCTAGGCACTCGGAGGGATCAGGGCCGATCAGAGGCGATCAGAGGCGATCAGAGGCCGCGCCTCGACAAAGCGCCAATCTGCACCGTTCTCGCGGAAGAGCTTCGCCCGGGAGATCGCCTCCTCGAGTCCATGGGTGGCGCGCGCGTCCGTCCTCGCCACGATGACGATAGGGTCGGCGCCTTCGGCGGCAGCTTCGCGCGCGGCGTCGACGGCCGCGCGCACGCGCATCACTGCGGTACCGCGATCGACCACCGCCTTCTCCTTTGTATGACCGCACCGTTTGGGTGCGACCTGATCTTCGATCATGATGCCAGCAAGTCCGGCGCGAGTGTAGCCACGAACCGTTCGCTTGACATTCACCGCGTTCCCATAGCCGGTATCGCCGTCGCCAATGCACGGAATCGACAGGCCATTCGTGATCTGCCGCATCGTCGCCTCCATCTCGCCGAAAGACATCAGGCCCGTGTCGGGCAGGCCGTGCGCAGCACTGATTGAGAAGCCCGAAGCGAAGGTGATCGGATAACCTGCTTTCTGCACCAACTTGGCGCTGAGCGCGTCGAAGCAACACGGCATCTGCATGATGCCAGGGCTGGCGATGAGCGTGCGCAGACGTCGGGCGGCCATCGTAAAAGTAAGTAAGTAACACACACGCCGCTGTGTGGCAACGACTCACGTGGCGAGGACAGCCATCGGATCGGGAATTGCCGTCACAGAGCGCGAAAAGTTCAGTGTCTTCACAATTGTCCCAAACAGAAACACCCAACCTTTCCATGGAGCGTCTCCGATGACACCTTACAGGGGGGCACACGTCCATCCGACGGCAACCCGATCATTCCCTTACTCCGTCATCTGATGACGCGCCAGTGGCGACGGCGGGGTCCGCCTCATCGTCATCGTCGTCGTCGTCGTCGTCGTCGTCCTCGTCGTTGTCCTCGTCTTCGATGCGCTTCTTGGGCTTCGAGGTCCTCGCTGCGGGCTCCTGCCCCTGCAGCAGCGTGCGCACCTCCGCGTACAGCTCCGGGTGCCCGTTGACGAGGCTTCGCAACGTCTGCACGAGCCTCGCATTCGAGCCACCTTCGAGATCCTCATCGAGCAGCCGCTTCTGCCGGTCATTGAGCTTCGGAGCGGGCCTGCTGCGCTTCGAGGAGCGCCCGCCGCCGCCGCCGCCGCGACGGCCGCCACGCCGGCCGCCACGCACCTCGGGCACGTACTCGTCCTCGTCGTCTTCGGAGTCCTCATCAGCGGACTCATCCTCTGACTCGACATAGTCGTCGTCGTCCATTTTCCGCTTCTTGCGGCGAGAGGACCTCGGGGCTTCGTCGCTCTCGTCCTCCGAATCGTCGTCGTCTTCTTTCTCCTCCTCCTCCACCTCCTCCTCCTCCTCGGCTGCGGTGGTGGCCACCCCGTCTTTCTTCTTCTGAAGCCACTCCTCGAGGGCCACCGTGTTCTCCAGGTGCTCCGCTGGCTCCCAGGTGATCTCCTCGTCCTCGTTCTCCCATAGCACCTTGTACGACAGCTTGCCTCGGTGCATCTTCTCAGAGAGGATGCATTTGACAACGAACTCGTCCTCCTCGCCCTCCTCCTCGACCTCCTCGCTCTCCTCGCCCGCATCCTTGAGCCCATCCTTTTCTGACTTTACAGCAAAACCTTCTGGAAGCAACACGCCGGCGGACCCTTCGGGCTCTGCGGCAGCATCGGCACTCGAGCCCTCGGAGGGCTTCCGCTTCTTCTCCTCCCACTTGTCACGAACTGTCTGCTTCGTTCTCGCCATTGTTTCGCAAAGAGTGAAAGTCCCAACTCTCGTAGACACTACTGTGGTTGCTTCCGGGGGTGGTTGCTTCCGGGGGTCAGACCTGTTGAGTGTACACCTCACCTTCCCCACAGCACACTGTTTGGCGCTCGGCGATGCCGCTGCCTCTTGTCTCTTGTCTCTTAGTCGTTCTCTTCACTTGGAAGGAGAGGAGAGTCTCCTCTACAAGGGTCTTACGATGATGGGAGTGATGTTCAGCTGGATCTTGGTGGCGATGCACACACATACATCCCCAAGTCGTGCGCGAATGGACGACGACTGCGTGGACGTCCCTGCAGCACCCGACTATGACCCGACGGTCTGCTTCTCGTTGAGCAACCTTTCGGCGTTGCCAAAGCAGTGCATTGCGCCGACATGGTCCCTGGATCCTCCCTGCCCTAAGTGCTGGACAAACGACGCGCCTGAGTACGTGCCGGGCACGAGTCCTACGACGTTGACGAACGAGCTCAAAGCTGCACTCCAGTCGCAGCTTCCGGAATATCTAGACCTCATGCAGCGCCAGCGGCCGCCCTCGCACGCAGATGACGGCACGATCTTCTCGGGCATCGGCGCGCGCGCGCTGCTGTACCTCAAGCTTCACGAGGCGACCGGCGATCCAAAGTTTCTTGCGCAGGCCAATCCGTACGTTGATGCGATGGCGGCCAAGATCGAGTCACAGAAGTTGGACGATCGCGCCACGGGCGCGACTGGCTTTCAATGGTCGCACATCGGCATGAGCTGTGTGGCTGCGCTCGCAGCCGACCGCGCGGGCGACGCAGCCAAGGCGGGGCAGTACGTGCAGGACGTGCGCGCGGCCTTCACGAATGGTGACGGAACATACGACGACTTCGATTCGGGCGGTGCGGGCCTGTTGTACGCCGCGCGCTTCCTCGACGAAAACCTTGCGCCTTCGGGCAAGCCCTACATCCCTCGGCCACTCGTGTACGGACTCGCGTCGCGCATCATCAACCGGGGCAGCGCGACGGCCACGGCCGCCGGGCACCCGGGCGTCATGCAGTGGCACGGCCCGAATGACGACGGCCTCTGGCTCGGCCAAAGCCACGGTGTGGCGGGCGTGGTGCAGCAGCTGCTCGAGGTGCCCGAGCTGCTCGAGAACGCAACCGCGCTCGGCTTCCTCCGGCGCACGCTCGACTGGGTGGTGTCGCAGCAGTTTGCGAGCGGCAACTTCCCGACGGAGTACTACAATGCCACCGAGGATGTACTCGTACAATGGGATCACGGAGCGCCGGGCGTCGCCGCGGCACTGCTCGCCGGATGGAGGGCCTTTGGGCAGGCGTCGTATCGGGCGTCTGCCGAGCGGGCACTCGAGTGCTGCTCAAGGGGCTCATGAACTGCCACGGTATCGGCGGCAACATCTGGATGCAGCTGTATGCGGCCAAGCTTACGGGCGACCTCAAGTACCGGTACCGCGCCCTTGCCTTTTTAGGGACGGTCCTGAGCACACCGCTTCTGTCCAATCTCACCCAGATGCGACAGCCACAGCCGCTGCCCAACGCGCCGTGGGGTTTTTGGACCGGCTCTATAGAGTCCAGCATCGAGCTCTGGACTGATTTGCTCTATCGCGGGCCGGCCAACGCAAGCATGACAGGTTGGGAAGCGCGCCTGTGATCAGAATGGCACTCAGAAATGACAGAAATGACAGGTTTGGAGCATGGCAGGCTGGGCGGCGCGCCTGTGAGCGCAGCGCAGAGCGCGCGGGTCGGGCGTTCGCCCTTACGTAGCGCGCGCAAGGGTGCAGTGGCCGGCCGATTCGTCAAATGGTGCAGTGGCCGGCCGATTCTTCGTCGTCCGCCGCTCTACGTGATGCCCAGAGCCCCCCGCCGTCGACCCCCGCCGCGCCCACCGCTGCATCACGGGGGAATGATCTGTTTCGTGAGTTTGTGCGGATGGCCTTTTGTGTGGACACCCTCTGTCAGCCGATAGCATCTGCGGCGGATAGCCTCGCCTGCACGGATATTATTTGTTTTGCCTATCGTATGGTGTCGCGTGTCGGCGCACGCGTCTAATCGCGGGTACGCCAAGAGCGGCTCCCGGCGGCGGATCGAACATGAAATTCATACTACGGTAATTCCCTAAGGTAACGACACGCGCATCTTCCATCTATCTAGTATGTTAACAGCGTGTAGTAAATCCGCCAACTTGAAAATCAGCAGCACGCCTCGCCCCGCCGGCCGGAGCGGGACGCCACAATTTCCGAATGCATTATGGTGCGCCGCTGCCGTTCGACGGCGGCGCGGCGAGCGCAACGTTAGCCCCGCGCCAGCCTCGCCGCCCTCACCATCGAGCGCCTCCGGTTGCGTCGCGGTCGATGGGCGCGTGGCCTTCACCGATGTGCGATGAGCCGCTTGGAGGTGCCGGCTCGGCCGTCACCCTCCTCCTCCTCCTCCTCCTCGTCGTCTTGCGCCTGGCCGACAAAGTAGAGTTGCCTCGTGGATGCAGAGTGGATGGAGAACTTGCCAACGCGGTCCGGTGGCTCTCGTAGACACTACTGTTCCGGGGGTCAGACCTGTTGAGTGTACACCTCACCTTCCCCACAGCACACTGTTTGGCGCTCGGCGATGCCGCTGCCTCTTGTCTCTTGTCTCTTAGTCGTTCTCTTCACTTGGAAGGAGAGGAGAGTCTCCTCTACAAGGGTCTTACGATGATGGGAGTGATGTTCAGCTGGATCTTGGTGGCGATGCACACACATACATCCCCAAGTCGTGCGCGAATGGACGACGACTGCGTGGACGTCCCTGCAGCACCCGACTATGACCCGACGGTCTGCTTCTCGTTGAGCAACCTTTCGGCGTTGCCAAAGCAGTGCATTGCGCCGACATGGTCCCTGGATCCTCCCTGCCCTAAGTGCTGGACAAACGACGCGCCTGAGTACGTGCCGGGCACGAGTCCTACGACGTTGACGAACGAGCTCAAAGCTGCACTCCAGTCGCAGCTTCCGGAATATCTAGACCTCATGCAGCGCCAGCGGCCGCCCTCGCACGCAGATGACGGCACGATCTTCTCGGGCATCGGCGCGCGCGCGCTGCTGTACCTCAAGCTTCACGAGGCGACCGGCGATCCAAAGTTTCTTGCGCAGGCCAATCCGTACGTTGATGCGATGGCGGCCAAGATCGAGTCACAGAAGTTGGACGATCGCGCCACGGGCGCGACTGGCTTTCAATGGTCGCACATCGGCATGAGCTGTGTGGCTGCGCTCGCAGCCGACCGCGCGGGCGACGCAGCCAAGGCGGGGCAGTACGTGCAGGACGTGCGCGCGGCCTTCACGAATGGTGACGGAACATACGACGACTTCGATTCGGGCGGTGCGGGCCTGTTGTACGCCGCGCGCTTCCTCGACGAAAACCTTGCGCCTTCGGGCAAGCCCTACATCCCTCGGCCACTCGTGTACGGACTCGCGTCGCGCATCATCAACCGGGGCAGCGCGACGGCCACGGCCGCCGGGCACCCGGGCGTCATGCAGTGGCACGGCCCGAATGACGACGGCCTCTGGCTCGGCCAAAGCCACGGTGTGGCGGGCGTGGTGCAGCAGCTGCTCGAGGTGCCCGAGCTGCTCGAGAACGCAACCGCGCTCGGCTTCCTCCGGCGCACGCTCGACTGGGTGGTGTCGCAGCAGTTTGCGAGCGGCAACTTCCCGACGGAGTACTACAATGCCACCGAGGATGTACTCGTACAATGGGATCACGGAGCGCCGGGCGTCGCCGCGGCACTGCTCGCCGGATGGAGGGCCTTTGGGCAGGCGTCGTATCGGGCGTCTGCCGAGCGGGCACTCGAGTGCTGCTCAAGGGGCTCATGAACTGCCACGGTATCGGCGGCAACATCTGGATGCAGCTGTATGCGGCCAAGCTTACGGGCGACCTCAAGTACCGGTACCGCGCCCTTGCCTTTTTAGGGACGGTCCTGAGCACACCGCTTCTGTCCAATCTCACCCAGATGCGACAGCCACAGCCGCTGCCCAACGCGCCGTGGGGTTTTTGGACCGGCTCTATAGAGTCCAGCATCGAGCTCTGGACTGATTTGCTCTATCGCGGGCCGGCCAACGCAAGCATGACAGGTTGGGAAGCGCGCCTGTGATCAGAATGGCACTCAGAAATGACAGAAATGACAGGTTTGGAGCATGGCAGGCTGGGCGGCGCGCCTGTGAGCGCAGCGCAGAGCGCGCGGGTCGGGCGTTCGCCCTTACGTAGCGCGCGCAAGGGTGCAGTGGCCGGCCGATTCGTCAAATGGTGCAGTGGCCGGCCGATTCTTCGTCGTCCGCCGCTCTACGTGATGCCCAGAGCCCCCCGCCGTCGACCCCCGCCGCGCCCACCGCTGCATCACGGGGGAATGATCTGTTTCGTGAGTTTGTGCGGATGGCCTTTTGTGTGGACACCCTCTGTCAGCCGATAGCATCTGCGGCGGATAGCCTCGC
>Ga0210245_101687_pt1 | contig 16603 bp, 10 predicted proteins | sample ChrtobMetaP3_4mM_FD_155450 | JGI IMG/M metagenome (GOLD analysis project Ga0210245, IMG submission 155450) | Chrysochromulina tobin associated microbial communities from unialgal haptophyte culture, Seattle, Washington, United States - P3_4mM | ecosystem: Host-associated > Algae > Haptophytes >...
AGCTCTCGCTCCGCCCGACACTATGGCGCACCCGTGGCAATGGCCGCTGAACCCGGCCGACGACCACATCCTGCGCACGTCGAACACTCAAGCAGCCTGCTTGGCTCGCGCTGGGGCGCTTGCTTCCCCACCCACCCACTACCTTGGAGCACACGCAGACCCTCCCCCACACCCCCACTTACGGGCTCTTGGCATGGAGACACCATACCGGGCAGATGGTGGCCGGGCTCACGCCATATGCGCATGCGAATAAGCGCACCAGGATGCCTTCTGGCACCCCCTCCGCGTGCACCTCGGCGCATCATCGTACCCCCCCTTCTGCGCCTTGCGCTTCACCGAGGCCCCGTCCACCTCGTACTCGGCCTCGTACTCGCGCCTCTTCCGGCTCCTCTCGTCTGCGGCCCTCCTCTTGTCGTCCGCGCTAAGGCTCAGGCCGCCACCCAGCTTGGGAATTAGGCCTGCCAAACCTGTCGTAATCGCGGCGGTGATGGCTTCGGCAATGCGACCCTCGGATTGCGCGCCTGCTGCCTTCGCAGCCGCCGGCGTGGACAGCTCCGCACTCGAACTCCCCCCCGCCCCGCCCGTCTCCAGCAGGGTTATCAGGTGGACCTCAGCGCGCTTCTTGAGTTCCCCAAAGTTGGCCCGGAGGGCCCGGGTGAAACTCACTCGCGCGCCGGAGCGCGTGTTGGCGGCGGCGGCGACGTCTCTCAGCGTCAGCTCCACAACCGACCGCACAACCTTCAGGCTCGCCTTCCCCAGACCGTCGAGGAATCCGAGCCACTCGTTGCAGGCCAGGAAGGAGCAGAAGTCTTCGCTCTCGCACCCCGGGATATGATGGGGCGGCTTGTCGCACTTCACGCCATACAGCATCACGGCCAGTGACACGAACAGGATGCGCACCTTCGCCAGATACTCCTCCGTGCTCTTTGGGGGGGCCGCCGTGGGATCGCGGCTTGCATCCTCGACATTTCCCGACTTCGGGTTCAGCATCAACGCCGGGATGTCGGTGGTGTTGAAGACCCCGAGGGAGTTCGCGAATGGTGCCATCGCGCTCGGGGCCGTCTGCTCCCCTTGGGGCCACACGCCGTTTGCGACGGCGCTCTCATACAGATGAGCGAACACAGTCCGATTGGCGACATCGCTCAGGGTGACCACGGACTCGGCGTTGGGGCGCTGGTTGAACGCCTCGACTAAGCCGAGTATCCGCGTCACGCTCATCCTCTCCGCCGCCTGCTTTGACGGTGGCGGCAGGCCCGAAAGGGCGGCGCCGAGCGCATTCGCCATCGCTGCACCGATGGCAGCCGCGGCCGCGCCTGAATCGTGCGGAACCATCGCTGTGACAGCCGATGATGCACCACCACTTGGTGAGGCCGTGATCGGCGGCGCGCCGCTGCTGGGCACGGTACACAGCTCGAGCAGCTCGCGCAACGCCCCGAGCAGACTGTGGGCGTCGTACACGCCGCCATGCGGGTCGAACGCCGCGTCCTCGGCCACGAGCTCTAAGAACAACAGGCCGCCCAACCGGCGAAACTCGGCGAGATCGGCCTGGCCTTCTCCCATGACGGTCCGAAGGCGCACATACACATCCGCGCCCGCCGTGACATCCTTCACCTCGAGGTTCTTCACGTAGGATCGCTGGAGAGGGCACTGATGGCGAGCCTGGGCCATTGCCTGCAGGATTCGCGGGCCGAGCTCTGGGTTCGCCGCCACACCGATCGCGGCCAGCTCGTCTGAGACGCCTGGGATGGGCGCCGCTCCCACTCCATGCGCCCATGCACCGCCTGCTGCGGCGGGCGCCCCGGCGCTGCCCAGACCTCTAGCTGCAGCACCTCTAGCTGCGGGCGGGAGCGGCGATGACCCCCTTGATGACTGCTGGCTGCCGGTGCTCGATGCAGCACCCCCGCCCAAGAGGCCGCCTCCCGCGGCCGCTACAGCGGCGGCAATCATCGCGAGCCCTCGCTCACCATCGGCCAACGCATTCGCCATACGCGAATCGCGAAATGCAGCGTAAACGGCGGCTGCGGGCAAGTTTGGCTGTCTCCAGACAAGTCAAGTCAAGTCACCAGTTGACCTCACCTTGCCATTTCACGCACACCGGGCGTCGGTACAGGCGGCACAGCCCAGCAGCGTACGCCTCCGCACGCGATACCTGTGGCCGCCACCTGTAGTTTGCACATTCATGGCTGCCGGGAGGCACCCATTTACCTGGGCGGAGGGCCCCTGGAGCCCGTCGGCGCCTAGCGCTGACCGGTGGCCGGGAACCTGTCCGACGCCCGGAGAGGGAGACGGATGATGACCGGGACCTATCACTTGATAACCCCCGGCCCGTCCATTAGAGTGTATGCGGTCGCCCCCCTTTGGCGCTCCGCTGCGATTCGCGCACTCTCATACTCCCGCATTAGCAACGGTCCTACCATAAGCGTTAGCAGAGCCCATAGAAGCTCATCTTAACGCTTATATTGATGTCGAGAGCCCAATGAGATTTGGAGGGAGGCCCAAAGAAGTTGTGAAACTATTGTGAAACGACCCAAAAAGGAAACTTACTTGTCCAAACCAAAGTCTGAAAACCTCGGTCCGAAATCCCGACTCGTACCTGAGTCAGACGGACCTGTGGACCGCTCGATCTATGAGCGGCACCGACGGAGCCGCCTCAACTTCCTCGGCACCAACCGCAGGCGATGATGCTCCACAGCCTCTGCCACCGCCTCAGACTCCGCCGCCTCCTCCAAGGGGCATCTCCTTTGCGTACAAGAGCGCTGCTGGCGGCCAAGGTCCATATCGCGCAGTGTGGCCGCCTGCGCCAGACGCAACGCCGCAGGAAAACCTGCAGCGCATGAACGCGGTCACATCGGCCATCCGCAGCATCCGAAAGACCTTTGGCATGCCCAGCAGTAACCCAAATTCGCCAAAGGAGCAAGGCCTTTTTTCCTTTGGCGACAAGCGCCCACAGGGAAAATGGACGCACCTGCCGCCGAAATCGCGGGCGCCCGAGCGTGAGGAGTACACTCTGCGGTCGGTGGGTGGCGGCGGCAACCAGAAATTTCGCGACTATTCGATGGCGACGCCTACCCGCCCATCGCCACTCCGGAGTGGCGCCTGGCCCCCAGTGGGTCCCGGTAACTTCACGCCGCTCTCGCATACGTCGGGGTTCGGCGCCGCCGCGGCCGATCGCCGAGCGTCGCAGAATGATGCAGTCTCGTGCTGGTCGAGCGCGCGCAATGGCCGGCACCGGACCGTCTCCGAGCTCGTGCACGAGCGTCTGGCGAAGCGCGGCTCGAACACGCAGGGCCGTTGCTGTTGCGTGCTGCTGGTGATCGTCACGGCGGCCCTAGGGCTGGCAGCCTCACTCGAAATCGTGCATAGCCCCGGCGCGCCGACCCAGATCTTCCACTTAACCGTGCCGACGAGCGTCACCGACGCCGACCGCGAGCTCGACGTGATCGTTCGAATCGGCTGGCTCCCGCCGAGCCCCGGTGGGCCGCCAAAGCCGCCGCCGCCGCCGCCGCCGCCAAAGCCACCTTCACCGACACCGTCGTCGCCGCCGCCCCCTCCGCCAAAGCCGCACCCACCGCCGCCGCCCTCGGCACGCCCACCGCCGCCGCCACCGCAACCGTCGCCCTCGCCGCGAACGCCGCCACCGTTCGCGACTCTGTCGCCGCCCTATCCGCTGCCACCGTTCGCGACTCTGTCGCCGCCCTATCCGCCGCCGCCGCCGCCGCCAAGTCCATCACCGCCGCCAAGTCCGTTACCGCCGCCGCCACCGCCGCCACCGCCGCTGCCGCTGCTCACCGGGCTGAGCGGCCACGCAATCGAGCTCGAGGCACGCACGGCCGAAGCCCTCAGTGCGGCGCTCGCGCAGGCCAAGGCGGCAGCCACGCAGCACGCCAGCGCCGCGGCCGACGCAGTCAAGGAGAAGAGCAAAGCTGCCGTTGACGCGGCCGCCGATGCTGTCGGCGATGCTGTCGGCGATGCTGTTGAGACTGTGAAGGAAAAGGTCGGCGAGGCCGTCGATGCCGCTGAGGACAAGGTAGGTGAGGCAGTCGATGCGGCAGTCGATGCGGCTGTCGACGCGGCCGTCGACGCGGCCAAAGATGTGCTCGGCGAGGAATTCATTGAGCAGGCTCAGTCCGTCACCGAACAAGGCAAGGCTGCCGTCGGTGCGGTCGTCGGTGTGGCCGTCCAAGCGGCCACGGCGGCCACGCCGTATGTCTCCGCCGCAGCCGGGACTGTCACCGAACAAGGCAAAGTCGCCGCCGGTGCGGCGGTCAGCGCGGCTACCGTTGCAGCTACGGCGGCCGTCCGCGCGGCCACCGTAGCGACCACGGCGGCCACGCCGTACGTCTCCGCCGCGGCCGAGTCCATCAAGCTCGGTGACAACCAATCGTTGCTTGACGCGTATACGGGCATTCCGGCCGAGTACCGGCCCGCTGTGGCCGTCGCGGTGCTCTTGCTACTGATCTGGCTGCTGCGTGCGTGCTGTGGGGGGTTTCCAGCCGTGCGTGCGTGCTGCATGCGGGCGTGCTGCTCGCCGAAAAGGAAAGCCGAGGAGGCTCAGGGTCTGCTCGGCGCCAAAGGTGGGCGCTCAGACGACCTCGAACACGGTGGGTACGTCGAGTCGAGCGCCGAGTCGAGCGCCTCTACCGGTAAGCCACTCGCCTCGCACTCGCCACTGCGCAAGCCGCGCACGGCGGATGAAAAGAAGGCTCTTGACGACATCAAGGCAGAGACCGATAAAGCTCTCGATGCCATGAAGGTGGCGGCCAACAAGGCCATCGAGGCCGAGCAAGCGGCGGCCGTGGCTGTCGAGGCCGCGGGGAAGATCGCCAGGGAGAGGGCCGCTGCCGAGAAGGTCGCCGCGGACAAGGCCGCGTCGGCGCTCGCCGCTGCCGAGAAGGCCGAGCAAGATGAGCGCGCAGGCGTCGGCAGCCCCGGGGCGACCAAGGCGGCAAAGGCCAAGGCTAAGGCGGAACAGGAGGCGGCCGCGAAGGCGAAGGCCGAGCGAGCCGCAGCCGAGAAGGCGGTGGCGGCACAAGCCGCGGCCGAGAAGGCGGCTGCCGACAAGCTCGCCGCGAAGCAGTCCGCGGCCGAGAAGGCCAAAACCGAGGCCGATGAGCGCGCCAGACGTTTCTTGGACGAAAGTGCCAAGCGCTCCCCAGCGCAGAAGAAGGGGCTGACGGAGGCGGAGGCGGCGGAGACCAGCGCCGTGCCTCCGTCTCCGCCTGCGCTGGCCCGCGGCCCCAGTGGCCCGAAGTCGCCCCCGAAACCGAAACCGAAACCGGCGCCCCTGACCATCGGTGAGGACGAGACAGGCTCACCATCGCCCGTGGCCGCAGCCTCGTCACCGCCGCCCGCGGGCACAGGCTCGCCACCGCGTGCGGCCACCCCCCCCAAACCGAAACCCCCGAAACCGTTTCCACTGACCTCCATCGGTGAGGACGGCGCCGCCTCACCACCGCCCGCGGGCACAGGCTCACCACAACGCACGAGCAGCCCCCCGAAGCCTAAACCCTCACCACCCGCGCCGAAGCCCTCACCACCAGCGGCGCTGCAGTTGCCTCCGGACAGCAGCCGCGGTGGCGGCGGCGGCGGCGGCGGCGGCGGCGGCGGCGGCGGCGGCGTCGCGGCGGCAGCGCTCGGCGCCCCTCCGAAGCCCCTGGCCTCGAAGCCCAAGGTGACGAAACAGGAGTCCGTCAAGATGGCGGAGGAGGAGGTGATCGCCACCTTCCGGACGGTTCAGCTGGAAAAGGAGCGCGACACCACCAAGCAAGCCAAATCCCTCAAGTCCCGCGATGGGCGCCTGCAGACGTTCAATAAGAGCCTCAAGAGCCTCTACGACTCGCAGTGGCAACACGTCTCGAGCTCACTCGAGATCCTCGACTCGGATAGCAAGCTCACCTCTGACCTCGCCTCCCTTCTCAAGGCGTACTTCGAGCCCCTGTTCGACACGTACCTGCACTATGCCAAGATCGAAGACGACGAGCAGGCCAGCGAGCTCTACCGAATGACCGAGGGCACGTGGAAACAGCTGCTCAAGGACGCACAGGTGATCGGCGCTGAGCAGTCCCATGCCACATGCCTTACGTCGCTCAAGGCGTCGCAGATCTTCAAGCAAGTCAACCAGCGGCGCGACAATCTCGACAGGGCGCTCGGCGGCGGCAGGGGTGCGCCTGATGGTGAGAGGGCGGCGATCACGCAGGCGGTCATGAGCACCCTTGCCCCACGGCAGTCCCCGCGTGTGGCGCAATCGCCGTCCAACCGAGGACCGCCAGGGACGCCCGGGACGACGCCCGGGACGCTGTCAGTGACGCAGTGGCCCCCCGCGACCCCGGGCAGCGGCGCCGGCTCAAGCGGTTTCGCGTCGGCCGTCGTGCGCGGTCACGAGGCCGGCTCCCTCTTCTCGTTCACCTTTTCAGAGTTCCTAGAGGGCCTCGTGGTGGTCGCCCTCGAGCTCTACCCGCCGCCCCCGCCGCAGCCGCTCAGCTCAGCGCACGTTCTCGAGGCGGTGCAGAGCCTGCTCAAGCAGCGCCTGGCCCATGCCAGGGGATGCGGCGTCCTACAGTTCCGACGGATGGTCCTCAATTCGGTGGTGCTTGAAGACGCCGTCGAGGCACTCAGCAAGAGGCTGGACGCTCTGTACAACAAGTACAGCAAGGAGGCCAAGGTGATGCGTGGCGCTGCGGGCGGTGCCGCGCGTCTCGACACCGGCGGCGCGAGCATGATGACCATCAAACGTTTCCTCGAGATGTGCGAAGAGGCCGAGCTGCTCGGCCCCAGCCTGTCACGCCACCAGGCGAAGCTTGTCTTTGTGCACTCGCTCGAGATCGCACCCGACGGCGGCGCGCTCCGAAAGCCGCTGCTTGCGCGCGGACCGGAGTTCCATGAAGCCATTCTGCGTCTGACTCATAAGTATCAGCTGACCAAGGAGGATGCTCAGCTGGGTGCTGATGGACGCACGTCGTTGCGGAAGAGTTGCAAGCTGCAGACGAGCGCGGACAAGTTCTCGAACGCGGGCATGGCCGCCAGAGCGCAGGCTGACGTACACGCAGCCGTCGCGGGGAATGTCGTGACGAATGACGCCAGCGAGGAGGAGGCGGCTATCCTCGAGAAGTTGCCCTTAGTGTGCGGCAAGCTGCTCGCGCTCACCGCGTGGAACATGTCAGAGTCCCCTCGTGTGGCGCCCACGCCGTCCAGCAGAGGGGTGCCACCGACGCCGTCCAGCCGAGGGGCTGTGACGCCTGCTGTGCCGTTCGGGCCTTTGGGTTGATGCTGGCGCGAATCAGGAAAATGCCAATATCGCAAGCTTGGGGAGACTTGTGCATGAATTGGCGAGCGTCGCCGTCGGTGGTTGCGTTGTGGCTGAAAGGGCGAGGCGCGCACAGGTGGGGTCCTCTCTCGGAGTGGCTTCGTGGGGGAACGGGGTAGCTGCCGCATGGCAAAGCTCGAAAGCTGCGCGCCCTGTCGCGCGGGCTCCCCGCTCCGTGTGTCGATCTCCGAACTCGTTGCGTACTTATATTTAATGCGTTGTTATATACTCCATGCACCATGGCGGTTCTTCCCAGAGCTAGGCTTTGAACACAGATACTCTCTCCCTGGTCCGGTCTTTGACGTGTGCGAGCCGTCGAACTGGCGCGAGCCCGCGTGGTGAACGCTGCAGCAGCAGCAGCAGCAGCCAGCTGCTGCTGCTGCTGCTGCTGCTGCTGCTGCTGCTGCTGCTGCTGCTGCTGCTGCTGCTGTTGCTGCTGCTGCTGCTGCTGCTGCTGCTGCTGCCGCTGCTGCTGCTGCTGCTGCTGCCGCCGCCGCTGCTGCTGCTGCTGCCGCTGCTGCTGCTGCTGCTGCTGCTGCTGCTGCTGCTGCTGCTGCCGCCGCCGCTGCTGCTGCTGCTGCCGCTGCTGCTGCTGCTGCCGCTGCCGCTGCTGCTGCCGCTGCCGCTGCCGCTGCCACTGCCGCTCCTGCTGCTGCCGATGCAGCTGCCGCTGCGCCACGCTCGCTCAGCCCATCGCGGCCGTCTCGAGGCGCACCCCTGGCCGCACGGGCGGCGGCACCGCATAGCCGAGCTCCTCCATACCCTGCAGGGTGACATCCACGACGATCTTGACGCAGCCAAAGGACTGCACGCGCGTCACGTCGCGGCCCTCTCCCTTTGACGGGAAGTGCGTGTCGCGGAACTCGGGCCTCTTACCCATTAGCCAGCTCTGGAAGCGGCCAAGGAGCGATGCTGCGATCGGCCGGAAGGTTCGCACGAAGAGCTCGTGCCGACCGGGCGTGAGCGGCAAGTGCACGGCGCCGTAGCCGATGATCATGTCGGAACGCCCCGCAAAATCCGAACCGTAGATCGACAGTACGACCTGTGGCCAGCCGTGCACGCCCGTTGCCTTGAAGGTGACGTCGATCGGGAAGTTCCACACGCAGAGCCGCCCCGCGTCGGCGGCCGTGCCCCTGGCCGTGCTCATCTGCGTGATCCCCTCCTCGACGCCACGCACCACTCGCCAGTCCTCTCCGAAGGAGAAGGTGTACCGACAGTACAAGCTGTCGAGGCCCTCGTACCGGCCCGACTCAATCTGGCCTGTCACCATGACTACAAAATGTGTCGCCTCCGCAGTAATGGCGCCGGCAGCAGCAAGGGCGGACGCGGCACCGCCGGGCGTGGAAGCGGCCATGAAGCCAGTTGGCGCCCTTGTAATCCTAGTCCGGCGTTCACAGCAAAACAAAAAGGAGAAGAGAGGATCCCGCAAAACAAAAGCTTTTTGCGGAGGCGCTTCCCGCCTTTCGAGACCGTCGACAAAAAAGCGGGAACACGGCGCTCCAGCATGGAGAACGTAGCGGTGGAGCAGCTGCTTGCCACGACGCATCTGACGTCGCAGGTCGACATCAAGCAGCTCCTCTCCTCGGAGTATGACTCGTCGGTAGAGGATGGCGCTCCTTCATCTATGGAGGAGAGCAGCTCTCCATGGGGTAAAGCCACGGCCACGCTCGAGTCGCCGTCTGATGAGTATGAGCCCTCCTCAGTGCGTACGCTCGGCGGAAAGCTGCAGGGCGCACTCGCGGCGCGCAATGCCGAGCTCAGCGAACTCGAAAAGCTGTACCGCAAGGAGCGAAGGCGCGACAGGGAGGCCATCCGGCAGCTTCGCAGTGACAACGAGGCACTGCAGCGCACAGCTGCCGCGGCGCAGACGCGCGCGACGGGCGAGCTGCGCGCGTACCGCTTGTCGGTCGAGGCGGTGCACGCGCGCTCGCGCGCCGAGCTCGACGAGCTGCGCTCGCAGCTCCAGGCGCTGCAGCAGGAGGTGCCGACGCTGCGGGCGGCCCTTGCCGCGAGCAAGAGTGACTTCGCGCAGCTGTCTGTGGACGCGCCTACGTACGAAGTCCTGCGCAAGCGGCCCAGTGACGAGCTGTCCGTCGTCGAGCACGTGCAGATGCACGTCTTCGATCTGGTCGCCGCCGCGGAGCGCAGAGGCGCCGTCTCAGCTGCCGCCGCTCCGGCGCTGACGACTTCGGCGCACGCGGCGGCGGCGGCGGCGGCGGCGGCGGCGGCGGCGGGCGCGCCGCCCGAGGCTTCCGGAGGTTCTTGGGCGCTGCGGCAGGCGGAGGCGGCCGCGCAGGACGCGTTGACCGCGCGGCTCAACGAGGCGAACGCGCGCGCGGAGCAGCGCCACGCCGAGGCGGAGGAGGCGCGCGCCGAGTGCCGTCGGCTGCGACAGGAGGCGATGATCGCTGCTGCGACACCTGAGGGCCAGGCTCGTTCTGAAATGAACGCGGCGAGGAAGCAGGTGGCCGAGCTGCAGGCGGTGGTCGCCGATGCCAAGGAGCGCGCCGCGAGCGCGAGCGCGGAGCGCGACCGAGGCGTGCAACGCGCGACCGAGGCCGAGGCGACCTGTGCGTTCTTGACCCAGGACAAGGAGTACCTGAAGACGCAGGTCGCGTCGCTCGAGGAGCGCGCGAGCGCGGCCGAGCAGCGCGTGGCCAAAAAGGACGCGGCGCTCGCCGAGCTCAAAGCCGAGCTGTCGATGGCCAAGCAGGAGCTGCTCGCCAACGCGCGCGGCGCCGCGGAGGAGTTCACAGTGCGACTAGAGAATGAACGGCAGCGATGGGAGCGCCACGCTGAGGCCTCGAAGCACGCGCACGGCGAGGCACATCAGATGAGCCTCTCGACGCACAAGGACGCGCGCGAGCTGGCTCTGGCCGAGGCGGACAAGTGGCAGACGCGCTACGTGCAGCTGCAGCGGGAGCATGATTCCACAGTACGCGAGGCGGCTGAGGCGGCGGGCCGTGCCCATGCGCAGAGCGCCGAGCTGCGCGCCGAGTGCAAGCTTCGAGCCTTTGAGGCGGAACGGCTGCGCATGCAAGCGGAGGGCGCCGTGGTGAGCGCGCGCCAGTCTCAGGTCGACTTCGAAGCGGCCAGCCAGAAGCTCGAGGTACTTCGTGCCGAGTATTACCGGCTCCAGTCGGCGAGTGCGGCCAAGGTGGCGACGCTCGAGGCGAGCCATGCGGCGCTGAGCGAGCGTGTGGGTACGTACGAGCGGCTCGAGGAGCAGCTCGATCAAGCGGTCCTCCAGCTCGGCGCCGCTGCATACGAAACGGGCAGCGGTGCGCCCGTGCCGTCGACGGCGGTGCAGCCATTCCTACGGGTGCCCTCGTCGTCGCAGCGTCGTATGGAGCAGTGCCTCGGACTCGCGCGGGACCTCGTGAGCGCGCAACGGCGCGCGGCGGAGGCCGAGGCACAGCGGGCCACTGCGACCGCCGAGCAGACGCGCTTACAAGGGGTGGTCGCGGAGCTCCAGAGACGCGTGCATGCAACCGCCGGCTCGACCCAGGGCTATCTCGCAGACCAGCTCGAGCAAGCCGAGAAAGCTCGCATCGAGCTCGAGGCACGCACGGCCTCGCTGCAGCAGGAGCTCGTCGAGCATGCAGATGCACTCGCGGGCGCGCGCCAGCAGAACGAGCTGCTGCTGCGCGACCTTGAGAGTCTCCTCTCGCAACGTGGATCACTCGATGCACTCCGCACTACGCTCTCGCGCCTTCTGCCTGCCGAGCTTGCCCCGGCCAACGCCAGCTGAGCCTATGACCCCTCGACGTCGATGCGGCCGGCGCGCGAGGCGGCACGAGAGGGGAGCTCACATCTCGGAGCTCACATATCGGAGCTCACATGTCGGAGCTCATGGAGATCTCCCTTCTCGCTCTGGCTGTCCCGACACTGGACATAGCGTCGTGCGGCGCCCGGACCGGCATCATCGTGATTACATCGTGATCAGCGGTCGTGTTTAGGGTCTCACGCAAGTGCAAAGACCGCTGCAATGTCTTGTGCGTCGCGGGCAATCGAATCGCATGCGGAGTACGGTGTACGGCACCTCCACGTTCCAGCTCCACGCTCCGACGCCCGAGCTCGGGCGAGCGGAGGGGAGATAGATATCCAATGCGTGGAGGAGCTAGGGGGCGCGCAGGCTCGAGTGCACCGCGCCAAGCGTCCCCCACACCACGACGATCAACGCCGGTCACGAGACGCCGGTCACGCGGGGACACGCGCCGCTCTGCACACACAGTCCGGTCCGATATACCGTCGGGTCCGCGCGGATCCCGGATCTCGGCATCGCCGGGTGGCGAATATCGGATCGGCGCGCGCGCGGTCCGGCGCCTACGACTTTAACCTCACTAAAGTGTAAAGACGACTTCCCCCGGCGGTCGACCGCCAGCTCTCTATCCATCATACGTTCTCTAATTATCTGAGCTACACACAATGCTAAGGGACACATGCCGAGGTGCGAGAGGGTGAACGGAGCGCTGCGAAAATCTGTGCGCAACGACCGCAAGGCGCCTACGAGGCCTCGCGGCGCCGAACGCTGTGGCGTGTGGGGCTGTGTGCGGGTCACACTACTCTCACTTGCGATGGACATAGTCTCACTATACGAGCCTCAATTCGGTGGTGCCTGTGCCGGCTTCGGAACGAAGCCAAAAGCCGGCGAGTTATCAGCGGCCTTCATCGCGTCTTCGGGGCTCATGTCCGTTTTCTCCCATAGGGGCCCGCCCACAATGAAGGCGACGACCCCAACAGTGATCAAGAACCCCGCGAGCCCCAGCATGGGTGACGGAGTGCCCTCGACAGTAGCGTCAGGAGACGTCTCGGCGATCATCGGCGGCAGTGGCGGCGGCGGCGGCGGCGGCGTGAACGAAGAAGCTGCATTCTTCGCACGCATGGCCTCCAGGGCCACACGGCCTCGCTCTTCAGCCGACTTCTTTGCGGCCGTCTGATCGAAGCCGCGGCCTGCACTGCCCTCCATAGTAATCAGGTGAGCGCGACGCATGATCGAACCGTGCATGCGAGGTGTAGGAGCAAAGGCAGCTGCCCAGAGCACAGCAATTGCGATGGACGCCATCGCGAAGCCCGAGATTCTCGACTTTTCTTGTGATTAGGATAGGATGTGTGCGCCGCGCCGCCACGAGCGTGTGCTCGCACTAGCCTACACCCGACTCCGACATCGCATGCATGTATGAGGTAGGATTCCTACTGCACATCATTATGTACCTCTTGTATTTCTGAGCCGAACATGACATGTATAATTCCGCGCAGAGGCTCCGCACATGTTGTGCACGAGTTCGCGCTTCATCGCCATGTTCCCTCACCTCGCGCTGATCGTCGCGTTCTCGACGCTCGATTCCAACGCCGACAGCCGTATGCACGCCGAGGAGGAGGAACCAACAGTCTCAGCCTTGGCCGTTCAACGCGCCAGACTTCTTATCATCACAGTAGATGACCTCAACGATTGCAGCGGCAAGGCCGCTTGCAGCAAGGCACGATGCCAAATGGTCCCGGCCTCTGATGCCGCTCCTGCACCTGCGGGCACGGGCTCGTGTACGCTTCGGGCGGCGCTCGACCTGGCGAACACGATTCGCAGTGACCAAGCTGCAACGCTCATGCTACGAGCGGGTCGCTTTCGCCTCGCCTCGCCGTTACCGAAGGTGAGCGTCACGCTGCAGCTGGTCGGATCAAGTGGCGACTCTCCGGCCGTCCCACCTGAGCATGGTGGTGGCGATGGCGCCGGGCCGACGGCTGATGAGCTGGACACGTGGGACGCCGTGTACGAGGGCGGTGATGCCGGTGGGCACCAGGGTCAGACCTCTGCGATCCGCACCATCCTCGACGGCGGCAGCCGCCATCAGATCCTTCAAGTGAGTGCCACGGGCGCGCTGCACCTTCGCACTCTGAGGCTTGAGAATGGACGTGCACGCGGTCAGCCCACCAAGGACGCGATCTCCGTGGTCGTCGAAGCTTCCGGAACCTCTCATGACGAAACCTCTCATGACGAGTCCGAGGCGCAAGACGGCGCTTCGAACGCCCAACACGGCGCACCGGATGCTCTCTTGTCACTTGGTGGAGCGCTCAACAATCGAGGCAAGCTTGTGCTCACCAACGTGGCGCTGCGTGGCAACGTAGCCGTGTATGGTGGTGCCATCTACTCCGAAGGCGAGCTAGAAGTGCATCACGCGCTCATCGAGCACAATGAGGCAACACACTGCGGCGGCGGACTCTATGCTGCGAGCGGCGGCAAGGCCCACTTCTTCCACTCGACCCTACGCTACAATAGAGACCAGTGCAACCGCCGCACCGCCAGCAGGATGGAGCCTGGCATGGTGCCACGTTACGCTCTGGGTGGTTCCGCCGCCGCCCCACAGCTGGGTGGCAGCGCCGGGGCGGCGGGCGCGCTCGCGACAGCGCCCCTCGGGCCCGGCGGCGGCGGCGGCGGCGGCGGGTTTGTCGATTCGTCGGGTGCCATTGCGGAGGGGCCTCCACTCTCCATGTCTTCCGTACCGAACGAGGGGGACAACACCCCTGATGACGCCCGCGATGGCGCTCGAGCCTGGGATCGAGGCATGCTCGGGAGGCCTAGAGAGCTTGACCGGCACACTCCCCCTCCTCCTCCTCCGCCGCCACCGCCGCCGCCGCCGCCATGCGAGCCACGAAGGCACGGAGGCCGCGGCGGAGAGCTACAGACGCTGCGCTGCGGCGTCAAGGAAATGGTCAGCGACGGTGCACACGATCCGGCCGAGGCCAGCAGGCTACCGGTATTACCGGTAGCATCGGCTCCTTTCGTCGTCGGCATTTACGGCCGCCACGGCCACAGCTTTCTCAATGCCGTTGGGTTGCTATGCTCCGACGGCACACGCACCCCCATCGCGCCCAGTGCCGATGAGAGTGCCAACGGCGAAGGGGCCGTTGGCGACGGACAAGGGGCCGTTGGCGACGGACAAGGGGCCGTTGGCGGCGGGGCCGTTGGCTTTGAGTGGGTGTGCCCAGGATGGGAGGCCGTGCACTGCGTCGACACCGTTCCCCACTGTGCGAGCTGGGCGTCAACGGGCGAGTGCACTGCCAATCCAGCGTACATGCATGCCATGTGTGCGGCCAGTTGTAAGAAGTGTGGTGCGGACAAGTTGGATACGTCGGTCGAGGTACCGGCCACCCCATCCCGTGCCGCCGCCGCCACTGGGCTTGCGGTGCGAGCAGGCGATCTGGTCGACGCCGTGCAGCTTCAGTGCGGGACGGCCGGCGCCTCTTTCCTCGCTACCGGCGAGTCCGCTGTCCTCGAGCCAAAGCTGAGCCCGTGGTTTGGCGGGGGCGGGGGCTCTCTATGTCTGCTCGCGTGCGAAGCTGGCGCGGCGGGCGGCGAGGTTGCGGTGCTGCGAGAGTTGTCGATCCGCGCTGGGGGGCTGGTGGATAGCATGGAGGTAGGGTGTGCTGTGTAGCCAGTACGGTCGGACCGTTAACGGGACGCACAGCGCGTACGAGCCGGCTTTACGTTCGTTGTCATTCCCGATCGAGTCCGCATACCCGATTACCGCTTACCTACCGGTTGTTACGTTCATATACGATGCGTGTATACCGCGGTATTAGACGGCGCTACCTCTCGTACGGATACCGTCGGGGTAGCTGCCGGGGCGTGCCGTGCGGCACCGCCGGTACACGTCTAGTCGAAATTCGATACGGTAACCGACTTTCGGCCTCGCTAGGAATATCCGCTATCGCTCGCTCTACCGTACAAAGGACAGCGGGGCGATCGGGCGCGGCGTGACCCGGTAAAATCAAGTTCCTCGTCGGCGTGCCGGCGACACATCCCGGCCAAGAGAAGCCTCAAGAACCGGATATCACACGCGTACATCTTCGTTATGGCGATGTAGTCGATTGGTGTGCGCCTCTGCCCGCCTCGACCCACTTGGGGTCGATGCCCGGCGGGCCAGTGCCTGCGTCATTGGCCGCCCAGTTGCAGCGCAGGATGAAGGCGAAGCGGAACTCGTCTTTGGATCGCGTGTTCGTTGATGGAACGTGGATGGCGTCTGGGTCGAAGAGGATCAAGTCACCCGCCTCACAGCAGGCCTCGCTGATCGCAGAGCGTACGCCAAAGCTATAAAAACGCAGCAAGCGCCACCACGCGATCAGCTGCGTCAGGAACCACTTGCAACACGGCGGCGTGGTGGACCAGTGACGTAACTTGCGCAACGTCTTGTGTGTGCCGTCGAGCATGGCGGTGCCACCTCCGCCTGGGCGCACTGTCTGCAAGCAGATCATCGCCAGGTAGCCGATCGTCTCGCCTGGATCGCATCTGGTGTCGTCAGTATGCCACCAAAGGAGTGGAGGACCAAATTTGGGCTCCTGTCGCGTGAGCGGATAGCGGCACAAGACCCGCGGCACACCTGTTCGGATGTGCCACTTACGCCCTCGAGGACCTCCGTGTGCCTCGTCGAGCACCGCGCGCAATCGCGGGCTCATCGCCATCAGCTCCTCGCTGGTTGGATGACGCTCGCCTCTGGCGTTTGCCGGCAAGTTGAGTGACACGCCGGTGCGATCTGTGTTCACTCCTAGATCAAGCTTCCCAAGCGTTGGATGCTCGACCATGTGGTTTCGTGCCGCTTTAATTTTGGAGCGGTCCACGTGCCACGTTGTGCGATCGCGAATATCCACGCCATGCTGCTCGAGCGAAGGGAGGCATCCTTGCGAGATCATGAGGTCAACCTGCTCTTTGGTGAAGGCATTACGGACGACGCCCCACCCTTTGAGCTCGCACTCAATCACCGCATCACGCACAGCGAGCCGAGCGGTATCGTCGCTCTCCTCGTAGGCACACGCAGCTGCGAGCGACAGCGACAGCGGGACTGTGTCGGGCTGCACCAGAACAGTACCTTTCATGTGGCGGTGCGCGCGCCGGTACGCAATTGAAGGTTGCGCACCATGCTACCCCAGGGAGTGCTCGGGTTTCGTACAGTGGTGTGGCCTTTCCGCTTGCTTCCGATTGCTCTTGGCACATAGAAATACGGTGGATTTTCGCAATTGTTTGATGACGCCTTTTAGGCCGCGGTCTCTTCTGAGCTGTCCACCTACGGCTAGCGCTACCGCTCCATTTTCCTCTCCGCATAGGCTGTAGGCTCTCACTCTGACTCCAGGAGGTCCATTAGCCACACGCGACAGCACGCGTGTGGCGCGCACGGCCGCGCGCTTAGAAGCACTTGCGGTGCACGATGGACGGGCCCGACTCGTCATACTCCTGCTTCGAGATCCACATCTGCTGGAAGGTCGAGAGCGACGAGAGGATCGAGCCGCCGATCCAGACGGAGTACTTGC